>Ga0306926_10000630_pt1 | contig 33317 bp, 27 predicted proteins | sample flu12Cox44000178_FD_203759 | JGI IMG/M metagenome (GOLD analysis project Ga0306926, IMG submission 203759) | Lab enrichment of tropical soil microbial communities from Luquillo Experimental Forest, Puerto Rico - flux8day.12C.oxic.44.000.178 (v2)... | ecosystem: Environmental > Terrestrial >...
AAAGGCAAGCCGCGACCGGCTTTTCCCCTCCCTCTCCCCGCAGGCCGAAAGAGGTGATAGACAGGCGCGGGGGAGAGCGCATGCCGATCGACTACGAGGCCGAATACAACAACCGCGCCCGCGTACCTGAGCATCCCGAAATCTTCGTGCGCTGGGCGCGCGCGGCCGAGGATTACCGGGCCGAAGCGATGAAGGAACGGCGCGCCGAGCTCGGCCTGAGTTACGGATCGTCACTGCGCCAGTTCATCGACCTATTCTCGCCTCGCCCCGGCGTGGTGGCGCCGCTCGCGCTGTTCATCCACGGCGGCTACTGGCGCTCGCTCGATCCATCGCTATTCAGCCATATGGCGCGCGGGCTCAATGCCCACGGCGTGGCGGTCGCGGTCGTCGGCTACGACCTCTGCCCGGAGGTCACCATCGCCGCGATCATCGACCAGATCCGGCGCGCGTGCCTGTTCCTGTGGCTGCGCACGGGTCAGCGCATGATGATCTACGGCCACTCCGCCGGCGGACATCTCGCCGGCGCCATGGTGGCGACCGACTGGCAGGCGCTTTATCCCAAGGCGCCGCCCGATCTCGTGCCCGCGGCCTATTCGATCTCCGGTCTGTTCGATCTCACGCCGCTCGTCGGGCTTGCGATGGCGCAGGATCTGCGCCTCGACGAGGCCGAGGCCCGCAGCGTCTCGCCGCTGTTCTGGCCGGCGCCCAAGGCGCGCGCGTTCGACGCCGTGGTCGGCGCGCTGGAATCGAGCGAGTTCTTGCGCCAGAGCCGCATCGTCGCCGACAGCTGGGGCAAGGCCGGCGCGCAAACCCGCTACGAGGCCATCGCCGGGACGAATCATTTCACCGTGATCGATGCGCTGGCGGATCGGCAAAGCGCCATGGTCGGCCGCCTCACCGAGCTCGCGCCGCCACGCAAGTAGACTGGCGGCGTCGGACGCTCGTGCCGTGACGGCCGCACGATCGCCGATGCCATCGCGGCGATCGAACAGAACCTGCCCGGCGCGATCAGAAGAATGCCTGGATCCCGGTCTGGGCGCGGCCGAGGATCAGCGCGTGAATGTCGTGCGTGCCTTCGTAGGTGTTGACGGTCTCGAGATTGCACAGCACGCGCATCACGTGGAACTCGTCCGCGATGCCGTTGCCGCCATGGATGTCGCGCGCCATGCGCGCGATCTCGAGCGCCTTGCCGCAATTGTTGCGCTTGAGCAGCGACACCGCCGGCGGCGCGGCGCGGCCTTGCTCCAACAGCCGCCCGAGCCGGAGCGCCGCGTGCAGGCCGAGCGTGATCTCGGTCTGCATGTCGGCGAGCTTCTTCTGGATGAGCTGATTGGCGGCGAGCGGACGGCCGAACTGCTTGCGGTCGAGCGCGTATTGGCGCGCCCGATGCCAGCAGAACTCCGCCGCGCCGATCGCGCCCCAGGCAATGCCGGCGCGCGCGACGTTGAGGCAGCCGAAGGGGCCGCCGAGGCCTTTGGCATGCGGCAGCACGTTCTCTTCCGGCACGAACGCATCCTCGAGCACGACCTCGCCGGTGATCGAGGTGCGCAACGAAAGCTTGCCTTCGATCTTCGGCGTGGACAAACCCTTGGTGCCGCGCTCGACCAAAAAGCCGCGAATGACGCCGTCGAGCTTGGCCCATACCAGCGCGAGATCCGCGACCGGCGCGTTGGTGATCCACATCTTGGTGCCGGTGAGCCGGTAGCCGCCCGGCGCCTTGTCCGCGCGCGTCGTCATCGAGCCCGGGTCGGAGCCGTGATCGGGCTCGGTGAGGCCGAAGCAACCGACGATCTCGCCCGAGGCGAGCTTGGGCAAATAGCGCTTGCGCTGCGCTTCGCTGCCATAGGCGAAGATCGGATGCATCACCAGCGAGGACTGCACCGACATGGCCGAGCGGTAGCCGGAATCGACGCGCTCGATCTCGCGCGTGATCAGCCCATAGGCGACATAGCCGAGCCCGGCGCCGCCGTATTCTTCCGGGATCGTGGGGCCGAGCAGCCCGAGCGCGCCCATCTCGGAGACGATGGCGCGATCGAAACGCTCCTCGCGGTTGTCCATGAGCACGCGCGGGAACAGCTTGTCCTGGGCATAGCCGCGCGCGGTGTCGCGCACCATGCGCTCTTCTTCGGTGAGTTCGCCTTCGAAATCGAGCGGATCCTGCCAGTTGAAGGCGGCGTCCTCGCGTTGCGGCGCTCCCCGATGCTTGCGCGTCTCGGCGGCGGTCTGCGGCATGGCATGCTCCCGGGGCTTGCGCTTTGTGGGGCTGACGCGCGTTCTGCGGCGAACCGGTATCCACCGGGGTCACGTCCGGGGCAGGCCTCGCCGGAGACGCCGCGGTCGCCTTTTCATGCCCACGTTCGTCCGCGGGATTCAAGAGGCTCTTTGCCGTCGACATGGCTTCGCGCATCGGCGCGCCGGAGCCTCACTGCGCGATCCGGATATTCTGCTCCCTGACCAGGCGGCCCCACTTCCCCATGTCGCCGGCGAGCACGGCGCGCAACTCCGCGCTGGCGCCGCTCCTGACCTCCATGCTGAGCGCTTCGAGCTTGGCCTTGACGTCGGGGGTTGCGAGCGCCTGCCTGATGGCGGCCTCGATCTTGTCGACGATGGCCTTGGGCGTGCCGGCCGGCGCGAACGCCCCGATCCAGGTGGCGACGTCGTAGCCGGGGACGCCCGACTCATCGATCGTCGGCACGTCGGGCAGCCGCGGCACGCGCTTGAGCGTCGTCACCGCGAGCGTGCGCAGCTTGCCCGACTGCATCCCGGCATGGGCGGTAGCGAGGTCGGCGAAGATCACCTGCGTCTCGCCCGACATCACGCCGGTGACCGCCGGCGCCCCGCCGCGGAACGGGATGTTGGTGATGTCGACTTGGGCCATGGCCTTGAACAATTCGAGCGCGAGCAGCGTCGCGGTTCCGCCGGAGGCGTGATTGAGCTTGCCCGGATGGGCCTTGGCGAACGCAATCAGCTCGCGGATCGACTTGACCGGCAGCGCCTCGTTCACCAGCACGACCTCCGCGATCGAGGTGAGGAGCGCGAGCGGCTCGAAGTCGCGTTGCGAATGGTAGGCGAGATTGGGATAGACGACCGGGTTCATCGCCATGGTGCCGTCGTGGGCGACCAAGAGCGTGTAGCCGTCGGGCGGCGACTTGGCTGCGGCTTCCGCGCCGATGATCATGGCGGCGCCCGGGCGATTCTCGATCACCACCGGCTTGCCCCAGCGCTCGGCGAGCGCGGCGGCGACCACACGCGCGGTGGTGTCGATCGAGCCGCCCGCCGCGGTCGGCACGATGATGCGCACGGTGCGCTCGGGATTGCCGTGGTCGGGAATGGCTTGGGCGCGCGCTTGCGCTGGCGAGCCGAGGAGCGCGACCGCGGCCGCCACCACGCCGCAGGCCGTGGCAGTGAAGGCGCGCCGCTCGACCATGAGCTCCTTCCTCGCCGCGCCCCATCCCCGCATTGCCGCGCCGGGAGCGATCGGCTAATGACGTCTTTTAACGCGCCCGTAGCTCAGCTGGATAGAGCGCTGCCCTCCGAAGGCAGAGGTCGTGAGTTCGAATCTCGCCGGGCGCGCCAACAAAATCAATGATCTATTAGAATCCGTCGGCGGCGCGCGAATCCCAAACTCACCACAGACTCACCAAAGAAGATGGCCGGATTGGCGTGGAATCGGCGGCAACTGGATCACCGGCAAGCCGCTACGATCAACCACTGCATGTATCTTGCTGGTGAGACCCCCCGCGACCGTCCCATGGACTGTCTCTTGTCGCGGGCGATGCAAGCGGCGTGTTGATGAACGCGCACAATAGATGTGTCGATCATTTGGACGGCAGCATCATGAGCAGCAGCCAAAGCGTCTGATCCGGCTCCACACACCAGCCCGCCGCCAGCGAACGAAGCGATTGTAGCAAGTGGTATAGGGGCCGAACCCCTGCGGCAGATCACGCCAAGGTGCGCCAGAACTGGTTCAAATAGGTCGCCGGAATGACTACAGGAGGATCGCAATCCTTGAGGTGAAGCTTTCGACCGCCTCGGGTAAATACGTGATCCAGCGCCGCTTGAAGCCCCCTCGCGAAGAATTTTGATCTCATTGCGGGTACTTCGACCGGCGGCATCATCGCGCTTGCGCTCGCTCTGCATATTCCGGCAACCGAAATTTTCGAATTTTATAAGGGATTGGCAGAGCAGGTATTTCCGCGAAGTACATACCGGTTCGGCCAAAAACAAATATCGTATCTCTGCGGGGACCGCTCTACGCGAGGGAACCGGAATGCTTGGGGCGTTCCGGCCTGAGGAGGGGATGCCGCATGACTTATCGCATCTTGGCGCGGACTTCGGCTTAAAACAGCGACCATACAGCCAATACTTTATTTCTTCACAGCAGTGACGACGAGAATTTCACACGGCGACTCGAAACCGCCGTGTCCCTCATATTTGCCAAGCTCGCGCTCAACCTCTTGCCAGGCTTCCGCGCGCGCGGTCTCGGTTAGCGCTGCGAGCATTTGGTGCAGAGCGCCGAAAGAGTCTCGTTCGAAACGAACACATTCTCGCGCTGATGCCATACGTAATGGCGCCGATACCGTCAGTGTCTGAACTTCAGAAAACCCGGCACGCTCGAGCGCACTGGCCAGAGCGCCCGGTGCGCCAAGACTGAACGGTCCTGGTTGGCCGGGGAGAGGAGGACCAAGCTGCGCGTGCCGGCGGATGATTGAGATCGGAACAGAGAGGAACGGGTTCTTGTCTGGCGTCGAAAAGACGATCCCTCCGACTCGGCCACCCGGTTTCAGCGCTCGCCTAATTTCCGAAAGCGCTCGTGGTAGGTCAGGAAGAAAGAAGAGACCAAGCCGGCAGATGATGACATCGAATGTTTCGTCATCCACGGTGAGGTTCTCGGCATCCATAACTCGTGCGTCGAGGTTCTCGAGTCCCTTTTCGCGCGCGGTTTGGGATGCCAAGGCTACGAGATTCGGCGCTATGTCGGTAGCGAGCACGAAGCCGGTCGGGCCGACACGCGCCGCTGCCAACAGCGACTGGTCACCATCGCCGGCCGCGATGTCGAGAACCCGTTCGCCAGTGCCAACATGGGCAAGATCAAGCATCAGTTCCGTCGCATGCCCCACCCACGCCCTTACCACCGGAATCCAGCGGTGCCATCCTTCGGCAGTGCTTTGCCACTGCTCTCGCATCGTCTCCCTGTACATCACGGGATCGATGCTTTGCCATTGCTCTCGCATCGTCTCCTTGTACTTCACGGATCGAAGCGCGGTGGTTGCTCTGACATCGCTTGCTCCTCCAAGTGCTAAGGGCCCGTTCAAGAATAGTTGAATTGCGGAATGATGGGAGGGGGATTCCCACGATGACTCGGCGCGTGTAGCGCTGCGATATGGTCAACGAGGCAGCGATTCGGCCGCGCTACGCGGCAGCGCGGTCCTTAAGATCTGCGCACGAGCACGTTCCTTGATGCATGACATCGGGGAGATATCATGCGAGCAACGCCGCCCGCGGACGAGACACCGCCTCTTCGATCAATGGCCCGACCACCACTGGCCGATTTCACGCCTCTACCGCCCGCGATGCTGATCATGCCGCGCCGAGGATTGCTGGCCGCGGCCGTCGGCCTGTTCGCCGCGGGTAGAGTGCCGCGCTCCAGTACTGCGGCTGCCGACGATGGTGCGTTTCCCGCGGACTTTGTATGGGGCGCGTCGACGTCGAGCTATCAGATCGAAGGCGCGGTCGACGAAGATGGACGCGGCAAAAGCATCTGGGATGCCTTCTCCCATACGCCGGGGCGCGTGAAGAACGGCGATACGGGCGATGTCGCCTGCGACCACTATCACCGCTGGCGCGACGATATCGATCTGCTCGCACGCGGCAATTTTTCCGCTTATCGGTTTTCGACCGCGTGGCCGCGCATTCTGCCGTCGGGCAGCGGCGCGGTCGAGCCGCGCGGCCTCGACTTTTACGAGCGCCTGGTCGATGGGCTCATCGCGAACGGCATCACGCCGTGGCTGTGCGTCTATCATTGGGACCTGCCGCAGGCGCTGCAGGAGAAGGGCGGCTGGCTCAATCGCGATACGTCCGCAAAATTCGCGGACTACGCGCGCGTCGTGGCTCGGCGGCTGGGCGACCGCGTCAAGCATTGGGCGATCTTCAACGAGCCCAATGTCCACGCGTTGTTCGGGCACGGTGTCGGCAGCCACGCCCCCGGCCTCAACGGTTTATCCAACATGCTGGCCGCCATCCATCACCTGAACCTGGCGCAAGGCCGCGCCGTGCAAGCGCTGCGTGCGGAGCGCGCAGACTTGCGCCTCGGCACGATAATCTCATTGCAGCCGGCGCGGCCGTCTTCGGACCGCGCCGACGATCGCCGCGCCGCCGAACGGTTCGACGCGATGTGGAACGGCGCCTGCCTCGATCCGCTGATGACGGGCGCCTATCCCGCCCCGGTCGCGGCTGATTTTGCTCCGCTCGTCGCCGACGGCGATTTTGCCGCGATGCGGCAGCCGACCGATTATCTCGGCGTCAATTATTACGCGCCGATGTACGTCACGTACGCGCCGCAAAGCCTGTTTGGAGCGTGGTTCGGCGCGGCGCCGGCCGGCACGCGCTTCACGGCGATGGGCTGGCCGATCGACGCGGGCGCCCTCACCGAAGAGCTGATCCGCTTGCGCGACCGCTACGGCAATCCCGAGCTCTACGTGACCGAGAACGGCGCTTGCTACGACGATCCGCTCGCGGCGGACGGCGCCGTACACGACGACGATCGCATCGCCTATCTGCGCGACCACCTCGCGGCCGCCCGCCGCGCGCTCGCCGCCGGTGCGAAACTGCGCGGCTATTTCGTCTGGTCGCTCATGGATAACTTCGAGTGGGCGGAAGGCTACAGCCGCCGCTTCGGCGTGGTCCACGTCGACTTCAAGACGCTCAAGCGCACGCCCAAGGCGTCCTATCGATGGCTCGCGGAATTCATCAGCAACCAAACGCGCAGAAATTGATCCGCGGAATAGAAGACGTCAGTTCCACCGCACCCATGGTGCGGCCACGGCGCGTGCCGACGCGACGCAGAATGGGCGCGCCATTGCAACGACCAAATTGGCTCACCCGGCATGCCGCCAGGGAATGCCGGGACCGACCAGCGCCATGCCATAACAACGCCGCGCAGCGCGCGTTGTGGGGTTGAGCGCGCTGCGCAAGCTGACGGCGTTCGCGATCCTGTTTTTGCGCTTGCCGAACGCATGCTCAGCAGTCCTTGCGGCAATCGAGCAGCCGAGAACGATGAGCGAAGCGAGCAGCCTGATCGTGTCAGCGAAGCCCGCGCGGCGGGAGCATGTCCCGCTCGGCATTCTCTACATGGTCGGCGCCACGATCGTGTTCGCCGTCTCGAGCGCGGTCTCGAAATGGCTGGTGGCGAGCTATCCGATCGGCGAGGTGCTGTTCACGCGCACCGTGGTCGCGCTCCTCACCTGCGCGCTCTTCATCATGCCGCAGACGGGGCTCGCCGTGTTCCGCACGCGGCGCCTTGGCCATCACGTGCTGCGCTCGGTTTCGCAGGGCTGCTCGCAGACGTTCCTGCTGATCGCGTTCAGCCTGATGCCGCTTGCCGGCGCCACCGCCATCAACTTCTCCTCGCCGCTGTTTGCGACACTCGCCTCGGCGCTGCTGCTCAAGGAAGCGGTGGGCCTGGCGCGCTGGCTGGCGCTGCTCGTGGGCTTTGGCGGCGTCCTCATCGTCACCGAGCCGGGAGCGGGGGCGTTCCAGGTCGGCGCGCTGTTCGCGCTGGCGAACGCCGTCCTTTACGGCTCGGTCACCGCGGGCGTGCGCGGAATGACCGCGACCGAATCGGCGCAAACGCTGACCCTCTACCAACTGGCGCTGCTCACCGGCTTCTTCGCACTGCTGCTGCCCTTGGGCTGGACCTCGCCCACGCCGGTCGATGCCGCCTGGATCGTGTTCAACGGCGTCTCCAATGCCGTCGGGCAATACTGGTGGACGCGCGCGCTGCACCTGGCGCCGGCGTCCGCGGTAGCCCCCTTCAACTATCTCTCCCTCATTTGGGCGAGCATTTTGGGGTTCGCGATCTGGGGCGATGTGCCGACCGTCTCCCTCGTGATCGGCTCCGCCGTTGTGGCCGCGTGCGGTCTGTTCCTGTTGTGGCGCGAGAGCAATGCTCGGCAGGCAAAGCCGCCCGCAAACGCGTGAGCGCCTGCCTTACACGAAGCTTACGTTCTGTCCTGCAGTGCAATCATGCGCGCAATTTTGCGAGCGCGTCGCGCGAACGCGCGCGCCGCAGACGAGGTCACGCCATCTGCGCACGCTGCGTCACAAGTTCGCACGCACGAGCGTGATCGCATCTGTCGCACCGCACCGCACCGCAACACGTTTGAAATTATGCGACTATTTGCCACCTACCAATCGGCACACGCTCGCTTCACGCTTCGAGATGCGACGGCTTCCACGATGACGGCGTGGAAGAGCGAAAACATCCAGAGCCACGCAGCGGCACAGATAACAAGCGACCGCGCGTGTTGGGGGCGAACAGGTGACCTACCAGTGGGAGGATTGCGACCGCGCGTTCATCGCGCAGCGTTACGATCGTATTGCCGGCCTGATCGGCGTATTCGACCGATTGTTCTTTCTCCCGCCGCATCTGCGCAGACGCGCGGCCGCTCGGCTGAACTTGAAGCCGGGCGACCGCGTGCTTGAAATCGGATGTGGCACCGGTCGCAATTTTCCCTTTCTGCGCGAGGCGGTCGGGCGCAAGGGCAGAGTCTACGGCGTCGATTTCTCGACCGGCATGCTGCGCCGCGCGCGGGCGCTGTGCTGGCGCGAGCAATGGACGAACGTCGAGCTGACCCAGTGCGACGCCATCGAATACATCCCCTGCGAGCCGCTCGACGGCATCTTATTCGGCCTTTGCTACAATACCATGCCGCACCACCTTGCAGTGTTGCACCACGCATGGAAGCAGCTGCGTCCGGGCGGACGCGTCGTCATCATGGACGGCAAGCTTCCGTCCGGCCTGGGCGGCAAGCTGGTTCTGCCCTTTAGCCTCTGGCTGATGAAGCGCACCATGCTCGGCAATCCCTTCATCAAACCGTGGAACGATCTCGCCGCAATCGCGGACACCTTCGCCATGGAGGAGTTCCTGTTCGGCTCCTGGTACGTGTGCTGGGGAACGAAATCCGCCCGCATGCAGATGGACGAGGTCGCGCCAGAACAGCTGATCGCAGCGGAATGACGATGCCCGGCTGACCGCCCTCCCCGCGTCGGCCTCCTCTGCCATCAAGCCACCATCATCGACGGCGCGCGATCGCCGCGCGCTGGCCTCGCACATCCAGCCTTCGCAGTCCGCGCGAACTTGACTGCATCGCGCCAATGGATCGAAGATGTGGCGCGGGGCACAACCTGGCGTGCGCGTTGCGCCGCATCACCACGGGAAAGGCGAGGCGGAATCGGTATGAAACGCATCGTCGCCTCGCTCTGCATCTGCTGGGCCGCCTTTTGCGGAACCCAATCCAACACCGCTCCACTCGTCTTCGGCATGACCCCCCAGGAGGCTTCGATCGCGCTCGGCGTGCCGCTCGTCTATCATTCCGGCGGGCCCGGCTCGGAGATCTATCTCGCCTACGGATCGCCGGGCATTCCCGGCTTCTACCCGGTCGACTCCGCCCTCGCGCTGCAGTTCCGCAAAGGGCAGCTCACCGGATGGAAAAAGGATTGGCGCTTGCGCCGCCCGTGGCCGTTCTGAAGACCGCATGCCGGCACGGCCAATCGCTCTCTCCATCCTCGATCTGTCGCCGGTGGCCGCCGGTTCCTCCGGCGCCGTTTCGCTGCGCAATTCGCTCGACCTCGCGCGGCTCGCCGACGGCCTCGGCTTCACCCGCTATTGGGTCGCCGAGCACCACAACCTGCCTTCGATCGCGAGCTCCGCGCCCGAGATCATGATCGGGCAGATCGCGGCGGCGACCGCGCGCATCCGCGTGGGCTCCGGCGGCGTCATGCTGCCCAACCACGCCCCGCTGATGGTTGCGGAACGCTCCAAGGTGCTCGAGGCGCTGTTTCCCGGACGCATCGATCTTGGAATTGGCCGCGCCCCCGGCACCGATCCCGTCACCTCCTACGCCTTGCGGCGGCGGCAGGATGCTGACGGCGACGACGATTTCCTGGAGCGGTTCCAGGAGCTGCTTTTGTTCGAGACCAACGCCTTTCCGGAAGGCCATCCGTTCCGCTCCGTGCGCGCGATGCCGCAAGACGTGGCGCTGCCGCCGATCTGGCTGCTGGGATCGAGCGGCTACAGCGCGCAACTCGCCGCCATGGTGGGCGCCGGGTTTTCCTTCGCGCATCACTTCGCCGAGCACGACGCTGTCGCCGCGATGCTGAGCTATCGCGATCGGTTCAAGCCATCGCCGGCGCGCGCGACGCCCTACGCCATTCTGGCCTGCGCCGCGGTCTGCGCCGACAGCGACGCCGAGGCCGAACGGCTCGCCGCCACCATCGATCTCAACTTTGTGCGACGCAGCCGCGGCGAATATCTGCCGCTGGCGAGCCCGCAGGAGGCCGCCGCCTATCCCTATTCGCCGGCCGAGCGCGCACTGATCGCGCGCAATCGCGCCCGCCTGTTCGTCGGCGCCAAGGCGACGGTGCTGGAGCGGCTGCGCGAGATGATCGACGCCACCAAAGCCGACGAAGTCATGGTCACGACCATGATCTACGACCATGCCGCGCGCCGGCATTCCTACGAATTGCTCGCCGAGGCGTTCGGGCTGCGCGCTTTGAAAAACAATGAAGTTCCGGCGGCTGCCGGTCCGCTCTGACGGGCCGCGCGCGCATCCCACGGGCGGCAGTTGCTTTGCGGCGGCAAAAGCGTGAAATTTCGCACTGCAACGCCGGGACATGTCATTGCGCCCGGCCGGCAGCATTCACAGGAGGTCGTCTTGGGTAAGCAGTTCTCGCTCACGTCAGCCGACAAGTTTCAGTTGGGCGCCTATCGTGCCGATCCGTCCGGCCCCGCAAAAGGCGGCATCGTGGTCATCCAGGAAATCTTCGGCGTCAATCATCACATCCGCGCGGTCTGCGACCGGCTCGCGGGCGAAGGCTACGCCGCGCTGGCGCCGGCGTTGTTCGACCGTCAGGAAAAGAACTTCGAATGCGGCTATACGCCCGACGAGATCGCCAATGCGCGCAAATTCGTCGCCAATCCCGATTGGGGCGCGATGCTGCGCGACACCCAAGCCGCGATCGACGAACTCAAGAAAGAAGGGCCGGTCGCCATCATGGGCTTCTGCATGGGCGGCACGATCGCCTTTCTCGCGGCCTGCAAGCTCAACGGCCTCTCCGCTGCCGTCTGCTATTACGGCGGGCAGATCGCCAAGAATGCCGACGAAAAGCCGAAGGTGCCGACCCAAATGCACTTCGGCGACAAGGATGCCTCGATCCCGATGAGCGACGTCGAGATCATCAAGAAGAAGCGCGGCGGCGACAGCGAGATCTACGTCTACCCCGACGCGCAACACGGCTTCCATTGCGACGAACGCGGGAGCTTCCACGGCGCGAGCGCCAAGACCGCCTGGGGGCGCGCCATGGACTTTCTCAAGAAACACTTGAAAAAGTGAGCTGCGCGCCGACGGCGGCTCGTTTGCCGACGCTACGAACCACCGGCGCGGCCGGACCTCCCTCGTCCAGCCGCGCCGATTGGTTCAAGCCTGCGCCGACTGGGTCGCCTTGTGGGCGGCGCCGAGCGGGCAGCTCACGCCGGTGCCGCCGAGGCCGCAATAGCCCATGGGGTTCTTCGCCAGATATTGCTGGTGGTAGTCCTCGGCAAAATAGAATGCAGGCGCGTCGAGGATTTCGGTGGTGATCGCATCGAAGCGCCGTGCCTTGAGCTCCTTGTCGTACATCGCTTTCGACGCTTCCGCGGCGCGGCGCTGCTCGGGCGTGAACGTGTAGATGCCGGAACGATACTGCGTGCCCGCGTCGTTGCCCTGACGCATGCCCTGGGTCGGATCGTGGTTCTCCCAGAACGTTTTGAGCAGCCGCTCATAGGAAATCGTCTTCGGATCGTAGACCACGAGCACCACCTCGTTGTGGCCGGTGCGGCCGGTGCAAACCTCCTCATAGGTCGGGTTGGGCGTATAGCCGGCGGCATAGCCGACGGCGGTGATGTGAATGCCCGCGCCCGATTCCCAAAACTTGCGCTCCGCGCCCCAGAAGCAGCCCATGCCGAACATCGCTTTCTCGAAGCCCGCCGGATAGGGCCCCTTGAGCGGCCGGTGAAGGACGAAGTGCTCCCGCGCGGTCGGGATCGGCGTCGGGCGGCCGGGCAGCGCCTCGGCGGCTGACGGCATTTCAAGCTTTTTCTTGAACATGAACATGGCGGCGTCTCTCCCGTGGTCTTGCCTCAATATAAGCGCGGCAGCGGCGATGCGCACCTCTCTTGCGCGCCCGTTTGCGCACCCTCGCATGACGCTGACGCCGCAGCGTCAACGCCCCCGCTTCGTTGTTTCAATCCCGCGCGTATCCGATCAACGGCTTTTTCTTCCGCCCGAGCAGGATCAGGATCGCGCCGATGATGGCGAGCACGAGCGAGACCGGCTGATCGAGAAAGTAGGGCTGGATCAGGTCCTGCCAAACCCGCGCTCCCACCCGGCGCTCGACCTCCGGCTGTAGCGCTGTGAGCGAGTCTTGGTGGATGTTCGACCAGGTAGAGCCGACGCTGCTGATATACACGGTCTGGTCGGCGATCGACTTGGTGCCGTCATGGACCAAGAAGATAAAGCCCAGGGCGAGCGACAACAGACCGACGAACCGAAGAACAAAGCGGATCATGGCGTTCTACGCGCAGAGAAACATGCATCGCCCAGCTATCGCTTACCCCGCTCGCCGGCTGCGTTCAATCGGCTCGGACAACCTGCGGCCGTGGACGAGCCGCGGCCGCTGCCAGCATGACGGCGCGGGCGGGCCGGGCGACGGATTGCATCGGCTTGCCTTGAGATATGGGCATTCGATCCGCTACCTTCGGCTAGCCGGCCATCCGCCAAGGGGTTTATAAGGGGTTGAGATGTCTTCGAAAAGCGATGGCCGCGGCGCGCGCCCGACATTCACCGATCAGGAAGCGCTGCTGTTTCACAGCCAGGGCCGTCCCGGCAAGCTCGAAGTGGTAGCCACCAAGCCGATGGCGACCCAGCGCGATCTGTCGCTGGCCTATTCACCCGGCGTCGCCCTTCCGGTGCTGGCCATCGCCGAGCACGAGGACCGCGCCTTCGACTACACCACCAAGGGCAATTTCGTCGCCGTCATCACCAATGGCACCGCCATCCTCGGCCTGGGCAATCGCGGCGCGCTCGCGGCCAAGCCGGTGATGGAAGGCAAGGCGGTGCTGTTCAAGCGCTTCGCCGACATCGATTCGATCGACCTCGAAGTCTCGTCCGAAGACCCCGACGAGATCGTCAATTGCGTCAAGCTGCTCGGCAAGAGCTGGGGCGGCATCAACCTCGAGGATATTCGCGCCCCGGAATGCTTCGTCATCGAGCAGCGGCTGCGCGAGCTGCTCGACATTCCGGTGTTCCATGACGACCAGCACGGCACCGCGATCATCGCGGCGGCGGGCTTGATCAATGCGCTCGATCTCACCGGGCGCGACATCAAATCGACCAAACTCGTGTGCAACGGCGCCGGCGCCGCCGGCATCGCCTGCCTCGAGCTGCTCAAGGCGATCGGATTCACGCCCGGCAACATCACCCTCTGCGACACCAAAGGCGTCATCTATCAGGGCCGCACCGAGGGCATGAATCAGTGGAAGTCGGCGCATGCGGTGAAAACCTCGGCGCGGACGCTGGCCGAGGCGCTGGCCGGCGCCGACGTCTTCTTCGGGCTCTCGGTCAAGGGCGCGGTGACGAAAGAGATGGTGAAATCGATGGCGGCAAAGCCGATCATCTTCGCCATGGCCAATCCCGATCCGGAAGTCACCGCCGAGGAAGTGGCGGAGGTGCGCAGCGACGCCATCATGGCGACCGGGCGCTCCGACTATCCCAACCAAATCAACAACGTGCTCGGCTTTCCCTACATCTTTCGCGGCGCGCTCGACGTGCGCGCCACCGCCATCAACATGGAGATGAAGATCGCCGCCGCCCACGCGCTCGCCGCGCTTGCGCGCGAGGACGTTCCCGACGAGGTCGCCGCCGCCTACGGCGCGCGGCCGAAATACGGCCCCGAATACATTATTCCGGTGCCGTTCGACCCCCGGCTGATCTCGTTCGTCCCGCCCGCCGTCGCCGCCGCCGCCATGGACAGCGGCGTCGCCCGGCGCCCCATCGTCGACATGGATGCTTACCGGGCGCAGCTGCGCTCGCGCCGCGATCCGGTGGCCGGGATTCTCCAGCGCGTCTACGAGCGGCTGCGGCGACGGCCGCAACGCGTCGTCTTCGCCGAGGGCGAAGAAGAGCAAGTGATCCGCGCCGCCGCGAGCTTCGTCCACGAGGGACTGGGCACAGCCCTGCTCGTCGGCCGCGAGGACCGCGTGCGCGACAGCGCGCACACGCTAGGCATCGAACTCGGCGGCAGCATCGAGATCATCAATGCGCGGCTGTCGCAACGCAACGCAGCCTATGCCGCTTTTCTCTACGAGCGGCTCCAACGCGAGGGCTTTCTCCAGCGCGACGTCCAGCGCCTCGTCAACCAGGACCGCAACCATTTCGCCGCCTGCATGGTCGCGCTCGGCGATGCCGATGCCATGGTGACCGGCGTCACGCGCAATTTCTCGGTGGCGCTCGAGGATGTCCGCCGCTGCATCGATCCCAAGCCGGGCCATCGCGTGATGGGCGTGTCGCTGGTGCTCGCGCGCGGGCGCACGGTGCTGGTCGCCGACACCGCGGTGACCGAAATGCCCAATGCCGAGATTCTGGCCGACATCGCGGTCGAGGCCGCCGGCGTCGCGCGTCGGTTCGGCTATGAGCCGCGCATCGCGCTGCTGGCGTTCTCGACCTTCGGCCATCCGCCGGGCGAGCGTTCGGCGCACGTGCAGGGCGCGGTGCGCATCCTCGACCAGCGCCGCGTCGACTTCGAGTACGACGGCGACATGGCGGCCGACGTCGCGCTCAATATGGAGTTGCGCGAGGCCTATCCGTTCTGCCGTCTGTCCGGCCCGGCCAACGTGCTGATCATGCCCGCATTCCATTCCGCCTCGATCTCGACCAAGCTGTTGCAGGAGCTTGGCGGCGCGACGGTCATCGGCCCGATCCTGGTCGGGCTCGACCGGTCGGTGCAAATCGTACCGCTCTCGGCCAACGACGCCCAGCTCGTCAATATGGCCGCGCTCGCGGCGTTCAACGTCAGCGGATGACGCGGGAGCGAATAGCCAGCAGCGAATGGGGAATGGAATAGCGGCGCGCGAGCCTTCCATTCGCAATTCGCTCCTTCCCCGCCCGCAAGCAGGAGGCAACATGACTACCGGCAAGCTTCAAGGCGTGATCGCCGCCATCGCAACCGCCGTGGATGAAACGGGGGAGCCCGATTGCGCCCGCTCGGTGGCGCTGGCGCGCTTTCTGCTCGCCAATGGCTGCGACGGATTGAACGTGCTCGGCACCACCGGCGAGGCCACCTCGTTCTCGCTCGAGCAGCGCAAGCGCGTGATGACCGCCTACCGCGACGCGGCTCTGCCGCTCGATCGCCTCATGGTCGGCACCGGGGCGGCGGCGGTCGCCGACGCGGTCGCGCTGACGCGGCACGCCGCCGCGCTCGGCTTCGGCGGGGCGCTTGTCCTGCCGCCGTTCTACTATAAAGGCGTGCCGGACGACGGGCTCGTCGCCTATGTCGAGACGATCGTGACCGCCACGGCCGCAAAGCCAATCCCCGTTTATCTCTATCACTTCCCTGCCCAGTCCGGCCTGCCCTGGCACGTCCGACTGGTCGAGCGGCTGATCGAGGCCTTCAGCACGCGCATCGTCGGCCTCAAAGATTCGTCGGGCGACATGGCCTATGCGCGCGAAATGGCGACGCTCTCCCCTCGCTTCCACGTGTTCCCCTCGACCGAGGCGGTGCTGATGCAAGCGCGCTCAGGGATGTTCACCGGCTGCATCTCCGCGACTGCTAATCTCAACGCCGACCTCTGCGCGCGGGCATGGCGCAGCGGCGATGCCAGCGCGCTCGATGCCGCGGTCGCCATCCGCAAGCTGTTCGACGGCAAGCCGCTCGTTCCGGGGGTGAAGGCGCTCCTGGCCCATATCCATCGCGACCCGGCCTGGGCGCGGGTCAAGCCGCCGCTGACCGCCTTCTCCGCAAGCGAGCAGGCGGCGGTGGCGACGAGCTACGACGGCTTGCGCACCCCAGCCTCGGCGCGCTCGAAGATCGCCGCAACGCCGGCCCAAGCGGGCTAGGAACGGCCGTCGGGTCGACCCGGTCTAACCGCAGCCGGCGGTGCCGCGTCATCCCCATCGATCGCGCGCTGCCTCAGCGTCCCGGTTGCCGGCCGTTGACGCTCCCAGGCGGGGCGACTATAAGCGGCGAGTTGGCGGCGAGGCTCTCGCCGCCGCTCGCTTTTTACGATATCGGGCCGCACGACGACGCGCGGGCCAACCGGCCGCCCCCAGAACGAGCACAGCCATGCCCAACACTCCTTCCGCCCGCAAGGCGGCCCGCAAGATCGCGCGGCGCACCGAGATCAACAAGGGGCGCCGTTCGGAGATGCGGAGCTTCGTGCGCAAGGTCGAGGAAGCGATCGCGAGCGGCAACCGCAGCGCGGCACTCGCGGCGCTGCGAGAAGCCGAACCGGTGATCATGCGCTCGGCGCAGAAAGGCGTGGTGCATTCCAACAGCGCAAGCCGCAAGGTGTCGCGCCTCGCCCACAGGGTCGCCAAGCTCGGCGGCTAATCCGCGGGCGTCGCCTCGAAGGCGACGTCGACGCGCACTCCTCGACCATCGTGCAGCGCAAGCGCACGGGCGTCGCGCCTACCCAATCGCATTTGGCGATTAATGATTGTTGGGTTGACGATCAACGATTGTTGGGTATGTCCCATTCCTGTTTAAAAAGCGTCACATAAAGTGAGGATAATCGAGTTAATCATTGTCACGGTGCTGAGCTCGCCATCGGCGGCGGGGGCTACCCTCTATTTCCGCTCAAAGAAATAACTGTTTGCAGAATGGCTTAAAGGGAAAGCGACAAGAAGGACTTTGATTTCGGGCTTCTGCGCACGTCGGCGTTGTCTCGTCTGCGATCAAAATCGCTGCCTCGCAGCGGCTTCGGCGCGCGACCGCGGTCGCTTCGAATACGCAAGTCAATTCAAAATATTATGACGGACGCGTGCGCACGCGCGCGGACCGCTTGGAGCACGACTGCGTTCGCGTTGCGCGCGCGTTGGCGCTTGCAGGCGTTGCAGGGGGACGGCGCCGTGCTATTTTCAAATCGCCGCTGGGCCACCGGCGGTTTTCAGTAAAAGGTTCGTATTCGAGCTCATCGAAGATGAGGACGGGTGAGTCATGCCTGGTCGTTGTCCGCTTCAGCTTCGAAGTCGTGCGTGCTTGGCGTCGATGGACATAAGCGTGAGCTTCGTGGCGCCGCGTTTCTAACAATCGACCACACGAGGCAAACCCAAGAATTACTTCAAAAAGCCTGAACGAGTGCATAGCCCTCACGAAGAGTGGGCAATGGACAGGGGGGTATCATGACGACAGGGAGGCTCCACGTCACCATGGCTTGCGCTATCGGCCGCCGGCCCTACGGACCTCTATTTCATTTCATCATCGCCGCGCACGGGCCGGCACCACCGCCGCATTGAATTCGCCCCTGCCCCGTGCGGGCATGCTCCCTCCCCGGCCGCCGAGCCGCGCCGGGGTGCTCCCTCCTCCTGACGTTCCTGTTCGTGCCACTTCGCGTTGAAGTATCGCGTTTCGTCCGCCAATCAAGAAGAGACACCCAAATGACGAGCATGGATGTGGACCGCTGGACGCGCGTGAAGGACCGCCTTCGTGCCGAAGTCGGCGACGACGTTTACGCAAGTTGGTTCGCCCGCATGGAACTCGATGGCAGCGAGGGCGACACCGTCAAGCTGTCCGTGCCCACGCGCTTTCTCAAGAGCTGGATCCAATCCCACTATGCCGAGCGCGTGCTGGCCTGCTGGCAGGCCGAGCAGGCGAATTTTTCCCGCATCGAGCTCACCGTCCGCTCCGCCGTGATCCGCACCTTGGCGCCGAAGATCAGGCCGGTGGACATCCCCGCGCCTCAGCGCGAGATGCGCGAGGCCAAGCCCAACGGCGGCGATCTGCGCAACAGCGTGGGGCCGATCTCGGCCGTGCACGAGGCGCTCGGCGGTTCGCCCCTCGATCCGCGCCTGACCTTCGAAACCTTCGTGGTCGGACGCTCCAACACCCTCGCGCATGCCGCGGCCAAGCAAGTCGCCCAGGCCAGACGGGGCGACATGGTCATGTTCAACCCGCTCTACGTTCACGCCGGAGTGGGGCTCGGCAAGACGCACCTGCTGCAATCCCTCGCGTGGGCCGGCAACGCAACCGCCGAGCGCAAGGTGCTCTATCTCACCGCCGAAAAATTCATGTACGGCTTCGTGGCCGCGCTGCGGGCGCAGAATGCGCTCGCATTCAAGGAGGCATTGCGGACCATCGACGTCCTGGTCATCGATGACTTGCAATTCCTCCAGGGCAGATCGACGCAGGCGGAGTTCTGTCACACGCTCAATGCCCTCATCGACGCCGGCCGCCAGGTCGTCATCGCCGCCGACCGGCCGCCTTCCGATCTCGAAAGCCTGGACGAGCGCGTGCGCTCGCGGCTCGCGGGCGGGCTGGTGGTCGAAATGGGATCGCTGGGCGAGGAATTGCGGCTTGAAATCCTCAAATGCCGGGCCGCCGCCGCCAGAGCGCATCATCCCTGCTTCGATGTTCCCGCCCCCGTGCTCGAGTTCATCGCCAAGACCGTGACCCATAACGGTCGCGATCTCGAAGGCGCTCTCAACCGCCTCCTCGCCCACAGCAAGCTCACCGGTCAGCCCGTCACGCTCGAAATGGCGGAGCGCGAGGTGCGCGACTTGATCCGTCCGCAGGAACCCAAGCGCGTCAAGATCGAAGACATTCAACGGGTGGTCGCCCGGCAATACAATGTGAGCCGCGCCGACCTCTTGTCATCGCGGCGCACCGCAAACGTCGTGCGTCCGCGGCAGGTGGCCATGTATCTGGCCAAGACGCTGACGCTGCGTTCGCTACCGGAGATCGGGCGGCGCTTCGGCGGTCGTGACCACACCACGGTGCTGCACGCCGTACGCAAGATCGAAAACCTCGTGAGCACCGACACCGCGCTGGCCGAAGAGATCGAACTGCTGAAACGGCAGTTGCAGGAGTGAGCAAGCCCGGCCGGGCGGGAGGCGTCGGGGTCAGCTTGCAAAGCCAAAGCGGTTGGAAGAGGGGGGAAGCCGATTGCCGCTTCGATGAATTGCCTTGCCGGCGAGCTTGTCCCACTGTCCCAGGGGAACAGGCGGCACGCTACCGCGGCCAAATCCGTTGGGTAACTGCCGGCGTCGGGCGCCATCGCCCTTGCGAAAAACGCAGGCACGCGCCACCTTCCTTACCCCCTTTGGGGCTTGTCCACGCGAGCGGGCGGATTGAAAAATGAAAGTCACCGTCGAACGCGCAGCGCTGTTGAAGTCGCTCGGCCATGTCCATCGCGTGGTGGAGCGGCGCAACACCATTCCGATCCTCGCCAACGTGTTGATCAAGGGGGAGAAATCGAAGCTCACCTTCAAGGCGACCGACCTCGACGTCGAGGTCACCGAAACGATCTCCGCCGAGGTCGGCCCCGGCGGCTCGACCACGGTGCCGGCGCACATGTTCTACGAGATCGTGCGCAAGCTCCCCGAGGGTGCGCAGGTCGTGATCGAAGCCTCTGGCGACCGCGCGGTGCTGGCGATCCGCGCCGGCCGCTCCCGCTTCACCTTGCAGACGCTGCCCGAGAGCGACTTCCCCGATCTCGCGGCGGGCGATATGACGCACACGTTCAAGCTCGCGGCCGCCGACCTCAAGCGGCTCATCGACAAGACCCAATTCGCGATCTCGACCGAGGAGACGCGCTACTATCTCAACGGCATCTATCTGCACACCGCCGGCACCGCCAAGGCGCCCACGCTGCGAGGGGTCGCGACCGATGGGCATCGTCTGGCGCAGTTCGAGCTGCCGCTGCCGGCCGGCGCCAGCGGCATGCCCGGCATCATCGTTCCGCGCAAGACCGTCGCCGAGGTGCAGCGCCTGATCGAGGACAACGACACCGAAATCACCGTCGAGCTGTCGCAGGGCAAGATCCGTTTCACCCTCGGCGAGACGGTGCTCACCTCCAAGCTCATCGACGGCACGTTTCCGGACTATGCGCGCGTCATTCCGCTCGGCAACGACAAGGAGCTCACCGTCGACAAGAAAGAGTTCGAGCAGGCGGTCGACCGCGTATCCACGGTATCGAGCGAGCGCGGCCGCGCGGTGAAGCTGTCGTTGACCAACGGCAAGCTGATGCTGTCCGTCACCAACCCGGATTCCGGCAGCGCGACCGAGGAGATCGAAGTCGAATACGGCGCCGAGCCGTTGGATATAGGCTTCAATTCCCGCTATCTCCTCGACATCGCGGCGCAGCTCGAAGGCGAAGCCGCAGTGCTCAAGCTCGCCGATCCCGGATCCCCGACGCTCATTCAGGACCGCGACACCAAGGGCGCGCTTTACGTGCTGATGCCCATGCGGGTGTAGCAGGGGTCAGAGGTCAGTCATCAGTAATCAGAGATTCGGCCGCGGGTGCTAGCCCGTCGCGGGCGCGGCGCCCGATTGCTGTTTTCCGATTACTGATTACTGATTACTGATATGCCGTCCGCCCGCATCCGCCGCCTCTCCGTCACGAATTTCCGCAGCTACCATGCTGCGCAGATCGACGTCGGCGCGAGGTTGGTGGTGCTGGTGGGCCCCAACGGCGCCGGCAAGACCAATCTGATCGAGGCGATCTCGTTTCTCGCGCCCGGACGCGGTCTGCGGCGCGCAACGCTCGAAGACGTCGCCTTTTCCGAAGGCGACGGATCATGGGCGGTGTCGGCGGACGTGGAGGGCGCGCTCGGGCTCGCGACCTTGGGCACCGGGATTGAGCCGCCGACGAGCGAGGACGCGGTGGTCGCGCGCAAATGCCGCGTCGATCGCGAGCCGGTCGCATCGGCATCCGCCTTCGCCGATCATCTGCGCGTCGTTTGGCTCGTGCCGGCCATGGACGGTTTGTTCAACGGCCCGGCCTCGGAGCGCCGCCGCTTTCTCGACCGCCTCGTCCTGGCGGTCGATGCCGAGCACATGACGCGCGTCAACGCGCTCGAGCGCGCGCTGCGCTCACGCAACCGGCTGCTCGAGGATGCCCGTCCGGATACGCACTGGCTCGACGCCATCGAGCACGAAACGGCCGAGCTTGCGGTCGCGGTGACGGCGCTGCGGGTCGAAACCGTCAGCCGGCTGCAAGCCGCGCTTGCCGCGCGCAAGGACGCGGCTTCGCCCTTTCCCGCGGCCGAGATTGCGCTCGACGGCTGGATGGAACGGCTCGTTCCGCTGCAGCCCGCAGTCGAGGTGGAAGCCCGCTATCGCGCGGTGCTCAAAGACAATCGCGCCCGCGACGCCGCCGCCGGTCGCACGCTCGACGGGCCGCACCTTGCCGATCTCTCCGTGACCCACGCCGGCAAGGATATTGCCGCCGCCGCCGCTTCGACCGGCGAACAGAAGGCGTTGCTCATCGGTCTCGTTCTGGCGCACGCGGGGCTGCTTGCCGAAATGTCGGGCTTTGCACCGGTGCTGCTGCTGGACGAGGTTATCGCCCATCTCGACCCTTCGCGGCGGGCCGCGCTTTACGTGGAGCTCGACAGGCTCGGCGCGCAGGCTTGGATGACCGGCGCCGATGCCGCGGCGTTCGCGGACATCGAAGCGAAGGCGCAAATGTTGGAGGTCTTGCCGGGACAGGTGAAACGACGGACCTGATCGCCGCGCCGCGCATTTTGTGTCATCATGCGGACGCGACGATCCATTGGCCGAGGAAGCATCCATGCGCGCTGCCTATTACGAGACGAACGGAGCGGCCCGCGCGGTGTTGCGCGTCGACGAAGTGGAGACGCCCAAGCCCGGACGCGGCGAGGTGCGCGTGCGTCTCGCGGTCTCCGGCGTCAACCCGTCCGACGTCAAGAGCCGCGCCGGATTGACGCGCAAGATCGCCTTTCCGCGCGTCATCCCGCACAGCGACGGCGCCGGCGAGATCGATCAGGTGGGCGAAGGCGTTTCGCCCGCGCGCGTGGGCGAGCGCGTCTGGGTTTGGAACGGCCAGTGGCGGCGCCCCTTCGGGACCGCCGCGCAGTCGATCGTGCTGCCGTCGGAACAGGCCGTGCCGCTGCCCGCCCATATCGACATGGACGCCGGAGCCTGTCTCGGCATTCCAGCCTATACCGCCTATCAGGCGGTCCTGCTCACGGGCATCGCGGAGGGCTCGACCGTGCTCGTCGCCGCGGGCGCGGGCGCGGTGGGCCATTACGCCATCCAGTTCGCGAAGAAACGCAAGGCCACCGTCATCACCACCGTGAGCGCGCCGGCCAAGGGCGAGATCGCGCGGCGGGCGGGCGCCGACCATGTGGTCGATTACAAGCGCGAGGACGTCGGCGAGCGCGTCATGGCGGTGACCGGAAAGCGCGGCGTCGATGCGGTGATCGAGATGGATCTCGCCGCCAATGCGCGCCTCTTGCCCACCGTGCTCGCGCCCAACGGCATGGTGGCGATCTACGGCAGCGGCGCGCCCGAGGCGTCGATTCCGTTCCAGTTCCTGCTGCAGAACAGCATCACGCTGAAGTTTTTCCTGGTGTACTTGATGCCGCAGGAGCAGCGCGCCCGCGCGACCGCCGACATCACGCGCATGCTCGAGCGCGGCGAACTCGTCCACAACGTGGCGCAGAGCTTCGATCTCGGCGCCATCGTGGCCGCGCATGAAGCGGTCGAGTCCGGCAAGGCGATGGGCAACATCGTGGTGAGAATTGCTTAGCGCGCGCGACCCCGACGTTTGCGCTTTGCCTTGGCCTTGCGCAGCGGCGTCTCCTCGCGTCGTTCGCGGAGCGCGGTCATTCGCGGTGGCGTCGCCAAGGCCCAGCAACGGCGCGCAGTCCGTTCCGGCGACGAAAACCGTCGCAAACACGGGTCGCGCAGGGGGCCAAAATGCGGCTGCGGACGCGGCCGCAATGGGGCCGGTTTTCGGGGCCTTTTTTCGCCCTCGCCGTCCCTTGAAATTTCATAAAAAACAGTTACTTACGGCCCAGCACTTTGGGCTGTACGACTCCCCTTTTTCGTGTCAAACCAAACCCGGCTTGCCCGCCCCTTTCCGCAGCTGATTCGAAAGTCTTCCATGGCCGAAGCCGCCCGCCAGACTCCGCCCCTTGCGTCCGAATACGACTCCGAGTCGATCAAGGTCCTCAAGGGCCTCGACGCGGTGCGCAAGCGGCCCGGCATGTATATCGGCGACACCGACGACGGCTCCGGCCTCCACCACATGGTCTACGAGGTGGTCGACAACGCCATCGACGAAGCGCTCGCGGGCTTCGCCAAGGAGGTGGTCGTCACCCTCAATCCCGACGGTTCCTGCACCGTACGCGACGATGGCCGCGGCATCCCGACCGACATCCACAAGGGCGAAGGAGTGTCGGCCGCCGAGGTCATCATGACCCAGCTCCACGCCGGCGGTAAATTCGATCAGAATGCCTACAAGGTCTCGGGCGGCCTGCACGGCGTCGGCGTTTCGGTGGTGAATGCGCTGTCGACGTGGCTCAAGCTCACCATCTGGCGCGACGGCCAGGAGCACTTCATGGAGTTCCGCGACGGCGAGGCGCTTGCCCCGCTGTCGGTCGTGGGCGCGGCCCATGACAAACGCGGCACCGAGGTGACCTTCCTGCCAAGCCCGCGCACCTTCACCATGACCGAGTTCGATTTCGCGACGCTCGAACACCGGCTGCGCGAGCTCGCCTTCCTCAATTCGGGCGTGCTGATCGTGCTCTCCGACTTGCGCCACCCGGTCGAGAAGCGCGAGGAGCTGCGCTACGAGGGCGGGGTCGAGGCCTTCGTCAAGTATATCGACCGCAACAAGACCCCGCTCATTCCCGCCCCAATCATGATCAAGGCCGAGCGCGAGGGCATTGGGGTCGAATGCGCGCTGTGGTGGAACGACGGCTACCACGAGGCCGTGCTCTGCTTCACCAATACGATCGCGCAGCGCGATGGCGGCACCCATCTCGCCGGCTTCCGCGGCGCACTGACGCGGCAGGTCACGGGCTATGCCGAGAAGGGCGGCGTCGCACAGAAGGAGAAGGTTGCGCTCACCGGCGACGATTGCCGTGAAGGGCTCACCGCCGTGCTCTCCTGCAAGGTGCCGGACCCGAAATTCTCCTCGCAGACAAAGGACAAGCTCGTGTCCTCCGAGGTGCGTCCCGTGGTCGAGAACATCATTAACGAGGCGCTGCAATACTGGTTGGAGGAGCATCCGGCGGAGGCGAAGGTCATCGTCGGCAAGGTGGTCGAGGCGGCGGCGGCGCGCGAGGCCGCGCGCAAGGCGCGGGAGCTCACGCGCAGGAAGGGCGCGCTCGACGTCTCTTCCCTGCCCGGCAAGCTCGCCGATTGCCAGGAGCGCGATCCGGCCAAGTCCGAGTTGTTCATCGTCGAAGGCGATAGCGCGGGCGGCTCCGCCAAGCAGGGCCGCGACCGCGGATTCCAGGCGGTGCTGCCGCTGCGCGGAAAAATCCTCAACGTCGAGCGCGCGCGGATGGACAAGATGCTGTCCAGCCAGGAGATCGGCACGCTCATCACCGCGCTCGGAACCGGGATCAGCGAGGAGTTCAATCCGGACAAGCTGCGCTATCACAAGATCATCATCATGACGGATGCCGACGTCGACGGCTCGCACATTCGCACGCTGCTGCTGACCTTTTTCTACCGACAGATGCGCGACATCATCGATCGCGGCCATCTCTTCATCGCTCAGCCGCCGCTCTACAAGGTCGCGCGCGGCAAGTCGGAGCAGTATCTCAAGGACGAGCGGGCGCTCGAGGACTATCTCATCGCCAGCGGCCTCGAAGAGGCAGTGCTTCGGCTCCATTCGGGCGAGCATCGCGCCGGTGAGGATTTGCGACAGCTGGTCGAGCAGGCGCGCGCGATCCGCAACGTGCTCAACGGGCTGCACAGCCGTTACAATCGCCAAGTGGTCGAGCAGGCGGCGATCGCGGGCGTGCTCACCCCCGACATTTTCGGCGACCCGCAGAAGGCGGTGGAGGCGGCCAAATACATCGCGCGGCGCCTCGATGCGCTGTCGGAAGAGACCGAGCGTGGCTGGCAGGGCGAATTCAAGGAAGAAGTCTTCCGCTTCGAGCGCACCGTGCGCGGCGTCAAGGAGGTTGCGATCCTCGATCACGCGCTGCTCGGCTCGGCTGACGCGCGCAAGCTCGACGAGCATGCCTCGACGCTGCAGCAAACCTATCCGCGCCTGGCTACGCTCCACCGCAAGGATGAGGATATCCCGATCCACGGACCGGTCGGCTTGTTCGAAGCGGTGACCAATGCGGGGCGCAAAGGCCTCACGCTCCAGCGCTACAAGGGCCTCGGCGAGATGAACCCGGGTCAGCTGTGGGAGACCACGCTCGACGCGAACGCGCGTTCGCTGCTCCAGGTCAACGTGAAGGCAATCGACGAAGCCGATGACATCTTCACCAAGCTCATGGGCGACATCGTCGATCCGCGCCGCGAATTCATCCAGGAGAACGCGCTCACCGCCAGCGTCGACGTGTGAGCGCTCCAGTAATCAAAGACCAGAAGTCAGTAATCAGAGATCAGAATGCACGACTTCTGATTACTGACTTCTGATCTCCGACCTCTGATTCGCCCAGCTCGACGCCTTGCGCCGGGCCTCATCGGTTTTCTGCCAGTAGACTTCCCAGCCTTCGCTCGGACCGATGCCGTCGATGGCCGCGGGCCCGCTGATCTTCGCGGCGGCGGCGGGATCGAGCACCATCAGCGGCTTGCCGCCACGGCCGGCCTCATCGATGGCGCCGCGCAGGATGCGGCGATAGGCGCTGATCGCCTTGTCGGACTGTCCGAGATGTTCCTTGCTGCGATCCTGGATCGCTCCCATCGACTCGCAGGCCCATTGGTCGTGCACGTTGATGTCGGTGCCCATGCCGGTGAAGGTGTCCTGCTCCTGCTCGTGCGGATCGAAGCCGTAATCGTTGCTCTTGTTCTTGCGCGGGATGTAATCGGGCAGCTCGTAGAGCTCGAGACGCTGCCGCCGCATCTCATCCTTGTTCACCGGCGCGCCGAAGCTGGTGAAGATGGCGTACCAGTAGTGCCTGGTGTCGTCGATCGGCACGTGCCATTGCGTGATCGTCATCTCGCTCGACATGGGAATGACGAAGGCGTGCGGGAATACCAGGTTGGTGACGCGCACATGCGTGTTGGCGCCGCTGATCCGGCGCAGCGTGACCACGCGCATGCCGTAGTCGGTCGACTCGATCTCGATCTGCGGGCGTGGAAATTCGCGCATGATCCGCGTCATCGGCATCTCGGAGTCGATCGATTTGTCGCGAAACAGCTTGCCGTAGCCGCGCGCCGGCTCCTCGTCGTGGAAGAAGCGATGCAGGAACGACGTGTGGGCCGGGTCGATGCCCACTTCCAACGACTGCAGCCAGTTGCAGTCGATCATGCCCTTGAACGCGAAGGTGTGGGTCGCGGGCGCCGTGAAACAGTCGAAGTGCGCAAACGCCGGCGGCGTGCCCGACCCCATATAGGCAAACAGGATTCCGCTCTTCTCCACCACCGGATAGGCCTTGTGCCGGATATTGGCGCACATTCGGCTACCCTCGGGCTCGGCCGGCGTCTCCAGGCAGCGGCCCTCGACGTCGAACAGCCAGCCGTGGAACGCGCAGCGCAATCCACCCTGTTCCAGCCGCCCGAAGGCGAGATCGGTGCCGCGGTGCGGGCAGGCGCGCTCGAGCAAGCCGTAACGGCCCGTGTCGTCCCGGAACAGCACGAGGTTTTCGCCGAGAAGGCGAACGGGCTTGACCGGCCGGTTGCCCGACAGTTCGTCGAGCAGCGCCGCGGGCTGCCAGTAGCACCGCATCAGCTTGCCCGCGGGCGTGCCGGGGCCGGTGCGGGTGATGCGATCATTCTGCTCGGCGCTCAACATGCCCGTTTCCTGTTGCCTTCCTTCCGCGGCATCCCGCTCGACCTTACAGGATCAAACGCAGTGTCTGCCAGCCTTCCCACCGCTTCGTTGCGACGCCGCGATGCGAAGGGAACCGGCGCCACCGCCCGGCGTTAACGTTGCAATGGTGAAGGCGCGCAAGGAGCCCGTCATGCGCGACGAAAAAGGACGCAAGGTCGAGACCCCAGTCGAGGCGCGGGCAGGATTTCTTGACCGTCCCGTGCTGGTTGTCCTGTGCGTGAGCCTGGCGCTGGGAGTGATCGTTCTGGGCGCGCTGTGGTTCGGCTTTTTCGCGCCGAGCGCCTGAGCCGGCGTTACGCCGCTCAGTGCCCCGGCAATACCGTCACTTTGGGCGCGGTCGGTAAGCTCGTTTTCGACACCACCAGCGAGGGGATCTCGCTCGTTTCCACCGTCCAATTCTGCCGCGCCCGTTCGAGGAAGCGCTCGAGGCTGTAGGGGTTGAAAAAGTGCATGGGGATCATCAGCGGCGCCTTGAGCGCCTGCAAAACTTCCATCATGCCCTCGAGATCGAGCGTCAAATTGCCGTCGACCGGCACGAGGACAACGTCCACGCGGCCGATCTCGTTGAGCTGCTGCTGATTGAGCGTATGGTGCAGGTGCCCGAGGTGGGCGATGCACAGATTCGCCATCTCGAAGATGAAGATCGAGTTGCCGTGTCGCTCGGTGCCCCCGCGCCAGTCGCGGATGTTGGTCGGCACGTTGCGCACGCGCACGTCCTTGACCGTGATGTCGTGGCGCGCCGGCTGATCCGGAGTCGGCCCCCAGCCCCGCAGTACGTATTTGATGGCCGGATCGGGGGAATCGGTGAAATGGGTGGTGTGCGCGTGATTCATCGTGACGATGTCGGGCCGAACCGGGGAGCGGACATAATCGTTGTAGTCGGTTGCGATGCGCACGAGCTGAGGGCTCTCGATCAGGAACGTCGAGTGGCCGACATAGGTGAGGCGGACCTGCTCCGAGGTGAGCGCAAGGCGCAACGCAGCGGGAATGATGCGCGGACCGTCAAACGCCACGAGGCCGGGACAATTCTGCGTCATTTCCGGCTTCGCCGGCGGCGCCTGCACGCGCTCGAACGCCGCGAGCTGCGATGAAAACAGCCCGCCGAATGCGGCGAGCGCCATTATTCGAGCAAGCGGGGCCATGCCGGGCATAGCAACGATCCTTGCGTGTGAGCCGTCGGCCATCGTGCGCGAAAGCGGGACGCCCGGAGCCCCCATTCACGGTCGCGCAAAGCTTGCCACGGATTCGAATGCGGCGCCACGGGCGCTACAGCGACAGCAAACGGGCGGCGTCCGCAAACGCCGCCCGCGAGAACGGATCCGGCGATCGGTTGATCAGCGCGCTGGCATGATGAGGCCCTTTGGGGTCACCACCACCCAGCGGCCATCCTGTTTGCGGATCGCATCCACGCGACCGAGCCCCGGCACGACGTCGCCCTGATCGACCTCGATGACGCCCATGCGGCCTTCGATGAGGGCAGTCCCGCGATAAACATCGCGCACCACCCATCCTTCGACCGCCGCAGGCTTCCCCGGTTGGTTCAGCCCGCCCGCAGCCGGCGCCACCGAGCCGGTGACATCCTTGGATGCGGCCTCGCCGCGCGAAAGCCGCTCGAGCGTGTCGAGAGCCTTGGTCAGTTTGGCCGCCGGCTCGGCCTGACTGCGCTCGACGCGGTCGATGCGCTCGCTGATCCTGCCGAGTTGGGCGCCCGCGTTGCGGTTGGCGGAATCGATGCTGAGCTTCAACGCTGCCAGCTCGACCCGCGCCTGCACCACGTTCTCCTTGAGCGCCTGGGTTTCCTCGAGCGCCGTTCGCCCCGCGATGGCGGGGATCGCACCGGGCCGTGCAAGGCCGTAGGCCACCAGCGCGCCCACCATCGCGCCGAGCGCCGCCGCCAGCGCGAGCGAAGCCGCCAGCACCGTAAATCGGCTGACATAAGGTGAAGCGCTCTCCTCGGCAGGCTCCGGGGCAGCATGATCAGTGGCCGCGGCATCTCCTCCCGATGACGGCGCAATCTCGTCGACTTGCGGCGCCAGGTGGGGAGCCTCGATGTTCGCAAGCTCGATCTTCCCCGCCGCTATTGTCTCGGTGTTGGTTTCGGCAATCTCAATGCGCGGCGCGCTGATGTTCGCGGCCTTGGGCATCTCGACCTTGCCCGGATCGACGCCGGCCAAAGCCATTTTGGGTGTTACGGTCGCGTCCGGTTCGCTCACCGGCGTCGGCGGGACCGCGGCCTCGCTGGAGGACGAAGGCGTGTCCTTGATAATCTCGCGCTTACCCATGGGAAGATCCTCAATGCGGCGGCGAATTGGACCCCATGGCGGTTACCAACCGGTTACCGTTTTCGTTGATTGCCGGTGCGACGCCGGACCGCTGCGGGCCGGCGAGCCGCACAAATGCAGTTCTCAGACGCCCAAATAGCGGTGCTGTATCGCCGGCGCGGCCGCGAGCTCCGCGGAACTGCCGGTCCACACCACCTTGCCGCGCTCGATCAGATAATGGCGGTCGGCGATGCGGATCAGCGCCTCGACGTTCTTGTCGATCACCAGGATCGACTGGCCGGCGGCTTTGAGCTCGGTGAGGCATTGCCAGATCTCGGCGCGGATGAGCGGCGCAAGCCCCTCGGTCGCCTCGTCGAGGATCAAGAGCCGAGGATTGGTCATCAGCGCGCGGCCGATCGCCAGCATCTGCTGCTCACCGCCGGAGAGCTGGTTCGCCATATTCGCGGTGCGCTCGGCCAGCCGCGGAAACAGCGCGCAGACCTTGTCCAAGGTCCACGGCTCGGCCGCGCTGCTGCGATTGGCCGCGGTCGCCATCAGATTCTCGCGCGCGGTGAGGTTGGGGAAGACCTGCCGGCCCTCCGGCACCAACCCGATCCCGAGCTTGGCGACCTGATAAGCGGAGAGCCCGCGGATCTCCCGTCCGTCGAACCGGATGGAGCCGGTCATGGCCGGCGTGAGACCCATGATCGAACGCACGGTCGTGGTCTTGCCCATGCCGTTGCGGCCCATGAGCGTCACCATCTCGCCCGGTGCGACGGCAAGCGACATGCCGAACAGCACCTGGCTCAGGCCGTAGCAGGTCTCGATGTTCGACACCTCGAGCAGCGAGCTGTCAGCCATGACGCTGCTCCTGCTCGCCGAGATAGGCTTGCCTTACCTCGGCATTGGCCCTGATCGCCTCCGGGGTGCCGGACGCGATGATGCGGCCATAGACCAGGACCGTGATCCGATCGGCCAACGCGAACACCGCCTCCATATCGTGCTCGATCAAGAGAATGGTGAGTTCGCGCTTGAGCTCGCGTAGCGTCTTGACCATGCGCGCGCTCTCGTCCGGCCCCATCCCGGCCATCGGCTCGTCCAAGAGGAGCATGCGCGGCGTTGTGGCAAGAGCCATCGCGATCTCGAGCTGACGGTGCTCGCCGTGGCTCAGCTTGGAGACGATGACGTCGGCCCGGCCGGCGAGTCCTACGCGCGCGAGCGCTGCACGAGCGGGCGTGCGCAGCTCGCCTTGGCTGCGCGCGTCGCGCCAGAAGCGAAAGGAGTGACCGGCATGGGCCTGCACGGCGAGCGCCACGTTGTCGAGGACGGTGAAATCGAGGAACAGCGAGGTGATCTGGAACGAGCGGGCGAGGCCGAGCTGGCTGCGGCGGTCGGTCGGCAGGGTGGTCACGTCGCGGCCTTCGAAACGGATGCGCCCGGCATCGGCGGCGATCTCGCCGGCGAGCTGGCCGATCAGCGTGGTCTTGCCGGCGCCGTTCGGGCCGATGATGGCGTGAAGCTCGCCCTTCGGCACGCAAAGTGAAATGGAGTCCGAGGCGATGACGCCGCCGAAGCGCTTGGTCAATCCCTCGATCTCGAGCAGCGCATCAGCCACGGCGCGCCCCCGCCAGCAGCCCGTCGATGCCGCCGCGTGCAAACAGCACAACCAGCAGGAACAGGGGTCCGAGCACGATCTGCCAATATTCAGCCATGCGAACCGCGGCGTCCCCGAACACGGGAAACGCCATGGCCCGAATCAAAATGGGGAGCGCCTCCTCCAGCGACAGCAACGCGACCGCGCCGATCAGCGGGCCGAACGACGACGCCATGCCGCCGAGCACGACCATGACGATGAGATCGCCCGAGCGCGTCCAGTGCATCGTGGCCGGGCTGATGAATCCGGTGTGATTGGCGAGCAGCGCGCCGGCAAGGCCGCAGATCGCACCGGCGATGACGAAGGCGGTGAGGCGATAGCGAAAGGTCGGAAAGCCGATGGCGCGCATGCGCCGATCGTTCGAGCGCGCGCCCTGGATCACCATGCCGAACCGCGAGTTCACCAACCGCCAGATGAGATAAATCGTGGCGAGCAACAAAGCGAAGCACAGGTAATAAAACTGCGTTCGGTCCGAGAGATTGATGAGGTCGGCGAATTGGCTGCGGCGCCGGATGGTCAATCCGTCGTCGGCGCCGTAGCGGTCGAGTCCGACGCCGAAATAATAGAGTAGCTGCGCGAAGGCGAGCGTGATCATGATGAAATAGACCCCGCGCGTGCGCAGCGAGAGCGCGCCCACGAGCAGCGCGAACAGCGCGCTCACAATGAGCGCCACGGGCCATTGCGCGAAGCCCGACGTCACGCCTTCCTGGGCCAGGATCCCCACCGCATAGCCGCCGATGCCGAGATAGACGGCATGCCCGAAGCTCACCATTCCGCCGTAGCCGAGGATCAGATTGAGGCTGCTCGCCGCCATGCCAAGGATAATGACGCGCGTGAACAAGGTGACCAGGAACGCGTTTGCGGTCACCGCGGCATAGACCGGCACGGCAGCGAGGAGGAGCAACAGGACGGCGACCACCACGTTGCGTGGCGTGAGCGACGCGATCATTTGCTCGACACCGGAAACAGACCCTCCGGCCGCAACACCAGCACGATCGCCATCAGCAGATAGATCATCATCGACGACATCGCCGGGGCGACCGTGGACGCCCCGCGTGAACTCAGCACCAGCCGAAGGACGTCAGGCAGGAAGGCTCGCCCGATGGTGTCGATGAGCCCGACGAGAACGGCTGCGATGAAGGCGCCGCGGATCGAGCCGATGCCGCCAATGATGATCACCACGAAGGCCAGGATCAATATGTTCTCGCCCATCCCGATCTGCACGGTCAGGATCGGCGCCTGCATGAGTCCGGCAAGCCCCGCGAGCGCCGCGCCGAGACCGAAGACCAGGGTGTAGAGCAGGTTGATGTTGACGCCGAGCGCGCCGGTCATCTCGCGGTTGGAAGCGCCCGCGCGGATCAGCATGCCGAGCCGGGTGCGCATCACCAAGACATAGAGAAACAGCGCGACCAATAGTGCGGTCAGAATGATGGCGATGCGATAGGTCGGGTAAAAAAGGCCGGGCAGAATTTCAATAGGATAAATAAGCCACATCGGCAGCGGCAGGCTCAACCCCGCCGGTCCCCAAATGATCCGCACCAGCTCATTGAAGAAGAGAATCAAGCCGAACGTGCCGAGCACATGGTCGAGATGATCGCGGCCGTAGAGCCGGCGCAGCGCCACGACTTCGAGCGCCATCCCGACCAGCAGCGTGGCGCCGAGCGCCAGCAGCGCCGCGATGACGAAACTGTCCGTCCAGGCGGCGAAGGTCGCGGCGAAATACGCCCCCAGCATGTAGAGCGAGCCGTGGGCGAGGTTCACCAAATCCATGATGCCGAAGACGAGCGTGAGCCCGGCCGCGAGCAGGAACAACAGCAGCCCGAACTGCAGACCGTTCAGGCACTGTTCGATGAACAACAGCATTGGATTTGAATGACGGACGACCGACGGACGGTTTCGGCGCTACCCTTCTGTCTTTTGCGCCCCCGCCGTCCGTCCTCGGTCGCCCGGCTTCACCACTTCATCGGGCACTTGTCGTGGAACTGATCCTGGCTGTCCTTGACGATCGTGGCAACGGTCTTGAGGGTGAGGTTGCCTTGCGCGTCCTTCACCACGTCCTGCAGATAGAAATTCTGGATCGGGAAGTGGTTGTTGCCGTACTTGTAGGGGCCGCGCACCGACGCGTAGTTGGCCTTGCGCATCTCGGCCCGCATGGCGTCCTTCT
>Ga0306926_10000631_pt1 | contig 33305 bp, 26 predicted proteins | sample flu12Cox44000178_FD_203759 | JGI IMG/M metagenome (GOLD analysis project Ga0306926, IMG submission 203759) | Lab enrichment of tropical soil microbial communities from Luquillo Experimental Forest, Puerto Rico - flux8day.12C.oxic.44.000.178 (v2)... | ecosystem: Environmental > Terrestrial >...
CAACGCTGTACCGACGCCATGAACTTCAGCCAAAAAGGGATATTGCAGGGCGCTCAGCACCGTACCGGCGATCACCATCGCTCGCAGGTCCCACCGGGCGGCGCAACCGATGGCGATGGGGCGAACGACAAGGCGCCCCAGTAGGATCAGCGCGAGCGACACAAATACGCCCGGTACCGGTACCCCGGATTTCAGGAGATAGATCGCAAAGAACGCCGCGCCGCCGCTCAGCGCAATGTAATGAATTCCATAATGCAGATTAAGAAGGTTGATACTGCTGTTGCGAAAGAACGTCACGCGAAATGCCCCTAGAAGGTAAATGGAAGGAATCGACGTCAGCGCACTCCGACCCGACCACGGTTGTTGCGTGGCTAGCGTCGGACGGCAACTCAGGTCAGTCGATCATCCACACAGGCGAACATTCCTTCGCGAGAGACCGGGCTAATCTAGTGGCGCCCCAGAGATATTCAATGTGGGAGGCCGCATCGGCGGTTGGACCGCCTCCGAGGATTCCCGGAAGCGGCCTAGCGGCGCGGATTGCTTCGGCAGCGCCGACCAGGCGGCGAGAAACGCCTCCTGGACGATGTCCTCCGCCTGCTGGAGGTCGTGCACCAGCGCCAAGGCCGCGCCGAAGGCAAGGTGCTGAAAGCGCCGCGTGAGCTCCACGAAGGCCTTCACATCACCGTGACGGGCACGGCCGACGAGCTGTTCCATATCCATCGCCTGTTCCTCGCACCCTTGAGGTGCTGTGACAGGGGGCTCACCTTTACGGCCGTGAGTACGATTTTGAGCCGGCGCTGTTCCCCGTTTGCACGCGAAGAGGACATCGATGTGACCGTAATCGGCGCCGTCTCCGCGTCGAGCATTGAGGGAGCGATATGGCGGGCATCGGGCCCATCAGCACCGCATCGCGCACGGTGGCGGGGTCTAGGAGCGTGCGGCGGACAAGCTGCACCGTCGTAGACGGCCCGATCATTCGACCCGCAGCCTCGGAGCGTCGTGCCTTGTGCTCATGACGCCGCATCAGCGCGTACCACCGCCCGAGTTCGGCAAGATGATTTGGGCCGGATAGACCACCGCGAGCCAACCGCCGGGCGCGAGCACTCGCGCCGTCTCGGCGAAATTCTTCGGCGCGAAGATGCTGATTACTAGGTCGAATGCCGCATCGTGCACTGGCCAGTCGGCCCACAGATCGACCACGGCAAAGGCAAGGCCTGGCCAGCGTCGCGCCGCCCGACGCGCTGCGGCAGCGGCAATGTCGAGTCCGAGACCGACCACCGGAGGGCTGAGGTTCGGCGCGATGCGTGCGAGGTGATGGCCGGTTCCAGAGCCGGCATCGAGGACACGCCAGGATCGATCGGTCGGCAGAGCGGCAATCTGCTGCAAGTGCGACCGGATCGCCGCGGCGATGAAGTCGAAGCGACCCGCTTCGAGGAATGTCGCGCGATGCTTTAACCGATCGAGCCGGTCGCCGCCTTCCGCTGAGCGCCGCCGGCCACTGGCCAGCAGGTTGACATAACCTTCACGCGCGAGATCGTAGCTGTGACGGTTACGACAGGCGAGCGTACCCGCCGCGGCTGCTAGGTCAAGCCGACAGATCGGGCAGCGCAGCAGCCCATGACCCGGACGGGGTGCGAGCCGCGCCACGGTGCCGCTCCACCATTACGAAAAACCAGGAGCATCTCATTCGTAAGACCCCAACTCGGATAAGTCGCTAATTATAGATCCAGGCGAGGGTCTCGCCAACCCGCGGCGTCCGCCAGGTGGATGCTCCCTGCTCCGAAGCCGTTAACCCAGCCGTATCCTATGACAGGCTATAATTGCCGGAGGCCCGTTTGGGGCGGTCACACGGAGGAGAGTTGTCGTGCAAGGCATCCGTGGCGTCATTTCGACGCTTACCAATGATGGTCAGGAAGTCATGGGGCCGGGTGTGCTGGTCTGGCACTATCCCGACAATTCGATCGTCAACAACTCTTTGCTCACCGTCGAAAGCAATCATTTTTGCGTGCTGAAGTCGCGCGGCGCGATTCTCAACGTCTATGATACCGGCCAATACCCGGTCACGACACCGGATCGGCCGATCCTCGGCTCGTTCACGCAAGCCTTCTTTGGCGGTCAGAGCCCGTGGCAGTACGAAGCGCTGTACATCAACCGCGCCAAGATGGTCGTCAAGGCCAGCGGGCTAGCGTTGTCTTCGGAAATGGCGGAGATGAGCTATGAGGTGGATTACTACTTCCACGTCGCGACCAAGGACGACGCGGTGGCGCTCGTCACACATATGCCGATCAGCGACCACCTGATCACCGCAAAACAGGTGAACGAATACGCGACACCAGTGGTCGAGCAAGCGATCAATCAGGTCGTGCAGGTGACCCCGCTCGAGCGCGTCAACGAAAAGATCCACGAGATCGGCGAGGTCTTGCACAGCCACCTGCAGGACTTCTTGAAGGTATTCGGCATCACGCTCGATACGGTCAAAGTGCTGATCTTCCCGCGCGACGAGCGGATGCGTGCGTTGATCTCGCTACGGGCCTTCGGGCTGCAGGAAATCGACGCGGTGCGCTATTACATCGCCATGCTGATGGCCGAGCACGGCCTCGTCTCCGCGCCGAACATGGCGATCGGCGAGGCGTTTCATATCGGTGCCCCGGTGCAGGCTACGGTCGCGGTGGGCGGTATTTCGCGCGGGCCGACCAATGCCTGATCCCGCGGACGAGAGACCGCTGCCCGGCGAGGACAGCCGCCTCTACCGCATCGGGGTGATGCTGCTCAATGGCTACGGCTACAATTGGTATCGCTTGGACAACCAGATGCGGGCCGATGACTTGCTGGTCCGGTCGCGGGCCAGCGAACACCTCGAAAGCGCTGCGGCGCGACTGCGCGACCTCGAAGGTCGCTATCGGCGCGAATATCTGCCGCCGCCGACCCGCGCGCACCCCGACCCCGATCCGCAACATCTCGCAACGGCGCGGCACTTCCGTGCCGTTGCGGACCAGATCCTCGAGATCGATACTAGGCTTCGGGGCGCTGCTGTACCCCCCGACGACAAGATCTGGCTGCGCCAGCGCGGCGAGCTCGAGACGCTGCAGCGGCTCGGCAAATGCGATGTTCTCTTGGTGGCCGACGCCAAGGAGCTAGCCGGCCTTGTCGCCGATTTGCCCGCCGACGCCGGCATCGGTCCCGCAATCGAGCAACAGATCGATCAGCATCTCGGCCGGTTGGCAGCAGCATTGACCCGGCGGGGCGAGATCCTGGCGATATTGCGTTAGCGCTACCGATAGGGACACCCGCTATGGGACCCCTCTCTGCATCGCGCGATCGCGACTAACCCATTGTAATCAAGCGCTTCTGCGAGGAAATGCCAAAGGTTGCGCGAGGTTAGGATCTGTGTTACCAACCGCACGGGTCGTTGGGATCTTGAGCCCCGGCGGCGCCTCGCCGCGATTAGACGTCAAGGAGATGCTGCTGCGGCTCTTCCGCCGGTGCAGCGATCGGGGACTGCGTTCAATTGGCTTCCGAAACGACGGGCGTCTCCGGTTTGGCTGAGCGTTACGCCGCGGCCTTGTTCGAGATCGCCGACGAGCGGCGGACGCTCGACGAGGTCGCGTCCGACCTGCGTCAGCTCCGGACGATGCTAGCGGAGAGCATGGATCTCTCCCGCCTAGTGCGCAGCCCGATCCTGACGCGCGGCGAGCAGGGAAAGGCCATCTCGACGCTGGCGGAGCGCGCCGGCTTTTCGTCGCTGGTCCGCGACTTCCTCGCAGTCGTCGCCAAGAACCGTCGCCTGTTTGCCATCCCGGCAATGATCGAGGCTTATCTTAGGAAACTCGCCGAGCGGCGCGGCGAGATCACCGCGGAGGTCATCGCGGCGCGTCCGCTGAGCGACACCCAGCTTGCGCTGCTGAGCGACCAGCTGCGCCGCAGCGCCGGACGCAGGGTTTCAGTGGACGCCAAGGTTGACCCAGGGCTGATCGGCGGGATGATCGTCAAGCTGGGTTCACGAATGGTCGACGGATCCCTCAAGAGCAAACTGCAGCGGTTGCAGCTGGCGATGAAGGGCGTCGGCTGAGCGGAAGATTTCGCCCGGCTCGACATATAGGCGTTATCATCGGGTTGCCTCGGTGATCCAGGAAGGGCGGATCAAGTTCGGCCATGACGATCGAATCGGTTGCCGGTATTCGGGGTCGGCGGGGATTAGGCTGAGGGGTTTTCATGGAAATTCGTGCCGCGGAGATTTCGGCGATCCTCAAGCAGGAGATCGCCAATTTCGGAAGCGAGGCGGATGTCGCGGAAGTCGGTCAAGTGCTTTCGATCGGCGACGGCGTCGCCCGCGTCTATGGCCTCGATACGGTCCAGGCGGGCGAGATGGTCGCGTTCCCGAACGGGATGCGGGGCATGGCGCTCAATCTCGAGAGCGACAATGTCGGCGTCGTCGTGTTCGGCGAGGACAGCGGCATCCATGAAGGCGACATTGTCAAGCGTACCGGCGCCATCGTCGACGTCCCGGTCGGCCGCGGATTGTTGGGTCGGGTTGTCGATGCGCTCGGCGAGCCAATCGACGGCAAGGGTCCGCTGACCAATGTCACGCGCGCGCGGGTCGAGGTCAAGGCGCCGGGGATCGTCCCGCGCCGTTCAGTACACGAGCCGGTGCAGACCGGGCTGAAAGCGATCGACGCGCTAGTGCCAATCGGGCGCGGCCAACGCGAGCTGATCATCGGCGACCGTCAGACCGGCAAGACCGCGCTGATCATCGATACTATTCTGAATCAAAAGCAGATCAATGCCGGCACCGACGAGTCGCGCAAGCTCTACTGCATCTATGTCGCGATTGGCCAGAAACGCTCGACCGTCGCTCAGATCGTCAAGACGTTGCAGGATTACGGTGCCCTCGATTACACGATCGTCGTAGCCGCCACCGCCTCGGAGCCGGCCCCTCTGCAGTACATCGCCCCCTATGCCGGCTGCGTCATGGGCGAATATTTTCGCGACAACAGTATGCATGCGCTGATGATATACGACGATTTGTCGAAGCATGCCGTGGCATATCGCCAAATGTCGCTGCTGTTGCGCCGTCCGCCCGGCCGCGAAGCTTATCCGGGCGACGTGTTCTATCTACATTCTCGGCTGCTCGAGCGGGCAGCAAAGATGAACAACGATCACGGCGGCGGCTCGTTGACGGCATTGCCCGTAATTGAGACTCAAGCCGGAGACGTGTCGGCCTATATCCCTACAAACGTCATTTCGATCACTGACGGTCAGATCTTTCTCGAGACGGAATTGTTCTTTCAGGGTATTCGTCCGGCCATCAATGTCGGCCTGTCGGTCAGCCGGGTCGGGTCGGCGGCACAGATCAAGGCGATGAAACAAGTTGCCGGGCGCATCAAGCTCGACCTCGCCCAGTACCGCGAGATGGCCGCGTTTTCGCAATTTTCCTCCGATCTCGACGCCGCGACCCAGCGCCTTCTCGCCCGCGGTAGCCGGCTGACTGAACTCTTGAAGCAACCGCAATTCGCGCCGGTCCCGGTCGAGGACCAGGTCGTCGCTATCTTTGCCGGTACCCGCGGCTACCTCGATACGGTCGCCGTGTCGGATGTCGGGCGCTTCGAATCATCGATGCTGAGCGCAATCAAGTCCGCGCAACCGGAACTCATGGGGGCGATCCATGACGCGGGCGAGATATCGCCCGGGGTCGAAAAAGGGCTGGAGGAGTTCCTCGACGGCTTCGTCAGGACTTTCGCCTGACGGGAGTGGAGCCCGCCGGATGCCCAGCTTGAAAGCCCTGCGGGTACGCATCCGCAGCGTCAGATCGACCCAGAAGATCACCTCTGCAATGAAGGTGGTCGCCGCCTCCCGGCTGCGCCGCGCGGTCGAGCACGTAGAGGCGGCGCGACCCTATGGGCAGCGGATGGAGCGCGTGCTCGCTTCGCTCTCTAGCCGCATGGCAGGTCTGCCCGGAGCGCCGCCGCTTCTCGTCGGCACCGGCAAGGCAGACACACACCTGATCGTCGTCGCGACTTCGGACCGGGGTCTCGCCGGCGGCTTCAACGCAACGATCCTGCGCGAGACGCGGCGCCGCATCCGCGAGCTTTTACCAGCCGGCAAGATCGTGATGGTGCTAACCATTGGACGCAAGGGGCGCGACGGGTTGCGCCGCGACTACGGCCGGCTGATCCATGACAGCCTGACGGATATCGGCCGCCGCCAAGTATCGTTCGACGAGGCGCGCGACATCGCCCAGCGCATCCTCGTCCTCTATCAGGAGGGCCGGTTCGACGTCGCGACGATCATATACAACCGGTTTCGCTCGGCGATGACCCAGATCGTGACCGCACACCAATTGATCCCGTTCCAGGGTGCGGCCGACGAAGAGGCGGTTCCGGCGGTTGGCGCTGCGATTTACGAATTCGAGCCCTCCGAAGAGGAGATCCTCGCAGAGTTGCTGCCCAAGAACCTCGCGGTGCAGATCTATACGGCGCTACTGGAAAACGCCGCGAGCGAGCAGGGAGCCCGGATGACGGCGATGGACAACGCGACCCGCAACGCCGGCGAGATGATCGACCGCCTAACCCTCAACTATAACCGTACACGCCAGGCCGCCATCACCAAGGAGCTGATCGAGATCATCTCCGGCGCCGAGGCTCTCTAAGCCCCACACAGGAATTTCGAAGACATGGCCAGGAACAGCATCGGTACGATTACCCAGGTCATCGGCGCGGTCGTCGACGTCCGCTTCGAGGGCGAATTGCCGGAGATCCTGACCGCGCTGCAAATCGATCGGGGGGACCGCACCCTGGTGCTCGAAGTAGCGCAGCAACTCGGCGAGAACACCGTGCGGACGGTGGCGATGGACACCACCGACGGGCTGGTGCGCGGCACCCAGGTCGTCGACACAGGCGGGCCGATTACGATGCCGGTCGGTCCGGAGACGCTGGGCCGCATCCTCAACGTCGTCGGCGAGCCAGTCGACGAACGGGGTCCGGTGCAGACCAACCGCCGCTTGCCGATCCACCGGCCGGCGCCCGAATTCATCGACCAGTCGACCGAGGCGGAGATCCTGGTTACCGGGATCAAAGTCGTCGATCTCCTGACGCCTTACGCCAAGGGAGGGAAGATCGGGCTGTTCGGCGGCGCCGGAGTTGGCAAGACCGTGATCATCATGGAGCTGATCAACAACATCGCCAAAGCGCATGGCGGCTACTCGGTGTTCGCCGGTGTCGGCGAGCGCACCCGGGAGGGCAACGACCTCTATCACGAGATGATGGAATCGGGGGTCATCAACATCAACGGGCCGGGTTCCAAGGCAGCGCTCGTTTACGGCCAGATGAACGAGCCGCCGGGCGCGCGCGCCCGCGTGGGGCTCTCCGGCCTGACCGTCGCCGAATACTTTCGCGACGAGGAAGGTCAGGACGTGCTGTTCTTCGTCGACAACATCTTCCGTTTTACGCAGGCCGGCTCCGAGGTGTCGGCATTGCTCGGGCGGATTCCGTCGGCAGTCGGCTATCAGCCGACCCTGGCCACCGATCTCGGAACGCTCGAGGAGCGCATCACCAGCACCAAGAAGGGTTCGATCACCTCGGTTCAAGCGATATACGTCCCGGCCGACGATCTGACCGATCCCGCGCCGGCTACGACCTTCTCTCATCTCGACGCAACCACCGTGCTGTCGCGGCAGATCGCCGAGCTCGGCATTTATCCGGCGGTCGATCCGCTCGACTCGACCTCGCGGATGCTCGACCCGCGCATCATCGGCGAGGATCATTACCAGGTGGCGCGCGACGTACAGCGCGTGCTGCAAACTTACAAGTCGTTGCAGGACATCATCGCGATCCTGGGGATGGACGAGCTGTCGGAGGAGGACAAGCTCACTGTGGCGCGAGCACGCAAGATCCAGAAATTTCTGTCGCAGCCCATGCACGTAGCCGAAGTGTTTACCGGCCTACCGGGCGTCTTTGTGAACCTCGAGGACACGATCAAGGGCTTCAAGGGCATCGTCGCCGGCGATCACGACGACCTGCCGGAAAGCGCCTTCTACATGGTCGGCACGATCGACGAAGCGCTCTCGAAAGCTCAGAAGATGGCGGCCGAGGCGGCCTGAGGCCCGGTAGACGTCGATGCCCGACCATCTGCAATTCGATTTGGTCACCCCCGAGCGTCTGCTGCTCTCGGAAATGGTCGAGATGGTGGTGGTGCCTGGCACCGAGGGGAATTTCGGCGTGCTCCCGGGTCACGCGCCGCTGATTTCGACGATCCGGCCGGGAATGATCGAGACTTACCAGGGGCAGACCGTCACGAGGCGGATTTTTATCGTCAGCGGTATCGCCGAGGTGACGCCGGAACGCTGCACGGTGCTCGCTGACGAAGCGATCTCGCCCGATACTCTTGATCGCGGCGCGATCGAAGCCGATCTGCAGGTCGTTGAGGGTAACCTGCCTAGCTTGCGTGAGCAGGTCGCGCGCGCCACCGATACCGATCGCGAGCGACTGCTGATCGAGCTCCATCGTCTCGAACGCGAACAAGCGGTTCTACAAGCAAAGCTGCAGGCGCTCGGCGAGACGACGCACTGACGGACCGCGCCGGACACTGCGCTCGCGGTTGACGCGCGCCGCTCCGTGGCGCACCGTCCGCTGGTGGCTTCGCGGGCCGTTAGAGGGAGGCGCAGATGCTGTCGAGCGGTCCCACGCAGCAGAGGCTCACCCGGCGCGCACTCGCTCTAGTGCTCGCTGGTGGTCGCGGCAGCCGGTTGAAGCAATTGACCGACCGGCGCGCCAAGCCCGCCGTGTTCTTCGGCGGCAAGTTTCGCATCATCGACTTCGCGCTGTCGAACTGCCTCAATTCGGGCGTCCGGCGGATCTGCGTCCTGACCCAGTACAAGGCGCACAGCCTGTTGCGTCATCTGCAGATGGGTTGGTCCTTCCTGCGTCCCGAGATGAACGAGTTTCTCGACCTGCTGCCGGCCCAGCAGCGGCTCGACGAGGCGACCTGGTATCGCGGCACCGCCGATGCGGTCTACCAGAACTTCGATATCTTCCTCGCGGCTGGCCCCGAATACTTCGTTGTTCTGGCCGGCGACCATATTTACAAGATGGATTACTCAAACATGCTGGAGGACCACGCCGCCAAAGGCGCCGATTGCACTGTTGCCTGCATCGAAGTGCCGCTCAAAGAAGCTTCAAGCTTTGGGGTCATGGCGGTCGACGACTCAATGAGGATCGTCGATTTTCTGGAAAAGCCAAAACACGCGCCAGCGATTGGCGGCAGACCCGGGCGAGCGCTGGCCAGCATGGGGGTATACGTTTTTAGCGCCGAATTTCTGTATGCCGAGCTCGAACGCGATCACCGAGACCCGACCTCGAGCCACGATTTCGGCAAGGATGTAATTCCGAACCTCGTGAGCCGAGGCCTCGCAGTCGCCCATTCCTTTGGGGAGAGCTGCGTGAAGACCACGCCGGAGGCCGAGGCCTATTGGCGCGATGTCGGTACCATCGACTCCTATTGGTCGGCCAATATCGATCTGGTCACGCCGGTTCCGTCGCTCGATATCTACGATCGCAACTGGCCGATCTGGACCTATCAGCAGCAGTTGCCGCCGGCGAAGTTCGTTTTCGACGACGAGGAACGGCGCGGCATGGCGGTCGATTCGATGGTCTCGGGCGGGTGCATCATTTCCGGCGCCACGGTCAGAGGCTCACTGTTGTTCTCCAATTGCCGGATCAATTCCCATGCCCGGACCGCCGGCGCGGTGCTGCTGCCCGACGTCGAGGTCGGCCGTCGCGCTCGGCTCAGCAACGTCGTTGTCGATCGCGGCTGCCGCATCCCAGAGGATCTGGTAATCGGCGAAGACCCCGAACTCGACGCCAAGCGATTCTACCGTAGCGACCTAGGGGTCACGCTCGTCAGCGCGGATATGCTGGCCGCGCTCGGGTGAGCCGACCAAAACGCCGGATTTCGCAGTCGAAAGAGAATTCACTTCTCTTCGGCCGTGAACACGCCGTTCCAATTGGCCGGCGGGGCCTCGATCTGAAACTGTGCGATGCGCCGCCGGTAGAGATCGTAAACAGGGGCGAGGAAGCGAGCCGCGGCGAGCCGTCCATCGTCGAGCAATCTTATTGCAGTGACCCAATCCTGCCGGCGGTAGGCTCCCAACAGCTCGGAGTGCCGGTCGATAAACTGGTCCTCGGGAATACGCTCCGGCGGCAATGTGTAGATGCGGCCGGCCTCGGACTTGCCTTTAACGGCTACGAGATCCAACTCGATCAGTGCCGGATCACCGAGGCACCCGGCCGTCTCCTCGCCGATCATCAGATCGATGCCATAGATCTTGCCGAGGCCTTCCAGCCGCGAAGCGAGATTCACCGGATCGCCGAGCAGCGAATAATCGAAGTGCTGCTGCGAGCCGAAATTGCCGACAACGCATTCGCCGGTGTTGATGCCGATGCCGATTCGTACCGGAAGAAAGACCCGATAGGCCGCTTCCGCCTGCCAGATGCGGTTGAGCTCGACGAGCTTGCCGCGCATCGCCTGCGCCGCTTGCACCGCATTCGCGACATGGTCAGGATCGTCGAGCGGCGCATTCCAGAATGCCATGATGCAATCGCCGATATATTTGTCGATGGTCCCTTTCCGCTCGGTGATGATTTCGGTCATTGGCGACAGGAAACTGTTCATGAAATAGGTCAGCGTCTCCGCATCGAGCTTTTCCGAAAGGCTCGTGAACCCGCGGATGTCGCAGAACATGATCGTCATGATCCGAGCCTGGCCGCCAAGCTTGAGTCTTTCGGGGTGAGCGGCCAGCTCGTCGACATAATACGGCGACATGTAATGCGAGAAAGCGCCTCGGATCTCGCGCTGCCGCGCCTCGGTTCGCAGATAACCGAGCAGCGATGAGACGAGGTAGACGAGCGTCATCACCGCCCAGGGAAATACCGGGTCGATCAGCAGTTGCGCGTGCCTGAAGAGGAACCATGACGCCCCGAACGCAATGGCCACCGAGGCGCCGCCGAGCAGTGCGCTCGGCAACGCTCCGATCCGCGGCAAGGCGAGGATCAGACCGATCCCCACGAGCAGCGTAAACGAGATTTCCGCCCCAACCGCCCAGTCGGGCCGAACCAGGAACGCTCCCCCGAGGATCTGTTCGAGCAGCTGAGCGTGGATCTCCACCCCGGGAACGTCGGGGGCGATCGGAGTCGCCTGCACGTCGTTGACGATACCCAGGGCCGAGGTCCCGACCAGCACGATGTCGTCCTTGAAGAGGGCGGGATCGAATTTTCCGGAAAGAACGTCGGCCGCAGAGACGACCCGGTCGCGACGCCGCACCGCGTAATGAAGCCATACACGTCCGGCATCATCGGTCGGTATCGTCAACTGGCCGATGCGGATGGCCGTCAGACCGGTCTTTTCGCCAAAGCTCATTTCGGCATTTGCGCCCGCGGCGCGGCCGACGTAGCTGCGCGCGCCGAGGGCGACCCGTAGCACCTCAGCTGCGAGCGAGGGATAAGGCTTTTCGCCGAGCCGTAAAACCAGCGGAACCCGCCGGACGACATCGTCCCAATCAGGATATTGGTTGAGGAAACCGTTTCCAGCGGCCACGGCTTCCAACCCCGGCAGGTTGGCTACGACCGCCGGATACCTGTCGACATGTCCGAGCGGGTCCTCTCCGGCAAACGCAAATCCGGCCTTCGGAAGCGGCGGCCGGGTCTCGCCGCGTTCGGTCAGGATGAAGCCGGTCACGACCGGAAGAGCGCCTATCGCCTCCGCCAGTCGTTGATCGGGATCGGGCAGCGCCGCCAGAAGCCGCTCGGCTTCCGCGTTGCCAACCCCGTTTTGGCCGAGCAACGGCAATAACAATGTGGGAGAGGTACGGTCCGGTTCGGCAAAGTCGATGTCGAAAGCGATGACCGCCGCCCCGGCCTCGCGTAGCCGGTCGACGAGTTGCGCGACAACGGTGCGCGGCCAGGGCCATTGGCCGATCTTTTTAAGACTGGGGTCGTCGATGTCGACGACGCGTATCGGCGCGTCACCCGCCTCGCGCGGGGCGGCCTTTTGATAGAGGTCGAAGCAAAACAGCGACAGCCGCTCAAGCAGGTCGGAGGCCACGACGCGCCCGGTGAGCGCGACGAACAGCAACGCGAGCGGCAATAGATAGATCAGGCCGCGGCGAAGCGCGAGGTGAACTCTCATCGATGGCTAATGCGCATTTCAGCGGTGATTATCGCCGAATTCGATAGAATTTTCCATCGTAGGTGCAGCCAGGGGATGGCGGACGGACGGCTTCCCATCCCAGCAGGGCTCACCAAGCGCTTGCTGCAACGCGACGAAGGGGCGAGTGTTTACCCGTTAACGGGAGGCGGGATGGAAGAGCAACAAGCAACACACGTGGGCAGCGGGCCGGGCAGCCGCCGTAACGACGGGGCAGGTCGGATGGCGGTCGCGCTCGAAACCAGAAAGATCGCGCTCGTAGAAAATGCCGTGGCGTTTGCGCACGAGACGCTCGACGCGACGCAGCGGGCAACCGCCGAGCGCGTTCTCGCCGAATTTTACGAGCACGTTCCGCCGACCGACATTGTCGAACGAAGCCCGAGGCACTTGTGGGGCGCCGCGTTGTCACTCTGGCGCTTCGCTGAGCGCCGGCGTCCCGATCAAGCGAAGATCCGGGTCTACAACCCCGACCCCGCGACGGACGGCTGGTCGTCACCGCATACGATCGTCGAGATTGTCAACGACGATATGCCATTTCTCGTGGATTCGGTCAGCTTGGCGATCAACGCCAGCGGCCGCGTCGTCCATCTGCTCATTCACCCGATAATGACGGTTGCCCGCGACCCGACGGGGCGGCTTCGCGAACTTTGTGGCGCAGAAACGGCGGGGCTGCGCGAATCCTGGATGCAGATCGAGATCACGCGCCAATCGGATCGCGACGACCTTGCGCGCCTGGCGCAGACATTGTCCGGCGTCCTCCGCGATGTACGCGCTGCCGTCAAAGATTGGCAGCCGATGCGAAAGCGCTTGAGCGAGCTTCTCGACGAGCTGTCCAGTCCGCCCGCACCCCCGGTCCCGCCCGCCGAACTCAAGGAGGTCCAGGACTTTCTGCGATGGCTCGACGACGACAATTTCACATTTCTCGGCTACCGCGAATATGTGTTTGACGGAATGGCCGCACCGCTCCGCGGACCGCTCGGGATCTTGCGCGACGAAGAGCACCCGGTCTTTGGAGGGTTGCGCGATTTGTCGTCGCTGCCGCCCGATGTGCAAGACTTTGTGCGCCGCCGCGAGCTGCTCGTCATCACTAAATCGAACCGCCGCGCTACGGTTCACCGTACGGCGCACATGGATGCGATCGGGCTCCGCCGCTTCGCCCCAGGTGGAGAAGCCGTCGGGATCCACCTGTTCCTCGGACTCTTCACGTCGCTTGCGTACAGCCGCAACCCGCGATCGATCCCGCTGCTGCGGCTCAAGGTTCGACGAATTATCGAGCGCGCGGGGCTGCCATCGGCGAGCCATGACGGCAAGGCACTCCTGCACATCTTGGACACATTTCCACGCGACGAGCTGTTCCAGACCGATGAAGACCAGCTGTTCGACACGGTCATCAGCATCCTCAACCTTCAGGAAAGGCAGCGCATCGCGCTGTTCATCCGGCGCGATCCGCTCGAGCGTTTCGCCTCCTGCCTCGTCTATGTGCCGCGTGAACGCTACGACACGGCGCTGCGAGAGCGCTTCTCAGCGATCCTAGAAGAGGCGTTCGCCGGACAGCTCTCGAATTTCTACACTCACATCGACGAATCACCGCTGGCGCGGATCCAGTTCATCATTCGCACCACCCGGGGTCGTGTGCCGGCGGTCGACGTTACGATCCTCGAAAAACGGCTCGCCGACGCCGGGCGCAGCTGGTCCGATCGGCTCGAGGAAGCGGCGACGGCAGCCTTCGGCGAAGAGGAGGCGCGTGCGCGGCTGCGTAGCTTCCAGCCTTTTCCGATAACCTACCAGGCGCGTACAGAAGCTACCCAGGCGGTCGCCGATCTGCGCCGGATCGAGACGGTGCTGACGGGTTCGCCGATCGGAGTCTCGCTTCATCCGGCGGCCGACGGCGGGTTCCCCGGATTGCGGATCTATCGCGCCGGAGAGCCGGCTGTCCTTTCCGACGTGCTGCCGATCTTGGAGAACCTCGGCCTGCGGGTCGTCGCGGAGGAGCCGTTTCGCATCGACTGTGTCGACGGGGCCGCGGCGTGGATCCACGAATTCCAGCTAGACGGGGTGTTGCTGCTGACCACTGTATCTCTGGCAGTCAGGGCGCGCTTCGAGGAGGCGCTCGTGGCGGTATGGACGAGCCGGGTCGAGAACGACGGATTCAATCGCCTCGTATTGGCTGCCGGCCTGTCGGCGCGCCAAATCACGGTTCTGCGTCTCTACGCCAAAGTACTGCGACAGGCCGGAGTCGCCTTCAGCCAAGTCTATATGGAAGACACGCTGAGTGCACACCCGGAAATTGCCCGCCGCCTCGTCCAGCTTTTCGAGATCCGCTTCGATCCTACTCGTACGGACGATCCTTCGCTCTCAGTAATCGCCGAGGTGCAGGCAATCGATCATGCCCTCGACGCGGTAGAAAGTCTCGACGAAGACCGCATCCTGCGGAGCTTTCTGATCCTTATCCTCAAAACCGTGCGGTCGAATTATTATCAGCGACTGCCTTCGAACGAAGGCAAACCCTATCTGGCAGTCAAGCTCGCGAGCAGCGAGATCGACCTGATGCCGGTGCCCCGGCCGCTTTTCGAGATTTACGTCTATAGCCCTCGTGTCGAGGCGGTGCACATGCGCGCCGGCAGGGTCGCCCGCGGTGGCATCCGGTGGTCCGACCGCAAGGAGGATTTCCGAACCGAGATCCTCGGCCTGATGAAGGCACAGACGGTCAAGAATGCGGTGATTGTACCGGTCGGATCGAAGGGAGGTTTCGTCGTAAAGCAGCCGCCCGCGTCAACCGACAAACTGGGGGCTGAAGCGGTCGAATGCTACAAGACGCTGATCCGCGGCCTCCTGGACTTGACCGACAACATCGCCGCAGAGACTCCTACGGTGCACCGGATCGCGCCGCCATCTGACGTCGTCCGGTATGACGGCGACGACCCCTATCTCGTGGTCGCGGCCGACAAGGGAACCGCGACGTTCTCCGATTTCGCCAACGCGATCTCGCAGGAATACGGGTTCTGGCTCGGCGATGCGTTCGCGTCCGGCGGTTCGGCCGGGTACGACCACAAGGCGATAGGGATCACCGCACGCGGCGCCTGGGAGCTCGTCAAGCGGCACTTCCGCGAGCTCGGGCGCGACATCGAGAAGAGCGAGCTGAGCGTCGTCGGCATCGGCGATATGTCGGGCGACGTATTCGGCAACGGCATGCTGATGTCGCGCCACCTGCGGCTGCTCGGCGCGTTTAATCACCTGCACGTCTTTATCGATCCCGCGCCCGATCCGGAGAAGAGCTTTGCCGAACGGCAGCGGCTGTTCCGCCTGCCCCGATCGAGCTGGGCGGATTACGACCGCGTGCTGATCTCGCCCGGCGGCGGCGTTTTCGAGCGCAGCGCCAAGTCGATCCCGATCACTCCCGAAATGAAGCGCGCCTTCGACATCGAGGCGGACACGCTGACTCCGGCCGAGTTGATCCGCCAATTCTTGGCCGCACCGGTCGATCTCTTGTGGTTCGGCGGGATCGGGACCTACGTCAAGGCACCGCACGAGAGCCATATCGAAGTCGGCGACCGCGCCAACGATGCATTACGCATCGACGGCGACAAGGTGCGCGCAAAGGTGGTTGGCGAGGGTGCCAACCTCGCAGTCACCGAACGAGGCCGAGTCGCCTATGCGCTCGCCGGCGGTCGCATCAACACCGACGCAATCGACAATTCGGCCGGTGTCGATATGTCGGACCACGAGGTCAACATCAAGATTCTGCTCGACCGCGCGATCGCTTCGGGTGTGCTCGCAGCGCCCGAGCGCGAGCCGCTTCTTGCCGGGATGACGGACGACGTCGCCGGATTGGTACTGCGCGACAATTACCTGCAGGGCGAAGCGTTGTCGGTGGCCGAGGCCCGCGGCGTCGCTATGCTCGATCGGCAAATACGCTTGATGCGCGATCTCGAACGGTCGGGCCGGCTCGACCGCGCGCTCGAGTTCCTGCCGGACGACGAGAGCATCGCGGCCCGGGCGGCGCAACGTCGTGGGCTCGTCCGTCCCGAGCTCGCCGTCCTACTTGCTTATGCGAAGATGGCGCTCTATGGGGAATTGCTCGCCTCTGACCTGCCTGACGCGGTGGAACTCGAAGGAGAGCTTCGCAGCTATTTCCCGGCGGCGCTGCGCGACCGGCTGGCTGCGCAGATTGCCGCCCATCCGTTGCATCGCGAAATCACTGCCACCGTCGTCACCAACGATCTCGTCAACCGAGCCGGCATGACTTTTGTCGACGAGATGAAGACTCGCACTGGCCGAACTGCGCCCGAGGCTGCACGCGCCTATACGATCGTGCGTGACGTTTTCGACCTGAGGCCCCTGTGGACTGAGATCGAGGCGCTCGATAACAAGCTGACGGCCGCAGCGCAGATCGACATGCTGCTCGAAATCATTGGTCTGATCGAGCATGCCGCCGCCTGGCTTTTGCGCAACAGGCGACTCGATCTCGGCCGCGAAATCGCAAGGCTCGCACCGCGCGCCCGCAGCCTCGCCACATCGTTGGCCGACCTGCTGCCGAAGCGCGACGCAAGCCTTGTTGCCGAGCGCGCCCAGCGGTTCAGCGAGGCGGGGGTGCCCGAAACGCTCGCCGGGCGCATAGCCGCATTGACCTTTCTCGCCTGCGCCCTCGATATTGGTGAGCTTGCCGAGCGCTCCACACAGCCGCTCGACCGCACCGCCAGGATCTATTACGGGGTGGGCGCTCAGTTCGCGCTCGATGAGATGCGCGCCGCCGCCGGACGGCTGCCGACCCGAACTCCATGGCAGAGGCTCGCGGCCGAAGCGATGATCGACGACCTATACGCGCTGCAAGCCGATATGGCGGCGCGCGTCCTGGCGAGCGATTGCGCGGCAAAACCGGACCCGCTCGTCGCCTGGTCCGAGGCGAACGTCAACTCTCTCGCCCCCGCGGAAGCGCTCGCCCGCGAGCTGCGCGCTGCCACGGCCCCCGATCTCGCGATGCTCGTCGTCGCCGGCCGCCAGTTGCGGCACGCGCTCGGGTAGACGCTAGCGATTTCGGCTAGACGTCGACCATCTGGCGGAGTTCTTCCACGACCTCGGGGTTGGCGAGCGTCGAAACGTCTCCCGCGTCCTGGCCGCTCGAGATCGCCGCCAAAACCCGGCGCATGATCTTGCCCGATCGGGTCTTTGGCATGTCGGGCACGATCCATACGTGCGCCGGCCGTGCGATCGGACTGATTTCCGAGACGACGGCATCGGAGATCCGCCGGTGCAGTTCCGGGCTCGCATGCATGCCGGGTTTCAGAGCGACGTAGAGATCGGGAACCCGGCCCTTGATCTCGTCGGCGACCGGCACGACGGCCGCTTCGGCCACCTCGGGGACGGTCAGTGCCGCCGACTCGATCTCCTTGCTGCCGAGGCGATGGCCGGCGACATTGATTACGTCGTCGATCCGGCCGAGGATCCGATAGTAGCCGTCGGGCGCCTGCACCGCCCCGTCGCCGGCGAAATAAGGCCAGTCGCGCCAGTCCTTGCTGTTCCTGTCCCTGCAGTAGCGCGCGTAGTACTGCTCGACGAAGCGGTTGGGATCACCCCAGATTGTCTGGAAAATCCCGGGCCAAGGATTGCGGATGCAGATATTGCCGGCCCTGCCCGCTCCCCTGGGGATCTCGTTCCCTTCATCGTCGTAGATCACCGGGTGGATACCCGGAACGCCCGGGCCGGCGCTGCCGGGCTTCATTGGCCCGAGCGCCGGCACCGTGCTGCAGAGAAAGCCGCCGTTTTCCGTCTGCCACCAGGTATCGACGATCACCGCCTCGCCCTTGCCGACCACGTTGTGGTACCAGCGCCAGACCTCAGGCTCGATCGGCTCTCCGACCGTCGTCATGTGCTTGAAGTGGTGATCATAATTGTTCGGCTCGTCGGGACCGGCGCGGCGCAGAGCACGGATCGCCGTCGGCGAGGTGTGAAAGATATTGACATCGAGCTCTTCCGCGATTCGCCACGGTCGCGCGGCATCGGGGTAGGTGGGCACGCCCTCGTAGATCACAGTGGAAGCGCCGAGCGCGAGCGGCCCATAGACGATGTAGGAATGGCCGGTAATCCAGCCGATGTCGGCCATGCACCAGTAGACGTCTTCCGGATGAATGTCCTGGATGTATTTCGAGGTGCCGGCAACATAGGCCAGATAACCACCGGTGCTATGCTGGCACCCCTTCGGTTTCCCGGTGGTTCCGCTTGTGTACATCAAGAAGAGCGGCGCCTCCGCCGGCATCGGCATCGGCTCGACCCGCTTGCCCCGACAGCCCTCGAGGATATCGTTGACAATGTGATCGCGGCCCTGCACCAGCGGCTTCGCGCTCGAATTTTTTCCCGGATAGCGCTGCCAGATCAGGACCTTATCTAGCGCGTGGCCCTCCTTTGCCGCCTCATCGGCGGCGATATCGGCCTTTTCCTTCTGCTCCTGGAGGCTGCCGTTCCGGTAGTAGGCGTCCATCGTGATCAGCACGCGACTGCCGGAATCGATGATCCGGTCGGCGCAGGCCTTACCGCTGAAGCCGCTGAATACCTGGGAATGGATGACGCCCAGCCGGGCGCAGGCCAACATCGCGATCGGCAGTTCCGGGACCATCGGCATGTGCAGAGTCGCGCGATCGCCGGCCTTAAGCCCGCAGAAATCTCGTAGCAAGGCTGCAAATTCGTTGACCCGGACATACAGCTCCTGGTAGGTGATGTGTTGTACTGACTCGCCCTCTAGCTCCGGGACGAAATGGATGGCGGTCTTGTTCTTGTTTTTTGGCAAATGGCGATCGATGCAGTTGTAGCTGGCGTTGATCCTGCCGCCGACGTACCATCTCCAAAAAGGGGCATTACTGGTATCAAGAGTTTTTTCCCAATGTTGATACCAGTCCAGGAGATCAGCGTACTCGTCGAAGCACTCGGGAAAGTTGTTGAGGCTAAACCGTTCGTAGACTTGATCGTCGGTTAAATTTGCCTGGGCAACGAAATTTGGCGGCGGGTAATAATATTTTTCTTCCTGCCAATGGACCGCAATTTCAGCCTCAGAAAGGTCTGCTTTTTGTTCCATTGCCTTTCTCCCGAGAAAAATGACGGCTGTGTCGTCGGGCCCGGATATCTCCCACGGCGGCGTATCGGGATCCGAAATCTGGGACAATTTGTTTGCCACAATGGCTTACCGGAGTCCAGGTTCCGCCGCAACATCGGACCGCGCGCTTGAACGGCGTCGGGCCGCCTCCGCCGTTAACAACAGGATCTGGGAGGCGTGGCGATGGAGTGGCCTCGTCGTCTTCTTCCTGACGCCGCAATGGCGACGCTTGCGGAACATCGAAATTGCGTGGCGCTTGCTGCGGTGGTGGCCTCGTATCGACGATCAGGTTCGCATCATGGCGCGCCAGCAGCGTTTGAGCTGCCGCTCGGCTACGGCGCCGGCAGGTTGGGGGTGCTTCGCGGATAGTCGTCTCGCGCGGTATCGCCTGCTGCCCTCAGGCCCCTGCCCGCCTGATATAGGTGTCGTCGGCGAGTACATCGTCGCGATCGGCGCCCGGAGGCCTCGCCGCGCTGGCACGAGTCTTCGAAGCCGCGGCGCAGATCGTGATCCCGGACGGTATCGACTGGCACGTCCACTGCCTGTCGCCGATGCCCTTTCCGGGCGCACCGAGCACCAGCTGACCGATCCGGCGGCAAGCTCATCGTCGAAAAACGGCACCTTCTCGGGCGACCTCAAAGACGGTCAATTCCTACCCCTACCCGCCGGTCGATCGCGCGACCGTGGGCTCGCATATATCGATATTTCGACGCCGCCAAATTTCCATTGTAGTTCGATTGTTATGGCCGGCCGAATTCGTTGTTCGGCCGAATTATCGTTGATCCGCTAAGTAACGAATTTCTTCTGCAAGCCCTTGAAATTCAGTTTCTTTACTAAAAGCAAGAGGCACTTTTTGCCTCGAAAAAGCGATTTTTCGTTGTTTTCGAGGATGGCAGGGAGGCCGGGCGCGACGGTTTGAGGCTACCCGTCTCGCCGCACCGGCAGGCTGATGTCAAGCCAGCCGAGCGGGGTGACGGTCGCGCGCTCGTCCGGGCGCAGCAATACGATCGTCATCGGCGACTCGACGATCGCCGGGCCGCCGATGGTTTGCGTCGGCGCCAGCGCATCGAACTCGTAGACGGGTGCGGAGACCCAGTTGTCGAGATAGATCCGCCGTTAGGTCTCCCGGACTTTGCCGGCTGTCCGGCTGGATATGCGCTTGGAGACGGCTGGTCTGGCCGTCTGGCCGTCGCGCCGTCTATTTGAAGATTATCCCGCTGCGCTAGTTACAACGCCCCTTCCGCGCCGAGGTCAGTGGCGGGCCGACTGCCAGCTCGCGCGGCTTGCGATCAACGCCGCTTGCGTCCGGTTTGCCACATGCAGGCGCTTTATGATCTGCTTGACGTGCGCCTTAACGGTGCTCTCGGTCATGGTCAAGGCGTCGGCGATGAGCTTGTTCGACTTACCTTCCGAGATCAATGCCAGGACGTCGCACTGCCGCCTGGTCAGCTCGCGCCAGGGAGTGTCGCGCGCCCACTTCGCCCTATCTGGGAGCACCGGCTCGGTCAAGGACAACGGCACATAGGTACCGCCGACGCGCATGCGCTCGAGGGCGCCCATCAAGACCTTGAGGCCGAGGCTGGTTGGCAGGAAACCGCGGGCCCCGGAGCGAAGGATCACGCGCGCGCCCTCCGCATCGTCGCAGTCCGCGGTGACGAGGATCGGGGTTTCCGGCGCTGCTCCGGACAGCAAAGCGAGATCAGCAAGGTCGATGTGCGCGCAGGTCGATCCGCCGAGCAGGATTACCTCAAACCCCTCACCGCGCCGGATCAACTGCGCCAGCTCGATTGCCGTTGCGACATCACTGACGTGCCACCGCCGAGATTGCTGGAGCAGCGCCAATTTGAGGCATTCGCGGCGCAACGGGCTCTGATCGACGATCGCGAGGTGGCGTCGAATTGGGACGACAAACCGACTGTCCGCACCGTGCGCGAGGCTCACCTCGGATCCGCGGAAATGATCGAGTCTGTCCAAGTCAACCCCTCCCCCACGGGAACGCCTGCCGATAAAAGAGAATGGCGTCTCTGCAAGGCCATCAGGGTAAATTTTTGTAAACGCGTGTAACGGACACGTAAACGCGGGTTGGCGAGCGCTTCAGGCGAGGATGCCGGCCATCGCACAGAGCACACTCCACTCGCCTGTGCTGACGGGGCAGACCGACAGCCGCGACTGTCTGAGCAGCGAGAGCTCGGAGAGCTCGGGCGTCGCTCTCATCGCCGGAAGCCCGACCTTGACCGCCGTGGGCATTAGGGGCTTCACGTCGACCATGCCGAGCTTGCCGCTCTTATCGCCGGGGTCCGGGTAGAAGCTCTTGACCACCTCGACGACGCCAACGATCTCCTTGCCCTCGTTCGAATGATAGAAGAACGCCTGGTCTCCGGGCTTCATGGCGCGCAGGTTGTTCAGTGCTTGCGCGTTGCGCACGCCGTCCCAATGAGTGCGCCCGTCGGCGACCAGCTGATCCCACGAGTAGCTGGATGGTTCCGATTTGATGAGCCAATAAGCCATTGGACCTTCCCTTCCACAGACTCAATACAACAAGGGATAGTCGGCCTGCTCTTCGTAGACCGAACCCGCCTTGGTCTGAAAGCTGGCGATCAAACTGAAACCCTCCACCGGTAAGGGGTCGGCTCGGAATTGCGCCTGGGCGGCGAGAAAGCCGCTCAGCTTGTCGACCATCGGCTTGTGCAGCCGCGCCAGAGTGACGTGCGGTGAGAACTTGCGGGCCTCTGGCGGAAGCCCCACCCGAACCAGCGCCTGCTCGATCTTGTCACGCAATGCCACGAGCTCGGCCGAGCGCTCAACGCCCACCCACAGGCTGTGAGGCTTATCAGCGCCGCCGAAAACGCCGGTCCCGGCAAGCTGCAAGGTAAACCGGCGCGCCCGCAACCGCATCAACGCGTCGTCGATGTCGGCCGCGACTGCCTCGCCGGTCTCGCCGATGAACCGCAAAGTCAGATGAAAGTTGCCGGGGTCCACCCACCTCGCCCCGGCGATCCCGGAGCTCAGCAACGACAGCCGCAGCTTGAGTTCCGGCGGAAAGCCGATCCCGACAAACAGACGCAGCATCGCAGCCGCCTACGATTAAGGGCTCTCCGGCGATTCAGGTGAAGAGGGTGAGGACGCCGGTGTGGCCGTAGAGCCGGTCACGGGAGATCTCGCCATTGGCAAAAAAGCCGATCAGAGGAAAATCGCCCAGCGTCTCGCGAATTAGCCCCGTCTCCACTCCGGGGCGGCCAAACAGCGCCGCGCCGCGGGCGACGCAGCTGACATATACTCCGGCTTTTGGTGGTCCGCGCAGCCGGCCGGAGAGCTGCCGGACCATGCGGCTCAAGTCACGCCTTGCGCTCTCGGGATCGCGGCGGCAAAACACGATCCGATCGCCTGCGGCGACCTCCGCGCCGAGTACGATCCAGCCGCGCCCGGCGTCGATCGCCACCAGATTGCGGACGAGATAGTCGCCGGTGTCCGAACCCGTCACCGGCAGTCCGGCAAAGATCAAGCCGCCGACACGGCGCAAATCCTGAGTGAGCTCCGGGCCGATATCTTCGCTGAAGACGGCAAGCGCCGGGCGTCCGTCGATGACCATCACGACGTTGTCGCGCGCCTCGTCGATCCGCCGGACCGGTCCGATTGGCATGCAGCCCTGCGTTAGAGCCGTCGCGACCGATACCCCTGGGGCCAGCATCAGCCCTGCTACACCATTGCTGCCGAGGCCGTCATTCGAGCCAGTTCGGGCCAGGAGCGGGTTTGGACAACGATGCGATACGAGACCGCCGACGAGATAGGCGCCGCTCGCCGCCGCGGTCTCGACGGCGGCCCGTTGAACATCGGGACAGCGCGGGTCGGCATGAACCAGCGCCAAGACGGGCTGCGTCCCCTCGATCCAATCAGCGTGCGAGCGGGGCAGATCCGCTCCGGGGTCTCCGGTTGCAGCGAAGACTCGGAAGTCCCCCGGTGGCAACGCCGCCGTCATCACCACCGCCGCCGACTCGTCGAAGATTTCGGAAGCCGCCGAGCAAACTCCGAGCCCGACTCCGCCAACCCACGAGCGAATCCCGGTATGCGCAGAGAGAGCGTGGGCGATCTCGGGCAGAACGGCCGCCGCAGGCTCCGTGGTGTAAAGAATCCCCAATGTCGCTCCATCCACGACCGGCAGCGCGGCGATGCATTGCGCTGCTAGGCTCGCCGGGTCGCCCGTCGCCGAGACAGCGGCGAACCGCGCGCTCACGACGAACTCCCGACGAGCCGGGCGACGACCGGGGCTAACCGATCGACCAAAACCGCGACGCCGCGCTCGTTCGGGTGGAGTCCATCAGGCTGATTGAGCTCGGGTTTCATCGCAACACCATCAAGAAAGAATGGATACAGCGGCACGTCATGGACCTTCGCAAGTTCAGGAAAGATTCGATCAAAGGCGTTCTCGTATTCCGCTCCCCAATTCGGTGGCGCAAGCATGCCGATGAGCAACATTTTCGCACCGTTAGCCTCGATCTTTCCGATCATCTTGTCGAGATTATCGCGAACGGTGGCAGGGTCGATACCGCGCAGCGCATCGTTGGCGCCGAGCTCCAGAATGACTAGATCGGGCTTGTCGGCGAGCGCCCAATCGAGCCGTGCCAAGCCGCCTGCCGTGGTGTCTCCGGAGACCCCACCGTTAACGACGCGCACTTCGATCCCCTGCCGGCGCAGCACAGCTTCGAGCCTTACCGGGAAAGCTTGCTCGGGCGCCAGCCCATAGCCCGCAGTCAGGCTGTCGCCAAAATCGAGAATGATCGGAATATGCGCCGTGGCGGGCGCGCCGCTGATCATCAGGCACAGCCCGGCGGCGACTAGAGCGCTTGCGGGCATTGCGTTGAAAACTCTGGCCGCTGCGCCATATGGTCGGGGTCGGCCGCCGGACGGAGCACCTACCCGGCGGGCTTGATGCGCCGCTTCTCCTCGCTGGGACGGAACTTGACCACCTCGCTTCATTCCGGCGGCCCGCTCGTGGTGCTCGAAGACGTCCACCTGACTCTGGGGAGTGCGGCCGGGCCCGTCAACATCCTCCGCGGTGTCTCGCTCGAGATCGGCGCCGGCGAAACCGTGAGCCTGATCGGGCCCTCGGGCTCGGGAAAGTCGACGGTGATGATGGTGATCGGCGGGCTGGAGCGGCCGAGCGCCGGAAGGGTGCGGATCGATGACCATGATCTCGGCGCGCTCGACGAGGACACGTTGGCCCGACTCCGCCGCGATCGTGTCGGCATCGTCTTTCAGGCCTTTCACCTGATCCCGACGATGACTGCGCTCGAAAATGTGGCACTTCCGCTTGAGCTTGGCGGCCGCCGCGATGCGTTCGAGGCAGCCGCGCAAGGTCTCGGTGCGGTCGGCCTCGGCAATCGCCTGACCCATTACCCGAGGCAGCTCTCGGGGGGCGAGCAGCAGCGCGTGGCGATCGCCCGCGCCTTCATCGCCGAGCCGAAATTGCTGCTCGCCGACGAACCAACGGGAAATCTCGATGCCGCGACCGGCCGCCTGGTCATCGATTGCCTGTTCGAGCACCAGGCGCGGCACAACACGACGCTGTTGTTGATCACCCACGATACGAGTGTGGCCGAGCGGTGCGAGCGCCAGATTCATCTGCGGGACGGCAGGATCGTCGAGGATCGGCGCAGCACACCGTTGCGGGTCGGCATCGCCCGGCGCGCCCTTTGACCGCGGCCTCCGCCCTTCTTGCCCTTCGGCTCGCCCGCCGCGAGTTGCGCGGCGGGATCCGGAGTTTGCGCGTCTTTCTCGCCTGCCTCGTGCTCGGGGTGACCGTGATCGCTGGGATCGGCTCGCTCGACGATTCCATCGTGACCGGCATCAAGGCCGACGCGCGCGAGCTGCTCGGCGGCGACGCCGAGGCTCGGCTCGCCTACCGCCAGGCCGATGCCGCCGAACACACATACCTCGCGCGGAGCGGAACGATGTCCGAAATCGCCTCGATGCGGGCGATGGGTCGCACACTCGACGGCGACCGGCGAAGTCTGATCGAGCTGAAGGCGGTTGACTCCGCCTACCCGCTCTACGGTGCGGTTGCTCTGTCCCCGGCGCAGGGCCTGGCCGCCGCGCTCGAAGGCCGCGGGGGCGTTTTTGGTGCGGCGGTCGACCCCGCGATCCTTACCCGGCTCGGTCTCAAGATCGGCGACAACATCAAGGTGGGGGCGGCGGTGTTGCAGCTGCGTGCCGCGATTGAGCGCGAGCCGGATGCCGAGGCCGGCGGCCTCGGCCTTGGCCCGCGCGTCATGATCTCCGCCGAGGCGCTCGTCGAGACTGGGCTGATCCAGCCCAGCGCGCTGGTAAACTTTCGTTACCGGGTGCGGCTCCCTCCGGGGTCGGACGCCCCTTCCTGGGCGGAGGCGGCGCGCGCCGCCTTTTCCGAAGCGGGTTGGCAGATCCGCACCTTTGGCGAAGCGTCGCCGACCTTGCAGCGCTCGATCGAGCGTGTCGCGCTCTTCCTCAGTCTCGTCGGTCTGAGCGCGCTGTTGGTCGGCGGGGTCGGGATCGGCAACGCGGTCGGTGGCTATATTGCCGGCAAGACCGCGACGATCGCCACGCTCAAATGCCTTGGCGCGTCGACACGGCTCGTTTTCGCGGTCTACCTCGTCGAGATCCTGGCGCTTGCTGTTCTCGGCATCACGGTCGCCCTCCTCCTCGGAGCTCTGATGCCGGCTGCGGTGACACCGCTGCTCGCGGGCGTGCTTCCCGCTCCCGCCCGGCGCGGCATTTATCCGGGGCCGCTGGCGCTGGCCGCGCTGTTCGGCTTGTTGGCCACGCTCGTCTTCGCGCTGTGGCCGCTCGCCGGGGTCGGCCAGGTGTCTGCCGGGGCGCTGTTCCGCGATACTGTCGACCGGACACGGCGCCGGGTTCCGCTGGTGACGCTCGCCACGACCGTGCTGCTGGCGCTCGGGCTCGTCGCCCTCGCGGTCGGCAGCGCGCAGGACCGTACGATCGCACTGTGGTTCGTCGCCGGTGCGATCGGCGCTTTCGCGCTCTTCCGGGCGGCGGGAGCGGCCGTTGTGCTCGGCGCCAGGAAGCTCGGCCGACCGCGGCACCCGGGGCTGCGCCTCGCGATCGCCAATCTCCATCGGCCGGGCACGCCGACCGCGCAGATCATGCTTTCGCTCGGCATCGGTCTGACCGTGCTTGTCGCGGTCGCCCTGGTCGACGGCAATCTCACCCGCGAGGTCGAAACCACCCTGCCCGCCGGGGCGCCCGCCTTCTTCTTCATCGACATCCAGCCGGACCAGCTCGCCGGCTTCGCCGAGATCGTACGCGCTACCCCTCGGACGCGCTTCGAGCAGGTGCCGATGCTGCGCGGCCGCATCACCCGGCTGAACGGGGTCGCGGTCGAGAAGGCGCCGATCGCGCCCGAGGCGCAATGGGCACTCAGGAGCGATCGCGGCCTAACCTATGCCGCTACGTTGCCGGCCGGCTCTCGGATCGCCGCCGGCGCCTGGTGGCCGCCCGACTATCGCGGGCCGCCGCTCCTCTCCTTCGATGCGGATCTCGCACGCGGGATGGGGCTCAAGGTCGGCGATACGCTGAGCGTCAATCTGCTCGGCCGCGAGATCACCGCCGTCATCGCCAATCTGCGCTCGATCGACTGGCGGCGGCTTGGCATCAACTTTACTTTGGTCTTTGCGCCCGGGACGCTCGAGCGCGCGCCCCAGACCCATCTTGCCGCCGTCTGGATGTCGCCGGCCGAGGAGGAAGCGCTGGTGCGCGCGGTGACAGAGCGCTTTCCGAACGTCTCGGCGATCCACGTCCGCGAAGCGCTGGCCACAGTCGACCGGATCCTCGACATGATCGATGACGCGGTTCAGCTCTCCGCGCTCGTCACCCTCGCCGCCGGCATGCTGGTGCTCGGCGGAGCGATCGCGGCCGGTCATCATTGGCGAGTCTACGACGCGGTTGTGCTGAAGGTGCTGGGCGCGACCCGCGGCGCGATTGCCAGCGCTTTCCTGATCGAGCACGGCCTCCTCGGCGCGCTAAGTGCGCTCGTCGCCTGCGTCCTCGGCACCCTCGCGGCCTATTTTCTGGTCACCCGGCTGATCAAGATCGAGTGGGTGTTTCTGTCGGCGCCGCTGCTGTGGACGGTCGGGCTCGGCATCGTGCTAACGCTCGTGCTCGGCTTTGCCGGGACCTGGCACGCGCTCGGCGCCAAGGCCGCCCCCTACCTGCGCAACGAGTGAGCCGTCAGCGGAAGACGCGCAAAGCTATCGCGTTGATTTATCTATGCTTTTGCGAGTTGTCAGGGGAAAAATCGAAAAAAACTAGGTCTCAAACAAAAAAATCTTTTTAAATCTGATATTTAGGCCTCCGACGTGACGCTGTTTTGACACCCCGGCAGCGGAATTTTGACCATTGGTTGACGGCCCGACGAGCGCCGGAAATGCGCGGCCAGCGGTGGCCAGAAAGCTCGCGACATACGCCGCGATCTTGTCGCGAAGATGGCACGGATCGGCAGAAGGCAGGTTCGGGCCTTATTGAAAAGATCTCGTTTTGTGCCAATATCGCGGGTGACGAGGAATCGGCCTCGCTCACGCTTCTCTCCTTGGAGGGGATCTATGGCTCTAGGTTCGCAGCCCCGCTGGACGGTGCGGTCGGCGGACGCCCAGGTCGGCATCGATGTCGGCCTTCGGGAGTACATGCTACGCGTCTACAACTACATGGCGTCGGGGCTCGCGCTAACCGGCATCGTGGCCTATGTCGCGGCTTTTTCGGGCCTTTACGCAGCGATCGCGCGCACGCCGCTGATCTGGCTGGTGATCCTGGCGCCGCTCGGCCTCGTCTTCCTGATGAGCTACGGCATCCAGCGCATGCAGGCGAGCACGGCGCAGATGGTGTTCTGGCTCTACGCCGGGCTGATGGGGCTGTCGCTGGCGATGGTGTTTCTGGTCTTCACCGGGACGAGCGTCGCGCGCGTGTTCTTCATCACGGCCGGGACCTTCGGCGCGATGAGTCTCTACGGGTACACGACGCGGCGCGACCTGTCGCAGTTCGGCTCCTTCTTGTTCATGGGGCTGATCGGCATCGTCATCGCCGGGGTGGTCAACCTCTTTATCGGCTCGACGGCCTTGCAATTCGCGATCTCGGTGATCGGCGTCATCGTCTTCGTCGGTCTGACCGCGTATGACACGCAGCAGATCAAGGAGATGTATTACGAGGGCGACGATTACGAGACCGGCAGCAAGAAGGCGATCATGGGGGCATTGCGCCTCTATCTCGACTTCATCAACCTGTTCATGCTGCTGATGCAATTGCTCGGCACCCGCCGCGACTGACGGTCCTGCCGGAACCGCCTTCGGTCGGCCGGGCCGGTGCCCGGCCGATTTTTTTGCGCAAGGGGGGGGATTATGTTTCTGGCGCGGAGAACTGGGCTTGCATCAACGTCGATCGCGGCACTGCTGATCTCGGTCGGGGTCGCCTCGGCCGGCACGCTCGACCGCATCGCGCAGGAGAAGTCGATCCGCATCGCCTATCGGGAGGATGCGCCACCATTTTCGTACAAGGACAAGATCGGCGAACCCACCGGCTTTATGGTCGATTTGTGCCGGGCGGTCGCCAAGAAACTGGCGGAGCAACCCAACTTATCCTCTCTGAACGTGGTCTATGTCCCGGTCACCGCCCAGGACCGGTTCGAGGCGATCACCCAGCAGAAAGCGGATCTGCTCTGCGAGCCGACCAGCGTTACCTTGTCTCGACGCGAGCAGGTCGACTTTTCGATTCCGACTTTCCTCGACGGCGCCAGCCTGATGGTCCGTGCGGACGGTTCCAAGAACTGGACTCTGCGCGAACTAGCCGGCCAGAAGATCGGGGTACTTGCCGGCACGACGACCGAGGAGTCGTTGCGCAACTCGCTGAAGGACGCCGGGATTATCGGCGACGTCGTCGCGATCAAGACCCATGATGAGGGTCTCGCGATGTTGGATGAGGGCAAGATTTCGGCCTACTTCGCCGACCGGTCGATCCTGTTGTTTCTGATCAAGAACAGCAAAGCACCCGACAAGCTTCGGCTGGCCGACGACTATCTGACCGTCGAGCCCTATGCGCTGGCATTGCCCCGCGGCGACGCCGACTTTCGTCTCGCCGTGGACCGCGCCCTCAGCCACATCTATCGTTCCGGCGAGATAGTTTCGATCTTCCGGCACACCTTCGGCGGCAAGGCCGAGCCGAGCCAGATTTTGCGGACGCTCTATGTAATATCTGGCTTGCCGGACTAGAGAAGCGTGTCGCTGCTCCTTAATGCGCCTCGTCCCAGGTCCTGCCGCGGCCGGTCTCGACGACGAGCGCACCGAGAGCTCGCGGTGCCGGACGAGCTGATTGCCTCCGGCCTTGTAGCCTCGAGTGCGACCAAATATCTTTGATCGTCCGCTCCATGATCGAAGGAAATCCGGGATCGAGAAGGAAAGTTTCTGGCGAAAGTAAATGGACTCTTCCTCGACGCCTCGATAGCTGAGCGTGGAGCGCAGGCGGAGCCAGACCGCATGCTGGATGATGACCAGCGGAAAGCGGTGGTGGAGGCAGGAGATTTCAGCCATCCCGCAGCCTCGCCCCAAGCTATCACGTTATCTGACAATACCGCTGGTGCTGGCGATAAACGGTTCATCTGTTTAATGAAGCAAATTTTTGCTTGACATTATCGCAAGATATTGCGATACTCTTATAACCAAGAACAGAGCGTGCGGTTGAGGGGTAGCACGACGTGGTCGTGACGATGGTGAATGGAAATTGCCATCAACTCGCATGCTCCGATATCGTCATGGCGGAAACAGGTCAGGGGCGAGATCGCGACAGCCGTCAATACCGCAGTGGCCGGGTCACGACGTCAGCGGATCATCGACCTCGGTGACACGCCACCCTAATGGCAACTGAGCCTGCTCGCAGAACTTGGCGTGAGCCGTAACAATAGGAGAAGCGGCATGTGTGACGTTGCACAGTTGCTGCCAGAGAATATGCGTGACTGGAGAAATCTCCCGGCGGGGACGCCGTATGCTCATAGATTGGAGAGACACAGAGATGGACGAAAATCAGCGCGAGAACATCCGCCGAACAAAGCACCTTCCCGCCGGTCTGATGTCCCAGTACCTGTACCCGCGCCTCGCCGTGGGCGACCCCGGCCCCAACGGGGAGATGATCGTTAGGCTGATTCTGGGCCTCCCATGCTGCGGGGTGGACCTGGACCTGGAGTGCCCCGAGGGGATGACGGTTGAGGAGCTGGGCGTCGTGGAGCGCGCATTCTTCGAGCTCCACCAGACCATCACCGCCCTGCCGACGTTCAACCAGTGCCAGGTGCCGCACCGTGGTACCCCTGTTGCCGACGTTCAGCGCGTGCGCGCGGCCCTCTCCGATCAGGACCAAGGTCGGGTACCGTGACTACGAATACGTCGCCTGATGTGCCCTCGACGCTCTTTACGCGCCCGAACGGTTGTCTCGTTGAGCCCGCCTGTCCTGGCCCCTTCAATGCCGCCTTGAGCGTTCCCCACGGACCGGGAGACCGCTCTATCAGGATCCCTGCCCTCACATGCTTTGCTAGCACAATAAATGACCGCGTACCGTTCGTCCGAACGGCCTTTTCGTGACTGAGAGTTGAGCCGGGCACGGTCATCTTCCTTTGGTACTCAGCGACCAAGATGATCCGCTGGCCGTCTAGATTGCATGAGGAATGATGGGGCGGATGGAACAGCCACTTGATCGATGGCTGAAAGTGCTGGATCCCGCCAGACGGCCATCGTAATTGGCGCCGCGCACTGCGAATTCGTTCAGCCCCTTTGCATAGGGTAGGAAACCTTTCCACCGGCACCCTCTTCTCGTTCGCATTGCCGTCCGTTACTAAAAAAGCTTCAAGATGCATTTGGGCAGCGGGGGGTGCGCGGCGACGCGCATGAGATTCCGCAATTTCCTGACATGTGTCTCGAAGCCCGCCTGGTGGAAGGCTGGCTCATTATCGATTGTGCTTAAGCAGCGCGAAAGGGTTTCAAGAACTCTTCTTGCTGGATGGGTCGAGACAGTGGAAATTGAACCTTTCACACTCGCAAGGCCCGCGCGACTTCCTCTCGATGGTGGTTATACCATTGCAAGGCTCTAAAGGGCTCTTCTATTGTATGCATGGATGCAGCGTCGGTTCGCCTACTGGCAATTTGGAAGATCGTCCACCAAAACAACTCCGCCGAATCCGCCATGGCTACCGCCGGAATCAAGTCTATTTCTTCGCGCGACAGCGGATTAATTTTACGATACACGCTCAAGAAGTGCTGCGCTGCTTGAAGATCCAATTTAAAGCAATGCTCCCGGTCCGCGCATTCGTAGCGCAGAGCAATGGTAATATCGCGAATGGCGGTGTCTGAGCAGCAATGGCCAAAGTCGATTATTCCCGTGAGGCGCCCGGCTGAAAACACAACGTTCGCCAAGCACATATCGCCATGAATGGGAAGGCGCGGGAGAGCGTGATAACGCGTGCAACGGAGTTGCTCCAGAATGCCGATGCACTCTTGAACGCGAGCTCGAAAGAAGCGGCAGCGTTCGTCCAAAGAGTCACCTAGCGTCAGTTGCCAGTGCCTGAGCCTATGCATAAGCTCCAAGTCTTCGAGCGCGATGGGGGTCTTTTTCACCTGTCGTAGAGATATACACCGAGCCGCCTTGTGCGCTGTCGCCATAGCGTGCGCAATCTGCACAATGACTTCTTCCTGGGACGGCTGTGAGTTGGACCCTTCGATATAATTATATAGCCAAACATACATGCCGTTCTTCAGCACGACTGTGCGGCCCGTCCGGGTGCGGAGAGGTTGAGGCAAGTGATACGGAAAGCCGTAGCGGCCGAGCGCCCGGATAAACGAGTGTTCAAACTGGATATCGCTGCGGGGCCGCTCCCTTGATACACCCCTCACGACTACGGTTTCAATGGTCGTGCGCACGATCCAGTTTTCGTTAACCTCGCCGCCCTTGGCTTTACACACGTTCCTTACTGCACCCAGACCATACTCGTCCATGAGTTCATTGAGATCAAATTCCGGTGGTGCGTCATCACTCATGCTGCGGGATGCATCTAGCGCCCTGCGACAAAACATGTTATTTTATACGCTGGGCAACTTGGAGACAATGGTTAGTTCTGGCGTCCGGCAAGGACTCCGAAGTGGAGGCGATCCCTATTTCCGCCGCGGCAGCCGATGCCGGGATCGTTTTATCGCCGGACAGGCTGTCAGTGGCGAGTGCTGCCGAATGACTTTCTCGCGTACACAACAATGCAAGGCTATTTCTGCGATTCGCGTGGCGACGGCCTCTGACAGAGGTCGTCTGGTAGCGTCAGCTTCGCCCTTGAACACCGCGTCGCGCTTCTTTCGTATCCGCTTCATGTGCTGCTCCCACGTTATCAGCGCTTTTCTAAGGGTACGGGTCCACCTTAGCCAACTGTCTCATTTCCGGGTCCGACACAACCCCCGATTTCGCACCCTTGACAATTTGGTTACACTTCGATGACGCTAGCGGGTCGTGCTGCGGGCTTTGAAGGGGGGGAGCGTGTCCAGAGAATCGGTAATGGTCGCAGGTGGGGCCGGTTTCATTGGATCCGCAGTTGTGCGACAACTCTTGGCACAAGATGAAACTGTTGTCTCGTTTGATAATTATCTTCACGGTAGCCCAGACAATCTCAAAAATCTCTCGGGTCGGCTTGAAGTTGTGTTCGGCGATGCACTTGATGAAATCTTACTGAGCGAGTGTATTCTTAAACATAATGTCCGATACCTAATTGATTGTATTGGCGATACATTTGTTCCAACTGCGTACCTCGCTCCACGGCGTTTCTTAGACATCAATCTGTATGCGACGCTCAATATTCTCAGAACAGCAGCATTGCATAAGGTAAGCCGCATCCTTTACGTCTCGTCGACCGAAGTCTACGGGCGGAACTATGGCGACCGCCTCGATGAAACCGCGCCGCTGGCGCCGGTTAATACCTACGCCGTATCCAAGCTCGCTGCTGACAGGCTGTGCTATACCTTTTCCG
>Ga0306926_10000632_pt1 | contig 33293 bp, 31 predicted proteins | sample flu12Cox44000178_FD_203759 | JGI IMG/M metagenome (GOLD analysis project Ga0306926, IMG submission 203759) | Lab enrichment of tropical soil microbial communities from Luquillo Experimental Forest, Puerto Rico - flux8day.12C.oxic.44.000.178 (v2)... | ecosystem: Environmental > Terrestrial >...
GTTTGCCGACCGGCAGCTCACGGTCGAGGAAAGTTTGATCGGCTATGTTGCCAACCACATCGAGCGCTCGCTCGCCGCCGCACGCGCGGTCGTAGGTCGGCTCGATGCCGAAGCCATGCGGCGCCAGCGGCCCCTGACCCGGGCACTGGCAGTGGAACTCCTGGGCTCGGGCGCGGCTTGACGGGCGGCGGGGTGCGGCGCCTTATGTCATCAGGGTGCCAACAAACTGCGGCAATTCTGCCCGCGCCGGAGACCCGCCTCGACCATGGCCGAACGAAGCCAAGCCGTTGCCAGACAGCAGGAATCGCTGCCGGAGGCGGCTGCGGACGAGACCGCCTCGGGCATTGGCGAATTTGATCTTCTGTCGAGCCCCGAGCGCTTCATCAACCGCGAGCTGTCGTGGTTGCAATTCAATCGCCGCGTGCTTGAGGAAGCCGGAAACAGCGCTCATCCACTGCTCGAGCGCGTACGCTTTCTCTCCATATGCGCCAACAACCTGGACGAGTTTTTCATGGTGCGCGTGGCAGGCCTCAAAGGCCTGCTGCGCGCCGGCGTGAGCATCAAAAGCCCGGACGGGCTCACCCCCGCCGAGCAGCTCGGCCGGATTGCAGAGGCGGTTGCGGCGCTCGCGAGCGACCAGCAGAAGCGCTGGCGCGAGCTGCGTTCCATGCTGGGCGAGAACGGCATCGTGCTGGTCGAGGGGCCCGATTTGCGAAAGAAGGAGAAGACCTGGCTCGAGGATCATTTCCTGCGGCAGATCTTTCCCCTGCTCACTCCGCTTGCCATCGATCCCGCGCATCCGTTTCCGTTCATTCCCAATCTCGGGTTCACCATCGCGCTTGCGCTCACCCGCACAGCCGATCGCAAGGCAATGGACGCGCTGATTCGGGTTCCCAACAAGATCGACCGTTTCATCCGGCTGCCAACCGGCGAGGAGGAGGGGGTTGCCCGCGTCATCACGCTTGAGCAGGCAACCAGCCTTTTCATCGGACGATTGTTTCCGGGCTATACGGTCAAGGGGCAGGGGGCATTCCGGATCATCCGCGATTCCGAGATCGAGATCGAGGAGGAAGCAGAGGACCTCGTGCGCGAGTTCGAGACGGTGCTCAAGCGGCGCCGCCGCGGATCGGTGATCCGCCTCGAGCTCGAGGCGGCAATGCCGGCGGACCTGAAACTCTTCGTGCAGCGCGCGCTCGCCTGCTCGGACGATGAGGTTTTTCTCGTCGACGGGGTGCTGGCCCTCAATGAGCTCTCGCAGCTCGCGCCATTGCTCGATCGGCCGGATTTGGAGTTCGTTCCCTATAACCCACGCTATCCGGAGCGCGTACGCGATCACGCCGGGGACTGCTTCGCGGCCATTCGTCAGAAGGACATGATCATCCACCATCCCTACGAGTCATTTGACGTGGTGGTGCAGTTCCTGCAGCAGGCTGCGCGCGATCCCGATGTGGTGGCCATCAAGCAGACGCTTTACCGCACCTCGGCGGAATCGCCGATCGTGCGCGCTCTGATCGAGGCGGCCGAGGCAGGGAAATCGGTCACCGCGCTCATCGAGCTCAAGGCCCGCTTCGATGAGGAGGCCAACATCCGCTGGTCGCGGGCGCTCGAGCGTGCCGGCGCACAGGTCGTGTACGGGTTCATCGAGCTCAAGACCCATGCCAAGCTGTCAATGGTCATTCGCCGCGAAGGCGGGGCACTGGCGTCCTATGTCCATGTGGGCACCGGCAACTATCATCCGGTGACGGCGAGGATCTATACCGACCTCTCCTTCTTCACCTCCGACCCGGTGATCGCGCGCGATGTCGCGCGCATCTTCAACTATGTGACCGGCTATGCCGAACCGGCCGAACTCGAGCGGCTCGCGGTCTCGCCGCTCACCCTGCGCGAGCGCATCTGCCGGCATATCGAGCAGGAGATCGCGCACGCCGGCGCCGGACGGCCGGCGGCCATCTGGATGAAGGACAATGCGCTGGTCGATCCCGAGATCATCGACATGCTGTACAAGGCCTCGCGCGCGAATGTGGCGGTCGACCTGGTGATCCGCGGCATCTGTTGTCTGCGGCCGGGCCTGCCGGGCTTGTCCGACAACATCCGGGTCAAGTCGATCGTGGGCCGCTTTCTGGAGCACAGCCGCATCTATTGCTTCGGAGCCGGCTACGGCCTGCCGCACCCCAAATCCGCCGTCTACATTTCCTCCGCCGACATGATGCCGCGCAACCTCGACCGCCGCGTGGAGGTGCTGTGCCCGATTCTCAATCCCACCGTGCACGAGCAGGTGCTCGATCAGATCATGGTTGCGAATTTCAAGGACAACGAGCAGAGCTGGAAATTATTGCCGGACGGCACCTCGAATCGCATAAAAGCTGCGGAAGGGGAGGAGCCGTTCAATGCCCACAAGTACTTCATGACCAATCCGAGCCTGTCGGGCCGTGGCAAGTCGAAGGAAACCTCACCGCGCAGCCTTGTACGCCGCCTCGATCGCGCTTAGGCGGCATCGACCCGCCATGAAGATCGCGCAAGGCCGCCTCGATTACGGGTCGCCGCTCGGTGTCATCGACATCGGTTCGAACTCGGTGCGGCTCTTGGCCTATGAGGGTCTCACGCGCAGCCCGACCCCGATCTTCAACGAGAAAGTGCTGGCTGGGCTGGGACGCGAAGTGCAGACCACCGGCCTGCTGGCCGAGGATGCGGTGGAGAAGGCGCTTGCCGCGCTGCGCCGTTTCCGCGCGCTGTGCGATCGGCTCGACGTCGCTTCGCTCTGGGTGATCGCGACCGCCGCCTGCCGCGATGCCAAGAACGGCAAGGCATTCGTTGCGGAAGCTGAGCGCATCTGCCGTGCCAACGTGGACGTCCTTTCCGGCAAGCGCGAGGCCGAGCTCTCCGCCCTTGGCGTGGTCTCCGGCTTCCACAAGCCGGACGGGATCGTGGGCGATCTCGGCGGGGGCTCGCTCGAGCTCACCGACGTGCACGGTCACCGCGTGAAACCGGGCGTGACGCTGCCGCTCGGCGGCCTTGCCCTGCAGGATATCTCCGCGAAGTCGATCAAGAAGGCGGAAAAGATCGTCAAGTCTGCGCTCGACGACGCGCGTGTGCTGGAAGGCGGAAAAGGGCGTACCTTTTACGCTATCGGCGGCACCTGGCGGGCGCTGGCCAGGCTGCACATGTGGCAAACCGGCTATCCGCTGCACGTCATGCATGGCTATGTGATGCCGGCGAGGGAGGCGCTCGATTTCTCAAGCCTCGTGCATCGGGTCGATCCGGAGACGCTCTCGCGAATCGAGGTGGTGGCCGATGCGCGCCGGCCGCTGCTGGCCTATGCCGCGCTTGTGCTCGAGAACGTGGTGCGGATCGCGCGCCCAAAGGAGGTCGTTGTCTCGGCTCTCGGCGTGCGCGAAGGGCTGCTCTACTCCATGCTCGATTCCGACGAGCGCGAGGCCGATCCGCTGATCGCCGCGGCCAGCGAGCTCAACCTGCTGCGCTCGCGCTCGCCCGCGCACGGTGAGGAGCTGATCGAATGGACCGACCGCTTCATCGCCTCCTCGGGGCTCGACGAGAGCGGCGATGAGCGCCGGTTGCGCCACGCAGCGTGCCTGCTGGCCGATATCGGCTGGCGCGCGCACCCGGACTATCGAGGCGAGCAGTCGGTCAACATCATCGCCAATGCTGCCTTCGTCGCTGTCGATCATCCGGGCCGCACCTTCATCGCGCTGGCGGTTTTCTTTCGCCATGTCGGTCTGGTCGATGATGAGCTGTCGCCACGGTTGCGCGAGCTCGCCTCCACGCGTTTGCTAGATCGGGCGCGGGTGCTGGGGGCAGCGCTGCGGGTCGCCTACCTGGTCTCAGCCTCGGCCATCGGCGTGCTGCCACGGACGCCGATGGTGGTCGAGCACAGCCGGCTGGTGCTGCGTTTCGACGGCGAGCTCAAAACGCTGGCGGGGGAGCGCGTCTTTGCCCGGCTGCGCCAGCTTGCGCGCCTGATCGGTCGCGAGCCGGCGATGGAGACGCGGTGACGCTCATGGCGCGGACCGGCCGCGCTCCAGCGCCACCACCCGGCCTTGATCGATGGCGAGAGACAGCCGGCCGCGCTTGAGCGCGAGCGCCTTATCTCCGAACAGCTCGCGCCGCCAGCCGTGCAGGGCCGGCACATCGGCATCATCATCGCCAGCGATGCGCTCGAGATCGTCTACCGTGGCGATCACCTTCGCGGCAACCCCATGCCGCTCCGCAGTCATGCGCAGCAGAACCTTGAGCAGCTCCACGGTGGCCTGGCCGTTGAGAGCCGGTCTCGGCCGCTCGAGCCGCGGCAGCGCCTTTGGGTCGCGGGCCAATCCGCGTTGCACGGCGGCTACAATTGCCTCTCCCCATCTTGAGCGCTCGAAGCCGCGCGGCAGAGAGCGCAGGCTTCCCAGCCGCTCGATTGTGGTGGGGGCCTGCACCGCGATGTCCCCGATTGCGTCGTCCTTGAGCACGCGTCCCCGCGGGATGTTGCGGTCCTGCGCCTCCCGCTCGCGCCAGGCGGCGATCTCCATCAGGATGGCGAGCTCCCTCGGTTTGCGCACCCGCGCCTTCAAACGTTCCCAGGCATGCTCGGGCTCGAACCGATACGTATCGGGAGAGGTCAATATTTTCATCTCCTCGCGCATCCAGTCGATGCGACCGCGAGCGAGGAGATCGGCGTTGAGCTTCAGATACACATCGCGCAGGTGCGTGACGTCGGAGATCGCGTAGGCGAGCTGCGCCTCGCTCAGCGGCCGGCGTGTCCAGTCGGTGAACCGATACGACTTGTCGAGGTTGTCGCCGGTGATGCGCTGCACCAGCTGGTCGTAGGAGATGGCGTCGCCGTAGCCGAGCACCATCGCCGCCACCTGGGTATCGACAATCGGCCGCGGGATGACTCCGGCTTCATGCCAGCAGATCTCGATATCCTGCCGCGCCGCATGGAACACCTTGACCACATTCTCGTCCGCCATCAGGGCAAGGAACGGTGCGAGATCCATGCCCGCGGCGAGTGCATCGATGACGACGGCCTCGTCCGGGCTCGCCATTTGCGCAACGCAGAGCTGCGGGTAATACGTGCTCTCGCGCAGGAACTCGGTGTCGACCGTTACGTAGGGGTGCCGCGCCATGCGCGAGCATGCCTGCGCGAGCTTTGCAGTGCTGGTGATCGGCTGCATGCGCGCTAGATAGCGCAGGCCCGGGACTTTGTCAGGGCGCCTGCCTCGTTATCCATGACCTCTGATGCGGCCCATCTGGATAAATTCCCAGGGGGAGGGCATCGGCCCCACCGGCACCTCAATCAGCGTTGGCACGTCGTGTCGCTGGAATGCGTGTTGCAGGGCGCGCCGCAACTCCTGCGGGCTGCGCACGCGCTCGGCTTCGGCGCCGAAGCTTTGCGCATAGCGCACGAAATCGGGATTGGTGAGATCGCTCGCGATCACCCGGTTGCCGTATTGCTCCTCCTGGATGCGTCGGACATTGCCGAAGGCGCCGTCGTTGAAGAGCACGACGGTGAGCGCGATGCGGTGGTGCATCGCGGTCGCGAGCTCATTGGATGTGAAGAGAAAGCCGCCGTCGCCCGTGATCGACACCACCGGCACATCGCGCCGCGCATGTGCCGCCCCCAACGCGGTGGCAAACCCCCAGCCCAGGTTGTCCTGATAGCCGGGCGACAGGAATGTGCGTGGCTTATAGACCGGGAACAGGAGCCGAGCCGCAAAACCAACCTGCGTCACCTCGTCGACGAAAATGCCGTCCTCAGGCAACTCGGCACGGATCGCCTCCAGGAAGGCGGCCTGCGGCGCAAGCTTGCCAAGGCGGGCCCGCACGGCCGCCTGACGCTTCTCGAACTCTGCTTGCCGCGATGGTCGCTCCTGCCCGGAAAGCGATTCGACAAGGCGACCAAGAATGGGTTTGGCATCGCCCACGAGCGCCAGCGCAGGTCGGGCGAAACGATGGGGCTCCTCGGGATCGCAATCGATACGAATAATCGCAAGCTCCGGGTCAATCCCCCACTCGGTGAACGCCGAGAAAAGCCGCGTCCCAACCGCGAGCACCACGTCAGCCTCCCCCCACAGCTCATGGCCAAGCGGCAGCGTGACGCTCAGGGGATTGCGGCTGTCGAGGACACCGCGGCCGCGCCGATAGGCGAGAACGGGTGCCTGCAGCAGACGCGAGAGTTCGCTCACCTCGGTGGCCGCATGCAGCGCCCCGCCCCCGACGACAATCAGCGGGCGCGTGGAGGCGCCCAGACGCCGCGCGGCTTCCTCGATGGCGTTTTCATCCAGCGGCGGGTCTGGCACTATGGCCGGCGCAGGCGTCGGCCCAGCGGCACGCGCCGGCGCGCTTTTGCCCCACACATCCATGGCGCATTCCAGGACGGCCGGCCCGGGCCGCCCGCTCGCCATGGCGTGCAAGGCAGCCGCGACGAGATTTGCAGCTTCGTTCGGCTGCCGGATGCGGGCTGAAAAATCGACCAGACGGGAAATGATGCCCGCCTGATCGCGTATCTCGTGCAGATAGCCGAGCCCGCGGCCGATGGCGGCTTGCGGAATCTGGCCAATGAGCGCCAGCACAGGCGCGTTCATTCCGTACGCTGTGAGCAGCGCCGCCGACGAATTGAGCAACCCCGGGCCTGGAACCACGGCATAGGTCTGCGGCCGGCCGGTCGCGAGCGCGGCGCCGAGCGCCATATAGGCGGCACCCTGCTCATGGCGGGTGTGAACGGTGCCAATGCGCTCGCCGGCCTTGAACAGTGCATCAAACAAGCCGTCGTTGTGCACACCCGGCAGCGCATAGACGGTCTTTATGCCGTGCGCGATAAGCGCCGCGACCGTGAGTTCTGCCGTTGTCATGCGGGCAACGGCCTGCGCAGGCGGTCGCTTCGGCTGTTTTGTCGCGGGCATGCACAGGCAGTGTGCAGATCGCGCGCAGCATGTCGAGGGCGCGTTGGCTGGTGTCGCCTGCTTGACAACTTCGGCCCTGCATGTGCCTTTCGCGGCCGATCGGGATTGCTCTCATGCATCGTTATCGCTCTCATACCTGCGGCGCCTTGCGAGAAGCCGACATCGGAACCGAGGTGCGGCTCTCCGGCTGGTGCCACCGCATCCGCGATCATGGCGGCCTGCTGTTCATCGACCTGCGCGATCATTACGGCATCACGCAACTGGTCGCGGACCCGGACTCCGCGGCGTTCAAGGAAGCCGAAAGACTGCGCTCGGAATGGGTGGTGCGCATTGACGGCAGGGTCCGCAGGCGTCCGGCCGGCACCGAAAATCCCGAGCTGCCGACCGGCGCAGTCGAGGTCTATGTGCGCGAGATCGAGGTGCTCGGCCCGGCCGGCGAGCTGCCCATGCAGGTGGCCGGAGAATATGAAGCCTCCGAGGAAATTCGCCTGAAGTACCGCTTCCTCGATCTGCGGCGGGAGCGGCTGCACCGCAACATCATGCTGCGCGGCGCCGTGATCGATTCGATCAGGCGGCGGATGAAGGGGCAGGGCTTCTTCGAGTTTCAGACGCCCATCCTGACCGCCTCCTCGCCCGAGGGCGCGCGCGACTATCTGGTGCCGTCCCGGCTGCATCCCGGCAAGTTCTATGCCCTGCCGCAGGCGCCGCAGCAGTTCAAGCAGCTTGTCATGATCTCGGGTTTCGACCGCTATTTTCAGATCGCGCCCTGCTTTCGCGACGAGGACGCGCGCGCCGACCGCTCGCCCGGCGAGTTCTATCAGCTCGATCTCGAAATGAGCTTCGTCACCCAGGAGGACGTGTTCGAGGCCGTCGAGCCGGTGATGCGTGGCGTGTTCGAGGAGTTCTCGGGCGGTAAGCCGGTCACCGAGAAGTTTCCTCGCATCCCGTATGCAGAGTCGTTGCTCAAATACGGCACTGACAAGCCGGACCTGCGCAATCCGTTGGTTATCGCCGATGTCTCGGAGGAGTTCGGCGATCCTGCGGCGACCTTCAATGCCTTCAAGAATATCGTCAAGGCAGGCGGCATCGTGCGGGCCATTCCCGCTCCAGGGGCAGCGGTGCAGCCGCGTTCATGGTTCGACAAGCTCAACGATTGGGCCCGCAGCGAGCTGCGCACGGCAGGGCTGGGATACATCGTCTTTGAAAAAGTCGAGAGCGCCGGCGCCGAGCATGCCGAGATCCGGGCTGTCACGGCCGGCGGGCCGATCGTCAAGTTCCTGGGTCCCGATCTGTTGATTCGCATGGCGAAAAAAGCCGGTCTGCGCTCAGGCGATGTCCTGTTCTTCTCCGCCGGCAAGCAACCGGAGGTTCTCAAGGCCGCCGGCGCAGCACGAACGCGCATCGCCGACGAGCTCGGCCTCCTTGCCAGGGACCGCTTCGAGCTCTGCTGGATTGTTGATTTCCCAATGTACGAGTGGAACGAGGAGGAGAAGAGGATCGACTTCTCGCACAACCCGTTCTCCATGCCGCACATGGCGGCCGAGGACTTTCTCGCCCTTGACGCGCGCGAGCGCGAGAAGATCCTTTCGCTGCGTGCCATCCAGTACGATATCGTTTGCAACGGCGTGGAGCTCTCCTCCGGCGCCATCCGCAATCACCGTCCCGACGTGATGCGCAAGGCGTTCGCCATTGCGGGCTACGACGAGAGCGTGCTGGAGCAGAAGTTCGGCGGCATGTTGCGCGCGCTCTCGCTGGGGGCGCCGCCGCACGGGGGCATCGCGCCGGGCATCGACCGCATCGTGATGCTGCTCGCGGGGGAGGAGAACCTGCGCGAGGTCGTACTGTTCCCGATGAACCAGCGCGCGCAGGATTTGATGATGGGGGCACCATCTGAAGTTGCCGCGCGACAGCTGCGCGAGCTGCACATCCGGCTGAACCTCCCCGACAAGGCCGGCTGAGATTGCGGCGCGCCGGTACGCTTGATTCCGTGTGTAAATCGGCGTTGAATTTCAGGAAATCCGGAAGCATCTCGGGGCAGGTGTTCGCAATTCATCAAATCTGCTCAACCTGACGCAAGGGCGGTGCCGCAAAGGCACCAGGGAGGAAACCATGCACGACATCGAACGACGCGCCTTGCTCAAAGGCGCGGCAGCCGGCGCGCTCGCGTTCACGGTGGGGGGCGCCGAGGTTCTGCTCACCCCGCGTGCAGCCCGCGCCCAGGGGGTTGTGTTGCGGACGCTAAGCGCCACGCAGGCGGCAACGCTCGATGCGCTTGGGGAGACGCTGGTGCCCGGTGCCCGCCAAGCCGGCATTTCCCACTTCGTTGATCAGCAGATATCGATCCCGGCGGAGGAGGCGCTGCTCGAGGCGCGCATTCTCAACGTGCGTCCGCCTTACGCCAATTTCTATCGCGCCGCGCTTGGGGCCGTGGATCGCTCCAGCCAGGCGCTCCATGGTGGACGCGAGTTCGCGCAGCTTGGCGAAGCCGACCAGCGCACATTCGTGGACGGCATGCGGCAGAACAAGATCGAAGGCTGGCAGGGTCCGGCCGGACCGTTCGTCTATCTGCTGCTGCGCAGCGACGCGGTCGACGTCGTCTATGGCACCATGGACGGCTATGCCGCTCTCGGCATTCCCTACCAGCCCCACATTGCCCCGACCAGGAGGTGGTGACATGGCGAACGAGAAAGTCGATGTCGTCATTGTCGGGGCAGGCGCCTCGGGCTCGGTGTTCGCGGCGGTGCTGGCGAAAGCCGGCAAAAAGGTGGTGGTGCTGGAGCAGGGGCCCGACTGGCAGCTCACCGATCTCATCAGCTCCGATTTCTGGGGGAGACGCATCAAGCCCGCCGGCGGACCCTTCCTGCTCGAGGGCAAGAACCCGTTCGGCTACGTCTACCAGGCCGGTTGGGGGGTCGGCGGTGCGGCGCTGCATTATTTCGCGAATTTTCCGCGGCTCTTGCCCAACGACTTCAAGATCAGGAGCGAGCATGGCCGTGCGCTCGACTGGCCGATCTCCTATTCGGATGTGGCCCCCTATTACGACAAGGTAGCGCAGGATGTGGGCGTGTCGGGCGACGCCAAGGCGGAGGAAATCTGGCGTCCTGCGGGCGATCCCTATCCCATGCCGCCGATGAAAACGTTCCGCGGCGGCGAAGCATGGCGCAAGGGATGCGAGGCGGTCGGCATCCGGCTGGTGCCCGCGGCGGTTGGCATGAACTCGACCGAGTACAAGGGTCGTCCGGCCTGCATCTATGATGGCTGGTGCCATGTCGGCTGCCCAACCGGCGCGCTCGCCAACCCGCTGGTGACGTATCTCGGCGATGCGAAGAAAGCCGGTGCCGAAGTGCGCCCGCACGCCACCGTCACGCGCGTGCTGACCAACCCGCAGGGCAGCAAGGCCACGGCGGTCGAGTACTACGATGCCAGGAAGGAACGACAGGTGCAGGAGGCGAGCGCGGTCGTGCTCGCCGCCTGGTCGGCTCAGAATCCGCGCATCATGCTCAACTCCGCAACCGACAGGCACCCCAAGGGGCTCGGCAACGCGAGCGGCCTTGTCGGCAAATACATGATGGCCCATTTCAGCTCCGGCACCTGGGCGCTGTTCGACGAGGATGTTCAGAACCACCTCGGCACCACCGGCGCGCAGCTGATGTCCTATGACCGTTACGGCAAGACCAGCCAGAAAGGGGCGTTCGGCAGCTCGTTCATTGTCGCGGGCTCTGCGCTGAAGACCAGCGACCTTGGCGGCTTCGCCAATGCGCGGCTCGACCTCTTCGGTCCCGAGCTCACCGCGTTCATGAAGCGCGCGGCGCGCGGATTGACCCGCATCGGCGCTTTCGGCGAGGAGCTTCCCAACATCGAGAACAGGGTCGAGCTCGTGGGCGACAAGGACGAGTTCGGCATGCCGCTTGCCAAGATCGTTCACAGCTTCGATCAGGACGCCGTGGCGCTGTGGAACGCGAACTTTGAGGAGGGACTCAAGATCGCCAAGGCGACCGATGCCAAGGAAGTGTGGTCGGCGCGCGGCAATATGCCCACCATCCACCTCATGGGCGGCACCATCATGGGCAGCGAGGCAGGCAACTCCGTGACCAACAGCTATGGCCAGACCCACGAGCTGCCGAATCTCTACGTGGCAGGACCGGGCATTTTTGCGACGGCCGGCGCCTCCAATCCGACCTACACCATCCTTGCCCTCTCGCTGCGCGGTGCCGAGCAGCTGACAAAGTCCTGGAGCACGGTCGCGGGCTGAGGGTCAGGGGCGGGAAGGGGGTTACCAAAAACGCTACAGCGTTTTTGGGGGTACAAACCCGCGCGCATAACGACAAACACTGCGCCATCCGATCTAGATAGGGGCGAGGCATGCCTCGCCCCTCTTCAGCCGCAAACACCCGGTCTACTTCAACCGTGGTAACAGCCTGAGCGCGTTCTCCCGCTCGACGGCGTGCAGGTCCGGCGCACTGAAGCCCCAGTCCGTAATCCCCTTGTTCACCTCGGCCCCGGCGCGGAACGGGTAATCGGTGCCGTACATGACCTGCGACACCGGCACCATCTTGAGCAGCGCTGCGATCTGTCCGGGCGTATTGCCCTGCGCCAGCTCGTAATGAAACCTTCGGAACTCAGGCATCGGGCCGTTGGGCAGGTGGGCGGGCCTGCGCTCCTCGGCAAGGCGGATGAAGCGGCCGGTCAGGAACGGCAGCGTGCCCCCGCTATGGGAGAATATCCAGCGAATATCGGGGTATTTTGCCGCCGCGCCGCTGAAGACGAGATGGGCGATGGTACGCGTGGAGTCGGTGGCATACTCGATGGAGGAAGGAGGGATGCCGGGGATCAGGCCTCGGCAGCAGGCGGGCGTCGTGGGATGGACATAGACCACGGCCTTGCGCGCGTTGAGCGCCTCGTAGACCGGCGCGAAGCTCGCATCCCCCAGGTACTTGTCCTGGTAGCTGGTGAGAAGGCCTATTCCATCGACCTTGAGCGCGTCGAAGACGTACTCGATCTCGTCGAGGCTGCCTATTACATCAGGCGGCGCAATGGTGGCGAACAGCCCGAAGCGCCCCGGATGGTCCGTCACGAGCTGCGCGCCATACTCATTGAGCCGGCGGTTGAGGCTTCGCGACTCCTCGACATTGTCGCCATACCAGGTGCCAGGCTGGACGATGGAGAGGACCGCAGTAGCAATGCCGCTCCTCTCCATCTCCTCGAGCGAGAGCGCGGGCGACCACGGCGGTGGCGCGGGGCCGGCGCGGCGCCCGCGCGCCATCATGGACTCGACGTGGAACGGAGGGATGAAGTGGTGATGGACGTCGATGCGCGTCAGCCCGGCAGGAGTCTGAGCGCGTCCGTTCTCGCTGTCACACATCGTGCCGATTGCGCCGAGCCCCAGCGCGGCGGCGCCGCCTGCCAACAGATTTCTGCGGTCGAGGCCAGGGGCATCCGGCGTGTCGCACCAGCAGCCGAAGCGGAAACGACTTGCTCTTCCCGGATTGGCGCTCATCTTTTCCTCTCTGTTTGCTAAGCGCCGCTTCCTTTCCGCCAGCGCGCGGCATCATAGCGCATTCCGGAGGAATGCATCGATGGCATCCGGTTTGTGCCCTTTGTGGGACGAGCTGCCAGGATCGCAACGCTGCTCGTGCCGCAACCAACATCGCTCCGCGCGCGTTTAGACGTTTAATGCAGAAAGTTCTTGACTCCGGGGGTGTGAGCCTTATGTGGGGACGAGCCGCTGTGATCTGTCCATGTTCGGGTGGATCGGGCGGCATTCGCATGCCGGGGGGCCGCTGTTTGGCACTCGGGGTCTATCACTCGGTTGGGGAGGACGGCGATGCGCCAGAACGCCCTCTTGCGATCCGATAGCCTGCGGGCCCCACGCGCCGGCCGCAGAAAGCCGATGACGGTCGTCGCACCGACCAGCGAGCGGGATGACCACTTTGCCGTGCGCAACGGCGTGCGGTGCGCGGGCGTCCACCTCATCATCGACCTGCACGGGGCGAAGGGCCTCGACGACATCGATCTGGTGGAGGCAACGCTGCGCCGGTGTGTCAGTGCGGCGCGGGCTACCCTTCTCCACATCCATGTCCATCATTTTAAGCCCAATGGCATCTCCGGCGTTGCAGTCCTCGCCGAGAGCCACATCTCGATCCATACCTGGCCTGACGCCGGCTACGCCGCGCTCGACGTGTTCATGTGCGGCAAGGCCAGCCCTGACGCCTGCATCCCGGTCCTGCGTGAAGCCTTCAGTGCAAGTCGGGTCGAGGTGAACGAGATCCTGCGCGGACGCGACGCATAACGCGCGCGGAAAACAAGCCGCGGGGCGCGCGGCAGGCCATCTTTCCTCAGTCGTCCAATCACCGATGGCGGCGAAACGCTGGATACCCGAAACCCTGTTCGATGATCTCGACTTCCGCATGACCTATGCGGCAGGGCGGGTGCTTCACGAAGCGCGGACCAAGCACCAGCACCTTGTCCTGTTCGAGCACAAGTTCTTCGGCAAGGTCTTGATGCTCGATGGTGCCACCCAGGTCACCAGCAAGGACGAGTTCATCTACCACGAGATGATGACGCATGTGCCCATACTCGCCCACGGTCAGGCGCGCGAGGTACTGATCGTGGGCGGCGGCGACTGCGGCATCGCTGAGGAGGTGCTCAAGCACAAGTCCGTCAAGCGCCTCACCCAGGTTGAGATCGATCCCTCGGTGGTCGAGTTTGCAAAACAGCACTTCCCGGAGTTCACCCGCTCCGTGCTCCGCAATCCGCGCTTCAATCTCATCATTGATGACGGCATGAATTACGTGGCGAGGACGGAGCGGCGCTTCGACGTGATCATCGTCGATTCAACCGATCCCCAGGGCCCCGGCAAGGTCCTCTTCAGCGAGAGGTTCTACCGGGCCTGCCGGCGCTGCCTCACTGCTGGCGGCGTCATGGTCACGCAAAATGGCGTGCCGATCCTGCAGCGAAACGAGCTCGCCGCCGGCATCAGAAAGTTCCGTCGACTGTTTGCGGACGGGTACTGCTACGTCGCCGCCATTCCGACCTATGTGGGCGGGCACATGGCCATGGGCTGGGCGTCGGACAATGCCAAGCTGCGCGCTACCCCGGTTGCCACCATCGCAAGCCGCTACGCGCGGGCGGGCCGCTTTCCCACCCGATACTGGACACCGCAGGTGCATGTCGCCGCTTTCGCGCTGCCGCGCTTCATTGCCGAGCACGTGCAGCGGGCGGCTAGGCCGCAGCGCCCGCGCGCTCGCTCGCGACGTCGAAATTGAGCTCGATGACGACGTTGTTGGGATCGTTGAGGAATATCTGCCAGCGAGTGCTGTTGGGCACCTGATTGACACGGAACGGCACGCCTTTGTCCGTGAGATGCTGTTTGACCGCATCGAACCCACGGCTGCCGAAGGCAACATGGTCGATCACGCCGGAATCCGGTGGCTGCAGCTTGTCGGTGGGCGAGATGTCGTTGAGGTGCAGGACCGGGTGGCCATCGCTGTACAACCACGCGCCGGGAAAGTTGAAGGCAGGCCGCGGCCCGTTCTTGAAGCCCAGTACCTCCTCATAGAAGCGCACGGTCTCGCCAAGCCTGCGGGTCGACACATTGTAATGATCGAGCATACCGACGCGCATGTTCATGGGAGGCCTCCTTTCTGTCCTGACCAGGTGGGGGCACCCTAGCGCGAATGCTGCCCGGCCGCGAGTAGTGGAGCGGCCATGGGTGAGGATCGAGTCGGGCTGCCGCGGGATTCAAAAAAACGGGCGGCCCAAGTCCGGGCCGCCTAGTGTGCATCACGCGGGGGAGGAAGCAGGGAGGCCGTGAGCGGCCCGATCGTGGAGGTAAATCGCTTCTGGCTCATGCCCCCCGTTTGGGTGATTCGTCAACTTGTTTCTGGCCTTCGCCGTCAGGGAATACGCCCATTCGTGCGACGACCTCCGACGGTACCCGGTAATCGCGCAGCACGGAGCGCATATCGCGCAGCCCGCAGGCCTCGCGCTGCACGATGAAATGCCAGAGCGCGATGCTGGCCCGCTCGATCAGCGCCCTTCGTAGCGCCCGTTGCTCGGCGGGGCGTTCGCTGTCGGGACGGCGAGCCTCAACCTCGAGGAGCGCGACCAGCGCCACCTCGAGCGCGCGTCCCTGGCGGCCGAGAGCAGACGCCCGCTCCTGGGCAAATTCGTGCGCCAGCAGATCGGCGGGCCTGGACTTGATCGATGGTTCGGGCATGTCAGGCAGACGGTATCAGGGATCCGGATGCGGGGTTGCTTGAAGCGTTCTGCGTATCGGATCATATGCTGGTGCTTGGAAGAGAGGAGCCGCCATGTCGCTTGCCAGACCTTTGATGGTGCTCGGCGCGCTCGCCGCCCTTGTCAGGCTCGGCAATCCTGCATGGTCGCAAGAGACACTGAAGGTCGCGATCCCGCAGCGGGGCGCCTGGGATGCCGGCGTGGCCGAGCTCGGTCAGCGCGGCGGCATTTTCCTCAAGCACGGGCTCAATCTCGAAATTCTCTATGTGCAGGCTGGACCGGAGTCGATCCAGGCCGTGATCGCCGGCAGCATGGATATTGCAACCGCCGCCGGCGTCTCGGCCGCGGTGGGCACCTTCGGCAAAGGCGCGCCTATTCGCATCATCGGCAGCGAGATGATTGGCGCGCCCGACCTCTACTGGTATGTGCCGGCGGGCTCCCCCGTCCAGCGTGTCGAGGATTTTAACGGCCGCACTGTCGCCTATTCGCTTACCGGCTCTTCGAGCCATGCCGCCCTGCTCGCGCTGATCGCGCAGTACCACCTCACGGCGAAACCAACCTCGACCGGCAACATTGCCGCGACCATCACCCAGACCATGACCGGTCAGGTGGATGTCGGTTTCGGCGCAGCGCCGTTCGGGCTCGACCTCGTCGAGGACGGAAAAGTCCGCATCATTGCCACGGGCAACGATGTGGTCTCGCTGCGCACCCGCACGGTGCGCGTCAATCTGACCAGCGTAAGCAACCTGCGCAACCGCCCCGACGCCATAGCCCGCTTCAACCGGGCCTACCGCGAGACGGTCGACTGGATGTATTCCGATCCCGCGGCGCTCAAGCACTATGCGGAGTATTCCAATCTCCCGGAAAAGATCGTGCTTCGCGTGCGGAGTCTCATCCCCAAGGAGAGCCTGGCAACCGACCGCATCGAGGGCATCGATCACATCATGGTGGATGCGGTGGCCGGGAAGTTCATCCCGGCCCCGCTCACCGCTGAGCAGATCAGCGATCTCATTCAGATTCCGAAATAATCAGGCGAGCACCTGATACTTCTTCAGCCAGCCGATCATCTGGTTCCAGGCATCCTCCGCCGCTTCCTTACGATAGCTGGCGCGGTAATCGGCATGGAAGCCGTGCGGGGCTCCTGGATAGATCTTGATCTCGAAGGTCTTTCCAGCATCCTTGAGCGCGGTCTTCATTGTCTCGACCTGGGAGACCGGAATGCCCTGGTCCGCCTCCCCATAGAGGCCGAGCACCGCCGCCTTCATCTCGCCCGCCCGCTCGATCGGGTTCTTGGGCCAGATTGATTTCTGCGTCTCAGGGTCGACCAGCGAGCCATAGAATGCCACGCCGGCCTTGAGGCCGGGGTTGTGCGCGGCATATTCCCACACCGTACGCCCGCCGCGGCAGAAGCCAATAATGCCGAGACGATTGGTGTCGCCGCCCTGCGATTTTGCCCACGCAACCGTAGCGTCGAGGTCCGAGAACAGCTCCGCATCCGGTTTCTTGTTGACGAACGGCATAAGCTTGGGGATCTCGGTGATCTTGGTCAGGTCCTCGCCGGTGCGGAAGTAGTAATCGGGCGCGGCCGCAAAGGCGCCGAGCTTGCCCAGGCGCCGGGTCACGTCCTTGATGTATTCGTGCAGCCCGAAAATCTCCATCGCCACCAGGATGACGGGTGGGTTCTGCACATTGGCGGGGCGCGCATAATAGAGCGGCATCTCCCCGTCCGCGACCTTCACCTTGGCATCGCCGACGGTAAGCCCGCTCGTCTCGGTGTGGATGGCATCGGCGCGCACCGGCCCTGCGGCGAGCGTATAGCCGGCCGCCGCGGCAGCCGAGGCGGCCAGGAAGAAGCCGCGCCGCGACAGCGGATCGACCTGGTGTGAAAGTCCTTCGATGTCGGACGCAACCTTTGCGTGGAAGTTCATGCACTCTCCTCCGTTGCGGGGTTGTGGCGGCGAGTGTGCCGCCGAGTAGCGTTGGGCCGGGGCCGGGGCGATCAAGCGGGCGATCATGGTGCCGTACCTGGCGAACTGCCCGCAAGCACCATTATTTAGTGACTGCCACCTCATCGATCATAGCATATCGCGCTTGCCCCGGCCGCCTCGCCGCGGGCGAACTCTGCCCTTCTGCACCCGCAAGGATCGCAATCGATCGCTGCGCTGGCTTGGCACAGCGCGATACCTTTCTCTCAAACATTGATTGCGCATGCGAATCCTCAATGGTGCCGCGAGGGATCTGTCGTTCCCGGACAAAAATAGCGATGCGAACGAATGCGTTCGCTGTGACCGTCGGGTTCATGACAGTTGCACCTGCGCGCGCATGCGGCAGGCACGATCGCCGTCGCGGGAGGAACCGGTCGTTCGTTCCTGCGTTCTTGGCTCAATTGGCGTGTCATGACTCCGGAGGATTCGCCAAGGACAACGGTCTTCGATTCATTCACACGAAGGAGCTCCATCGATGTGTGACTACAGCCTGCATCATGTTGCGACCCGGCCCGCGAGGGTCGAAGACAAGCTGGTCGTGACCAAGTTCAGCAACTCCATTACGCGCGGTTTTGCCGCTGTCGGCGAGCCGCATGTCGCGGTTTGCCTGCTTCCCGGCACGGAGATCGCATTCGAGGCGAATGTCGAGTGTGAGCCCTCGTTCGGCATTGGGATTCTCCCGAACAAGAAAATCGGGCAGCGTCTGGCGCGCTTTCGGCAGATCAATATGGACAACGCCGTGACGCATCACGACGCGCTGGAATTCCCGGACGGTCAGGTCGTCCTGCTGACCCGCCTCTGCGAAGGCCAGCGGGCAACGGTACTGCAGCTGCCGGCTGCTTCCCGGCCTGACCGCGCCCCATCCGGCACGGCCGCGCAGGAGGTCAGTGAGCCCCTGCATTCCACTTGATGGATGCGGGCCGCACAACAAAGGCCACCGGCATTCGCCGGTGGCTCTTTTAGTCCCTCACCCTCCTGAATCTCAGCTCATGCGGCTTGCGGCTCGGGAAACGAGACCAACGTCTCGAACTTGTAGCCGCACGATTCGCATTCCCAGAGGTGGCGTACGCGATAGCGGTCTACGTACTCGGACCATTCCGGAAGGAATATTGCCTCGCCGCATTGGGCACAGTGGTTCTGCAGCCTGGCGGGGCGCGTATGTCTTCGGGCGCTCGCCGTTCGGAGCTCCATGACGTATTCTCCGTCACGCTTCTCCCCTCGCCCGGACGCAGTGTAGCGCAATTCGCAAGGCAATGAAGCAGCAGCCCTGACCTAAAGCCACGGTCGCAGGATTTGCGGCAGCATGGCCCTGACGGTGCTGTGGTAGGCCAAATCAGCCTCGCGTTATCCGGGGTGCCCCGATTAACCCAGTTCTTTACTCGTGGTTGTCATTTTTGCATGCCTGCAGCTGGCGTCGCATTCGCACCTTCCTTTGCGTGGCCGTGGCAGCTATAGTCGTGCGGGGTCCGGGGGGACAGAGGAGAGTGCTGTGCCCCTAGCGCGCGATCTGCATCCCGAGTTCGGGTATGTCGGCTCCGCACCCCGGCTGTACCGCAGGCTCGGTCTCGTATCCGTCTTCGTCGCATTCGGGTTGGTCGCGGGCGCGAGTGGCGTCGCGGTATTCATGGCCGGATCAGATCCGGATCCCATGAATGCGATGGCCCTGGCGTCGGCGGAGGCCTTGACCGCGCCCTCACCCGACGTGGCAACTCCTGCCCAGGCGAGAGTGGTCGAAGGACAAGCGAGCCCTGCGGGCGCAAGCCGCCCGCCGTGCCGTGATTACGTTTTCGAGCGGTTCGGTGACGATTGCAGCTCCATTAGAATCCATAAGCCGCGCTCGGCGCCCTCTCTCAACGAGAGGCCGGCAATTGCCGCAGTTCCGATCGGACATCGGGACGACCCATCCGTGCTCCCGGCGCCTGCAACCATTGCTGCCATTCCCGCGCTGCCGGAGGTCACCGCCGCGCCGACTGATGCCGGCGAAGCTCCCGCCGCTGCCGCGCCGACCGCTCCCGCCGCCTCGGTTGCGAAGCCGGTCAGCACCCGCGCTCGTCCTGCCCGACGGGAAAGCAATTCTTCCAGAAGGGCAGGCTACTCCTCCGGAAGGGAAAGCTATTCCTCTGGAAGGTCGGCCGGCAGAGCCCCCGGGCCAGGCGGCTGGGCCGGTTTGTGGTAGGCACCGTCGGCCATAGCCTCCGCCGGGAAATCGCTTCAAGACCGAGTTCAAGCAGCAGCCTCGTCGCGCGGGCCGCGAGTCGCCTTTCTATGCGCCTCGATATCGTTATAGTTGCCGAGGCACAGCATCACACAGGAGAACCAGATGCCTGAGGTCTATATCCATGCCGTCAAGGGACGTACGCACGAGCAGAAAAGAGCTCTGGTGAAGGATATCACCGATGCCGTGGTCAAGAACTTCTCCGTTCCTGCCGACGTGGTCACGGTTGAGATCGTCGAGTCCGAGCCCACGCTGAAAGCCAAAGGCGGGGTTCTGTTCAGCGAGATGCGGCGCTGAGGCGAAATTCCGAAAAGCACGGCCTCGGGCCTGACCCGGGGGTATGCCCTCGGGCTTGACCCGGGGGCATCCGTTTTGGGAGAGAGCCCGATGGAGGACCTTGCGGGCAAGACCGCGCTGGTGACAGGGGCAGCCTCCGGCATCGGGCTCGCAACCGTTGAGCTGTTTGCCCGGCGCAAGGCCAGGGTCGCACTCAATCACCTTCCCCATGATGCGCGAGGAGTTGCCGCAGTCGAGCGATTGCGATCCCAAGGTCACGACGTCGTCGCTGCGCCGGGGGATGTATCCGAGGCTGGTGCCGCGGAAGACATGGTTCGCAAAGCCATCAACGCGCTCGGCCGCCTCGATTTCCTCGTGAACAACGCCGGCACATCCGCGACGGCCGCACCCATCGCCCCGGCCGATCTCGATCGGCTCGATGACGGGTTCTGGGGGGCGATTCTTGCCACCAACCTGCTTGGCCCATTTCGCTGCACGCGCGCTGCCGCCGCTGCTCTCAAGGCCGCGCATGGCGCCGTCTGCAACACCGCTTCCGTTGCGGGCCGCAACATGCCCGGCTCCAGCATGGCCTATGGCGCGAGCAAGGCCGCGCTCATCAATCTCACCAAGAACCTGGCGCGGGCGCTCGCTCCCGAAGCGCGTGTCAACGCTGTTGCGCCGGGCTTCGTGGATACCGACTGGACGCGCAGCTGGCCCGCGAGCCGCAGGCAGGCGTCGGTCGAGCGCACCTTGCTCAAGCGTCCCTGCACACCGGCCGATATTGCCACGGCCATCGTGTTCCTGTGTGCCGATGCGACCATGGTCACGGCTCAGACTCTTGTTGTGGATGGAGGCTATTCGCTCTAAGCCGGATTTCCGGTCGAATTTTCCGCCTGCCCGTCCGGGCGTTGCGCCCTCCCGTCAGTTTCGGCCACGGCGACCGGAACCCGGATGACGATCCACATTGTCATGTCCCACGCATTGCGGATTCCAGCCAAGAGAAGCGTGATCAGGGCGGCAGCAAGCGCCTCAAGGCTCCAGGATGACCGTTCGAGCAGCAGGACGGCCGAGCCCATGACCAGCCCATAGCCGAGGACGGGGAGGAGCGCATAGAACAGGCGATCGATCACGTCCACCGTGAAGCTGCGGCGGATGAAGAGCTGAACCCAGACGCGCGCCGAATAGATCGCGCCTGCCACCCCGCCAAGCAGCAGCGCAATGCCTGACATCTGCCATGTCTGCGATGGGATCGTCGCCGCCATGCAGATAAAGAGCACGGCGGAAAAATGCACGACCGTCGGGCTGATGAAGGCGCGCATGGCTTCACGATTGCGCTCGGTAAACACCTGCGCGCCGATACTGGCGGCAACGAACATCAGGCCGACCAGCGTCGCCGATGCGGTCCCTACCAGCAGATAGAAGTCATGCCAGGCATGCTCGAGCTCGGTGAGAGCGGGTGGCATTGCGGACCCTCCTTGAGCAAGCGCAAACTGTCGGCAGTCCAATATTGCACGGGAGAACGCTTTCGACGCGCGATACACGGCCAACATTGAAGGCGTCCGGCGGCCGTGATCCTGCCGATCTGCCGGGCTTGCGCTCCACTTGGATATCGCAAAACTGGCGGCAGAAGAGCCGCCGCGTGGGGCTGGCCACGCCGACGCAGCCAGGGAGAGAAGATGTACAAAGCATCGGCCAATATCACGTTGCCGACTTCCATTATCGGATCGCTGCCGCGTCCGTCCTGGTACAACGCGGTGCTGGGCTCGCAGAGCTTTCTCGAGGCGATGAGCAGCTCGCGCTTTCGCGAGCAGTACGAGGATGCGGTCTCCTGCTTTCTGCGGGCGCAGGAGATTGCCGGTCTCGATATCGTGACCGACGGCGATGCGCACTACGACGAGCAGGTCGCCGGCATGAGCTGGCAAAGCTATCCGCTGACGCATATGGATGGCTTTGCGGCCAAGCCCCAACCGACGGCCTACAAGATCGGCGCGGTTGGCTACCCGCGCGGCCATATCCTTCACGATTTCCTGGAAGGGCGGGTATTCCCCAAGATCGTGGGTCCGGTCGGTCGCGGGCGCCTGCAGTACACCGCGATGTGGAAGGCGGCGCAACGCATGACCAAGCGGCCGGTCAAGTTTGGAACCATCGTGCCGGAGCTGCTCGCAGCATCGGTCGAGGACGACCATTACAAGGATCCGGTCGAGCGCACTTGGGCCCTGAGCGAGGCGCTCAACGAGGAGCTCGATGATCTGGCCTCCGCCGGTTGCCCCGTGATCCAGCTGGAGGAGCCGCAGATCCATATGGTGCCAGCGCGCGGGAAGGCGTTCGGCAAACTCGATGGCGACGACCTCGTTGAAATCTTCAACAACACGGTAAAGGGTCTGCGCGGCAGGACCGAGGTCTGGTGTCATACCTGTTGGGGCAACCCGTCCCAGCAGCGGATATTCCGCGACGTGCAGAGCTATCAGCCCACACTTGAGGCGCTCAACGGCGTCGATGCCGACGCTTTGACATTCGAGACCTGCTCATCAGGGCCCGGCGATCTCAAGGCGATCGGCGAGGCGATCAAGGACAAAAAGGTCGTGATCGGCGTCATCGATCACCACACCTTGCAGGTCGAGCAGCCCGACCAGGTCGCCGCGCTGATCCGCCAGGCACTCAAGCATATTCCGGCGGAGCGGCTGATCATCTCGTCGGACTGCGGCATGGGGCGCGAGGGCATGGGCCGGCGCCACGCAGCCTACAAGATGGTGGCGATGGTGCTGGGCACCAACATCGTGCGCCGGGAGCTGGGTCTGCCGGAAGCGGAATGCCTCGCTGCTGATGGGCGATACTCGCTGACCACGAGCGCGTAGTGGCTGCTGACTTGCTGGGCCAGCGTTAATTCAGCGCGCCGGATAGAAAGCCGGCCCGACCGCGCGTACCTTGCGTTTGGCCGGGTCGGTCTCGGCATTCTCCTCGCCGGGGGAGGGGGCGGCAGCGGCTGGGGCAGCAACAGCAGCGGGTACACCCGCTTTCGCGTTGCCGCCTGCGGGCATCTGGCGGGCCGCGCCGGCATCAACATTGATCGGCTTGCCCTGGGCATCGAAGCGAGGCAGCGACAGCTGGCGCGCGCGTTCCTCGGTCACGACGATATCGCCACGCTCGAGTGTCTGATCGTCGCCTTGCCGCAAGGCCTCCTCCCAAGACTGGCCCGGCGCCCGGCAGCTGCAAGATGGATTGAACGCCTTGCGGTATGCGAATGCGTTGGGCAGGTCGGTGTAAATTCTGCCGCTCAGCGAGACTGCGCGGTTCACGTCCTCGCCCGGATTGCGATGGCTGTAAAGATTGACCTCGGTCGCCGGGCACAGTCGCCGGCACAGCGCCTCATCATCTGCGAACTTGCCCGGCACCGTCGAATAGGAGATCGGAAAATAGTAACCGTCGCAGGTACGCACGCAGAGCGTCCGGAATGTGCCGCCAAGTGGCATCCCTGATGGTGGCGCGGGGACCGGATTGATGCCGAACAGGGACTCGAAGAATCCGCCGGGACCAGCGTTCGCGAATTGACGGTACTGCGGCCCACAGTCGTTCTGGGCAAGGGCTGCGAGCACGCCGCGGCGCTCGCCTTCCCGCTCGCCGCTGCTGCCTTGCAGGCGCTCTCGCTCGCCGAGGTAATAGTTGAGATTCGAGCGAACCTGCTGAATCTGGCTGTTCAATGGGATGCATTGCGGCGACTGCCCGCTGAACATGGAAAAGAATCCGGCGTTCTGGCACCCTTGGCGCTGCGCCTGCTGCGTCAGACGATCGAGCTCGGCCTGCTGCTTTGCCGTTGTTTCCTCGTTGCGGCGGATTTGTTCGGCTTTCGCAGGATCGTATGCACCGCGATCCATTGCGGCGAGCTGGCCTTCCAGGCGCAGGCAAACGGGATTGCGCGCAACCGGCATGCTCTGGGGCACGGGCGCGCTCGCGGCAGGGGGCGAGGAGGGCGGCGGATAATTGGCTTGTCCAAGGGCGGCTGGTGCAAGAACGGCCGCAAAGGGCAACGCAAGCGCCCCTGTGCGCAAAACTCCCGCAATGACCGTCCCAGCCATGAGAAGGTGCCCGCTCCGACCGCTGAAGCAAGCGCCGGGATGGTGTCCAAAGTGTGAAAGCGAGAGGACGCCCGCACTATTTTCCCGCATCCGCCTCGATTGCCGACCGCGCCGCTTCCGCGCGCAGATTCCACAAAATGCCCGCAATGATCAGTCCGGCCCCGGCGAAAACGAACACATCGAGCCTTTCCCCGTAAAGCCACCACCCGACGATCGCGATGAGCGGGATGCGCATGAAATCGAGCGGCACGACCACGCTTGCCTCGCCGGCGCGAAAGGCATTGGCCAGGCAATAGTGGGAGATCAGTCCGGCGCCGCCGATTCCCGCGACGGCCGGAATCTGCCAGGCGGCCAGCTTCGCAACGAACAGCGGCTGCGAGGCGAGGAGCGCAAGCGGCGCCTGGATGAGGTTCATCCAGAAGATGATCGCAAAGGAGCTGTCGGTCCGGGTCAGCTTCTTGGTGGCGATGAGCGCGATGGCAAGGCCGACTGCCGCAGCGAGCACCAGCAGGGCCGCCGACCGAAAGGTCTGCAGGCCCGGACGCAGGATCACCAGCACCCCGAGCAGGCCAAGCGCAACGGCACCGATCCTGCTTGCGGTCATGCGCTCGCCCAGCACGGGCACCGCCAGCAGCAAGGTCCATGCCGGGGTCGTGAACTCGAGGGCGAACACCGTGGCCAGCGGCAGCAGCACCAGGCTCAGCGTCCAAAGATATTGTGCTCCCAGGTGAACGGTATTGCGGACGAGGTGCAGCCCGAGATGGCGGCGATTGATGGTCGTGCGCAGCTCAGCGTTGGTCGCCGCCAGCACCGCCATGACCGCAAGCCCGAGCGAGGCGCGCAGCGCAAGGATTTCCATAATCGTCAGGCTCGCCGCGAGCGCGCGCACCGAGACTGCCATCGCCGAAAAAGCAAGGAGCGCGCCGGTCATCCAGACGACCACGCGGAAAATCTGGCGGGTGGCAGACACTGTCATTTCCGCTGCGCGGCGCCGTCATAGCGGCGCGGCGATCAGTCGTCACTCTGCGTCGGCCTGGTTCTCCGGCCGCGCCTGTTCGAAAGCTGGAAGCTCCCGGCAGGCGGCATCGACAGCAACGATCCTGGGAAACCGCTCGAGCGACACGTTGAAGCGACGCGCATTGTAGACCTGCGGCACCAGACAAACGTCCGCGAGCGTGACCTCGTTGCCGAAGGCATAGCGTCCGAGGCCGATCAGCGCCTCGACAGCCTCAAATCCCTCGACAACCCAGTGGCGGTACCAGGCATCAATCCTTTCCTGCGGCTGGCCGAGCTCGTTCTTGAGATAGCGCAGCGGCGACGTGTTATTGAGCGGGTGGATATCGCACGCGATCACCTGTGCAAGCGCGCGCACCTTCGCGCGCTCGAGGCCGTCGCGCGGAAGCAGCGGGGGTTGGGGATGCACCTCGTCGAGATATTCGATGATTGCGAGTGATTGAATGAGAACGTCGCCGCTGTCGAGCTTGAGGGCGGGGATCCGCATCTGCGGATTGATGGCACGAAATTCCGGCTTGCGGTTGAGCCCGCCTTGCTTCTGAAGGTGAATCGATACCATATCGGGCGTCAGACCCTTGAGGTTGAGCGCGATTCGAACCCGATAGGCCGCGGACGACCGAAAATAAGTGTAGAGCGTCACGATCTCTCCTCGCCTTGTGCGACGAGCTCGGCTGAGCGGCGCGTGAGCTGCGTCATAGCTCGGTCGAAGGCTGCCCGGTCGGCCGCATCGACCACCGCCGAGAGCCGGTTCATGAAATCGAGCGCGCGCGGGGCGAGCTCTTCGTACACGGAACGGCCCGCCGGCGTGAGCATGAGAAACGCTTCCCGCAGGTCGGCGCGGTTCACGCGACGCGTGATTAATTTGCGCTGCTCGAGCTGCGCCACCGCCCGCGATACCTTCGTCTTATGCATGTGGGTTTGCGTCCCTATGCCCTTGCCGGTCATGGCGCCATTCTCGCCCAGGATCACCAGCACCCGCCATTCCGGGATGCCGATGCGAAAGGACCCGTAGACCTGGGTGAGGGCCTGCGACACGAGGCTGGACAGCACATTAAGCCGGTGCGGAAGAAATTCCTCGAGCTTGAGCAACGGGTCTCGCGCCGGCGCGTCAGCAGAAGGCGTCGGAGCATGAATGTTGGTGGCCGACTTGATCATCAAACCGCACCGAGAGCGGCCTCTCGCAGACTGTAACCGCGCGCCGGAGATTGGCGGAAGATCGCAGGCGCTGCAACCGCTTCAAGAATACGTCATGGTCGATTGGTACTGCGCGCCCAAATGGCGAAACGCGCAAGACCTGGCAATGATGATTTCGAGCAGGGGCTAGCGCATGCACTCGATGGCAATGAACTCGTCGGGGGCGGAGCTGCCGTTGGTTGCGGGAACGGCGCCGGTGATCTCGCCACGATCGACCCTGCGAAACGAAGCCGCACGAATGTAGCTGCGCGACTGGCAATAGGCCGTTGCCACCGGAACGCCGCAGCTTGCCCCGGCTGCCAGGCAACGGTCCACGCCGTAGCCATCGGCGTTATTGGGGATGATGAAGATGCGCTTTTCGGCGCAAGCGGCAGTGCTGAAGACGACGCTCGCGCAGCAAAGTGCGGCGAAAACGGTCCGCATCGTACAGCCCCCCCATGGCCTTAAAGAGATCGCAAGCCAACGCACACAATGCGCGGCCAAATCTTAAGGCGCCCTTAACCAGTCGGCGCGCCCTCCAGGCCATGCCTAACGGCGTGTTAGCGCCACCAGCCGGCCCTGCCTAGAGCATGAAAGACACACCGCCGATATTTCCCGTAGGCCTGCGGATCGGCCTGAAAAGCCTTGACCCGCCTTGCATCCTTGCCCATTACTCGATCGCGATGAACGGCCTTAAGCCAATTTGCGGCATTTGCCGCACTATCATTCGCTAGCGCCCGACGCTGGCCGAGGCCGTCTTTCCTCAGTGAGATGCATGGACGCCCGGCCACCGGGTGCTGCTTGCCAGGCTGGGCCGAGTGGAACGTGCATGGAACTGAAGCTTTATGATACCCTTAGCCGCCATAAGCGGCTGTTCGAGCCGCTCGATCGCGCGCGCGTGCGCATCTATGTATGCGGCCCAACGGTCTATGATTTCGCCCATATCGGCAACGCGCGGCCCCTCATAGTCTTCGATGTGCTGTTTCGGCTCCTGCGCCACCTCTACGGCGGCGATCATGTCGACTACGTGCGCAACATCACCGATGTCGATGACAAGATCAACGCGCGCGCGGCCGAGGAATATCCCGGCCTTCCCCTCAACGAGGCCATCCGCACGGTCACTGCAACGACCGAGCGCCAGTTCCACGAGGATGCGGATGCGCTCGGCTGTCTGCGACCCACCGTTGAGCCGCGTGCGACCGAGCACATCGAGCCAATGCAGGTCCTGATCGAGCGCCTCGTCGCGCAAGGGCACGCCTATGTCGCCGAAAACCACGTGCTGTTCAGCGTTCCTTCAATGCCTGACTACGGCCGGCTCTCGAAGCGCCCACTGGATGAAATGATCGCCGGCGCGCGCGTCGATATCGCCCCCTACAAGCGCGACCCGATGGATTTCGTCCTCTGGAAGCCGTCCAAACCGGGCGAGCCGGCGTGGCCGTCGCCTTCCGGCATAACCGTGCCCGGTCGTCCGGGGTGGCATATCGAATGCTCGGCCATGAGCTGGAAGCACCTGGGCGAGGTCTTCGACATCCACGGCGGCGGTATCGATCTCGTGTTCCCTCACCATGAGAACGAGATCGCGCAGACGCGCTGCGCATTCCGCTCACCGGTGATGGCAAATTTCTGGATGCACAACGGATTCCTGCAGGTCGAGGGCGAGAAAATGTCGAAGAGCCTGGGAAATTTCGTCACCATTCGACAGCTGCTCGCTGACTGGCCTGGCGAGGTGCTCCGTCTGAACATGCTGCGCACGCATTACCGGCAGCCGATCGACTGGACGATGAAGGGACTGCATGAGAGCCAGAGGACGCTGGACGACTGGTATGAGGCGGTTGGTGATACGACGATCACGGCGGATGCTGTTGCTGACGAGGAGGTGTTCGATTCTCTCTGCGACGACCTCAACACGCCGAGCGTTGTTACTCGCATGCATGCTCTGATTGCCCAAACCAGGGCCTCGGCGGGGTCGCAACAGATCGAGCTGCAGCGCAGGGTCAAGGCGTGCGGTGCCTTGCTCGGCATTCTGGAGCAAACGAGGGGAAAATACCTCACAGGCGATCCACGCCGACCGGCAATCGACGAAGCAAAAGTAAAGACCCTGATCGATGCCAGGGCGCAGGCCCGAAGAGCCAGGAATTTCAAGCAGGCGGACAGCATCCGAGACGAGCTCGCAGGTATGGGAGTCGTGCTCAAGGATACGAAGGACGGCACCACGTGGGAGATTGCGCGATGATTGACAAGCCCGATACGCCTTTCCCGCGCCATTGGCTGTACTACATCGTGCTGAAATACGCGGTGATTGTCGTCGCGGCGCTGATCGCGATTTATGTCGCCTTTCGTCTGCTGTCGCCTGCCGTGAGCTGAAAATGGCCCGCAAACGTCTCTTTCTTTTCGATACGACGCTGCGCGATGGGGCGCAGACCAATGGCGTCGATTTCACGCTTGCCGACAAGCTCGCGATCGCGAAAATGCTTGACGCGCTCGGCATCGACTATGTCGAAGGCGGCTATCCCGGCGCCAATCCTATCGACACCGAGCTTTTTTCCGAGCATCGGAAGCTTGCCACAGCTTTCACCGCGTTCGGAATGACCCGGCGTCCGGGCCGCTCCGCATCCAACGATCCCGGGCTTGCGGCCCTGCTTGAGGCCAAGGCGGACGCCATCTGCTTTGTCGCCAAGGCATGGGATTATCACGTGCGCGTCGCGCTTGAGACCACGCCCGAGGAGAATCTCGCCTCCATCCGCGACAGCGTGCGGGCGGCGAGAAGCCGCGGCCGCGAGGTGCTGCTCGACTGCGAGCATTTCTTCGACGGCTACAAGGCGAATGCGCCATTTGCGTTGGCCTGCGCTCGCGCCGCCTGCGAGGAGGGGGCGCGCTGGATCGTGCTGTGCGATACCAATGGCGGCACGCTGCCGCACGAGGTGGAGCGCGTCATTCCCGGCGATCGTGTGGGGATCCACGCCCACAACGATACCGAGCAGGCAGTGGCCAATTCGCTCGCCGCGGTGCGCGCCGGAGCGCGCCAGATCCAGGGAACGCTCAACGGGCTGGGCGAGCGCTGCGGCAATGCCAACCTGGTCTCGATCATCCCGACCTTGAAGCTCAAACCGGAGTTCGCCGAGCGGTTCGAGATCGCCCTGTCCGACGCGCAGCTCAAGAAGCTTGCCCATGCGTCCCACGCGTTGGACGAAATGCTCAACCGCGCGCCGAACCGCCACGCGCCGTACGTCGGCGAAAGTGCGTTCGCGACCAAGGCCGGGATCCATGCCTCTGCCATCCTCAAGGAGCCGGCCACCTACGAGCATGTGGCCCCGGACATGGTCGGCAACCGGCGCAAATTGCTGATCTCGGATCAGGGCGGCAAGTCGAATGTGCTCGCCGAGCTTGAGCGCATCGGAGTCGCCGTCGAGCGGGGCGACGAGCGCATCGGCACGCTGCTTGAGGAGGTCAAGCGGCGCGAAGCAGCAGGCTACGCGTACGAGGCGGCCGATGCATCGTTCGAGCTGCTTGCACGCCGTATCCTGCAGAAGGTTCCCAATTATTTCGATGTGGAGAAATTCGACGTCAATGTCGAGCAGCGCCACAACGCGCTCGGTCAACGGGTTACGGTATCGCTGGCGGTCGTCAAGGTCAGGATCGACGGGGAATCCCTGATCTCGGCGGCGGAAGGCAACGGCCCAGTCAATGCGCTCGATCTCGCGCTGCGCAAGGATCTCGGCAAATATCAGGGCTATATCAGCGGACTCGAGCTTATTGATTATCGCGTCCGCATCCTCAACACAGGTACCCAGGCGGTGACCAGGGTGCTGATCGAGAGCAAGGATGAGACGGGCGAACGCTGGACTACGGTCGGGGTTTCGCCCAACATCATCGATGCGTCGTTCCAGGCGCTGATGGATTCGATCGTCTTCAAGCTCGTCAGGTCCGGCGCATAGCAGGCAGGTATCAGCTATCAGGGATCAGGTATCAAGGATCGGCACAATCCCTCATCCCTGGTTCCTGAATTCCTGATGTTCCTGATCCCTGATTACCTGATCCCTGATAATCACATACGCTCGGCGACGATGGGGGCCATATCCGTCTCGCGCTCCGGCAGTGCGCGCGCGGCCTCGATCAATGTCGGCAGCACCTGCTCGACCGTCGCTACCACCAAGAGATTGAACGAGAGTCCCGCGCGAATGAATTCCAGCTTTCGCATGTGATCGATCAGCGCGCACAATGGATCCCAGAAGCGGTCGATGTTGAGAATCAGGATCGGCTTTCTGTGCCGGCCGAGCTGCGCCCAGGTGAGCTGCTCGACCAGCTCCTCCAGCGTGCCGATGCCGCCGGGCAGGGCCACGAACGCATCGGCACGCTCGAACATCACCCGTTTGCGCTCATGCATGTCGCGCGTGATGATGCGTTCCTGCACGCGCACCAGCAGGTGCTCGCGGTTGACCAGGAAATCCGGAATGACGCCGGTCACGCTGCCGCCATGGTCGAGGACGGAATCGGCAAGCGCACCCATCAGTCCGACCGACCCGCCGCCGTAAACCAGGCGCATACCGTTCTCGGCCAGGATTCTCCCGAAAGCCCTCGCCGCATCCATGAAAGCTGGGATTGTGCCGGGACCGGAGCCGCAATAGACGCAAATTGATTTGATTCCACTCATCGGCCTCACATGTGGCCTTGCCGGCATGAGCCGTCAAGCCGATGCAAGGGACGCTTGCGTAGCTCTCGTTGTGCGTCGCCGATATGCGGGGCCGGGGTGCTTGTTGGCGCTGAAAATCTCTATATGAGGAGGACTCGACGGTCTCCTGCTGCCGCGGCCGTCCCTGCGAGCCCCTTGCTCATGACCGATTTCCATCCGCGAACGACAGCTGCATTGAAGCGCGAGGTGTCCGGCGAGGGCGGCTCGCTGCCCGCTATCATGCGCGGCCTGTGGCCGTATATCTGGGATGCGCGCCGCCGCGACCTGAAGCTTCGCGTGGCACTGTCGATGGTTCTTCTGCTGGCGGCGAAGCTGGCGACCATTGCAGTGCCCTTCACCTTCAAATGGGCAACCGATGCGCTCACCGGCGAGGGGAGCGCGCCGGTGCTGGCGTCCTCATGGCTCGTCTGGGGTCTCGCGGCGCCGATCGTGCTGACGCTTGCCTATGGCGCCATGCGGATCGTGATGGCACTGCTCACGCAGCTGCGCGACGGCATCTTTGCCAAGGTCGCCATGAACGCGGTGCGGCGTCTGGCCTATCGGTCTTTCGAGCACATGCACCAGCTTTCGCTGCGTTTCCACCTCGAACGCAAGACTGGAGGGCTCACGCGCGTGCTCGAGCGCGGGCGCAATGCCATCGAGACCATCGTGCGCATGGTGATCATGCAGCTGGTGCCGACGATCATCGAGCTCGGGCTGGTGACTGGCGTGCTGCTCTGGCAGTTCGACTGGCGGTATGTCGCGGCGATTCTGGCCACCGTGACCTGCTATATCGTGTTCACCTACTACGCCACGGAATGGCGCATCGGCATTCGTCGGCGCATGAACGACAGCGACACCGAGGCCAATGTCAAGGCGATCGATTCGCTGCTCAACTACGAGACGGTGAAATATTTCGGCGCCGAGGAGCGCGAGGCGCGGCGGTACGATCGCTCGATGGGCCGCTACGAGGAGGCAAGCGTCCGCGCCTATGTCTCGCTCGCGGTGCTCAATGCCGGCCAGGCCACCATCTTCACCCTCGGGCTCGCCGCCGTGATGGTGATGTGCGCGTACGGCATCCAGCGCGGCACCCACAGCATCGGCGATCTGGTGATGATCAACACGATGATGATCCAGCTCTATCAACCACTCAATTTCATGGGAATGGTGTATCGCGAGATCAAGCAGGCGGTGATCGACATCGAGGCAATGTTCGACATTCTCGCCTGCGAGCCGGAGATCAAGGACCGGGCCGGCGCCCGGCCGCTTCAGGTTGTGCGTGGCGCAATCCGCTTCGAAAACGTCTGGTTTGACTACGAGCCGGACCGGCAGATTCTCAAAGGGCTCAGCTTCGAGGTGCCGGCCGGGCACACCGTGGCAGTCGTGGGGCCGTCGGGGGCGGGCAAGTCGACCATCTCGCGCCTGCTGTTCAGGTTCTACGAGGTGACCGGAGGCCGCATCTCCATCGATGGGCAGGACATTCGTGACGTGACGCAGAAATCGCTGCGTGCGGCGATCGGCATGGTCCCACAGGATACGGTGCTGTTCAACGACACTATCCGCTACAACATCCGTTATGGTCGCTGGGACGCCAGCGATGCCGAGGTCGAGGACGCGGCCCGGCTTGCCCAGATCGATGATTTCATCCGTATGTCGCCGAAGGGATACGACACGGAAGTGGGCGAGCGCGGTCTCAAGCTTTCCGGCGGCGAGAAGCAGCGGGTGGCGATCGCGCGCACTATCCTGAAGGCGCCTCCCATCCTGCTGCTCGATGAGGCGACCTCGGCGCTCGACAGCCATACCGAGCAGGAGATCCAGGACGCGCTCGATCGGGTATCGCGCAACCGCACCACCCTGGTGATTGCGCACCGGCTCTCGACCATTATCGGTGCCGACGAAATCATCGTGCTCGACCAGGGCAGCATCGTCGAGCGCGGCCCCCATCACCAATTGCTCGCTCGCAATGGCCTCTATGCCAGCATGTGGAATCGGCAACGCGAGGCCGAGGCTGCGCGCGAGAAGCTGGCGCTAGTCGATGACGAGGCGGTCGCGCCCAATCGCGATCCGCCCGTCATTGAGGAGCAGGACGAGATGAAGCCCGAGCCGCCCGTGGAGCGGGCCGCCGCGGCGGAGTGATCATGTCCGTTCTTGCGTCCATCCGCGCGCAGCTCGCGCCGGTGCATCGTGAGGGCTTGCCCTTCATCGGTGCCTTCGCGCTTGCCAGTCTGGTCCTGTTCTGGCTGTGGTCGCCGCTCGGCTGGCTGGCGATCATGGCTACCCTGTGGTGCGGGTACTTCTTCCGCGATCCGCAGCGAATCACGCCGATTCGCGACGGCATGATCGTGGCTCCCGCCGACGGCCGCGTAAGCCGGATCGTCAATGCCGTTCCGCCGGCCGAGCTGGCGCTGGGCGAGCGGCCGCTCTTGCGCATCTCGATCTTCATGAGCGTGTTCGACTGTCACGTCAATCGCAGCCCTTCCGCCGGCAGGATCGAGCGCATCATTCATCATCCCGGCGCGTTCGTGAACGCCGACCTTGACAAAGCGAGCGAGAGCAACGAGCGCAATTCCTTTGTGATCGCGACCGCCCAGGGTCGCATTGCGGTCGTGCAGATCGCGGGGTTGATCGCGCGCCGGATCGTCTGCTTTGTGCGCGAGGGGGCAACGCTCGGCGCCGGTGAGCGGATCGGGATGATCCGCTTCGGGTCCCGGGTCGATGTCTATCTCCCCGATGGCGTGCGCGCGCTTG
>Ga0306926_10000633_pt1 | contig 33239 bp, 28 predicted proteins | sample flu12Cox44000178_FD_203759 | JGI IMG/M metagenome (GOLD analysis project Ga0306926, IMG submission 203759) | Lab enrichment of tropical soil microbial communities from Luquillo Experimental Forest, Puerto Rico - flux8day.12C.oxic.44.000.178 (v2)... | ecosystem: Environmental > Terrestrial >...
CGTCGGTCGGCACAAAGGCGGCAAGCCGATCGAGAAATTGGCCGCCGGCGGAATGGCCGAGGAGGGAATAGGCGAGGGGACGATCTTCCTCTCGGCGCACCCAAGCGACGAGATCGAGCACCACACTGCCGGTCCAGTCGCGCGGGTCTTGCACCGCCGTGTCCTTGACGATGCCTCCGCGCTGATACCGCCACGTTGGGAACGTATGCTCGTCGAAGACCGGCGCGACGATGAGGAGGCAAAGCCGGTCCGCGATTGGGCGCGCATAGTCGCGATAGCTGCGGGCGGTCCGCGCGATGCCGTGAAAGACCATGAGCAGCGTCGGATCGGAACATCCCGCGGGGCGGTAGGTGAAGACCACCATACGCGTGCCGTTGATATCGATGACCTGTCGGCCGGTCGCGATCGGCGCAGCCACGGCCGGCGTGGGCCCGAGCAAGTAATACAGCATTGCTGCGACCGAGAAATACCGCGTCTTCATCATTGTGTGATCGCTGCCTCACGCTCGCTGCAAGACGTTCGTAGAACCGACATGATCCTCGGTTAGGGAATGCATATCACCAAACACCGGAGTACCGCATGGCGAAGCTTACGCTCTATCACGCCGCTCCCTCGCGCTCGTCGATCACCCGTTGGATGCTGGAAGAGGTAGGGGAGCCCTACGACATCCATCTCTTGAATCTGGGCACGGGCGATAACCGCAAGCCCGACTATCTCGCCATCAATCCGATGGGCAAGGTACCCACGCTCAAGCACGGCGACACCGTCATCACCGAGGCGGCGGCGATCTGCGCCTATCTCGCCGACGAATTTCCTCGCGCCAAGCTCAACGTGCCCATCGGCACTCCACGCCGCGGCGTCTATCTCAAGTGGCTGTTCTTCGGCCCGAGCTGCATCGAAGCGGCGATCATGGATCGCACCTTCCCGCGCAAGGAAGAGGCGCGGCGCGCAGCGCTGGGCTACGGCGATTTCGATACCGCGATGGATGTCACGGCGAAGGCAGTCGCGAAGGGGCCATACCTGATGGGCGATCAGTTCACGGCGGCCGACGTGATCATCGGCTCGACGCTGCGCTGGGGCATGATGTTCAAAATGGTGCCCGAGCGTCCTGAGTTCACGGCCTATACCAACCGGCTTGCCACTCGGCCGGCGCTGCAGCGCGCCGAAGCCAAGGATAAGGAACTCGCCGCGGCGTGAGGTGAGCTGCTGATCTGTTGAAGGGCATCGCGCAGACCGCGCGGTGCCCGCTTAGCCGTTGGCCTAATGGAGCATGCGCAAAATCCAGGCTACCGTTGCAGCAGATGATCCTGGAATTGCGCATTCTCTATTTCGAGGATCTCTCGGTGGGCATGACCGAGACGCTATCGAAGACCATTTCGTCCTCCGACGTGGTCGGCTTCGCGCAGCTCACCGGTGATCGCAACCCGATCCATCTCTCGGAGCATTTCGCCGCCAAGACGCAGTTCGGCAAACGGGTCGCGCACGGCCTCTACACCGCGAGCCTGATCTCGGCGGTGCTGGGCACGCGCCTTCCCGGCCCCGGCGCCATCTATATTTCGCAGACCCTTAATTTCCGCGCGCCCGTGCGGATCGGTGATCAGGTGGACGTGACCGTGACGGTGGCGGAGCTCATTCCCTCCCGCCAGCGCGCGCGGCTCGCCTGCAGCTGCCAGGTCGGCGACGAAATCGTGCTCGACGGTGAGGCGTGGGTAAAGGTGCCGTCCGCCACGAAATCGAAGCGCCCGCTGCCGCGGCTATGAGTTACTCCGCCGCTTCCGTGCGCGGCTTGCGCTTGGCGTCGCGCCGCGCCAACACCGGCGCCAGGAATTGCCCGGTATAGCTGCGCTTGTTCTTGGCGATATCCTCCGGCGTGCCGGCGGCCACGATTTCGCCGCCGCCGTCGCCGCCTTCAGGGCCCAGATCGATGATCCAGTCGGCAGTCTTGATCACTTCGAGATTGTGTTCGATCACGACCACCGTGTTGCCTTGCTCGACCAGCTCGTGCAGCACGTCGAGCAGCTTCTTCACGTCGTGGAAATGCAGCCCCGTGGTCGGCTCGTCTAGGATGTAGAGCGTGCGCCCCGTCGCGCGTTTGGAGAGCTCCTTGGCGAGCTTGACCCGCTGTGCCTCGCCACCGGAGAGCGTGGTGGCCTGCTGGCCCACGTGGATGTAGTCGAGACCGACGCGGTGCAGGAGCTCGAGAACGTTGCGCACGCGCGGCACCACTTTGAAGAATTCCAGCGCCTCCTCGACGGTCATGTCGAGAACGTCGGCAATGGATTTGCCCTTGAACAGCACCTCGAGCGTCTCGCGGTTGTAGCGCTTGCCCTTGCAAACGTCGCAGGTGACGTACACGTCGGGCAGGAAGTGCATCTCGATCTTGATGACGCCGTCGCCCTGACAAGCCTCGCAGCGTCCGCCCTTGACGTTGAAGGAGAAGCGGCCGGGCTCGTAGCCGCGCGCCTTCGCCTCCGGCAGACCGGCGAACCATTCGCGGATCGGCGTGAAGGCGCCGGTATAGGTTGCCGGGTTGCTGCGCGGTGTGCGCCCGATCGGCGATTGGTCGATGTCGATCACTTTGTCCAAATGCTCGAGGCCGTCGATGCGGTCGTGCGGGGCAGGGGCTTCGGAGGCGCCGTTGAGCTTGCGGGCGATCGCCTTATAGAGCGTGTCGACCAGCAAGGTCGACTTGCCGCCGCCCGAGACCCCGGTGACGCAGGTGAACAGGCCGAGCGGAATTTCCGCGGTGACGTTCTTGAGATTGTTACCGCGGCTGTTGACGAGGGTGAGCGTGCGGCGCGTGTTTCTCGGCCGCCGCTCGGGGATTGCGACCGCCATCTCGCCCGATAAATATTTGCCGGTGAGCGATGGGGGCGTCGCGATGAGATCATCGACCGTGCCCTGCGCAACGATGTGGCCGCCGTGGATGCCGGCGCCCGGGCCGATGTCGAGCACGTGGTCGGCGGTACGGATGGCGTCCTCGTCGTGCTCGACCACAATCACCGTATTGCCGAGATCGCGCAGCCGCTTGAGCGTCTCCAGCAGCCGCGCATTGTCGCGCTGGTGCAGGCCGATTGACGGCTCGTCGAGCACGTACAAAACGCCGGTCAGCCCGGAGCCGATCTGCGAGGCGAGCCGGATGCGCTGGCTCTCGCCGCCCGACAGCGTGCCGGAGGCGCGCGCGAGCGTAAGATAGTCGAGGCCCACATCGACGAGGAACTTGAGCCGTTCACGGATCTCCTTGAGCACCCGGACGGCGATTTCGTTCTGCTTGGCGCTGAGCGCTTGCGGCAACTGGGTGAACCATTCGCCAGCACGTTTGACCGACATGTCCGCGACTTCGCCGATGTGCAGGCCGCCGACCTTGACGCACAGCGCCTCGGGCTTGAGCCGGTAGCCGTTGCACGCGGCGCATGGGATATCGGTGAAATATTTCGCCATCTCCTCGCGCGCCCAGTCGCTCTCGGTCTCGCGCCAGCGCCGCTCGAGATTGGTGACCACGCCCTCGAACGGTTTTCGGGTCTCGTACGAGCGCAGCCCGTCGTCATAGACGAAGCGGATCGTATCCTCACCCGAGCCATGGAGAATCGCTTGCTGGGTCTTTTTCGGCAGGTCCTTCCATTTGGTGTCGAGGGTGAACTTATAATGCTTGCCCAGCGCGAGCAGCGTTTGCGTGTAATAGGGCGAGCTCGATTTCGCCCACGGCGCGACCGCGCCGCCGCGCAAGGTCTTGTCCGGATCGGGAATCACGAGATCCGGGTCGATATGTTGCTCGACGCCGAGCCCACCGCAGGCGGGGCAGGCGCCGAACGGATTGTTGAACGAGAACAGCCGCGGCTCGATCTCCGGAATGGTGAAGCCCGACACCGGGCAGGCGAATTTCTCCGAGAAGATGAGGCGCTGTGGTCCGCTCTGGTCGTGAATTTTTGCCGTCTTCTTTGTCGGTCCGGCTTGCTCGGTGCGATCCGCCCCCGGAGGCGGTGCGTCTGCGAACTCCACCACCGCCAATCCATCGGCAAGCTTGAGCGCGGTCTCCAGCGAATCCGCGAGCCGCGTCGCGAGATCGCTGCGCACCACCACCCGGTCCACCACCACGTCGATGTCGTGCTTGAATTTCTTGTCGAGCGCTGGCGCGTCGGCGATCTCGTAGAACTTGCCGTCGATCTTCACCCGCTGGAAGCCGCGCTTCATGTAGTCGGCGAGTTCCTTGCGGTACTCGCCCTTGCGTCCGCGCACGACCGGAGCGAGCAGATAGAGCCGCGTGCCCTCCGGCAGCGCCATGACCCGGTCGACCATCTGCGACACTGTCTGGCTCTCGATCGGTAAGCCGGTGGCCGGGGAATAGGGCACGCCCACACGCGCCCAGAGGAGCCGCATATAGTCGTAGATCTCGGTGACGGTGCCGACCGTCGAACGCGGGTTGCGTGAAGTGGTCTTCTGCTCGATCGAGATGGCGGGCGAGAGGCCGTCGATCTGGTCGACGTCGGGCTTCTGCATCATCTCCAGGAACTGGCGCGCATACGCCGAGAGCGACTCCACGTAACGGCGCTGGCCCTCGGCGTAGATGGTATCGAAGGCGAGCGAGGACTTGCCCGAGCCCGACAGCCCGGTGAACACCACCAGCCGATCGCGCGGGATTTCGAGATCGATATTCTTGAGATTGTGCTCACGCGCGCCGCGGATCGCGATAACGCGTCCGGCTTCACTCGACGCGCGGCGGCGGCTCTGGTCGAAAAGGTCGTTCATGCGATCCGTCAGCGCGATCCCATCGGTGAAGCCAAGGTGGTCATACGCGCGAGGTCAAGAATGGCACCGCTCTTCGCGCAGAAACCCTGACGGAACGTAGTGAGAACAAGGGCATTTCGCCAGTCCGCTGAGCGGCAAAGTCGCCGCCGGCCCGGAACTGTGGACAACATGCAGGCGCGACAGTGCCCGGGGGTGGCCGGGCCGCTTGCTCCCGTACGGGCTTTCTTATGCCGGCAAATCGGATAATGCGATTGGGCCGTCAAGCCCGCGCGCGACGGCGTGGTCGCTCGGAGAGCGCAATGCGAGACATCGTCGCCTTCATCCTCGGCAACTTCACGCTGACCTTCTTCGTCATTGGCCTCGTCGCGTCCGCGATCGCGATTTGGCGTGCGCCTGCGCCGCGCAGCTCTGCGTTGATCGTCGAGGAATTGTTCGCGTATCTCCTCCTGTTCTCGATCGGATTTTCTTATCTCTATAATTTCGTCATGCACGTCTTCTTCGGGAAATTGGCTGCGTCCTTCATCGGATGGGAGGACAGCCCGTTCCAGTTGGAGGTCGGCTTTGCGAGCCTCGGCTTTGCCGCGATCGGATTTTTGGCGTTCAAGGGCAGCTTCGATTTGCGGCTGGCGGCCATCGTCGGGCCTGCTTGCTTTCTATGGGGTGCTGCCGGCGGCCACATCTACCAGATGATCACGGCGCACAATTTCGCACCCGGCAATGCCGGTGCCGTCTTTTACAGCGATGTCTTGCTGCCGATCGCCGGCTTCATATTTCTCTGGCTGCAGCACCGCTCGGCGCCGCTGCAATCGGCGCAGAAGGCCGCCAAGTAAAGCTGCGAAATCGGCTTCGTAGCATTTGCATTCGCCGCTAATCGGTGTTAGAACAAAAAGGGAACATTGTAGCCCGCCCCCGCCACCCGCTGTGGAAAAGCCTGATGGCAGAGGCGAGGGCGGCGACTTCGTCCCGAGGTTGGGATTAGGGTGCTGGGATCGAGAGAACAGGAGAGCGTCATGGCTGGTAGCGTCAACAAGGTGATCCTGGTCGGCAATCTCGGCAAAGACCCCGAGGTCCGGCGCACGCAAGACGGCCGGCCGATCGTGAATTTGAGCGTGGCGACATCGGACAATTGGCGGGACAAGGCCACGGGGGAGCGCCGCGAGCGGACCGAGTGGCACCGCGTCGTCATCTTCAACGAGGGACTTTGCCGGGTTGCCGAGCAATATTTGAAGAAGGGCTCGAAGGTCTACCTCGAGGGGCAATTGCAGACGCGCAAATGGCAAGACCAGTCGGGCCAGGACAAATACACCACCGAAGTGGTGCTGCAGAACTTCAATTCGCAGCTCACCATGCTCGACCGGGCCGGGGATCGCGCTGGCGGCGACTTGGGCGCGGATGAGGATGATTTTGGGTCCTCCGGCCCCTCCGCGCGCGAGAAGAAGCCGGCTCTGGCCGGGGCGGGCAAGCGCGGCGACATGGACGACGAGATTCCGTTTTGACGGGCGCGTGCCGGATTCCGCTGCCGCCCTTGCGGCTCAATTCAGGCAATCCCGCAAGCGCGGCGTGAGGTGAGCCGGAGAAAGGGCCGTGTCGCTCGCGCCGCTGTTGAACGCTGCTCCCGCCATCCAGTTGCATGCCTTTGCCGCCCTGGCCGCCTTCGGGCTCGGCGCGGCCCAGCTTGCCGCTCCCAAAGGGACGCTGCCCCACCGCGCCGTCGGCTGGGCCTGGGTGACGCTCATGGTGATCGTGGCCGGGAGTTCGTTCTGGATCCACGAACTGCGCGTTTGGGGCCCGTGGAGCCCGATTCATCTGCTCTCGATCTATACGCTAGCGATGCTGCCGCTTGCGGCCATGCATGCGCGGCGGCATCGGGTCGAAAAGCACCGCAAGGCCATGATCGCCATCTTTGTCGGCGCGCTTGTCGTCGCCGGCCTATTCACGTTCTGGCCCGGCCGCATCATGCATGCGGTGTTGTTCGGGCAATAAAAAACCGCGCCAAATCGGGCGCAAAACGCGGTGCGCCTGGGCGCTCGGCGCGGCCCTCGCAGCTTGACGATAAGTCTCTGAATCCGCATATGAAAATACCCTTGGCCCGCGCGCGTTTTTGGGTGGCGCGCCGCGGCTGAATCAGTTAAGCACTGGCAACCCCTCACCCACGGGAATTTCCCTTGGCCGACGACAACGACCAACAGCCGGAAGCGGCCGGTCCGTCCGATATTCGCCCCGTCTCCATCACCGAGGAGATGAAGCGCAGTTATCTCGATTACGCCATGAGCGTGATCGTGGCGCGCGCGCTGCCCGATGCGCGCGACGGCCTCAAGCCGGTGCATCGGCGCATCCTCTATTCGATGCATGAGAACGGGCACACGCCCGACAACAAATACGTCAAGTCTGCGCGCGTGGTCGGCGACGTGATGGGCAAATACCACCCGCACGGCGATCAGGCGATCTACGACGCGCTGGTGCGGATGGCGCAGGATTTCTCCATGCGCCTGCCGCTTATCGACGGGCAAGGCAATTTCGGCTCGGTCGACGGCGATCCGCCGGCGGCAATGCGTTACACCGAATGCCGGCTGGCCAGGCCGGCCATGGAACTGCTCGACGACATCGACAAGGAGACGGTCGACTTCCAGCCTAACTACGACGGCACCGAGAAGGAGCCGGTGGTTCTGCCGGCGCGCTTCCCCAACCTTCTGGTGAACGGCGCCGGCGGCATTGCGGTCGGCATGGCGACGAACATTCCGCCGCACAATCTTGGCGAGGTGATCGACGGCTGCATCGCGCTGATCGAGAACCCCGCTCTTGGGGTCGAGGAGCTGATCGGCATCATCCCCGGACCCGACTTCCCCACCGGCGGCATCATTCTCGGGCACTCCGGCATTCGCGGCGCCTATATGCAAGGCCGCGGCTCGATCATCATGCGCGGCAAAGTCGAGATCGAGACGCTGCGCGGCGAGCGCGAGGCGATCGTCGTCAGCGAGATTCCCTATCAGGTGAACAAGGCGGCGATGGTCGAACGGATCGGGGAGCTATGGCGCGATAAAAAGATCGACGGTATCGCCGCGCTGCGCGACGAGTCCGACCGCGAGGGCTATCGCGTCGTGATCGAGCTCAAGCGCGATGCCATGGCGGATGTCGTGCTCAACCAGCTCTACCGGTACACGCCGCTGCAATCGACTTTCGGCGCCAACGTCGTCGCGCTCGACGGCGGCCGTCCGCAGGTGATGAACCTCAAGGACCTGCTCACCTCCTTCCTCGCTTTCCGCGAAGAGGTGATCTCGCGGCGCACCAAATATTTGCTCGGCAAGGCGCGCGATCGCGCCCATGTGCTGGTCGGGCTCGCCATTGCGGTCAGTAATATCGATCAGGTGATCAAGCTCATTCGCGGATCCAGCGATGCCAATGCGGCGCGCGAGGCCTTGATGGCGCGCGACTGGCCGGCGCGTGACGTCGAGGCCATGATCACGCTGATCGACGATCCCCGCCACAAGGTGTCGACCACTGGCACTTACAAGCTCTCGGCCGAGCAAGCCAAAGCGATCCTGGACCTGCGCCTGCAGCGCTTGACCGCGCTCGGCCGCGACGAGATCAAGGAGGAGCTCGACAAGCTTGCCGTGGAGATTGCCGACTATCTCGACATCCTGCGCTCGCGGGCGCGCATCCAGAGCATTGTGAAGGACGAGCTCAGAGCCGTGCGCGAGAAGTTCGCCACGCCGCGCCGCACCGTCATCCTCGAGCAGGAAGGCGAGGTGGAGGAGGAAGATCTCATTCACCGCGAGGACATGGTGGTGACCGTCTCCCACCTCGGTTATGTCAAGCGCGTGCCGCTGTCGACCTATCGGGCGCAACGGCGTGGCGGCAAGGGCCGCGCCGGCATGCAGACCCGCGAAGAGGATTTCGTCTCGCGGCTGTTCGTGGCCTCTACGCATACGCCGGTGCTGTTCTTCTCCTCGCACGGGCGCGTCTACAAGGAGAAGGTGTGGCGGTTGCCGCAGGCGGCGCCGCAGGCGCGCGGCAAGGCGCTGATCAACATCCTGCCGCTCGAGACGGGTGAGCTGGTCACGACCGTGATGCCGCTGCCCGAGGACGAGTCGAGTTGGAGCCAGCTCGACGTGATGTTCGCCACGACCCGCGGCACCGTACGGCGCAACAAGCTTTCCGACTTCGTCGACGTGCGCCGTTCCGGCATCATCGCCATGAAGCTCGACGAGGGGGAGGGCATCGTCGACGTTCAGATCTGCACCGAGCGCGACGACGTTCTGCTCACCTGCGCGGGCGGGCAATGCATCCGCTTCCCCGTCACCGACGTGCGCGTCTTCCAGGGTCGCACCTCGATGGGCGTGCGCGGCATCGCACTCGCCGAAGGCGACAAGGTCATCTCGCTGTCCATCCTCCGGCACATCGACGCGACCGCCGAGGAGCGCGCTGCCTATTTGAAGCGCGCAAGCGCGGTCCGGCGCGGTCTCAACGGCGTCGAGGGCGAAGAGCCGGCGCTCGACGCCGAGGAGACGCAAGAATCCGCGGACGCGATCGAGCTCGGAGAGCAGCGCTACGTGGAAATGTCGGCGGCCGAGCAGTTCGTGCTCACGATTTCCGAACGCGGTTACGGCAAGCGCTCCTCGTCGTTCGAGTACCGCGTCACTGGTCGCGGCGGGAAAGGCATCGTCGCCATGGACGTGCGCGAGCGCGACGGCAGCATCAGGAAGAAAACCGGCAAGCTCATCGCCTCGTTCCCGGTCGAGGACGAGGACCAGATCATGCTGGTCACCGATGGCGGCCAGCTGATCCGCACCCGCGTCGAGGGGATCCGCATCGCCGGCCGCTCGACCCAGGGCGTGATCGTGTTCGACACCGCGGAAGGCGAGCGCGTGGTCTCGGTCGAGCGCATCAGCGAAGAGGGCGACCAGAACGGCGGCTAGGCCCGGTCACTAGTCTGCAAGCTCGGGCCTCGTGTCGTCCAGCCTAGGCGGCACCGCAAAGCGAATGATCAGTTGGCCTTGAGGCCGAGCGCCTGCACGATCGGCGTCCATTTGCCGATGTCGTTCTTGATGAGGTCGGTGAAGTCCTGTGGCGTTCCGCCCAATGGCTGATTGCTGAGCTTGGCAAGCGCGGATTTGAATTCCGCCGATTTCAGACCTTCGTTGACCTGGGCATTGAGCCGTTCGATCACCTCGCGCGGCGTGTGCGCCGGCGCCAGCAGCCCGGTCCAACTGGTCGAGACGAAGCCCGGGAAACCGCTCTCCATCATGGTTGGAAGCTCCGGCAACTCGGTGATGCGCTTTGAGCTGGTCGTGGCGAGCGCGCGAAGCTTGCCGCTTTGGATCAGCGGCAACAGCACGCTCGTGCCCTCGAACGTCATCTGCACCTGACCGGCGACTAGGTCGTTGATGGAAGGGCCGCCGCCTCGGTAGGGCACGTGCACGATATCGATTGCGGCCGCGGACTTGAACCATTCGCCGATCAAATGCGGCAGCACACCGATGCCGCCCGACGAGAAGTTCACCTTGCCCGGATTGGTCTTGGCATAAGCGACGAGTTCCTGCACCGAGTTCACCGGAACGGATGGATGCACGACCAGGATGTTCGAACTCTGCGCCACCAACACGATTGGGTCGTAGCTGGTGAGTGGATCGTAGCCGGCGTTCTTTTGCAGCATGGGAGCGAGCACGAGGCCGCTCGCGCTCGAATAGAGCAGTGTGTAGCCATCGGGCTCGGCCTGCGCCGCTTCTTTCGAGCCGAGCGTGTTGCCGGCGCCGGGGCGATTGTCGATAACCACGGCTTGGCCAAGGGCGAAATTGAGATAATTGCCGACAAGCCGGGCGATCACATCGACCGGACCGCCGGCAGGCGTGGGAACGATGATCTTGATCGGCCGCGCGGGATAAAGCTCCGCGGATGCTGGCGGAACGTTGCCGAGCCAAAGGCACAGCGCGGCAGCGGCGGCCAATAAAATACGTCCGGCACTCATTTGTCCTCTCGATCTCGACGCCTTATGATCGCCTGCACGTACCATGCGGCGCGTGCTTGCGAGCGTCAAATCGCGCGGCCAATCTAGAGGGGCCCAGTCTTCGTGCCGGTCCAGCTTCGCCATGGGAACCTTCTGTCCGACGTCGGCGTTAGCAACTTCCGGCAAACGGTTTGCTAATGCGTTCCGAGGTGAGCTGATCCGAAATGTCCATGCCCGAGGACGACGCGAGGGACAAAGTTGTCAGCTTGGGGACCGAGACCCTGTTTGCAATCGCTGAACAGCTTCGCCGTATGTACGACGCCGATCTTCGCACCAAGCCTTCGGAGAAGCTCGAGCGGCTGATGCGTCGCATCGAACGGGGCGAGGACGTTCCTTAGAGACAAGAGTAGGCACACCGTTGCGCCGGCACCAAGCCCGCGACGTGCCGCGCCTCACGAGCGTTGGTTTGGAGTAAGCCGCGATAAGGGACGTCCGTAGGAGAGCGCGTCGCCCACACGCAGGGTCTGCACATGTCCCGCAGCGAGATCGATGCTATCCGCGAACTGCTGCGCTCCAAGCCCAGGCCCGCGGGATTTGCCGAGCGCCGCGAACGGCTCGACGCCATTGATTCGAGCGCTCCGCTCGCGCGCGATATCAACCTCGAGCCGATCGACGCCAACGGCGTGCCGGCTGAATGGTCGCTGGTGCCGGGCAGTGATGCTTCCCGCGTGCTTTTGTTCTTGCATGGCGGCGGCTACTGCTCAGGCTCCATCGTGAGCCACCGCGGCATGGTGACTGAAGCGGGTCGCGCGGCCGGGGTGCGCACGCTTGCGGTCGCCTATCGCCTCGCGCCCGAGCACCCATTCCCAGCGGCGCTCGAGGACGCGCGCGCGGCCTATGGCTTTCTCCTCGATCAGGGGATCGCTCCCTCCAAGGTAGCGATCGGCGGCGACAGCGCCGGTGGCGGCCTCACGCTGGCGCTCATGACGGTGCTGCGCGACGCAGGACAGCCGCTGCCGCGGTGCGCCTGGCTGGTATCGCCCTGGGTCGATCTGCAAATGACCGGCGCGAGCCTTGCCGAGAAGGCGCAGGTCGATCCGCTGATCTCCAAGCCCTACCTCGAGGAACTGGCATCCGCCTATCTGGCCGGCACCGATGCGGCCAATCTGCTGGCTTCGCCGCTGCAAGCAGAGCTTGCCGGATTACCTCCCTTGCTTGTTCAGGTCGGTTCCGCCGAGACGCTGCTCGACGATGCGGTTCGCATCACGCGGCGGGCTGGGGCCGCCGACGTGCAGATCAAGCTCGAGATCTGGCCGCATATGATCCATGCGTGGCATCTGTGGGCGGCGCAGCTGGAAGAAGGCCGCCGTGCGATCGCGTCGGCCGGCGCCTTCATTCGCGCGCAGTTGTGATGCGCGTAATCAAGTGTGGACGGCAGCCGCCGCGCGCGGTCAATCAGTGCGCCCCAGCCCTTTCCAGAATGCGCGCGATCTGCGAATAGCCGCGCGTACGGGCATGTTGGAGCGCGGTGGTGCCGTGCCGATCGGGAAGCGTGACATCGGCGCCCGCCTCGACCAGCGCCTCGACCGTGGCGGTGTGGTCGCGGCCGCCGTTGCCGAGCACGACTGCCTCGAGCAATGCGGTCCGGCCGAGATCGTTGACGTGGTTGAGCGGTGCCTTGGCCGCGATCAGGGTGCGCACGATGTCGACGTGCCCGCGATGAGCGGCCGCGATCAGCGCGGTGTCGTGGTACGGGCCGGTGATGGCGCGCGCATCGCCGCTGCCCGCGAGCGCGATCTTGAGCATCTCGAGGTCGTTGTTCACCGCCGCGATCGTGGCGATGTCATAGCGCTGAGCATCGAGGGCATTCGGATTGGCGCCGAGCCGCAGAAGCGCCCGGGCCGCTTCATGGCGGCGCAGAAATGCCGCGACGTGCAGCGGCGTTCGGCTGTTGGCATCCTGAATGTTGGGCTTTTCGCCCTGACCGATCAGCTGCTCGATCTCGGCAGCGTCGCCGCGCGCGGCCGCGTCGTGGAGTCCGGCATAGATGCGCAGCTCCCGCTCGCTCGGCGGCGTTTGCGCGATGCTTACCCCGCCGCCCAATTGGGCGGTGCCAACCATGAGAGCAAGGCAAAGAAGGCGTCGCGTCACGGCCCAACCGGTGGCCAAACAAGCTCCACGCCATAAGATACCACAACTTGGACCAGCTTGACCGTACAGCACCGCGTGGACGGCGTTGCGCGCTTAAAAGTCGCTGTCGTCGCCGCCCGAGCCGCAGGATGCCCGTCCCGAGTACCTCAATTCGGCATGCGCAGCACCGGCTTGATCGTCGTTCCTTGGGAAGAGTCCAGCGCGGCTCGATTGATGTCCGCAAGCGGGTAGAAGGTCATCATCCGCTCGACCGGCATTTGGCCCTGCATGAGAAAATCGACCAGCTTGGGGATGAACTGCTGCGGATGGCTTTCGCCTTGGATCACGCCGCGGACCACGCGGCCGAACTGCAGGAACGGCATCTCGAATGAGACTTCGGTGCCGCTGCGCGCGCTGCCGAGAAGGATGCATGTGCCCGCCGCCATCAGCGCCTCGACCGCCTCGCGAAAGACCGCGGGCTGCGCGGAGGTCTCGAGCGAGAAACGCACGCCGTCGCCGGTGATCCTGCGGATTTCCGCGACAACGTCGGTGCGACCTTTGTGATTGATCGCGTGCGTGGCGCCTAGCGCCTTTGCCAGCGCCAGACGGGCGTCGTGCACGTCAATGGCAATGAGGGGGTCGCATCCGGCTATTTTGGCCGCCATCAGTGCGGACAAGCCGACCGCGCCCACACCGAACACGGCAAACGAATCTCCGGCCCTTGGCTGCATGGAGTTGAGCACGGCGCCGGCGCCGGTCTGTCCGCTGCAGGCGAATGGTCCAAGCAGCTCGAGCGGCGCATCCTTTCTGACCTTCACCATGTAGCGTTCGTTGGCGATCGCATGGGTAGCGAAGGAGGATTGCTGGAAGAAGGCGCTGTGGACCACCGCGCCGCCCTTGCTCATGAGCGTCGAGCCATCAGCACGCGTGCCGCGCATTTTCAGTTCGGGACCCTTCATGCAATGGGATGGCAGGTCGCGCCGGCAATTCGGACAGCTGCCACACCAGGGAAACGATATGACGACGTGATCGCCGGGTGCGAATGTCGTAACGTCCTTGCCGACCGCTTCCACCACTCCGGCGCCCTCGTGGCCGAAAACCGCGGGATAGGGCGTGTTGTAGTAACCGTCGCGACCGTGCAGGTCGGTCTGGCACATGCCGCTCGCCACGATGCGGACCAGCGCCTCGTCCGGCCGCGGGTCACTCAGCTCGAGCCTGTCAATCGTGAACGCGCCGAATTTTTCGCGCACGACGGCGGCGGTAATTTGCATCGTCATACTCGCGTAATACTCGCGTAAATAAAACGAAACCGTCGGCGTGAATGATACTCGTGTTTTAGTGCGTGCTCGGATGCAAAAGGAAAAACCATTGCCGCGGCGAAATAACGTTCACAGTTCTGATTCAATAGTTGTTGCAAGGGCATGACAAAGCACAAGGATTCCTGGCTGCGCGACCCAGGCGCCGGTGGCCAAATGGCTGCTGGACGGCTTGCGGCTCCCGAGGGCGCGCGCTAGACCGCCTCCATGCCGCGCACCGCGCTTTTTCCGGGATCCTTTGATCCCGTCACCAATGGTCATCTCGATATCGTGCGGCAAGCCGCACGGCTCGCCGATCGGCTCGTCCTTGCGATCGGCACCCATCCCGGCAAGGCGCCCTTGTTCACCGCCGAGGAACGGCGCGCCATGGTGGAGGAGACTTGTGGCGCGCTGGCGCGCGCGAGCGGCTGCGATTTTGCCTGCATCACGTTCGCCGATCTCGTCGTCGCCGCCGCGCAGCGCGAGGGCGCGACGCTGTTGATCCGCGGCCTGCGCAGCGCGACCGACTTTGATTACGAGGTGGAAATGGCGGGAATGAACGCGGCGATGGCGCCCGCCGTGCAGACCGTTTTTCTGCCGGCAGCGCCGACGGTCCGCCCGATCACCGCCACACTGGTGCGGCAGATCGCATCGATGGGCGGGGACGTTTCGCCGTTCGTTCCGCCGCCGGTCGCCGTCCGCCTGAAAGCAAAATTTGCCGGCAAGTCCGGCCGTTGAGCCCGGGAGTTTCCATGATCCGCCTGCTTGCACCTTTGGCCCTGCTGATCTTGATGGCGCCCGCCCTCGCGCAAGTCCAGCTACCGCCGGGCGCTGATCCGCAAAACACGCTGCTGATCGACACCAAATACGGCCGCGTCGTCATCAAGCTGCGCAACGACATCGCACCCAAGCACGTCGAGCGCATCAAGCTGCTCGCGCGCGAGAAGTATTACGACAACGTGCCGTTCCACCGTGTCATCGCCGGCTTCATGGCGCAGACCGGCGACGGGCAACGCGGGGACGGAACCGGCGGTTCGAAATATCCCAACCTGCCGGCTGAATTCTCCAATGTACCGTTCAAACGTGGCGTCGTCGGCATGGCGCGCGCCAATGATCCAAATTCGGCGAATTCGCAATTCTTCATCATGTATGCCGATGGCGCCTTCCTCAACGGCAAGTACACGGTGGTCGGAGAAGTGCTGTCCGGGATGGAAGTCGTCGATAAGATCAAGAAGGGAGAGCCGGTGGTCGATCCCGATAAGATGATCCGCGTGCAGGTCGCCGCCGACGCGAAGTCATGACGGAGGATCGGTGCGCGCGGGCCATGTGCTAATTGGCGTGGGCGTGTTGGCCGCGCTGATGTCCGCCGACACCAAGCCGGCGAGCGCTTTCTGCAGTGTCTTTAGCAGGCATCCGTGTTTCCCGACCGTGTGCAGCATTTTTGCCCGCCATCCCTGCATTCCCTATTCCACCTACTGGATCGGGCAGGATCTACGGTTGACCATCGAGAGCGCATCGTTGGGCGCACGGCCCGCGGGGGTCACGGATGATGCAAGCGACGATCGCAAGCTCGACACGCTGCACGCCATGTTCGACGCGCTTCGCGCCTGCTGGATTCCGCCGGGCAAGGAGGAGGCCCGGCCGGGCATGCAGATGTCGGTGCGGTTTGCCTTCAAGCGCACTGGCGACGTCATCGCCACGCCGCGACTGACCTATGTCAGCCAGGGCGCATCACCGCAAACCCGGGAAGTTTACCTCCATGCCATTACCGCAGCGCTCGAACGCTGCACGCCCCTGCAGTTCAGCAAGGGATTGGGCAACGCAGTCGCAGGCCGGCCGATCGCCATTCGTTTCGTCGACAATCGGGACCGGCCGTGATCCGCTGGTGGCAGGTCGTCGGTGCAACGCTGGCCTTTTCCGCGCTGGCGGCCGGGGTTGCCGCCCAAGCACCGCAGACCCCCGTCAATACGCTCAGCGAGCTCATGGCGGCGTTGCGGGCGTGCTGGGTTCCGCCGCCGCTCGATCAGTCGCGCGTGGGCATGCAGATTACGGTGCAAGTGAGCTTCCGCCGCAACGGCGAACTCCTAGGCCAGCCGAGGATCACATTCGAGTCCTCAGGCGCCTCGGATGATGAACGGCTGGCGTACCGTATCGCAGTGGCCAAGATGCTCAAACGCTGCACGCCCGTGCCGGTCACCGAGGCGCTCGGGAACGCATTGGCTGGGCGGCCGTTGACCATCCGCTTCGTCGATAATCGAAAACTCAGACAGGCAGAGAACGCGCCATGACCAACTCCGAGAATACGCTGACCCTCGAAACCACCAAGGGCAAAGTCGTCATTGAGATGCGGCCGGATCTCGCTCCCGGCCATGTCGCACGCATCAAGGAGCTCGTGCGCGAGGGGTTCTACGACGGTGTCGTATTTCATCGCGTCATCGACGGCTTCATGGCGCAGACGGGATGCCCGCACGGCACCGGCACCGGCGGTTCCGGCAAAAAGCTCAAAGCGGAGTTCAACAAAGAGCCGCACCGTCGCGGCACGGTATCGATGGCGCGGGCGCAGTCCCCCGATTCTGGCGACAGTCAGTTCTTCATCTGCTTTGCCGATGCGCCTTTTCTCGACGGCAAATACACCGTATGGGGGCAGGTGACCGAGGGCATGGTAAACGTCGACAAGATCAAGCGCGGCGAACCGGTCGCTGATCCCGACCGCATCATCTCCGCGAAAATGGCGGCGGGCGCATGACGACGTGGGCAACCCCTGGGCGGAGCCGCCGTCAGCCCTCAAGTTAGTCGTTACAGTGCGAGATGATGGCCCGCCGCGCGGGCGAAAAGTCAAACCAGCGCATCGCCATGCTGGCGCGGTTCGGTCTCGCAAACCCACGCCTCTTTGGCAAACCATTCGTGCTCGATCCGACAAATCGGGCAATAGACCCGTGCAAAGAAGACTGGCATGGCCTCGAAGCTCTTGCGGTCGGTTACCAGACCGGTGGGGATGTCCCGTCCCGTGTGCGGACATCTCACCATAACGGCGCCCATTGGCCTCTCCTGCTTTTGTCCTTGGCCCATCCGATACCCTGCGCCTGTGAAAATCATTTGACGCAACCGCGACAAGAGCGTGGGATTTACTGTTCGGTGTTTTTGAAAAATATACGCATGCGCGGAACAGGCGGCACCCAAGCGCGTTGACGCTCTTCCGCGCGCACCGACCCGTGCCGGTATGAAGCTACAGCTTGCCTTCTCCGTTACGGTTCGACCGAATTCAGCCGTCGGCCATAGCCTTCGCTCAATGCCCGCAGTCTTGCCGAGGCGATGACCTGCCGAACATGCGCGTGTATGAAGGAACATGCGCACCGCTCTGTTCGACTTCGAGCTGCCGCCTGATCGCATTGCCTTGCGTCCCATTTCGCCGCGGGATGCCGCACGGTTGTTGGTCGTGCGTGCCGGCCGGACTCCCGAATTTGAAGATCGGCGCATGCGCGATCTCCCCGACTTGCTGCGCGCCGGCGACGCGCTTGTGGTCAACGACACGAAGGTGATTGCCGCGCGGCTACGTGGGCGCCGCATCGGCCGCGGCGCGATAGAGCCGACGATCGAAGCAACGCTGCACCAGCGTGTCGACGGCTCGCGCTGGCGTGCTTTCGTGAAGCCTGCCAAACGCCTGTCGGCAGGCGACGTGGTGCGCTTCGGGGACGAGGGTAAGGTCTGTTTTCTCGGCCAGCTCGACGCCACCGTCGAAGGCAAAGGGGAGGGCGGAGAAGTAACGCTCGCCTTCGCCTTCCATGGCCCCGTGCTCGATCAAGCGATCGAGGAGCGCGGTGCGATGCCGCTGCCGCCCTATATCCGCCGGCCGCCGGACGAGCGTGATCGAACCGACTATCAAACCATCTTCGCGCATGCAGAGGGCTCGGTCGCGGCACCTACAGCCGGGCTGCATTTCACCGAGGCGCTCACGTCAGGGCTGGCGGCGCGGGGAATTGCGCTTCATAAGGTCACGTTGCATGTGGGGGCAGGGACCTTCCTTCCGGTCAAAACCGACGATACCGATGCCCATCGGCTGCACGCAGAGGAGGGCAGCGTCACCGCCCAGACCGCTGATGCACTCAACGCCGTGCGGCAGGCAGGCGGGAGCATCATCGCGGTGGGCTCGACCTCGCTGCGGCTCTTGGAAAGTGCGAGCGGGGATGATGGCGTCATCCGCCCCTTTGAAGGTGAGACCGCCTTGTTCATCACGCCGGGCTACCGCTTCCGAGCGGTCGACGTGATGCTGACCAATTTCCATTTGCCGCGCTCGACCTTGTTCATGCTGGTCGCGGCGTTCTGTGGGCTCGAAGTGATGAAGCGCGCCTATGCGCATGCGATCGGCGCCGGTTACCGCTTCTATTCTTATGGCGACGCCTGCCTGCTTTTCCGAGCTTAGGCGAAAGCGCAAGACACACTTATATGCCCGCCGCCTTTTCCTTCCGCTTGCTCGCAACCGACGGTGCCGCCCGCCACGGGGAGATGTCGACGCCGCACGGTGAGGTCGCCACGCCCGCTTTCTTGCCGGTCGGCACGCAGGCGACGGTCAAAGGCCTTACGCCCGAGGCAATTCGTGCAAGCGGCGCCGACATCGTGCTCGCCAACACGTATCACCTAATGTTGCGGCCGGGTGCCGAGCGCATCGCCGCGCTTGGCGGTCTGCATCGGTTCATGAACTGGCCGCGCACGATTCTGACCGACTCCGGCGGATTTCAGGTCATGTCGCTGTCGGAGTTGCGCAAGGTCGAGGACAAAGGCGTGACCTTCCGTTCGCACATCGATGGCGCCATCGTCGAGCTTTCTCCCGAGCGGGCAATCGAGATTCAGCGGTTGCTGGGCTCCGATATCGCCATGCAACTCGATGAATGCCTGCAGTTGCCGGTAGCTAACGCTGAGCTGCGTCGCGCCATGCAGTTGTCGCTCGCCTGGGCCGAGCGCAGCAAGCGCGCCTTCGCGGGCGCGCCCGCAGGGCATGCCCTATTCGGCATCGTGCAAGGGGGCGACGATCCGGCGCTGCGCGCCGAGAGCGCGCGTGTTCTCATCGAGATCGGCTTTGACGGCTACGCGATTGGCGGACTTGCCGTGGGCGAACCCCAACCGGTGATGCTCCGCATCGTCGAGGGCGTGACGGCTGCCTTGCCGGCGGATCGTCCGCGTTATCTCATGGGGGTGGGGACCCCGGAGGATCTCCTTGCGGCAGTGGCGCGCGGCGTCGATATGTTCGACTGCGTGCTGCCGACGCGCAACGGCCGCCACGGGCTCGCCTTCACCCGCTTTGGTCCGATCAATCTGAAGAACGCACGTCACGCGCAAGACCCGCGCCCGATCGACGAGGCGAGCGCGTGCGCCGCGGCGCGGGATTTTTCCCGCGCTTATCTGCATCACCTCGTCCGGGCCAACGAGATGCTCGGTGCGATCCTCCTCACGACCATCAACCTCGCGTATTACCAAGACCTAATGGCTGGCATGCGCGCCGCGATTGCCGCGGGTACGTTTGCGGATTTCTGCGCGGTCGCGCGCGAAAGCTGGGCGCGCGGCGAGGGGTAGACGGCCGCGCCCGATGAAGCGAGCCGCACCAACAGGGGCTCGACGTGGCGCCCGCATCGGCGCAGAATAAAACCGGTCTAAAGAAGAAAAGGCGACCGGCGTTGGCCTTCGGGCCGGCGGCCCGCGGGGAGACGCCAAGCATGGCCATCAACATCAAAGTCAATGGCGTGAGCCGTTCGGTTCCGGCCGAGCCGGACACGCCGTTGCTTTACGTGCTTCGCAACGACCTCGAGCTCAATGGCGCGAAGTTTGGCTGCGGGCTGGCGCAATGCGGCGCTTGCACCGTGCTCATCGACGGCAAGGCGGCGCGTTCCTGCGTCACGCCGATCAGCGCGGTAGCGACTGGCGAGATCACGACCATCGAAGGCATCGGCTCGTTGGATAAACCGCATCCATTGCAGCGTGCCTTCATGGAGGAGCAGGCGGCCCAGTGCGGCTACTGCATCAATGGCATGATCATGTCGGCGAAAGAGCTGCTCGATCGCAATCCGCGGCCGACCGAGGCAGACGTGCGCACGGCGCTCGCCGGGAATCTTTGCCGTTGCGGCACCCACACACGCATCATTCGTGCGGTGCTGCGGGCGGCGCACGCGAACGGGAGGACATAGCGCCGTGAACGCTCCCGTTTTCAATCGACGCGAATTCACCACCGCTCTCGGTGCGCTCGTCGTCGCCTTCTCGCTCGATCCAAGGTCCGCGCGCGGCCAGGAACGACTGCCTGGGAGTTTGCAGGGCAATCGCCGGCTCGACGCTTGGATTCGCATCAATGCCGATGGCAGCGCGACCGTTTTTACCGGCAAGGTCGAACTAGGGCATGGCATCCTCACCGCGCTCGCGCAGATCGCGGCCGAAGAGCTCGATCTGCCGCTGTCTCGTGTGGAAATGATCTCGGGCGATACGGCGCGCACGCCCAACGAAGGCCACACCTCGGGCAGCGTTTCGGTCGAAAGCAGCGGCACGGCATTGCGCATGGCAAGTGCTGAGGTGCGCGCGATCCTGCTCGAGCTCGCAGCCAAGCGGCTCGGCGTGGCGGCAGATCAGCTGGCGGTTGCCGATGGTGCCATCGCAGCGCCCGACGGCCGCAAGGTCGGTTACGGCGATCTGGTTGAAGCCCTCGACCTTAAGCGCGAGGCAACAGCCAAGATCGCGCCGAAGCCCGCATCCAACTACAAGATCGTGGGACGCTCCGCCCGGAGACGGGACATTCCCGCCAAGGTGACGGGCGGCGCCGCCTACGTGCAAGACATTCGCTTGCCCGGCATGCTGCACGGCCGCGTCGTGCGTCCGCCGCGTTACGGCGCAACGCTCGAAAATTTGGACGAAGCCGCCGCCAAGGCGATACCGGGAGTGCTCGCCGTCGTGCGCGACGGAAGCTTTATCGGTGTCGTCGCCGAGCGCGAGGAGCAGGCGATCAAGGCCCGTGTCGCCGTGAGCGGCGGAGCGCGTTGGTCAGGTGGCACCGATCTGCCTGACGTGGACAAAGCATACGAGCATCTGCTCTCGCTGAAGACAATCGATACCGTTGCCAGTGAAAAGCAGGCAAGCTCGCGGCCCAGCGGCGCGCACGTGGTGGAGGCGACGTATCGCAAGCCTTACGTCGCGCATGCCTCGATGGGCCCCTCCTGCGCGCTTGCCGAACTCCGTGACGGGAAATTCACCATTTGGTCGCATACGCAGGGGGTATTTCCGCTCCGCCTCGACCTCGCCAAATCCCTACAGGTCGAACCGGCGGCGATCCGGTGCATTTTCGCCGAAGGGGCTGGTTGCTATGGCCGCAATGGCCATGACGACGTCGCGCTCGATGCGGCGCTGCTCGCGCGCGCCGTTCCCGGCCGGCCCGTGCGCGTGCAATGGATGCGCGACGATGAGTTCGCGTGGGAGCCGTACGGCTCGGCCATGGTGATGAAGGCGCAGGGGGCGGTCGCCGACGGCAGAATTGTCGATTGGCAATACGAGCTGTGGAGCGGCCCGCATGGCGTCCGACCCGGCGTCCCCGATGGAAGCAATCTGTTCGCGAGCTGGAGCCTCGCGCAGCCGCAGAAGCGGCCGGTCGCACGGAATATCCCGCTCCCAGCCGGCGGCAGCGACCGCAACGCGATCCCTGGCTACGACTTGCCCAACCACAGGATCGTCAATCACTTCATTCCGGACATGCCGATCTGGGTGTCCTCGCTACGCACGCTCGGCGGCTATGCCAACGTATTCGCCGTCGAATGCTTCATGGATGAGCTCGCATCCGCGGCCGGCGTCGATCCGGTTGCCTTCCGCCTCGCGCATCTCAGCGACCCGCGCGCCCGGGCGGTCATCGAGGCGGTTGCCAAGAAAGCTGGCTGGAAAGAAGGGGAGAAAGGTGACGGCGCGCGCGGCCGTGGCTTCGGTTTTGCCAAATACAAGAACCTCGCGACCTACGTAGCGGTTGTGGCGGAGCTCGAAGTCGATCGCAGCAGCGGCACGGTGCGCGTGCCGCGCGTGACCGCCGCGGTCGATGCTGGGCTGATCATCAATCCTGATGGACTTACCAATCAGATCGAAGGCGGCATCGTCCAGTCGGTGAGCTGGACCTTGAAGGAAGAGGTGCGCTTCGACCGCAGCGGGATCCGCACGCGCGACTGGGCAAGCTATCCAATCCTCACCATGCCGGAAGCGCCCACCGTCGAGGTCGAGCTGATCAACCGTCCGAACGAGCGTCCCCTTGGCGCGGGCGAAGCCTCGCAGGGGCCCGCGGCCGCCGCGGTCGTCAATGCTTTTGCCAATGCGACCGGAAAACGTATCCGCGACCTGCCGCTCAATGCGGCGCGAGTCAAGGCGGCGTTGACGTAGATCGGACGACGCAGGACGGGTGATCTAGGGCCGCGTTCCGTCCGCGTTGTCTGCTTTGAGGGAGGAAACGATGGCCATCAACTTCACTGTGAACGGCAAGGCGGCATCGAGCGATGCGCCGCCGACCACGCCGCTGTTGTGGGTGATCCGGGAGGACCTCAAGCTCACCGGCACCAAGTTCGGCTGCGGCACGGGTTTGTGCGGGGCCTGCATGGTGCATATCGACGGCAAGCGCGCGTTCTCCTGCCAAACGCAAATTTCGGAAATGGCGGGCAAATCGGTGACGACGATCGAAGGGCTATCGCCCGATTCATCGCACCCGCTGCAGAAGGCCTGGCTCGCTGAGCAGGTGCCGCAATGCGGCTACTGTCAGTCCGGGCAGATCATGAGCGCGGCCGACCTGCTCAAACAGAATCCCAAGCCATCGCGCGACCAAATCGTCGAGCATATGAGCATGAACATCTGCCGCTGTGGAACCTATCAGCGCATCGTGCGCGCAATCGAGCGTGCGGCGCAGGAGGCCTGAGCCATGACCCAGCATGTCGCAATCGAGAAGTTGAACGCGTTCCTGCTGTCCCGTCGGCAAGTCATGATCGGCGCGGCCGGCCTCAGCTTTGCCGTCGCGCTTGGCGTTGATCGTCGCGCCGTCGGCGCGGTGCTTGGGAGCGACCGCAGTGGTAAGGCGCTGAGCCCTTGGGTGAGCATCGCCGACGATGGCACGATTACCATCATGTCGGCAGCGACCGAGATGGGGCAGGGCTCTATGACCTCGCTGCCGCTGATCATTGCGGAAGAGCTCGACGCAGATTGGTCGAAGGTGCGTGTCGTACCGGCGCCTCCGATCGACGCGATTTACGGCAATCCCGGCTTTGGAGGCATGATGTATACCGCCGCGTCCAACGCGGTGACGAGCTACTACCGGCCGCTGCGCGTCTTCGGCGCGCAGGTGCGCCGCGTGCTCATCGACAATGCCGCAAAGAAGCTCGGCGTCCCGGCCGAAGAGCTGACCACCGAGCCGAGCATGGTGGTGCATGCCAAATCCGGCCGTAAGCTCAGCTACGGTGAGATCGCCGCCTTTGCCGAGCTCCCGGACAAACCGCCGGAGGTGAAGCCCGAAGCATTAAAGAAGCCAAGCGAGTTCAGGCTCATCGGCAAAGATGTGCAGCGGGTAGATCTACCCGGCAAGGTCAACGGCAGCGCGCGTTATAGCATCGACGTGCAGGTACCGAACATGCTCTACGGCGCGGTCTTGCGCGCGCCGGTGGAAGGCTCGGTTCCCGACAAGATCGACGATGCCAAAGCCAAGGTGATCGCCGGCGGGGCGGTCCGAGTCATCCGCTTGCCCTACGGCGTCGGCGTGCTTGCCGAGACCCCATGGGCGGCGTTCGAGGCGCGCCGCGCGCTCGCCGTGACCTGGAGCAGAACGGGCACGGCGTGGGGGTTCGACAGCGACAAAGGCATGGAGCGGTTCGCCGCCGATGCCAAGAATCCCGCCCGGGGTGCAACCGAATGGAGCAAGATCGGCGACCCGCGCGGCGAGATGCCGAAGGCGTCCTCCACCGTCGAGGCCGAGTACCGCTGCGACTACGCCTACCACGCGCAAATGGAGCCGTTGAACGCCATTGCTTCGGTGTCGCCGTCCGGCGACTCCGTCGAAATCTGGGCGGGAACGCAAAGCCAGAGTATTGCTACCGAGGCGCCTGCCAAGCTTCTCGGCATTACGCGCGACAAGGTGAAGCTGCACGACATGTTGATGGGCGGCGGCTTTGGCCGGCGCGGCAATCGCGACGTCGATTTCATCATCGACGCGGTACTATTGGCGAAAGAAGCGGGGCGGCCGGTGAAGGTCATGTGGACGCGCGAGGACGACGTCCACAACGGGCGCTTCCGTCCGATCTCCGCGCATTCTCTGAAAGCTGGCTTCGATCCTTCCGGCAAGCTCACGGCGTGGCATCACCGTATCGCCGTGGACCGCGTCGGGCCCTACATGGATCCGGTGCGTTACCAGCAGAGCGGCGGCAAGGACTTCATTGCCATGCTCGGCGCCGATCTGCGCGGTTATGACGTTCCGCATCAACTGGTCGAACAGCTCTATCGCGACACGGGTGTGCGCACGAATCCTCTGCGGGGGATCAGCTTCACGGCTAACCGGTTCGCGACCGAGACCTTCGTCGACGAAATCGCGCTCAAGCGTGGCATCGACCCGGTGAAATTCCGGCTCGAGCTGTTGAAGAACACACCGCGCGCGATCAAGGTGGTCGAGCGGGTTGCGGAGATGGCGAACTGGGGCAAGAAGCGCGACGGACGCGGGCTCGGATTTGCCTATCTCGACTATTCGGGCTCGCAGGTCGCCGGTATCGCCGAGGTGTCGCTCGATCGTGGCAGCGGCCAGATCAAGGTGCATAACTTCTGGTGCACCATCGATTGCGGCGTCGCTGTGCAACCCGACAACGTGGTGGCGCAAACCGAAAGCAGCATCGTCTATGGCGTGGGCTTGTCGCTGACGGAGCTCATCACCATCAAGAATGGTGTGGTCGAGCAGTCGAATTTCTACGACTACCGCGTGCCGCGCATGAACGAAGTGCCGGCGATGCATGTCGAGGTGATCGCGACCGACAACCATCCGACCGGTGTCGGACAGATGGCGACGCCGTTGATCGCGCCGGCGATTTCGGGTGCAGTCATGCAGCTCACGGGCGTGCGCCTGCGCCACACGCCCTTCACGCCGGAGCGGGTCAAGGCCGCGCTCGGCTAGACGTCGAGATATATGATTTGTTGCAAGACGCGCCGGATCGGCGCGTCTTGCGCACAAAAGGCAACGGGCAAGATCGAGCTACCTTTAGGGAGAAGCATGATGCAACAACGCGTCTCAATTCATCGTCCGCGCGCAGTGACGACGGGGGCGATTGCCTGTTGCATGATGCTGACGCTCCCCGCGCTTGCTCAATCGCCGAAGCTCGGCGATCCGCCGGAAGCCAAAAATATGCGGCTTGTGGGGTACAGCGATCTGCAGGCCCGCAGCGCCTACCAGCCGACGATCCATCATCAAGGTAGCCGATATATCGCCTATGTGGGGCACCACGGCGGAACGCCTGAAGTGCCGCAACCGCTCAATCGACTGACCGGACAACCAGAATTTAACGGCACCTCGATCGTCGAGGTCACCGATCCGGCGCAGCCCAAATACCTCGCGCACATTCCCGGTCTGCCAGGCAATTACGAAGAGGGCGGCGCCCAGATGGTGCGCGTGTGCGATGGCAAGACTCTGCCCAAGGGCGATCCGAGCAAGACGTATATGCTGCGGGTGTTCGGCGGCCGTGCGCACGAAATTTGGGATGTTACCGATCCTGCCAAGCCCGCGCTGCTCACCAGGATCGTCGAAGGCTTGAAGGACACCCATAAGAGCTGGTGGGAATGCGATACCGGCATCGCCTACCTCGTGTCCGGTGTCGAAGGCTGGCGCGTTCGGCGCATGACTCAGGTCTTCGATCTCAGCGATCCCGCAAAGCCGGTTCATATTCGCGAGTTCGGCCTTGTTGGACAGGAGCCGGGCGCCTCCGGCGCCGTACCGACCGACCTGCATGGGCCGGTCTCGACCGGGCCGCAGGGCAATCGCGTTTATTTCGGCTATGGCACCAACAAAGGCGGCGTACTGCAGATTGTCGACCGCGAAAAACTTCTCAATGGCCCGAAAGAACCGACGCCGGAGAATCTACGCTATCCCGTGGTCGGTCAGCTCGACATGCTGCCGTTTAACGGCGCGCACACGGTTTTTCCCATGCTGAAAATGCCGATCGCGGAATTTGCCCACGACAAGGACGGCAAAGTGCGCGACTTCGTGATGATCGTGGACGAGCAGATCCTCAATGAATGCCAGGAAGCGCGGCAGCTCGTGTTCTTCGTCGATGTGACCATCGAGTCGAGGCCGATGGTAGTATCGAATTTCTCTGTGCCCGAGGCGAGCGGCAACTTCTGCCAGCGCGGGGGTCGTTTCGGCTCGCATTCTTCGAACGAGAGCATGGCGCCGGTTCTCTACAAGAAGATCGCATTCATCACCTACTTTAATGCCGGCGTGCGCGCGGTTGACGTGCGCAACCCGTATCAGCCGAAGGAGATCGGCTATTTCATCCCATCCATCACTGAAGCAACCGACAAGCGTTGCATCAAGGTCGACGGAGTGGACCGTTGCAAGACGGCGATCCAGAGCAACAATGTAGAAACCGACGACCGCGGCTACATCTATGTCGTCGATCGCGCCAATACCGGCATGCACATTCTGGAACTCACGGGAGAGGCGCGAGCCATCGCAGGGTTGCAGTAGTGCTCCTCGCCGCGCGACGCTGACGTGTAGGGAAGGGCACTACCCGAGGCGATGATTTCGCCGTCTCCGGCCTCACATGCCGCCGTAGAGCCAAGAGACGCCCTCGTAGGCGTCCTCCGGCGTGCGGGGGCCGAGCATCTGGTTACGCAACTCCGCTGCCGGACCGCGTGCGTGGTAGAAGTCGCCGTAGACACGCGCCATGATCTGCACCCGCGCGGTGCGCAGATAACGCTGCTGGACGTAGGCGCGGAAGGCCGCGGGCAGGTCGCCCGGATTCTCGGCGGCTTTCTCGGCGAGCCAGACCGCGTCCTCGGTCGCCATGCAGGCGCCTTGTGCCAAATATTGCAGCATCGGATGGGCGGCATCGCCGAGAAGCGTCACGCGACCTTTGCTCCAGTCCTTTACCGGCTCGCGGTCGCACAACACCCACATGCGCCAGGTGTCGATGCGCTCGAGCATGCGCAGCACCTCGGGGCGCTGACCTGCAAAATGCGCCCATAGTTGGTCCGCATCGGCCTCCGCGTTCCAACCCTCGACGTAACGCTTCGAGTGGAATACGGCGACGAGGTTGTAAATCTCGCCCCGCCGCAGTGGGTAATGGACGAGATGGGTGCGCGGGCCGGCCCACAAGATCACGTCCGGGCTCCACAGATCGCCGGGCACCTCCTCGCGCGTGAGCACGGCGCGATAGGCGATGTGGCCGGAGACCAGCGGCTTGCCGTCGCCGATGACTTTTTCGCGCACCTTTGACCACATGCCATCACAGCCGACGAGCGCGCGACCCCGGATGCGCTCCCCCGACTGGAGAGTGACGCTGACGCCGGTATCGTCCTGCTCGAAGTCCTCGACCGTCTGATTGGTCTCCAGCGTGATCAGGTTGTTGTTCTTGCAGGCGTTGATGAACACGGAATGGAGATCATGGCGGTGCGTGACTGCATAAGGCTGCTCGAATCTCTGCGTAAAGCGTGGGTCATCAAGCGGGATGCGAGTGACCCGCTCGCCAGTAAGCGCGCAGCGCATCTCCATGCCAGGCGGTCGATGTGCATCGGCGAGCACCGCCTCCTTAAGGCCGAGCCGTTCAAGCGCGCGGAAGATATTGGGGCCGAGCTGGATGCCGGCGCCGATCTCTCGGAATTCGGGCGCCTGTTCGAGCACCCGCACCGCGAAGCCTTTGCGTGCAAGCGCATGCGCGGCCGCGAGCCCACCAATGCCGCCGCCGGCAATCAGGATCGGCAGGCCTTGACCGTTTGACTTCGCCATTTCTATTCCAACACCGTCGCAATCCGCCTCCCGGATATTGTGAGCCGGATTCGCAATGGGTTCAATTGCATGGCGGATGCTCCGCTAGGCGGGGCATGTAAACGTCCGGCCTGCGGAGAGCGCGAACTACGATCGATCTGTTAATAGTTGCGTCGGTATCGCCTGGGCGCGGCGGGCGTGTTCCAGCTTCCGGCCGAGGTCCCATACGCCGTTCCGGGAAAGGGGTTCGGCGAGCAGGACCCTGCGAGGCCCAGCACGGTGGCCCAACATTGCTCAAACGAATTATAACCGCAGTTCGAAACGCCGCGCCGGTAGTTCGCGCACCAGGAGCCGGCATCGGCGGGGGTATCGGCCAGGGCCACTGCGGCGAGTGCCAGCAGGACTAACGTGGGCAACGAAACATCGACCCTGATCACTTATTCCAATGGCAATTGCGTTTCTTTGATCCGCTAGAACGACGACAGCGGAACCGGAATTACGCGAGTTCGCGTTCAACCGCAGTGCGCGATCTTCGATAGAGGCGCTGTGGACGCTGCGGACGAGTGAGCCCGGCTGGGATCGAACCAGCGACCTACTGATTAAAAGTCAGTTGCTCTACCACTGAGCTACGGGCCCGGTGCGCGGGTGTGTACGGGTGGCCTCGTGCGGGGTCAATAGCTGGCCGCGCGACCGTGGGTTTTGCCCTGTCCAAGTGTTCCGGGTGGGCTTATGTTCTGGGTCGGGGTTCGGCCGCATGTGGTGTGAGGAGTAAGCCGATGCCGATCGTCAACCGCATTGCCGCCATGCAGGGCGAGATCAGTGCCTGGCGGCACGATATCCATGCCCATCCCGAACTTCTCTACGATGTGCATCGCACTGCGGGAACGGTTGCCGATAAGCTCAAGAGCTTCGGCTGCGACGAGGTGGTGACGGGAATCGGGCGCACCGGTGTTGTCGGCGTGATCCGCGGCGGCAAGGGAAGCGGGCGTGTCATCGGACTGCGCGCCGACATGGATGCGCTGCCGATCGAGGAGGCCACCGAGGTACCGTACAAGTCGACGGTGCCGGGCAAAATGCATGCCTGCGGTCACGACGGTCATACCGCGATGCTGCTCGGCGCCGCGCAGTATCTTGCCGAGACGCGCAACTTCGCCGGCACTGCGATCGTGATTTTCCAGCCTGCCGAGGAGGGCGGCGCCGGCGGCAAGGCGATGATCCAAGATGGGCTGATGGACCGCTTCCGCATCGAAGAAGTCTACGGCATGCACAATTATCCCGGTCTTCCGGTCGGGCAATTCGCGTTGCGGCCGGGCCCGCTCATGGCGGCCGCAGACCGCATCACGATTGAGATCGAGGGGCGCGGCGGGCACGCGGCGCGCCCGCATGTCTCCATCGATACGGTGTTGGTTGGCGCGCAGATGATCAATCAGATCCAGTCGATCGTCGCGCGCAACGTCGACCCGCTCAACGCCGCGGTGATCTCGATCTGCGTGTTTCGGGCCGGCACGGCCGATAACGTCATCCCACAGACGGCGCTGTTGCGCGGTACTGCGCGCAGCCTCACTCCCGAGGTGCGCGACCTCCTGGAGAAGAGACTGCAGGAGGTCGTTACCGGAACGGCGCGCCTCTACGGAGCGACAGCGAAGCTCACCTATCGGCGGGACTATCCGGTGACCCGCAATCACGAGCAGCAGGCAGCCTTCGCCGCCTCCGTCGCGGCCGAAGTGGTCGGGCGCGAGCGGGTCGATGATCAGGTCGCCCCCGTCATGGGCGCGGAGGATTTTTCGTTCATGCTGGAGGCGCGTCCCGGCGCCTTCATCTTCGTCGGCAACGGCGACAGCGCCGGCCTTCACCACCCAGCATACGATTTCAACGACGAGACGATTCCGTTCGGCTCGTCGTATTGGGTCAAGCTGGTTGAAACGGCATTGCCGGGGTGACAAGAGTCAGGGGGCAGGGCGCCCTGATACTAATTGGTGATCACCGACTTCTGATCGGCCGAAGCATCCGCAATCGGTGCTGGCTGCGGCAGCTGGGCGGCGACCTTGGCCTCGACGCTTCGCCAATAGGCGAACTGGTTGAAGCGCGAGCCTTCCAGCAGGGCGATTGTCACGGCGGCGAGGAATGGCAGGCTCTGAACCACCAACACTGTCGCGAAAATGTAGAGCTCACGAATTTGTTTGTAATTCGTAGCTAGCACGAGTACCGCGCCGATCAGCAGCAGTGCTCCCACGACTGCTTCCCAGAACGCGGGGAAGTCTGCTCCCTTGCGGGTCGTGCCGCCTTTAGCGGTGCGCGTGAAGGGCAGGCTCTCCTTCCATACGCCGCAGCCCACCGCACGAGCTACCGTCCATTGTACCGACATCGCAGCGATCACCGCACCGAACATCTGACCGGACGGGATCGCGACCCGCAGACGGTAAAGGGAAACGAAATGCATGAGCGTGACGAGGAAGGCCGCAAGAATTGGCACAGTGAGGATCTTGTCGGGAATGGCGATGCCGGCGAACGCGACCACGGGGACCCATACCAGGTTGAGAATTGCGACCGCCACCCCGATCGATTCAGCACCCAGCCAATTGAGCCAGCCGACCGCAAATTCACGTTTTTGGTCAGGCGTGAGTGCATTGGCGCGGGGCAAGAGATAACGCCAATGCTTTCGTAAAATCTGGAATCCGCCATAGGCCCAGCGATAGCGCTGTTTCTTATAAGCGTCGAAGGTGTCGGGTAACAGGCCGTGGCCGTAGCGCCGATTGGTGTAATGAATTTGCCAGCCGTGCTCGAGCACCAGCAGGCCGAGGTCGCAATCCTCGACAATGGTGTCGCTTGACCAACCGCCGACCGAGATCAGCGCGGCGCGGCGCATCAGGCACATCGTGCCGTGCACGATAATGGCGTTGGCCTCGTTGCGCTGGACCATTCCGATATCGAAGAAGCCGGCGTATTCCCCGTTCATGATGTGATGCATGACGGTGCGATCGCCGTCGCGATGATCCTGCGGCGCCTGAATCATTCCAACCTTTGGGTCGGCGAAGGCCGGAACCAGGTCTTTGAGCCACTCGGGCCGAACGACGTAATCCGCGTCGATGACGCCGATGATCTCGGCATCGTTCGCCGTGTGCGTGAGCGCGAGGCGCAACGCGCCCGCCTTGTAGCCGCTGACGTTGTCTTGGTTGATGAACTTGAAGCGCTCGCCCAGTGTGCGGCAATGATCCTCGATCGGACGCCAAAACGCAGGATCGGGTGTGTTGTTGATGACAACAACACACTCGAAGTTCGGATAGTCGAGCCGCGCCACTGCGTCGAGCGTGGCCTTGAGCATCTCCGGCGGCTCGCGATGGGCAGGAATATGGATCGACACTTTGGGCGCAAAGCCCTCCGCTGTCGGTAACGCCGCGGCGATTAGTCGGCGCGGACTACGCCCGAACGCGATAACTGCGATCTCTTCAATACGAGCAAGCGCGATCGCGACCAGCGGCGCGAGCAGGACGATACCGAGCCCGAGCGCGAAAGCGGCCCCGAGCACGAAATAATGGGTCTGCCAGAACGCAAATACCGATGCGCACCAGGCGCCCACCGCATTCGCCGCGACTGCAAGGGTGGCGGCCTCGGCGAAGGTGACGGCGCGTCGTGCCACGATCGGCAGCGAAAGCAGCAGACCGAACAGCACCGCAATAACACCGATCTTCCAATGATCTGGATCGCCCGCAAGTCCGGTCCAGGAGAACTTGGCATGACGTGAGGCATCGAACACGCCCCAGTACATACCGACGCCGCCTTCGTTGGTCTTCCACGGCTGATCGAAAGCTTCGATAACGTTGTAGTCGATGCCGTAGGCGTCGGCACGCGAGACGAAATCACGCAACACGGTCGCCTGTTCTATGCGCCCGGGATCGGCATTGCGCATGTTATAGCCGGCGCTGGGCCAGCCGAACTCGGCGATCACGATGCGCTTGCCGGGATGAGCCTGCCGTAGCTTGCCGTAGAATTCGATCGTTTTGTCGACGGCTTGGCTCGCGTTGAATCCGTCCCAGTACGGCAGGATGTGGGCGGCGATGAAATCGACCGCCGACGCAAGCTCCGGATGTTCGATCCACACCGTCCAGATTTCGCCGGTCGTGACCGGCACCGGACTTTGCCGTTTGACGCGCTGAATAAGCCGGATGAGCTCATCGATCGACTTCTCCGCGCGCAGCGTCGTTTCGTTACCGACCACGATAGCATTGATGTTGCTGTAGCGGCGGGCAAGCGCGATGGCGGCTTGTATTTCCCGCTCGTTGCGGGCTTCGTTCTTATCGATCCAGATGCCGAGGGTGACTTTGAGCCCGAATTCCGCGGCGATCGCTGGCACCAGCTCACCGCCGCCGGTCGAGCTGTAGGTGCGGATCGCTTGCGTATACGGACTGAGGATCTTCAGGTCGGCGCGAATTTGTTCCGGCGTCGGCCGGTCGCCATAGTCGGGATGTTGCGATCGCGTGTAGGGCGAGTAGGAGATACTGGCGAGCGGAGCTTCAATATTGGCAGCGGCCTGTTGCCGTTGGAGGAGTACCCATAAGCCGGCATGCACGCAGGCTACGAGCGCCACCACAGCAGCGACGGTGCGCATAGAAGGACAACCACGCGGGGCAAAATGCAGAGACCCGAACCCGCCCCCTCGGTCCAACCAAGGTCGCGATTAGCGTACCTTGGCTTGAGGCATTCGTGCAAGTAGCGATCGCTCATGGCCGATACAAGGCGAGCAAACAAACGCACGAAAAAAATAATTTTGAGACGCTTTCAAACCAACCAATCTGAACGTTTGTACAGCTTAGCGCGACGATAGCTGAACGTTCGTACAGACTGCGTGCGTCTCAGTCAGATCGGATTGTGCTCTCGCGGCAATGCATGCGCGAGCCGTCCCAAAAGCCGCCGTGAACCGGAACGCGAGGTCCTTAGATGCTTGATCAGCGGTTGGTCGTGCCGCTCGGGACGGCCGCCGTGCCTTGTGTCTCGCCGTTCGGGTTCACCCAGCAGCCGTGCACCCGACTATTGAGAGTGTCGGTCGCTTTTGGATCGATATTTCCCTGGCGCACCAGACAGCGGAAAGTCGCCTGGATATGCCCGGCCGGGCAGCCGAACCGGTCGTAAAGGTCGAGATGGCGAAAAGCGGTATCGAGATCGTCGCGCCAGAGCAGGC
>Ga0306926_10000634_pt1 | contig 33233 bp, 35 predicted proteins | sample flu12Cox44000178_FD_203759 | JGI IMG/M metagenome (GOLD analysis project Ga0306926, IMG submission 203759) | Lab enrichment of tropical soil microbial communities from Luquillo Experimental Forest, Puerto Rico - flux8day.12C.oxic.44.000.178 (v2)... | ecosystem: Environmental > Terrestrial >...
CCGTGAATCCGATCAGCATCACGATCAGCACGAGGCCGCCAAGGAGGGCCGGGCCTACGATGTCGTTGGTGATAGCGCCGGTGACGGCGAGGGCTGCAGCAATGACCCACAGCAGGAACAGGAACCAGGTAGGAATCAGCAGGACCGCGCGGTCGAAGCCGTAATACGACAGATAGACGACGAGCCCGAAGCCCACGAACCCGATGGCAAGAAGCGAGATGCGCGCAATCCCTGCCGCGATCGGCGGCTCGAACAAAGCGAGCAACACCAGGCCGGCGAGGAACGCCAGCCAAATCACCGTGATATGGGCATAGCGAACGTGCCAGCGATTGAGATTGAGATAGGCGAACAGAAATACGACCAGCGTCGCTGCAAGAATGGCCTCGCCCGAGGCCCGCCAGATTTGCTCGGCGTTCGGCGAGAGCGCGAACACCTTGCCCCAGAAACCGAAATCAACGCCGATATAGACGAGGACCGCCCAGCCCAGCGCGGCTGCCGCGGGAAACATGATGCTGCTCTTGACGACGAACAGGATGGTGAGGAATAGCGCCAGCAATCCGGCGATGCCGATGACGATGCCGTGGTAGAGCGTGATGCTGTTGACCTTGTCCTTGTAGGCCTCGGGCTGCCACAGATAGACCTGGTTGAGCTTGTCCGTGCGCAGCTCGAGCACATAGGTCATGACGCTGCCGGGATCGAGCGTGATGCGGAAGATGTCGGCGGTGGCGCTGTCCTGGCGTTCCGGGCGTTCGCCGCTCGAGGTGATGCTGGCGACGCGGGAGAGGCCGAGATCGGGCCAAAACACGCCGGAGCCGACCATGCGATAGTGCGGCACGACGATCAGCCGCTCGATCTGTTCGTCGCCGGGATTGGAGAGCGCGAACACCGCCCAATCGGTGTTTCCCTCGCGCGCCCGCACGTCCATCCGCCGGATGATCCCGTCGGGTCCGGGCGCGGCGGAGACGAGCAGGCGGTCGGCCTCGGTGCGATGGCGCTCGACGGAATCGGTGAGATCGATCGCCTGCGCGTCCGTGCGCACGTTGATCGCTTCCACCGCGCGCGCGGGCGAGAGGCCGACCGCGACCACGGTCAGCACCGCCGTCAGGCAGGCGCGGACGAAATGCAACCGACGTCCTCCCAGCTTCACCCCTGTCGACCCCCTCGCCGAGCTTCGCCGGATTGAGGCCATTCCGCGAGCGCCCAAGGCGAGTGAACTTTACGTTGATTTACGTCGATTTCGCGGCCCTACGCGCCGCGAGAGGCCCGTAAAGCGCCCTCCGCCTGCCCGTCGGACGAGGCTGAAAATACAAGAATTTCAGCGGCTTGCCACCCTCAGCACGATCTTGCGGATATGCGCGCTGGTCTCCATGCGTGCGTGTGCGGCGGACGCCTCCGCGAGCGCAAACGTGCTGTCGATCACCGGGCTGACGCGTCCCGCCGCGATCAGCGGCAGCACGTGCTCTTCCACGGCGCGGGCGATTGCGCCCTTGTCCGCGACCGAGCGCGCGCGCAGCGTCGAGCCGGTGTGCGTGAGGCGCTTGAGCATGATGCGGCGGAAATCGACCGTGGCCTTGGGGCTGCCCTGAAAGGCGATTTGCACCACGCGCCCTTCGACGGCGGCGGCCTCGTAATTGCGCTCGATATAATCGCCGCCGACCATGTCGAGGATGACGTCGGCGCCCTTGCCGCCGGTTGCGGCCTTGGTTGCGGCGACGAAATCTTGTTCCCTATAGTTAACAGCGACATCGGCGCCGAGGCGTCGGCAGGCATCGCATTTTTCCGCTGAACCCGCGGTGGTGATCACGCGCGCGCCGAACGCCTTGGCGAGTTGGATCGCGGCGGTGCCGATGCCGGATGAGCCGCCATGGACGAGCAAGGTCTCGCCGGCTTTCAAGCGGCCGCGCTCGAATGCGTTGTGCCAGACGGTGAAGAAGGTTTCGGGGATTGCCGCGGCCGCGACGGGCGTGAGGCCTTCCGGCACCGGCAGCGCGTGGCTTTCGTGCGCCAGACAATATTCGGCGTAGCCGCCACCGACCACCAGCGCCATAACCTTGTCACCGAGCTTCCAGCGCTTCACGCCGGCGCCGAGCGCGACGACTTCGCCGGCGATCTCGAGACCAGGGATATCGGTCGCGCCGGCGGGCGGCGGATAAAGCCCTTGGCGCTGCATCACATCCGGCCGATTGACGCCCGCGGCCGCGACCTTGACCAGCACTTCGCCTTCGTCGGGGCGCGGCAGCGGACGCTGCTCGGGCACGAGCATATCCGGTCCGCCGGGCGCGCGGATCGCGATCGCAGTCATCTGGGCGGGCAGTGCGGGCATGGCAAAAGTCCTTGGCTGGCGCGGGTTGCCGCGCTTGCTTAGTTGCAGGAGACTGATGTGACAATGGCGGCGCCGGAGGCTATTTTCCTGCTCTCTCGAGCGGAGGCGAGCGATGCCGGCAATGGACGAAGACGACCGTCCGAAGAAAAAGATCGTGCACGAGATCGGCCAGGATCTCGCGCTGCTCTCGATCAAGGAGCTCGAGGAGCGCATCGCGCTTCTCAAGGAGGAGATCGGCCGGCTGCAAGCGAGCATTGCCAGCAAGCAGGGCTCGCGCAATGTCGCCGACCAGTTCTTCAAGAAGTAGAGCTCCGAAATCCGGATTCCGAACTGCGTGCTGCCGCGCTCTGCCACCGCTGACTGCCGCCGCCGCGACGAAGGGGGCTCAAAATATTTAAAATCTTAAGACCTTGTTAAGCTTTCAGGACCATTACTGGGAGCGTCCATCTTCTGGACATTGAGTGGCTCCTGTCCACTCTGTTTGACGCCTCCCTGTTAAAACTTCGAGCCGCCTATCCGGCGGCTCTTTTTTCGCTGCCCTTCCGGCGGCGGGCGCGCGGGATTTCCCTTTTCGCGATCCGTTCTCGGTCTCCACCGCCTGGCCGGCTGGAAACTATGCGCCAAGCTTTATTCGGCGGGCGCTGGACAGGGCCCGGTCCCTGGGCAATCATTCCGGCCTCGCCAGGGGCTGGCGCAAAAGCAAAAACGTGTGCGTAGCGTGAGGCGTGGACGATGTCCGAGAAGTCGGTCAAGGACGCCGTTTCGTTCGGCGAAAGGCTCGCGGCTTCACAAGCCTTCTCCGATCTGTTCCGCGACGGGATGGCGCTCGTGGAGCAGACTGCGGCTTATCTCGACGGTCCAGGCCGGCAGGAAGCGAAGAGACTTTCCCGCAACGCCGCGCTCGCTTACGCCACCGAAAGCATGCGGCTCACCACGCGCCTGATGCAGCTCGCGTCGTGGCTCCTGCTCCATCGCGCGGTCAAGGAAGGCGAGATGACGCTCGCCCAGGCCAATAAGGAAAAGGCCAAGGTAAAGCTCGCAACCGCCGAGTACAACGACGAGCAGAACATCAAGCTCTTGCCCGAACGCCTGCGGGCGCTGATCGAGCGCTCCAAAGCGTTGCACAGGGCGGTGCGTCGGCTCGATGCCACGATGCACGCAACGCCCAGTCGCGCCGATCGCGACAATCCGGTCGAGCGCCAGATCGGCCTGCTCAAGGCGGCTTTCGAGCAGGAGCGCTAGCCGAACGCGTGCGATCGGCCACAGAGGCCTCGGCGTGTTCGTGGCCTACATGGTGACAGCGGGCAGGATCGGGCAATTGCCCGCTTTGACGGTGCCACTGGCCATCCTCGGCTCGATCGTATTCGCCCTGTCGAGCCTGTTTGATCCATGGACGCGGCTGACGATCCTGCTTGTCGGAACCGGAGTGTTCCTGGTGTTGGGGAGCGTCATCGCCTAGCGCCGCGCGTTCGCCGCGAGCGCTCCGTATGAAAAACCCCCGCTCGCGAGCGGGGGTTTTTGCCGGGCGAAGCAGATTGCCGCGCTATTTCTTGAGCCCGATACCCGCGAATTTCTTCTGGAATCGCGAGAGCCGCCCGCCGCGGTCGACCAACTGCTGCTGACCGCCGGTCCAAGCCGGATGCGACTTCGGGTCGATGTCGAGGTGCAGCGTGTCGCCTTGCTTGCCCCACGTGCTGCGGGTGGTGAACTCGGTGCCGTCGGTCATCACCACCTTGATGGTGTGATAGTCCGGATGCAGGTCGGGTTTCATGGGCGATCATCCTGCGCGGCGCGCGCGACGATAAGGCAATGGAAAGTCGCGGCTCTATAGCGTAGCCCGCCAAGGGAAACAAGTCGCAGCCCGAGAGCGCGGCGCCCCGATTGCCACCCGCGATCCGCCGGGGCATTGTCGCGCCGGCTTCGGCTGCGTGCGAAGTTCCGAATGGCCGATTGAGATGAACGTCCTCGAGCGAGACGCTGCGCGTGCAACCGGCACCGCGGTCGACGAACCGCAGCCGGCAACTGCGTCCGTGCCGCAGCGGCAGCAAGGCCGAAAGCTCAGGCCGCTGCTGTCGCTTATGCCGTATATCGCGCGCTATCGCTGGCGGGCGACCGCGGCCCTACTCGCGCTGCTGATCGCCGCCATCGCCACGCTGCTCGTGCCGATCGCGGTCCGGCGCATGATCGATTTCGGATTCTCCCGCGAGAGCGCCAATCTGATCGACAGCTATTTCTCCGTCATGATCGGCATCGTCGCGGTGCTCGCGCTGGCGAGCGCGGCGCGGTTTTACCTCGTGACCTCGCTGGGCGAGCGCATTGTGGCGGACCTGCGCGAGGGGGTATTCGGGCATCTTGTTTCGCTCTCGCTTGCCTATTTCGACGAGGCCAAGAGCGGGGAACTGATTTCGCGGCTCACCGCCGACACCACGCAGATCAAGGCGGCGGTGGGCGCTTCGGTTTCCATCGCCTTGCGCAACGCGGTCCTCTTCGTCGGCGCGGCGACCATGATGGTGGTGACCAGCCCGCGGCTCTCGGCCTTCGTGCTCGCTGCCATCCCTGTCATCGTGCTGCCGCTCTACGGCTTTGGCCGCGCCGTGCGCCGGCGCTCGCGTGCGGCGCAGGACACGCTCGCCGATGCCACCGCCTACGCGTCCGAGCTGATCGGGGGGGTGCGCGTGCTGCAAGCCTTCACCAACGAAGCGCTGGCCAATAGCCGTTTCAGCGCCGCGGTCGAGCGTGCGTTCCGCGCCGCGCGCGATTCCATAAAGGCACGGGCGATTCTCACGGCGATTGCGATCTTCCTCGTTTTCGCCAGCGTCGTCGTCGTGCTGTGGGTCGGCGCCCAGGACGTGCTCGCCGGACGCATGACCCCGGGGCGGCTGTCCCAGTTCGTGCTCTACGCGGTGTTGGCGGCGGCCGGATTGGGCCAGCTCTCGGAGGTCTGGGGCGAGCTGTCGCAAGCCTCGGGCGCGGCCGAGCGGCTGTTCGAGATTTTGCATTTGCGGCCGGCGATCGTGCCGCCGCCGCGGCCGATCGCCCTGCCGGAGCCGCCGCGCGGCGAAGTTGCCTTCGCCAACGTTCGTTTTTATTACCCGGCGCGGCCGTCAAGCCTGGTGCTTGACGGCGTCTCCTTCGAGGTGCGGCAAGGCGAAAAGGTCGCCATCGTCGGCCCGTCCGGCGCCGGCAAGAGCACCATCTTTCATCTCATCCTGCGGTTCTACGATCCCAGTTCCGGCGTGGTGAAATTCGACGCCGTGCCGCTCGTCGATGTCGATCCGCTTGCGCTGCGCCGCCGCATTGCGCTCGTGCCGCAGGACGCTGTCGTCTTTGCCGCTTCCATCCGCGACAATATCCGCTTTGGCCGGCCGAGCGCGAGCGACGCCGAGGTCGAACGCGCGGCCGAGCTTGCGCATGCCCTGGAATTCATCAGCCTATTGCCGGAAAAGTTCGACACTACGGTGGGCGAGCGCGGCGTGACGCTGTCGGGCGGCGAGCGCCAGCGCATCGCCATTGCGCGCGCCGTGCTGCGCGCGGCGCCGCTTCTCTTGCTCGACGAGGCGACGTCCGCACTCGATGCGGAGAGCGAGACCCTGGTGCGGGACGCGCTCGGGCGGCTCATGCAGGGCCGCACGACCCTCGTCATCGCGCACCGGCTCGCAACGGTCCTCTCGTGCGATCGCATTCTGGTCATGGAGGCGGGCCGAATCGTGGAGCAGGGAACGCACGAAAAGCTCATCGCTGCCGGCGGCCTCTACGCACGGCTGGCGCGCCTGCAATTCCAGGCCTGACCTCGCAGTTGCGGCGCGCCGCGCGCCGTCATGGCCGCCAGCTCATCTTGTGCACCGGGGCCCCCGAGCGCCAATTGAGAGCTTCGCCGGAGATGACGAAGCCGTGCTTTTCATAAAAGCGAATGGCGCGGCCATTGTCTTTGTTGACGTGCAGGTCGAGCCCGGCGGGCGATATCCGCTTGGCTTCGGCGATGAGCGCCGCGGCAACGCCTAATCCCCACGCTTCCGGCGCGACCACGGTCTGGTCGATGTCGAGCGTGCTCGGGTCGACGGTGATGAAGCCGAGCATTTTTCCGCCCGCTTCCGCCACCGTGATCGTTGCCGCCGGCACGAGTTCCTCGCGCCAGCGCTCGCGCCACCAGTCGACCCTCTCGTCGAAATTGATGTCCGGATAGGCGAGCTGCCACGTGCGCCGCCACAATTCGATCGCCGCAGTCTCGTCGGCCGGCGTATAGCGGCGCAGAGTGAAGGACGGCCGGACCATCCCGTCCGCCGAGATGCGCTCGCTCGTCTGCGACACGCGCCTCACCGCTCCGTCAGCTTGAGCTCGATGCGCCGGTTGCGGCTATAGGCTTCCTCGGTCTTGTCGGTGTCGATCGGCTGGAATTCGCCGAATCCCGCCGCGACGAGCCGCTGCGGCGATACGCCCTTGGCGATGAGGTATTGCACGACCGAGATCGCGCGTGCGACCGAAAGCTCCCAGTTGTTCCTGAATTGCGGACTGTTAATCCCCCGCACGTCGGTGTGGCCGTCGACGCGCAGCACCCACGGAATCTCGCCGGGAATTTTCTTTTCGAGCTCGAGCAACGCGGTGGCGAGACCGTCCAGCTCGGCGAGGCCTTCGGGTTTGTCGAGCGTGGCTCTGCCGGTATCGAAGAACACTTCCGACTGGAACACGAAGCGGTCGCCGACGATGCGAATGTCGGGCCGATTGCCTAGAATGGCGCGCAGCCGCCCGAAGAAGTCGGAACGATAGCGCGAGAGCTCTTGCACCCGCTGCGCCAGCGCCACGTTCAACCGCTGGCCCAGATCGGCGATGCGGCTTTGCGATTCCTTGTCCTTCTTTTCGCTAGCATCGAGCGCCTCTTCGAGCGCGGAGAGCTGGCGTCGCAGCGCTGCGATCTGCTGGTTGAGAACCTCGACCTGCGCCAGCGCGCGGGCGCTGAGCCGCCGCTCGGCGTCGAGTTGGCCGCTGAGTTCGGTCGCCTTGCCCTGGGCGTCGCCGCCGCCGTCGTAAAGGCCCTTGTAGCGGTCACGCTCGCCCTCGGCCGCGGTCAGACTCGAGCGCAACATGCTGAGCTGCTCCTCGAGGTTGAGCTTGCCGGTCTTCTCCAGCGACAGAAGCTCGGTGAGCTGCGCAATCTGCGCGGTGAGGCGGCTGAGCGCGGTGTCTTTGCCGGTGACTTCCTGCGTCAAGTAGAACTGCACGAACACGAACACCGTCAGCAGGAAGATGATGGCGAGGATGAACGAAGACAACACGTCGACGAATCCCGGCCAGTAATTCATGCCGCTGTCGCGGCGGGCGCGTGCAAGAGCCATTGGAGTCTACTCCGAAGTTCCCTTCGGTCCTACTTATGGACGTTCTCACGCACGAGAGTTTCCAGCAGGCGGCGCACTTCGCGATGCTGCTGGGCCTGCGAGTCGACCCAGTCGCGGATCATCTGCTGCTCGCTGCGCATGTGATGCACCAGCCCCTGGATCGCTTCCGCGAGATTGGCCATGGCCGTGGTGGTGGCGCGCGATCCGCCGCCCTCGGCGATCGCCTCCCGCAGCCGCTCGATGGCGCTTCTCAAGTCGCCCGACGATGCGCCCGTTGCGGGCACCGCCATTGCGGCATCGCCGCCCACGCCGAGATCGCGCACGGTGGTGGAGAGCCAATCCTCGAGTTCGGTATAGAAGCGGTTCTGCGCCTGGCTGATCTGCAGGTCCAGGAAACCGAGCACCAGCGAGCCGGCAAGTCCGAACAGCGAGGCCGAGAACGCGATCCCTATTCCTCCGAGCGGAGCGGCAAGACCCTCTTTGAGCGACTCGAATATGGCGCCCGCATCGCCGCCGGGCTTGAGGCTGTTGATCACGCTGCCGATCGAGCTCATGGTCTCGATCAGCCCCCAGAACGTGCCAAGCAGCCCGAGAAACACGAGAAGGCCGGTCAGGTAGCGCGACGTGTCGCGGCCCTCGTCCAAGCGGGCGGCGATCGAATCGAGGATACCGCGCATCACCTGCGCCGAGATCGCCATGCGGCCGATGCGATCGCGCAGCAGCGCCGCCATCGGCGCGAGCAGCACCGGCGGACTTTCGACCGCGAGGCCAGGGTCAGCAAGCCTGAATCCGTTTACCCAATCGATCTCGGGGAACAGGCGAACCACGAGCCAGAACGCGCGCGCGATGCCCACGGCGAGCACGAAGATGATCACAGCATTGAGGAAGGGATTGGCGAGAAACGCTGCCCAGATCTGCTTGTAGAACACGATCACGACCAGCGCGCAGATGGCGAGGAACAGCACCATCCGGACGAGAAAAATCCGGGGCGAGGACAACTTGAACGGATCGATCTCTTGCGCCATGGCGATCAGCGCCCCTCACTCGACTCACAATACGGCAGCGCCGCGGCGGAAGGAAGAAGGAGGGCTGGCGGCAGGACATCTCTGGGCCAGCATCGACCCCGCTTTTCAGAGAAATCTGAGCAAGATGCTACCGCCTCCGGGCGCGACCGGCGTCAGCCTGCCGGTCCAAAAGGGGTGGCGCCGCAGCTTACAGGCCAGCGGCTTACGAAGTGCTGATTCGGGGCGAAGGCAGAATTGGAACCGCGGCCCCCGAGAGCGCCGCGGCGCGCTTCAGGCCGAAGACCGCCGCGGGAGCGTGAGCGCCTTCGGCGCCGCCTTGAGCGCGCGCAGCATCTGCCGGTGGATGTCTTCGCTGGCGGCAAGGATGCCGCCGGTCTTGATCATGTCGTCGCGTCCGTCGAGGTCGGTGACGAAGCCGCCGGCTTCGCGCACCAGCGCGATGCCCGCCGCCATGTCCCACGGCGCGAGGCCGCGCTCCCAATAGGCATCCAAGCGGCCGGCCGCGACCCAGGCGAGGTCGAGCGCGGCGGCTCCGAACCGACGCAGCCCCGCGACGCTCTCCTGCACGGCAGCGTGTTCGCTGCGCGTGAGTTCCACATCGCCGCGGCTCGGATGCGGAAGCGCGCAGGCGACCACCGCGTCGGCAAGCCGTTTACGCGCTGCCACGCGCAGCCGCTGATCGTTGAGGAAGGCGCCCTTGCCGCGCTCGGCGGTGAATAGCTCGTCGGTGACCGGATTGTAGACAAGGCCGGCGACGATGGTGCCTTCACGCTCGAGCCCGATCGAGATCGCAAAATGCGGAATGCCGTGCAGAAAGTTCAGCGTGCCGTCGAGTGGATCGACGATCCAGCGATGGGTCTTGTCGCTGCCTTCGCGCGCGCCCCCTTCCTCGCCGAGAAAACCATAGCCCGGTCGCGCTTGCTCGAGTTCCTCGCGCAAGATTTCCTCGGAGCGCCGGTCGGCGGCGGTGGCGAAATTACCCGGTCCTTTGACGGAGGATTGCAGGTGTTCGACCTCGCCGAAATCGCGCTTGAGCGTGCGGCTCGCCTTGCGTGCGGCCTTGATCATCACGTTGAGAAGGGCGGAGCGGAGCATGGTCGTCGCGCGGCGGAGACCTCCGCCCTGTATGTTTCATGCCCGCTCGAGCGGGCCTGGCTTCAAGCGCGGGGTCTGCCTGCAGACGGAGTTCGCGTCAAGAGCGCGACTGACGCAATTCTTTGAGCGCGTCGACCCAGGGCTTCGCCGCCTTTTCACCGGCCTCGCGGACCTCCGGCGGCTGCTGCTGCTCGAATGCGTCGAGCGGAATGTCGCTCACCCCGCCGGCTTTGGCGATGATGTGCCATTTGATGGCTTGCACCGGGTTTGCGTTCGCGCCGCGTCCGACTGCGAGAATGTTGGCAAGGCGATTTTGTGCGACCGGGTTGCCCTTGCGCGCGGCTTTCGCCAACAGTGTTGCCGCCAATCGTTCGTTCTTGGCCACACCGGTTCCGTTGAATAGCGCGATGGCATATTCAAGCTGGGCGTCCGTGTTGTCGGCGAGCGCGGCGGCGGCCAAGAGTCGGCCTGCCTCCACCAGATCCTTCGGCACGCCGCGGCCTTCCTTGTAGAGCGTCGCGAGCGCGTATTGGGCTTCCGGATTTCCGACCTGCGCGGCGCTGCGGAAGAGCGCGGCCGCGCGCGCAAAATCCTGCGGAAACAATTGGCCTTCGATATAGAGGAGGCCGAGATTATATGCGGCCGCGGGCTGCCCCAGCTTGGCAGCAGCAGCGAGCAGTTTCGCCCCTTCCTCGCGGCTCGCGGGCTCGATGCGTCCGCTGAAGTGGAGCATGGCGAGCGCGAACATCGCCTCGCGATCGCCGCGCTGCGTGGCCAGGCGATACCATTCGGCCGCCTTTTTGTCGTCGCGCTGGACGCCCAAGCCGTTGGCGTAGAGTTCGCCCAACAGCGTCATCGCCTTGACGTCCCTGCTCTCGTCGACGCGGCGGGTCGCGGTTGAAAAGGCGGTGATGTAGTAGCCGCGTTGATAGGCGCCATAGGCGAGATCGGGTTCGTGCCGCGCTGCCGCGGACGCTGGCGCCGGTGCCGCCTGCGTTGTGGCGGGCTTGGTGGCGGGCTTGCGCGGTTCCTCCTTCACGGCCGGTTTGGCAGCAGGCTGCATCATCGGCGGCGCAGCTTGGGTGGGCGCCTGCGCCGCGGCGGATGCGATTGCGGCGGCGGAGAGCGCAAACGTCAGCAGCGCGGCCGCGGCGTGGCGCACGCGTCTCATGCAACCATCTCCGCAACCGCGAGCCGTTTTGCGGCGTCTGCGACTGCCGCCGCATCGCCGCGTTCGTCCGCGAAAACGCAATCGCCGAGTGCGACGAAGTCTGCACCGGCCGCCGCCAGCGGCTTCACCTCGTCCAGCGAAGCGGCGAATCCGACGCAGGGGATTTCGAACAGCTCTGCCCACCACGCCACGCGCTCGGCGACGGCTTCGAAGGAGGGCCGCCCCCCGCTCGCATCGGGCTCGCCGAACATGACGTAATCGGCTCCAGCCTCGCCGGCGAGCATGGCGTCGTGCCGGCTCGCAAGTCGGCCGCAGCCGGCGATATGCGCCGGCTTGAGCAATGGCAACGCCGCCGTGAGTGCTTCGACCCCGCCGAGATGAGCGCCGTCGGCGCCGGTGCGCACCGCGAGCTCGGCATGTCCGTCGAGGAGAAAGGCCGTGCCTTTGTTCTGTATCGCCGGCGCGAGCGCCTTGACGTGGTCGACCCGCGCGCGCTCGTCGCCATCAGGCAGACGCAGCAGCACGGCGGCAATGTCGGCTGCAGCGAGCGCTTCGGCGAGTCGCTGCGCGAGCCCCGCAGTATCGTGCGGGGTCACCAGGTAAAGGCGCGGAGCAGGACGCCTCGGTTCGGCCGGTCGTTCTCGGGACGCCATGAATATCGATTGCCCCCGCAATCGGGCAGTTTGGGGGCGTTTATACGACCTCAACCCTACGAGACGGTAAAGGTCCGGGCGGCGCGCGCGACGCGCGACCACGCGACCGTTGCGCGAGGCACGGACGAGGATCGACCGGCGATTTAGGCGGCCTTCTTCTCCAGGTCCTGTTTCCATTGCCCGCGCGTCGCCAAGCTGTTCATCATCGCGCGGTGAGTGAAGGCGCGCTGGGCGGCGGCGACGTTCTCGCTTCGGCCGGACCAAGCCTTCTGCGGCGCTGCCTGCAGCGCGCGGCCATAGCTGAAGGTGAGCCGCCACGGCAGGCCACCGATGCGGTTCATGGCATCGAGGTGGGCGGTCGCCTCTTCGTCCGACTGGCCGCCGGAGAGGAAAGCGATGCCGGGGACCGCGGCGGGCACGCAGGTCTTGAGCAGCCGAACGGTTTTCTCGGCGACCTCCTCGACCCCGGCGCGGTTCTTCGCCTTTTTGCCGGAGACGACCATGTTGGGCTTGAGCACCATGCCTTCGAGCGTCACCTTTTGATAATAGAGTTGCTCGAACACCGTCTTGAGCACCCACTCGGTGATCACGTAGCAGCGGTCCGCGTCGTGATCGCCGTCCATGAGGACTTCCGGCTCGACAATGGGGACGATGTCCTCGTCCTGGCAAAGCGCGGCGTAGCGCGCGAGCGCATTCGCATTGGTCATGATCGCCGTGTAGCTCGGAATACCAGGGCCGATGTCGATCACCGCGCGCCATTTGGCGAACTTGGCGCCGAGCCCGCGATATTCGACGAGGCGCTCACGCAGACCGTCGAGGCCCTCGGTGATCACTTCGCCGGGACAGAAGGGCAACGGCTTCGTGCTCTTGTCGACCTTGATGCCGGGGATCGTCCCCGAGTTCTCGATCAGCTTGACCAGCGGGGTGCCGTCCTTCGCTTTCTGGCGAATGGTCTCGTCGTAAAGAATGACGCCGGAAATACATTTCGACATCGCTTCGGAGGAGCGAAACAGCAGCTCGCGGTAATCGCGACGGCTGTCGGCCGTCGATTCCACCCCGATGGTGTCGAAACGTTTCTTGATCGTGCCCGACGATTCGTCGGCGGCGAGAATGCCGCGGCCCGGCGCCACCATGGCTTGGGCAACCTTGTTGAGTTCAGCGAGGTTCATCGCAACCTCCTCCGTCGCATTGCATCCATCCGACAATTTTGCCGCCTCTTCGCGCCGTTGGCAAAGGGCGGATCGCCTCGTCGCGACCAATTTACCTGACCTTGAGGACCTCGACCCCCGGTAATGGCTTGCCCTCCAGCCATTCGAGGAAAGCGCCTCCGGCGGTGGAGACGTAAGTGAGACGGTCGGCCGCACCGGCGGCGTTGAGGGCTGCGACCGTGTCACCCCCACCCGCCACCGTTACAATCTTGCCGGCGGCGGTGAGTTCCGCCGCCGCTTCCGCGATCTCGACCGTGCCGACGTCGAAAGGCTCGAGTTCGAACGCGCCGAACGGCCCATTCCAGACCAGCGTCTTCACGCGCGCGAGCACGGAGCAGACATGCTCGATGCTGCGCGGCCCGACGTCGAGGATCATCTCGTCGTCTGCGACGCCGTCCACTGCGACCACGCGCGAGGGCGTGTTGGCCGCGAACGTTTTGGCGACGACCGCATCGACCGGCAGCACGATTTCACGGCCTGTGGCCTTCGCGGTGTCCATGATCTCGCGTGCGGTCGGCAGAAGATCGCGCTCGCATAAGGACTTGCCGACGGAATGTCCGCGCGCGGCGAGAAAGGTATTCGCCATGCCGCCGCCGATGACGAGGATATCCACCTTGGTGAGCAGGTTGCCGAGCAGGTCGAGCTTGGTCGACACCTTGGCTCCTCCGATGATCGCCGCGAGAGGACGGATGGGGCTGTGCAATACTTTCGTGAGCGCCTCGAGCTCATCCTGCATGGCGCGGCCGGCATAGGCGGGCAGCCTGCGGCCGAGGCCCTCGACCGAGGCATGGGCGCGGTGCGACGCCGAGAAGGCGTCGTTGACGAAGATATCGCCGAGCGCGGCGAGCTGCGCCACGAATTCAGGATCGTTGCGCTCCTCGCCGCGATGGAAGCGGGTGTTCTCGAGGCAGAGGATGTCGCCCGGTTTCATGGCATTCACCGCGTCCGCCGCCCGCTCGCCGACGCAATCATCCGCGAATGCGACCGGGCGTTTGAGAACGTCGGCGATCGCCGGCGCTAAGAGTTTGAGCGATTGTGCCGGGTCCGGCCCTTTCGGGCGGCCGAAATGGGAGAGCAGGATCACCTTGCCGCCCTTGTCCGCGATCTCCCTGATCGTTGCAGCCACGCGCTCGATGCGGGTGGTGTCCGAGACTTTGCCGTTCTCGACCGGCACGTTGAGATCGACGCGCACGAGGACGCGCTTGCCCCTCACGTCGGCCTCATCGACCGTGCGGAACATGTCAACGTCCTACGCGCGCGGTCGCGGCAACCGCCGCTGCCGCGACGCAAAAGAGGTTCATCGCCGGCGGGATCAGATCAGCTTGCCCATCGCAACCGCGGTATCGATCATGCGGTTGGAGAAACCCCATTCGTTGTCGTACCACGACATTACCCGTACCAGCGTGCCGTCCATCACCTTGGTCTGATCCATGGCGAAGACGGACGAGTGCGCATCGTGATTGAAATCGCTGGAGACATTGGGCGCCTCGGTATAGCCGAGGATGCCCTTGAGCTGCTGCTCGGCGGCGCGCTTCACCGCGCCGTTGATCTCGTCCTTGCTGGTCATGCGCTTGGCGACGAACTTGAAGTCGACGACGGAGACGTTCGGCGTCGGCACGCGGATCGCAACGCCGTCGAGCTTGCCGGCGAGTTCCGGCAGCACCAGGCCGACGGCCTTTGCCGCGCCGGTGGAGGTCGGGATCATGTTCATTGCCGCGGCGCGCGCCCGATAGAGGTCCTTGTGCACCTGGTCGAGCGAGGGCTGGTCGTTGGTATAAGAATGCACCGTGGTCATGAACCCTTTGTCGATGCCCACCGCGTCGTTGAGCACTTTCGCAACCGGGGCCAGGCAGTTGGTCGTGCACGAGGCGTTGGAGACGACCTTGTGGTCCTTGGTAAGCTTGTCGTGATTGACCCCATAGACCACCGTGAGGTCGACGCCGTCGGCGGGCGCCGAGATGACGACGCGCTTGGCGCCGGCGGCCAGATGCGCGGAGGCCTTGTCCTTCGACGTGAAGATGCCCGTGCACTCCAGCGCAATATCGACGCCGAGATCCTTCCAGGGCAGCGCTGCCGGATCCTTGATGGCGGTCACCTTGATCAGGCCGTTGCCGATGCTGATCGCGTCGCCCTTGACCGTCACGTCGCCGGGAAAGCGACCGTGCACGGAATCGAAACGCAAGAGATGCGCATTGGTCTCGACCGGAGCGAGGTCGTTGATGCCTACGACCTCAATGTCGCTCCGCCCCGCTTCGGCAATGGCGCGCAGCACGTTGCGACCGATGCGACCAAACCCGTTGATGCCCACACGAACTGACATTTCCCGGCTCCTTCGCTCTCCTTGATGGCGCCTCCCCCGACTTCGCGGCGGCCGGCGCAGGAGCATGAGACACTAAATAGTGACGAACAGCACGACCTGTAAGTCTTAAGTCTTTCCGAGTTTGCTCAACGCCGCCTCTGCGACCTTCTCCGGCGTGATGCCGAAGTGCTTGTAGAGGTCCTTGTACGGCGCGCTCGCTCCGAATGTCGTCATCCCGACGAAGGCGCCATCGGAGCCGATGATCTCGTCCCAGCCTTGCCGCACGGCGGCCTCGACCGCAACCTTGACCTTGGCCGTGCCGACAATTCTCTGCCGCTCCGCGGCGGAACGTTCGCGCAGAAGCTCGAAGCAGGGCACCGATACCACGCGCGCGGAAACGCCGCGCTCGCCCAACAATTTGCAGGCCGCGACCGCGATCGCAACCTCGGAGCCCGTCGCGAACAGCGACACATCCGCGTCCTTCTGCGCCGGTACAATTTCGTAGGCGCCGGCAGCGCAACGGTTCGCCTCCCCAAACCCAAGCCGCAACTGCGGCACGTTCTGGCGCGTGAGCGCGAGAACGCTCGGGGCGTGCGAGTTCTCAAGCGCGAGCTGCCAGCACTCGACGGTTTCGACTGCGTCGCACGGACGGAAGACGTACAGGTTCGGAATGGCGCGCAGCGCGGCGAGATGCTCGATCGGTTGATGCGTCGGGCCATCTTCGCCGAGTCCAATGGAGTCGTGAGTCATCACGTGGATCACCCGCTCGCCTGCGAGCGCGGCGAGACGGATGGCCGGACGGCAATAATCGGAAAAGACCAGAAACGTGCCGGAATAAGGAATGATGCCGCCGTGCAGCGCCATGCCGTTCATGGCCGCGGCCATGCCGTGCTCGCGCACGCCATAATGAATGAAGCGTCCGGAATAGTCGGCGGCGGAGAGGACGGTCATCCCCTTGGGCCTGGTGTTGTTGGAGCCGGTGAGGTCGGCGGAGCCGCCGATCATCTCCGGCACCGCCATGGTCAGCGCTTCCAGCGCAGTCTCCGACGCGGCGCGGGTGGCAACCTCTTTCGGCGCGGCGGCAAGCTTTTCCTTCACCGAACGCACGGCGGCACCGAGCCTATCCTTCGGCAGCTCGCCGCGAAAGCGACGCTCGAATTCGGCGCGACGATCCTTCGGCGCGGCGTTGAGACGATCGTTCCAGGCCTCGTGCGCTGCCCCGCCCGCGCGCCCTGCGCTGCGCCACATCTCGCGCACCTCGGCGGGAATGACGAAGGCGGGCTCCGCCCAGCCGAGTCGCTCCCGCGCGCCTTTGATTTCCTCGCTGCCGAGCGGGGAGCCGTGGGATTTCTCCGTCCCCGCCTTGTTCGGCGCGCCAAAGCCGATGGTGGTCCGGCAGGCGATCAGCGATGGGCGATCGCAGGATTGGGCCTCCTCGAGCGCTTTGGCGATCGCGTCGGGGTCGTGCCCGTCGATGCGCCGCGCGGCCCAGCCGGCGGCCTCGAAGCGTTTCACTTGATCGACGGAGTCGGCAAGCGCCAGCGGTCCGTCGATCGAGATGCCGTTATCGTCGTACAGCACAATGAGCTTGTTGAGCTTGAGGTGCCCGGCGAGTGCGATTGCCTCCTGACTGACGCCTTCCATCAGGTCGCCGTCGGAGGCGAGCACATAGGTACGATGATCCACCAGTTCGGAGCCGAACACGGCGGCGAGATGGCGCTCGGCCATCGCCATGCCGACGGAGTTGCCCAGCCCCTGTCCGAGCGGACCCGTCGTCGTCTCCACGCCCGGCGTCAAGAAGTTCTCGGGGTGGCCGGGCGTGATCGAACCCAACTGGCGGAAGTGTTTGAGCTCTTCGATCGTCATCTTCTCGTAGCCGAGCAGATGCAGCAGCCCGTAGATGAGCATCGAGCCGTGCCCGGCCGACAGCACGAAGCGGTCGCGGTCGGGCCAGGCGGGATCGGCCGCGTCGAACTTGAGAAAGCGCGTGAACAGCACGGTGGCGACGTCGGCTGCCCCCATGGGCAGGCCGGGATGCCCGGATTTGGCCTGCTCGACGGCGTCCATGGCGAGCGCGCGTAGCGCATTGGCCATGCGGTCATGCCGCGTGCGTGCCGCGGCTGCGCGCTCCTCCCGCCGTACGGTTTGCGCGGCAGACGACGCTGCTGCAGCAAGGAGCGAGTCGGGTTCGGTCATCGCCGGGCCAAGCAGTTGTCGGGCGAGGCTCTAGCATGCGGGCGAGGGGAGTCAAAGAACGCGGGCACGCGGTGCGTGCGCCATTCACAGGGGTGAGGATCAATTCCCGCCAAGCGTTGACGAAAAGCCCACACGCAACGTAGGGTTCTCCTTCTAACTGTTTGCCCACGCAAAAGATTTTTTCGGCCACACGGCCGACGAATCCGCTGTGTAATCGGCTCAGCCGAGGGGTTGCCGCGAATGATCGAACCCAGCGCTATCGATGCGGCAAGCAAACGTCTTGCCCTGGCGCTCGATGCGCTTGCCGCCGCGGTCGAGCGGCGGCACGACGCCGACCGCGGCGAACAGACGCTGGACGACCAGTTGCATGCGCTCGGCACTGACCGCGCGCGTCTCGCCGCGGAACTCGACGCCGCCGCGGCGCGCAACCGGACGCTGGAAAACGCCAATCGCGAGGTCGCCCAGCGGCTCGATGCCGCCATTGATACGATCCGTGCTGTGCTCGCGGCAAACGAGGGCTGAGGGGCCATGTCGCAGATCAGCGTCACCATCAACGGGCGTCAATTCCGGATGGCGTGCGAAACGGGGGAAGAGGCACGTCTCACCCACCTCGCTGAGGATCTCGACGCGCGCATCGCGACGCTGCGGGCGCGCTTCGGCGAGATCGGTGACACACGCCTCACGGTCATGGCCGCACTCGCGCTCGCCGACGAGCTCTCGGAGGTGAAGGAGAGGTTGCAGCGGCTCGAGCCCGAGCTCGCCACGCTGCAGGAAGCAAGCGTCGTGTCCGCCGATCGCGCCGAGGCAACCCAGGCGGCGGTGATCGCTGCGCTCAACGCGGCGGCCGAGCGCATCGAGAGCCTCACCCGGCGACTCAATCAGACGCTCGTGGATGCGAGCGTTCCCATGGGATGATGGCACGTTTTCGCGGGTGGCATCGCGGCCGCATCCGCACTACATTGGCCGCGCGGGGCTGCGAGGCGCGTCAGGAGCCATATCCCCGGGGCCTTATCGATCCTTAAGGGAGCTGTCCCTGACCGGGCTCGTGGGCTCGGACATATGGCGCCCACCTACTTTCGTAGGGAACCCGGGATCGACGCTCCAACGGCCATTGCGGCTCCGCACTGACGCCCGGGTCAATGGCTCAATCCATCTCCATTGCAGACGCCAAGGCTGAACTGCGTCGGCAAGCGCGCGCGCGCCGTGATGCGTTGCCGGCCAGCGTCCGCAGCGCCGCGGCACACGCCATTGCAGAGCGGCCGTTTCCGATCACGGTGGGACCGCATTCGATCGTCTCCGGCTTCATGCCGCTCGGGAGTGAGATCAATCCCATCCCGCTGATGCGCGAGCTTGCAAGCCGCGGCGTCCAACTCGCGTTGCCGGCGGTCGCCGGGCGCGGCAAGCCGCTCGCCATGCGCGCCTTCGCCTTTGGCCAAACGCTCGTGGCCGGCGTTTGGGGCATTCGCGAGCCCGCACCCGACGCGCCGGAAGTTTTGCCCGACATCCTGATCGTGCCGCTTTTGGCCTTCGACCGCAGCGGGCAGCGCATCGGCTACGGCGCCGGTTACTACGACTTGACCATCGCGGCCTTGCGCGCGCGCAAGACAATCACCGCCTGCGGGCTCGCCTTCGCCACACAGGAAATCCCCAGCGTGCCGACGACCCAGCGCGACGCGCGCCTCGATCTCGTGCTAACGGAGCGCGAGGTCATCGACTGCCGCACCGTGTGACGAATGCGCATCCTCTTCATCGGCGACATCGTGGGACGCAGCGGACGCGCTGTTTTGCTCGAGCGCCTCGGCGCGCTCGTGCGCGACTGGAAGCTCGACTTCGTCGCGCTCAACGGCGAGAACGCCGCCGGCGGCTTCGGCGTCACCGAAGCGATCTACCAGGAATTCGTCGATGCCGGCGCCGACGTGATCACCGGCGGCAACCATTCCTGGGACCAGAAAGAGGCGCTGGTTTTCATTGAACGCGCCCCGCGGCTGCTGCGCCCGATCAATTATCCCGCCGGCACGCCCGGGCGCGGCGTGGCGCTGATCGAGGCGAAGAACGGCGCGCGCGTGCTCGTCGTCAATGCCATGGGCCGCATCTTCATGGACCCGCTGGATGATCCCTTCGCCGCGGTCGAGCGCGAGCTTGCCGCCTGTCCGCTCAGGCAGGCGGCTGACGCCATCATCGTCGATATTCACGGCGAAGCGACGAGCGAAAAGCAGGCGATGGGCCATTTCTGCGACGGTCGTGCGAGCCTCGTCGTCGGCACGCACACGCATGTGCCGACAGGCGACCACCAAATCCTGCCGCGCGGAACCGCTTTCATCTCCGACGTGGGCATGACCGGCGATTACGATTCGATCATCGGCATGGACAAGGAGGAGCCGCTGTCGCGGTTCCTGCGCAAGATTTCCGGCGCGCGCTTCGAGCCGGCGACGGGGGAAGCGACTTTGTGTGCGCTCGCGGTCGAGACCGACGATGCCAGCGGACTCGCGCGGCGCGTCGCGACGGTGCGGCTCGGCGGTCGGTTGGAACAGGCGCGCCCGCATTTTTGGGACTAGGATACCTCGTCGCACAATTTCTCGGGAGGACTGCATGTGTCCCGTCTCGCTACGAATGGCTGCGCCTGGCTCGGCGGCGCTGATTGCCGCGCTCATTTCGTGCTGCGCGTGTGGCTACGCCGAGACGCTTGACGAGCTCTATGCCAAGGCCAAGGCGGAGAAATCGCTGGTGATCTATGCGGGCGGTCCGGTGACGAACTACGAGCCCTTGGCGAGGGAATTCGAAAGCAAATTTCCCGGCCTGACGGTTTCGATCGAAGGCGGCTTCAGCAACGTGCTGAATCAGAAAATCGAGCAACAGTTCGCGCGCCAGAATCTGCAAGCCGACATGGTGCTGTTCCAGACGGCGCAGGACTTCGTGCGCTGGAAAGGCCAGGGGAAGCTGCTCGCCTTCAAGCCGGAAGGCTTCGACGCCATCGACAAGTCGTTCAAGGATCCCGACGGTGCGTTCATCGTGTGGTACGTGGGCACGCTCTCATACGCCCACAATACGCGACAGGTGAAGCCGGAGAATGTTCCGAAATCGGCGCTCGATTTCCTCAAGGCGGAATTTCGCGGCAAGATGATCGCCTGTTACCCGCACGACGATGATGCGACGCTCTATCTGTTTCACACGCTCGCGCAGACTCACGGCTCCGATTATATCGACAAGTATCTCGCGAACGAGCCCAACTGGGTGCAAGGCCATTTGAGCGTCTCGCGCTCGGTTGCCGCCGGCACCAATATCGTCACGCTGGATGCCACGACTTCGACCATCCTCAATCTGAAAAAGGCGGATCAGCCGATCGAGTTTGCGTTCGCCGAGCTTGATCCAATTCCGGTCTATTACTCGACCGCCGGCATTTTCAAGGAGGCGCCGCATCCCAATGTGGCAAAGCTTTATCTCAGCTGGATTTTGGCACCCGAACAGCAACGCCGCATCGGCACATTCTCGCCGCGCGGCGACGTCCCGCCGCCCGCAGGGCTCAAGCCCCTGTTCGCGTACCGCGTGGCCAATGGTTATCGCGACTTCGTCACCAACGAGCGCCTGCTTGCCGATCTTCGCAACCGGTTCGCGGCCGCGATCGGCCCCATCCGCAATACCGGCGGGGTTCGCTGACGGCGCATGGCGAGGTGTCGTTGCGCCCCGGAGCCAGGTTCTGGATTTCCGCGCAGCCGCGTCCTATTTTGAGCGCGAGACGCCTCCTATCGGGCGCCCGACATCAATTCATCGTCCGCGGCTCGGCCGATCGCGCTTTAGCTCTTGCGCGGGACAGGCCGTCGAGGAGCAAGCCATGGCCGGCCATTCCCAATTCAAAAACATCATGCACCGCAAGGGGCGGCAGGATGCGGCGAAATCCAAGCTGTTCGGCAAGCTCGCGCGCGAAATCACCGTCTCCGCCAAGATAGGATTGCCCGATCCCGCCATGAATCCGCGCCTGCGCGCGGCGGTCATCGCCGCCCGCGCGGAGAATATGCCCAAGGACAACATTGACCGCGCCATTAAGAAAGCGACCGGCGGCGATGCGGAGAGCTACGATGAGATTCGTTACGAGGGCTATGGACCGGGCGGCGTCGCCGTCATCGTGGAGGTCTTGACCGACAACCGCAACCGCACCGCCGGCGAAGTGCGTGCGACCTTCACCAAATCCGGCGGCAACTTGGCCGAGACCGGCGCCGTCTCCTTCATGTTCGACCATGTCGGCGTGGTCGAGTATGACGCCAAGGCCGCGAGCGCCGATGCCATGTTGGAGGCCGCCATCGAAGCCGGCGCAGAGGACGTCGCCTCGAGCGAGGCCGGACACGAAATCTATACGACGCAGGATTCTCTGCGCGAGGTGGCGAAGGTGCTCGAGGCAAAATTCGGCGAGCCGCGCAAAGCGGCGCTGATATGGAAACCGCAGAACACCGTCGCGGTGAACGACGAGCAGGGCGAGAGACTGCTCAAGCTGATCGAGGCGCTCAACGAGCACGACGACGTGCAGAACGTCTACGCCAATTTCGAGGTTTCGGACGCGCTCATGCAGAAGGTGGGTGCGGAGGCCTCGTCGGGTCGGGCCGCGGCGACACGTTGATCGCTGGCACGGGGCCTCGGACGCGGGCTGGCGCTGCTCGCTCGGCTCGGTCCTCCAGGGCGGCTCGTTGCAAATCCGAGCGGGGAGAGCGCCGCAACCGCCCTAGGCTGTTGCCGCCGGCGGAGTTATCAACGGAATGATCATGCGCAGCCTGATTCGCATTCTCGGCATCGATCCCGGCCTCCGCCGCACCGGCTGGGGCGTGGTAGCGCTTGACGGCAACCGCCTGAGCTTTCTGGCCTGCGGGTCGCTGACGACCGACGAGAAAGCCCAGCTGGCCGCGCGGCTCCTTACCATCCATGACGGCTTGCGGCGCGTGGTGGACGAGCATGCGCCGCACGAGGCCGCGGTCGAGGCGACCTTCGTCAACAAGGATGCCTCCGCAACGCTCAAGCTCGGTCAGGCGCGCGGCATCGCCATGCTGGTGCCGGCGATGTCCGGGCTTCCGGTTGCGGAATACGCCCCGAATCTGGTGAAAAAAACCATCGTCGGCGCCGGTCATTGCGAGAAGGCGCAGATCCGCATGATGATCGGAGTGCTGCTGCCGAAAGCCGATCCGCAATCGGAGGATGCGGCCGACGCGCTCGCGATCGCCGTGTGCCATGCGCACCATCGCCGCAGCCGCGTGCTCAAGGTAGCGGCGGGCTGAGGCACGCGCATGATCGGCAAGCTTAAAGGCATCATCGACGGTTACGGCGAGGACTACATCGTTCTCGACGTCAACGGCGTGGGTTACCTCGTACAATGCTCCGCGCGCACGCTGCAGGAATTGCCGGGCGCGGGGCAGCCCGTCGCGCTGTCGATCGAAACTTACGTGCGCGAGGATCAAATCAGATTGTTTGGCTTTCTCACCGACGTCGAGCGCGAGTGGTTTCGTTTGCTGCAGACCGTGCAGGGCGTCGGCGCCAAGGTCGCGCTCTCCGTGCTCGGCACGCTCAAGGCCGCGGATCTCGCCTCCGCCATCGCCATGCGCGACAAGGCGATGGTCGCGCGCGCGCCCGGCGTCGGTCCTAAGGTCGCCGAGCGCATCGTCACGGAATTGAAGGACAAGGCGCCGGCCTACGCCACGGTCGATCCGGCGGTGATCAGGCTCTCCGGCGCGGTGGAGGATAAACGCGCGCCGCAGCCGATCGTGGACGCGGTCTCGGCGTTGATTAATCTCGGCTACGGTCAGCCGCAGGCGGCCGCCGCCATCGCCGCCGCGACGCGCAGCGCGGGCGAGGGAGCCGACACCGCGCGGCTCATCCGGCTGGGATTGAAGGAACTTGCGAAATGACGGGGCTGGGCCAGCGCGACCGGGAGCTGATCGCCGCCGCCACTGACGCGATCAAACGGCGTTACCGCAACGACTGGCAAGAAGTCGGCGCCGCGCTGCGCACCCGCGACGGACGCATCTATACCGGTGTCAACCTCGACGCCTATTTGGGGCGCATGGCGGTGTGCGCGGAGGCGGTGGCGCTTGGCCGTGCGGTCACCGACGTCGGCGAGACCGGCATCGAGACCATCGTGGCGGTGCGCCATCCCGATCCCGACGGGGCGGATCAGGCGATCGTCGTGGTGTCGCCGTGCGGCAGCTGCCGCGAGCTGATCTGGGACTACGACCGCAACGCCCGCGTGATCGTGCCCGGCGCCAACGGTCCCGCGGTCGCGGCAATCACCGACTTGCTGCCGAACAAGTACAGCCGGGAGCGCACGCTGTGAGGACGCCTCGTTGAGCTCGACTCCCCGCCGCCTGGTGACGGCCGAGCGCCGCGACGACGAAGCCGAGGCGGCGGACGGCTCCTTGCGTCCGCAGCGGCTCGCCGAGTTCATCGGCCAGCAGCAGGCGCGCTCGAACCTCTCGGTGTTCATCGAGGCGGCGCGGGCGCGGCGCGAGCCGCTCGACCACGTGCTGTTCGTCGGCCCGCCCGGGCTGGGCAAGACTACGCTCGCGCAAATCGTGGCGCGCGAGCTTGGCGTGAATTTCCGCGCCACGTCGGGTCCGGTGATCGCCAAGGCCGGCGACCTCGCGGCGCTGCTGACGAACCTCGAAGATCGCGACGTGCTGTTCATTGACGAAATCCACCGGCTTAATCCTGCGGTCGAGGAGATCCTCTATCCGGCGATGGAGGATTTTCAGCTCGACCTCATTATCGGCGAAGGGCCGGCCGCGCGTTCGGTGAAGATCGATCTCGCGCGCTTCACCCTGATCGGCGCCACCACGCGCGCCGGTCTCATCACCAATCCGCTGCGCGACCGCTTCGGGATTCCGGTGCGGCTGAATTTTTATTCCGAGGGGGAGCTCGAAGAGATCGTCAACCGCGGCGCGCGCGTCCTCGGCATCGGCATGACCGCCGACGGCGCGAACGAGATCGCCCGTCGCGCGCGCGGCACGCCCCGCATCGCCGGACGGCTGTTGCGCCGGGTGCGCGACTTTGCCCTCGTCGCCGGCGCAACCGCGATAGACCGCGCCGCCGCCGACCGCGCGCTTCTCGAGCTCGAGGTCGATGCCGCGGGGCTCGATGCCATGGACCGGCGCTATCTCACCACCATAGCGGAGAACTACGGCGGCGGTCCGGTCGGCATCGAGACCATCGCTGCGGCGCTATCCGAGCCGCGCGACGCGATCGAGGAAATCATCGAGCCGTTCCTCATTCAGCGCGGTTTCCTGCAACGCACCCCGCGCGGCCGGCTGTTGACGTCGCACGCGTTCCGTCATCTCGGGCTCGCCGAGCCCGCACGCGATCCGGCGCAATTCGGCTTGTTCGGCGAGGGCGTGGAGGAGTAGTTCGGGGGCGCGGGCAGGATGATTGCCGTGGCGACGACCGGGCTCAGGACCATGGAGGGCGGCTGCCATTGCGGCCGCGTGCGGTTCCGCGTCACGGCCGATCTCGAGCGCGTGACCGATTGCAACTGCTCGGTCTGCACCAAGAAAGGATTTCTGCATCTCATCGTATCGCCGGAACGGTTCGAGCTGCTCAGCGGCAAGGACGACCTGACGACCTACCAGTTCAACACCAGGACCGCGAAGCACACGTTCTGCAAACACTGCGGCATTCATCCGTTCTACGTGCCGCGCTCGGACCCTGACAAGATCGACGTCAATGTACGTTGCCTCGACGATATCGATGTCGCTGCGATCTCGCCGAAGCCGTTCGACGGCAAGAACTGGGAGGCAGCGATGCGGGCGCGTGTGCCGTGGCGATGAAGGAGCTCGACGGCGAGTTACGAGGCGGCCGTCACGTCATGTCCGTTCGCGTCTATTACGAAGACACCGACTTCTCCGGCATCGTCTATCACGCCAACTACTTGCGCTTCATGGAGCGCGGCCGGAGCAATCATCTTCGCCTGCTCGGCGCCCATCATCGCGCGTTGTTCGAGGAGGCGAGCGCGGAGACGCCGGGCTTTGCCTTCGTGGTGCGCTCGATGCAGATCGAGTTCCTCAAGCCCGCCCGCATGGACGACGTGTTGACGGTGGTGACCGCGCCGGAAGAGGTGAAGGGCGCCTCGATCACGCTCAATCAGCGCATCCTGCGGGGGGATGATCTCCTCCTCGAGGCGCATGTGCGTGTCGCCTTTGTTTGCGAGGGACGGGCGCGGCCAATTCCCAAAGCGCTGCGCACGGCAATGCGCGCCGATCAGGGCCGCATCGGCCGTTGATCTGCTGCGTGCGCGGCTGATATCGCCGTCGGCTTGGGCAAGCTTTCGTGGGGTGACCTTGCGCCGCACCGGCGGCCGTCTCGGTCCGGTAACCGGGCATTAATCCAATCGGCGCCAGCTAACGTCGAAATGGCGCATCCTGCGCCCTAGTTTGGTCACCTTTCGCGGGACAGCCGAAGGATAAGCCGGGAAAGGAGATGCCATGCCATCCGCCGCGCCGCTTTCCATCTGGGATCTGTTCCAGAACGCGGATCTGGTGGTCAAACTGGTGATGATCGGCCTTTTGGTCGCGTCGATCATGGTCTGGGCGATCGCCATCGAGAAACTCATCCTTTACTCACGCACCCAGCGCGCCATGGATAGCTTCGAGCAGGCGTTCTGGTCCGGCCAATCCCTGGAGGAACTCTACCGGGCGCTGGCCTCGCGGCCGACCCATTCGATGGCGGCGCTGTTCGTGGCGGCCATGCGCGAGTGGAAGCGCAGCGTCGAGGGCCAGCCGCGTTCCTTTGCCGGCCTGCAGATGCGTATCGAAAAGGTCATGGAGGTTACCATCCAGCGCGAGATTGCCCGGCTGGAGCGTCATCTTCTGGTCTTGGCCACGGTCGGCTCGGCCGGTCCCTTTGTCGGCCTGTTCGGGACCGTTTGGGGCATCATGACGAGCTTTCGGGCAATCGCCGGCCAGCAGTCCACCTCGCTCGCGGTGGTCGCCCCCGGCATTGCGGAGGCCCTGTTTGCGACTGCAATCGGCCTCATCGCTGCCATACCGGCGACCATTTTCTATAACAAGTTCGTATCCGACGTGAATAAACAGGCCCAGCGCCTGCAGGGGTTCGCCGACGAGTTTGCTGCGATTCTCTCGCGGCAGATCGACGAACGGGGATAGGGGGACGCAAATGGCAATGAACGGTGGCACTGCCGCGCTTGCCGGCAGGCGGCATCGCCGTCGCCCGGTCATGGCCGAGATCAACGTGACGCCGATGGTCGACGTCATGTTGGTGCTACTCATCATTTTCATGGTGTCCGCCCCCCTCTTGACGGTGGGGGTACCGCTCGAGCTGCCGCAAACGCAGGCCAAGAGCCTCGATCAGGACAAAGAACCGCTCACGGTTTCGGTCAAGGCCGACGGGCAGATCTATCTGCAAAATACCGAGATTACGGTGGAGGAACTCGTTCCCAAGCTCCAGGCCATCACCGAGGCGCGCCAGGGCGCGCAGGAGCGCATCTTCGTGCGCGGCGACCGCCAGCTCGACTACGGCACCGTGATGAAGGTGATGGGGCGAATCTCAGCCGCTGGGTTTCACCGCGTGGCCTTGGTGACCGAGAGCGAGCAGCAGGCCTCTGCGCGTTAACTGCGTGAAGAGGAATGAGGACGGCCTATACCATATCGGCGATTGGGCACGCAGCCGTTTTGCTGTGGAGCGTGTGGTCGCTTGCAGCGAAGCCGCTTCCGGTATCGTCCAATGAGGGTCTGCCGGTCGACCTGGTGACGGCGTCCGACTTCTCCAACATTACCGCGGGTTCGAAGGCCGCCCCGAAGACCGACACGGCAAAACCCCTGGTCGAAAAGGTCGCAGAGGCGAAGCCGGTCGAGGACCCCACCGCCAAGGTGGTGGAAAAGAAGGAAGTCCAGGCCGCGCGCGAGCCCCCGCCGGCGCCGGAAACCAAGCCCGCCGAAGCCGCGCCCGACAAGAAACAAGCCGAAAAGCCGCCTGATCCGATCGCCGAGGCCTTGGCAAAGGACGAAGCGAAGAAGCAGGAGCCGAAGAAGGCCGAGGCCAAGCCTCCGATCCCGCCGAAGAAGCCCGCCCCGCCGGCGCCCAAATTCGATCCCAAACAGGTGGCCGCGCTGCTCGACAAGCGCGAAGCGACGCGGCTCGCCGCCGCCGGAGAGACGCTCAACAACGCGCCCTCGCTCGGCGTGTCGAATGGTGCCGCGGCGCAGTTGTCGCTGAGTGAGTTGGACGCTTTGCGCGCGCGGCTCGCACAACTATGGACGGTACCCGCGGGGGCGAAGGATCCGCAGGAACTGGTGGTGTTGATCAGGATCAAGCTCAAGCGCGATGGCACGCTGGCCGCTCCGCCGATGGTGCTAACCAGCGGAAAGACCCCGCTGTTTATTGCGGCTCGCGACAGCGCCGTTCGCGCACTCTTTCGGGGGCAACCCTACGACATGCTCAAACCCGAGCATTACGAGCAATGGAAAGACGTCGAGATCACCTTCGACCCCCGCGACATGATTCGCGGCTAGCTGTTGCCGCCGCTGCGCCGGGCGGCCGCGCGACGGCTAATGCCGATTCGACGGCAAGCCTGCTCACTCGCCGCCGACTGATCATGTTGGGCGGAGCGGCGAGCGCGTTCGCAAGCCTTTCGCCGCAACCTGCGGCGGCGGTGCTCAAGCTCAACGTCACCGAAGGCAACGTCCAGCCGGTGCCGATTGCGATCCCGGATTTCGTCGGGGTCGGACTGGATCCTCGCCTCGAACCTGCGCCGCTCCGGCTTGTTCGCTCCGATCGATCAGGCCGCTTATATCGAGAAAATTGTCACCATCGACACCCTGCCGCGCTTTCCCGACTGGCGGCAGATCAATGCCCAGGCGCTGGTCACCGGCCGCATCACGCAATCCGACGCACGTCTTAAGGCCGAGTTCAGGTTGTGGGACGTATTCGCGGGACAGCAGCTGCGCGGCGAGCAATACAACACCACGGCTGACAATTGGCGGCGAATAGCCCACATCATTTCCGACGCCATCTACGAGCGGATCACCGGAGATAAAGGTTATTTCGATACCCGCATCGTGTTCGTCGACGAATCCGGTCCGAAGGAGCGGCGGATCAAGCGGCTGGCATTGATGGATCAGGATGGCGCCAATGTGCGCTATCTCACTCGCGGGGACGACCTCGTGCTCACGCCGCGGTTCTCGTCCGCGGCCGATACCATCACCTACATGTCCTACCGGGAGGGCGATCCCAAAGTCTATCTGATGAACATCGAAACCGGGCAGCGTGAGATTGTCAGCAACTTTCCTGGCATGACGTTTAGCCCGCGCTTCTCGCCCGACGGCCAGCGCGTGATCTTCAGCCTGCAACGCGGCGGCAGTTCCAACCTGTTCGTGATGGACCTGCGCTCGAAAGCGACGATGCGCTTGACCGACACGCAGGTCATCGACACCGCCCCCTCCTACTCGCCCGACGGCACGCGCATCAGCTTCGAGTCGGATCGCGGCGGAAAACAGCAGATCTACGTGATGGCGGCGACGGGCGGGGAGGCGCAACGCATCAGCTTTGGCGAGGGCGCCTACTCCACGCCGGTGTGGTCGCCACGTGGCGACTACATCGCTTTCACAAAGCAGACGGAGGGAAAGTTCGCCATCGGTATCATGCGGGCGGACGGATCAGGCGAACGCATTCTCACCGAAGGCTATCACAACGAAGGACCGACCTGGGCGCCGAACGGCCGCGTGATCATGTTCTTCCGTGATCCGGGCGGCAATGCCGGGCCGATGCTTTACACCGTCGACGTGACCGGCCGCAACGAGCAGATTTTGAAGACGCCGAGCTACGCGTCCGATCCTGCGTGGTCGCCGCTCTTGCAATAGCGGCATGATTGGGGGGCGCAGCATGAAATGGAACTCGCGGAGCCCATAAGGCGCCGCATTCACCGGGCATTAACCACCGGGAGGGGTTTTCCGCTTTTTCCCTGCGGTTGAGCGATCAGGGCAACACCCGATCAAGGTCAGCAAGAACCTTCGCTTAACCACGCACCTGTTAGACCTGCATGTGCGGCAGTGAGGCAACCATGGAGGCAGCGGAATGACGAATGGTGTTGTGCGCGTCGTCCGCGCGGCAAAGCTCGCCGGCTTTCTCGCCTTGGCCCTTGCCGCGTCCGCTTGCGCGAACAGACCCAACGATCCGCAAGCCGGCGGCAGCGCGCCGCCGGGCAGCCAACAGGATTTCGTGGTCAACGTCGGCGATCGGGTGTTCTTCGAATCCGACTCGTCCGAACTCACCTCGCAGTCGATTGCCACGCTGGAGAAGCAGGCGCAGTGGCTGCAGGTCTACAACCAATACACCTTCACCATCGAAGGTCATGCCGACGAGCGCGGCACGCGCGAGTACAACATCGCGCTTGGCGCCCGGCGGGCGCAGACGGTGCGCGACTATCTCGCTTCCCGCGGCGTTCATCCGCAACGCATGCGCACGATCTCCTATGGTAAGGAACGCCCGGTCGCGGTGTGCAACGACATTTCATGCTGGTCGCAGAATCGCCGCGCCGTCACGGTGCTGAACACCAGCTCCTGAGCGCGAGGAACACGGGGGAAGGGGACAATCGGCGCCTTCGGGCGCCGGTTGTGTTTCAGAGGCTTCCCCTTTGAAACGGGGAATCGTAACTTCGGGGCGAGAGGGCGCAACGAGGCGGCCGCGGGTGCCAAGCCGGTGCTTCACAACAAGCCGGTGTCCTCGAGCGCAGGCGCAATGACGATGGACTGGCCGCTGGCTGCGGGTGTGCGCCTTGCTGCTTGCGCGGGCGCAAGCGCGCTTGGGGCGGCGCTGTGCGCTTGCGGCCAGGACAACCGTTATGTGGCGCCGCCGCCGCCGAAGGTCACCGTCGCGATGCCGGTGCAGCAGAAGGTCACCCGCTATCTCGAGGCGACCGGCTACGCTCGGCGATAGACACCACCAATCTGGTGGCGCGGGTGCAGGGCTTCCTGCAGAAGATCAATTACAAGGACGGCGAGGAGGTGAAGGAAGGGGCGACGCTCTTTGTCATCGAGCCCGAGCCGTACAAGCTCAAGCTCGAGCAGGCGCGGGCCGCCGAGGCCGGCGCCCAAGCAACATTGAAGCAGGCGGAAGCGGAATACGAACGCCAGTCCGAGCTGGCGAGTCGCCAGGTTTCGTCGAAGTCGGCGCTCGACAAGGCAACCGCCGACCGCGATTCCGCGCGGGCCAAGCTCAAGCAAACCGAGGCTGAGACCGCGCAGGCCGAGCTCAACCTCACCTATACAGACGTAAAGGCTCCCTTTGACGGCGTCGTCACCGCGCGTCTCGTTTCGCCGGGCGAGCTAGTGGGAGCGAACGGTCCGACCCAGCTCGCCACCATCGTCCAAACCGCTCCGATATACGTCAACTTCAATATCAACGAGCAGGAAGTGCTCAACATCCGCGCCGACATGCGGCGCCTTGGCATCTCCAAGGAGGAGTTGAGGCAGTACCCGATCGAAGTCGGATTGCAGACCGACGAAGGATATCCGTATCGCGGCACATTGAATTACGTCGCTCCCACCATCGACCGCGCGACCGGAACGCTTGCCGTGCGCGCGATCCTGCCGAATCGCGAGCAGGTGCTGGTGCCCGGCAATTTCGTGCGTGTGCGCGTTGGCGCCGCCGACGAGCACGACTCCCTGCTGGTGCCCGACGCAGCGCTCGGCACCGATCAGGGCGGGCGATACCTGCTCGTGCTTGACAAGAACAATACGGTCGAACAGCGCAAGGTCGCCATCGGCCCCAAGGTGGGTGATCTGCGCGTGATCGAGAACGGGCTCAAGCCGGACGATCGCGTCGTCGTCGCCGGCATACTGCGGGCCATCCCGGGCCAGAAAGTCGATCCGCAGCTCGAAACGGTGGCTGCGACGCCGACTCCTGGCACAGCCGCCAGATAGCAGCAGCGGCGCATGATCTCCGATTTTTTCATTGCCCGGCCCGTTCTGGCGAACGTGGTCGCCATCCTGATGATCGTGATCGGCGGCGTCGCCATCTTTGCGCTGCCAGTCGCACAGTACCCCGATGTGGTGCCGCCGACGGTGCAAGTCATCACGCGCTATCCCGGGGCGAGCGCCCGCACTGTCGTCGATACCGTCGCCTTGCCCATCGAGCAACAGGTGAACGGCGTCGAAGGCATGATCTACATGCAGTCCTTCAGCGGCGCGGATGGCAGCTATTCATTGACGGTCACGTTCAAGATCGGCGTCGACCTCGACACCGCGCAGGTCCTGGTACAGAACCGCGTGTCGAGCGCGCTGTCGCAGCTGCCGCAAGCGGTGCAGGCGCAGGGCGTCATCGTGCAGAAGAATTCGACGGCGATTCTGCAGATCGTCACGTTGACGTCGCCCGATGCGCGCTACGACAGCCTCTACCTCGCCAATTACGCCACCATCAACCTCAAGGACGAGATCGCCCGGCTACCGGGCGTCGGCAATGTCGTCGTGTTCGGCGCCGGCCAATATTCGATGCGCATTTGGCTCGATCCGAACAAAATGCAGGCGCGCGGGCTGGTGCCGCAGGACGTGATTCAGGCGTTGCAGCAGCAGAGCACGCAAGTCACCGCGGGTCAGATCGGCGCACCGCCCGCGCCGTCCGGCCAATCGTTCCAATACACACTCAATGTTTTCGGCAGGCTCAGCGATCCGGCCGAATTCGCCAAGGTGATTGTCAAGACCGGCCGCGCCGGGGAGATCACGCGGCTCAGCGACGTGGGTCGGGTCGAATTGGGAGCGCAGACTTACGGGCAGGTCTTCACGCTCGACGGGCAGCCGGCGGCAGGGCTGGCGGTCTATCAGGCGCCGGGCGCGAACGCGCTCAACGTGGCGACCGAAGTGCGCGAGAAATTGGCCGAGCTCAAGCGCGAGTTCCCACAGGGGCTTATCGCCGAAATTCCCTTCGACACCACCAAGTTCGTCGAGCAGTCGATCCACGAGGTGTACAAGACGCTCTACGAAGCCGCGTTCCTCGTGCTCATCGTCATCCTGGTGTTTCTGCAGGACTGGCGCGCGATGCTGGTCCCGGCGACGACGGTGCCGGTCACCATCATCGGCGCCTTTGCGGCGATGGCGGCGCTCGGCTTCACCATCAATTTCTCGACTCTGTTCGCGATCGTGTTGGCAATCGGCATCGTGGTGGATGACGCGATCGTGGTGGTCGAAGGCGCCGTCCACAACATCGAGAAGGGCATGTCGGGGCGCGAGGCGGCGAGCGCCGCGATGCGCCAGCTGTTCGGCCCGATCATCGGCATTACGCTGGTGCTGATGTCGGTGTTCCTGCCGGCGGCATTCCTGCCCGGCCTGACCGGCCGCATGTACGCGCAGTTCGCGCTGGTGATTGCGGCAACCGCGCTGCTGAGCGCCATCAACGCCGCCACCTTGAAGCCGACCCAATGCGCCATGTGGCTGCGCCCCGCAGTTCCGCCGGAGCAGCGCAACATATTCTACCGCGGATTCAATCGGGCCTATGACAGGATCGAGAGCTGGTATGCGAGCTTGATGGCCCACATGGTCGCCCACAGCGCACTGATGGTGGCGGCTGCGATCGCGCTGATAGTTGCTACCGGCTACTGGTTCTCGCGCATACCGACCGGTTTTCTCCCGATCGAGGACCAGGGCTACATGATCGCGATCGTGCAATTGCCCGACGGGGCGTCCCTCGAGCGCACGCAGAAAACGTTGGATAAAGTGTTCGAGATCGCGCGCAAAACGCCGGGCGTAGCGCGCGTCGTCAACATCGCCGGAGTCTCGGCGCTCGACAACAGCGCGACGCTGTCGAGCGCCGGGGTCGCCTACATCATCCTCAAGGACTGGAGCGAGCGCGGCGAAGGCGAAGACCTCATGTCGCTCTTCAACAAGCTCAACGCCGATCTCGCCGCGATTCCGGAGGCTGACATTCTGGTGATGCCGCCGCCGCCGATCCAGGGCATCG
>Ga0306926_10000635_pt1 | contig 33188 bp, 31 predicted proteins | sample flu12Cox44000178_FD_203759 | JGI IMG/M metagenome (GOLD analysis project Ga0306926, IMG submission 203759) | Lab enrichment of tropical soil microbial communities from Luquillo Experimental Forest, Puerto Rico - flux8day.12C.oxic.44.000.178 (v2)... | ecosystem: Environmental > Terrestrial >...
CCCGGCGGGGCATCCGCAACACGCGGCGGCTATTCATGTCCGAGCTGGATCATTCACGTCAGGTCGCCGCGGTCGCGACACGGGCGCGATGTCCGCTATGCGTCCAATAGCGTCGCAATGAAACGTCGCGGTGATCGTGAAAGGCGGACCAATTTAGCGGCGCGTCGGCGCGACTTTGCCAAGCATCTGCGAAGCGTGCCCAGTCCAACGAAAACCGACGAACCCGCCGTCGGCATCGAAAAGATAATCAAAGCCGTTGAGGAAGCGCAGGCTCGTGTTGACGAAAGGCGTGCGGGTGCGGCTAACGAGGGTCAAACGCGCAGGGGCCAACGGGTTGAGATGGTCGCCCAGCGCGAACGTATACATAGCTTGAGGAGACTCCTCCGTAGGAATCGCAATCGTGATCTTTGTGCCCTCGACCAGCCTCGCCGAGGATCCCTCGATGTCGGCCGCGGCTTGGCTCTCGGGCACCGTCAGATACATAGTGGTTACGCCGGTATCTATTAATGCATTTCCGCAGGCGGCAGGCTTTATCCCGTTGACTGAAATGCAAGCAGGCACCGGTGTCCAATCTCGACCGTCGACGGTTGGTTCAAGCTTAACGTAGGAAAAATCGTCCCGCGTGTTCGCCGCAGTGAGACCAATGTGCACCCCTCGCCGAGTCACAATATAGCCGCGTCGCAAAGATCCCGCGTTGGGACCTTCGGCGATAACATTTAGCAATGGATTCTTGTTAGGCTGGTTTTGCACTTCTTGATTGCCGCGCCGACTCGAATCCTATGCCCATCATCGAGACTCGGTGCGGCGCCTCGTTTGGCGTGCAACGCCGAGCGTTCGGGGTACAGTCGATCCGGCTGACAGCAAGGACCGGGATGGGCGCGGTCGCCACACGTGCTCCATTACCACCCATGACCGTCATCGGAGTGACGACCCACTGACCAATCATGATGCGGCCAGAACTTGAGTAAGTGAGTTGGCCCGGTCCTAATGATTGCAACCTGTGGATATTCGGTATCTTCTCGGCGGAGACGACAACGCCGACCGAACCCGTGTCCATGACAGCACTGTAACTTTGTCCGCCAAACGAGATGCGCAGTCGCGGTAGATTGGCGATGTCGTCATGCGGATCGGGTGCGTTGGTGTAGGCTAGATATACGCCGCGATGATATTCGTTATATCGATCCGGTGAATCAGCGGGCGCCGGCGCGCTGCTAAGCAAGAATAACGTGGCCGCACCGCTCACCTGCAGAATCGATCTGGCCGCCAATTCAGACCTCCATGCCGCCGAGTCCTGCTGGAGCAGCACTTCGAATGCGAGCTGACATTAGTCGATGCCGCGCATCGCGCCTAGCAACGGGATGCGCTCGGCACGTCCGCTTTAGCTCCGTTAGCGACCGAATTGCCGCATCGCAGCGGATCCGCCGCTTTGTGTGCCAGAAGGCGACATATGCGATGCAGCGAACTGAACTTTATTCGATCACCTCGTCGGCGACTGCGAGCAGCTTGTCCGGCACGTTAAGGGGAATCGCCTTCGTTTTGTTGCCGGATTGGCCTCCGTCTGCCCACCCGGTAGTGGGCTATTTTGATTGTGGCGACTCGAGCCAATCGATTTGTTTCGCCAACTCGTGCCAGCAAGCGCCAGCCTCTGAAAACGTGACCCTTGCGGTGGGATCGGTTGCCGCCGCCGGTTGCCGTTCGCAGTATGCGGCCCGGTCGAGGCAGTGCTGAACTCGTGGCAGCTTCATGCTGCGGTGTTTTCTCGCGGGCTTTGCCCCAAATCGGTACGGTTTTGTCACGCTCTGCGACGAGACTCAAGCAGTTGAACCCATCGGAAGAACCGCATACAATCCACGAGTTCGATGGCATTGCTTGTTGCGCGCCCGCGATACGGGCCTTCCTCAAGACAGCGCTGAGTCGGATGAGTGATCGTAAGATGGCCGCGCGGCCGCGATCACGTTCTTGCATTCAAGGAGGGCCACGATGGCTACAGGTACTGTCAAATGGTTCAACCCGGCGAAAGGCTACGGATTCATTCAACCCCAGGGCGGCGGCAGAGACGTGTTTGTCCATATCTCCGCTGTCGAACGCGCCGGCCTTAGTTCTCTGAATGAGGGTCAGACGGTCGAGTATGAGATCGTCAGCAATCGCGGTAAGGAATCCGCGGACAATTTGAAGGTCCGCTGACGGCGGCGGACTACTCATCGACATCTCGGCGGCCACCGCAGGATTGGAAAACACTTGCAAGTATTCGTTCGCGACAACAATGTCGATCAGGCTCTGAGGGCGCTAAAGAAGAAGATGCAACGCGAGGGCGTTTTTCGCGAGATGAAGCGCCGTAAGGCCTACGAAAAACCGTCCGAGCGCAAGGCTCGCGAGAAGGCGGAAGCCATTCGACGCGCACGCAAGGCGGCCCGGAAACAGGCCCAGCGCGAAGGGCTCATTGCCCCCCCGAAACGCCGGGAGGACGCACGCCGTCCGCCCGGGCGGCCCAGGTCGTTCTGAATTGTTTGCACCGCGCCGGGTGCGCGGTCGGACGCCCCGAAACCGGATGTGCAGCGCCGCAGTGCGGTAGCGCTTGACACCTGACGGTCGTTTCGCATGACGCGCATGGCGTATCCGCTACTCGGGAGATAGGCGGATTCAATCTGTGGACATTGAATTGGAACACGCGAGCGCGCGTCGCGCGATATCGGCGCCCGCTTCCAGCGCCGTTGGCGTTCGCAACAGGGGCAAGGGTGGGAAATGCAACATGCCCCACTCCGGCCCCCAACATGCACGAGTGAGATCGATTACAACACTCAATGAGCCAAGGAGAATCATCGTGGCTACGACGCGACAGCGGACAAAGACGATAACAATGTCAACCGAGCCTGAAGAACTCGCCACGCAGCATAAACAGCCTGACGGCGGCCGCTTCCTGCTGCAAGTGGATAGGCAAACGAAGCAGTCGTATACGACCTATGAGGCTGCCGAGGCGGCGGGAACGGCAATCAAGAAAGCCTATCCTAACCTGCAGGTGGCGGTGTACGACGGAGTAGATAACGTGAGCAAAATTGTCGAGCTGCCGAAGTCCGGGAACCATTGAGTCCGTGGATTATGAAGAGCGAACTTGCCGGCTGCTCCACAAGGTTCGCTCCGACTTGGCCGAATAATTCCTTTCCCATCGAATTTCCGTGATAGATTCCAACAGAGACACTAGCGCTGATACGCGGGAGCGTTGGAACATTGCTATGCCTGCCGACCGCGGGACCGCATTCGACTACGGCGTCGCCGCCGAGCTGTTCATGGGCAAGCGCAAGGGCGGGCCGCGACAGCCGCTGAGCTATCGCCGCTTTGCCACCGCGGCGGAGGCGATTCGGTTTGCCGTCGAGGAGCTTCCTGCCGTGCGCGCGCTGGGCGCCTGGATGCAGGTCGGTGACGAGCGCTTCGATGGCGACGACATTCAACGCCTCTACGAGAGCGATAATTACCCATTGCGACGGCCTCCGTCGGATTGATTGCCGGCATCCATCCATCTCTGGTCATTTTCTTGGGATCGACACGGTCGCGACGCCAGCGGCATGTCCGCTTCGCTCCAATTCCTGACATGCACGACGCAAATAGCGTGCCGCTCGCGCCGCGCGCGTCACTCTTCGCACACGCTCGGGCCATCAGCACAGATTTGCGACCGCTCTTGGTATTGCGCATATAGAACGGCCACGAACAGGGCGAAGAGGATGGCCAGCACAATCCAAACGTTAACGCGCATCCTTGTCGCGGCGCTTTATTGCAGCAACAACAGACAAGTCCAGAGAGCGCCACTCGTGAGAAAAACAGGTAACTTGGCCACTCCCAGGAAAGATCCGGCAAGAAAAGCCGTCGCGCCGGCTGCTGCCCACCCGGCTCCGAGAACCAAGATCCGAGCCAAAACAAAAGTCATTGGTTCGGTTCCGACGCTGGAAGTCACCAAGTCACCTGAAAATATGCTCTTCTAAAAACACCTGCCAAATCAATTTGATGTAAATTCTTCAGTTGTTGTGTTGCCGGTTAGCGGGAACACGGACGGCATGATCGGCACGGACACAATATCCTTTGAAAATTAGGAGGATCTTCATGTCGCGAGCTCATGTCGTAGGCATGGTGCTATCGGTTTTGGCTGCGCTTGCCGCAACGGCGCAGGCGCAGGAGCAATCCCTTTTCGCCACCACCAAGGTCGAAGGCACGGAGAACGTCTACATTTTCCGTTATGTGCGCCACCAGTCCATGTTCATCGTGACGCGAGAGGGCGTGATCGCCACCGATCCGATCGGGCTGCGGCGGCCGGCGGCGAAGGCGTACATCGAGGAAATCCAGAAGATCACCAAGGCGCCGATCAAATATGTCATCTACAGCCATAGCCATTTCGATCACATCGCCGGCGGCCAGCCATTCAAGGATCTCGGTGCGGTTTTCGTAGCGCACAGGAATGCCAAGTCGCGCATTGCCGCGTTGAAGCGCCCGGACGTGGTCGTGCCGGATCAAACCGTCGACCGCAAAAGGACAATCACGTTGGGCGGCACCACGCTCGAACTCGTCTATGTCGGCAAGAACCATTCCGACAGCACGCTGGTGATGCGGCTGCCGAAGGAGAAGGTCATCTTCACCGTCGATTGGATTCCACTGGAAACGCTGCCGTTCCGGGGCATGGCAGACACTTATCTCCCCGACATCGAAAATGGACTGCAAAAGGTCATCGCCATGGACTGGGATCGTTTGATCCCCGGCCATCCGGGCCCGGATGGCCGTCAGACCGGGAGCAAAGACGACGCCCGGGCCGCGCTCGCCTTTCTGCAGGATTTATCGGCTGCGGTGAAAAAGGCGGCAGACGACCACAAGTGCCTGGCCGCCGCCATGCGCGATATCAAACTGCCCAAATACGAGAAGTGGGCAAACTACGACGCGTACCTGCCGATGAACATCGAGCGCTTCTGCGATTTCCACAGCCTCGGAATTTGAAGCTGGATCGCTCGATTCCATCGCGCACCCCGGTCAACGCCCACGCGTTTCCGACGCGACGCGGATAACCCCACAGCCGACATTCGCTCCTATCTGGGTTTCGGTCGTTAAGGCCGGTCACAATTTAGGGCCGATCGTTTTCAGTGCTGCCGACGAAGGTCGCCAGGCAGCCGCAGCGCCGAGCAGCGCGATGAACGCGATCAGTCAGCGCCCGCCGCCGGCAGGCAATCGCCGCTTGCTAGCGCGCGCGTTTGAGCAGCTCGTAGGCCACCGGATTATCCGGGCAGGCACCGAAGCCGCATTCCAGCAGCGTCGAAATTACGTTGAGCACTGCGAGCGCGATCACCAGCAACACCGCCGCGCGTTCGAACCCGCGGATCGCGGGCGTTTCCGGCGTCCCATGGCCGATGAACTGGCCCTCGAACAGCAGCAGGACCGCGGTCAAAACGATGGCAACGGCAAAGCCGATAAATGCCCAAGTATAGTAATGATATCCTAGTAGTGCGGAGCCGTAGCCGGCATCTCCCGGCATGATGTGCAGGAGAATCTGGCGCATGGCGAAGCTGGCGCCGACAACGGCGGCCAGCAGTGCCACCGCATAGTGGCTGGGGTGCGGCCCGAAGCGCACGTTGAGTATGGGACCCACCGCCAGCATCGCGAACTGAATGCGCTGCAGCAGGCACAAGGGACAGGGAAGCTCGTCGAGCAGAAGTTGCGCGGCAAAGGCGACAGCGAGCACCAGCGCGATGGCATAGAGCGCGAGCGCATTGAGCGTGACTGCGAGGGATCGGGGCATGGAGCGCTCTAGAAGGGCAGCTTCAGCGCATCGCTGGCATGGTGCAGATAGGTCGCGACCGAAGCGATGAGTGCGGCTGCGAACAGCACGAGCGCCTGCACTCGCGGGCCGCCCCAGGCTACGAGCATGACTATCGTGACGGCAAGAAACAGGGCGGTGAATTCCATCGTCATTCTCGCGGGCAGGAGAAGATGCGCGGCCGCGTGATGAAGTCGCGCGGTTTCACTCGATCACCTCGTCGGCGCGTCCGAGCAGTTGTGCTGGCACTCCAAGCCCGAGCGCCCGAGTCATTTCACACGTTACGCGCCAGGAACTCCCACAGCAAACGCGTGGCGGCGCGCCACGCGTCGAGTGTGCTCATCTGCGTGAAGCCGTGCGGTATGCCTTCCATCACGTGCAGCTCGTAGCGGCTCGCGACGGCGAACAGCGCCTGCGCCAGCGCCAGCGAGTCGGCGAGACACCAGGCATCGTCGCCCGCGCCCATGATGAAGCACGGCGGAAGTTTCGCCGACACCGCCTTAAGGGGACTAACGCGCGGATCGTCAAACAGAGCCGTGTTGCCCGCGACGTATGCCTTCAATTGCATTTGCAGCCCCGCGTGCGTGCGGTTGCGCTCGGCGGTGGCCGCAAGATCGAAGGCGCCGTAGAAGAGCAGCGCCGCTCGCACCCCCGCGCGCGTTTGCGGAGCACTCGAGGTGACCGCGCTCAGCGCCAGGTTGGCGCCGGCGGAATCGCCACCGATCGCGATGCGCCTCCCGTCGCCGTTCCAGCGCTGCGCGTTATCCGCGGCCCATCCGATTGCGAACATGACGTCTTCCAGCGCGGCCGGGAACGGATGCTCGGGCGCGAGTCGATAGTCGAGGATGATGGTCAGATAACCGGCTTCGGCAAATTGCATCCCGAGCTTGCGGAACGAGGCTGGGGTGCCGAACGCCCACCCGCCGCCGTGCAGGTAGATGACGACTGGATGCGGACCAGCGCCCTCGGGCACCGCGACGTCGGCGCGCAGGCCGGCGCGCAGCTCGATGTTCTTGTGAAGATCGCCGATCGCCGGAAGATCGCGGTTGAAAATTCCCGCCAGCTCCTCCCACGCGAGGCGCTGCGCGGCAATGTCGCCGGCGGGATTCCAGACCGGTAGACTGCTGAGAACCTGGCGATCGTGTTCGCTGATCATTGGCTGCGATCTTGCCGGCTTGCGCAAGGTGTAAGTGTCCCGATTCCGAAGTTCGCACGCGCTGGCGGCAGTCTCGATGCGAACTTCGGAATCAAGGGACACTAGCAACGTTATGATTCTAGTGCCGCTTTTGAACCCGAAGTCGCAAAACACCCTTGCCGCCCGATCGTGCGAACTTCGGGTTCGCGGCACTAGCGCAACGCTCGGCTTCCAACGATGAAGGCGCAACGAGTGTACGGCTCGCCTAGGTATTCGCAACAGGGACTGCTGCATTGCGGAATTGTGATCGGCCCTATGTCAGCTCGGGGTCATTAGCGCCCTAGGCAATCGAGGCAGGGCGGCGGCGCATGTCCGCTTCTGCTCCAATACCGGACATGTCAATGCGCGGCAGCAGAACGCCGCCTTGCGCGTGCGAACTTCGGAATCGGGACACCAGCCTCGTATTGATTGCGGTCTGGCCTAGCTGGAGAATGGGCGGTCAGAACAGGTCTGCGGGAGGAGCATCGTGATCTCACGTCGTCTTGTGATCGGACTGCTCGGGGCGGGAGCGGTAGCGCTCGCGCTCTATGCCGCTCCCGTGGCGCCGGCCCTCTCGCCCGAGGCGCGCAACGCGAAGCTTGATGAAACGCTGCGCGGATTGGTCGAAGGCCGCAGCACTCCGGGTATTGTGGTGCTGATCCTGCAGAATGGCCGCCCGGTCTACAGCCGCAGCGTCGGCGTTCGCGCGGTCGGCAGCGCCGCGCCGATCGGCGAGAACGACATGTTCCGCCTCGCCTCGATGACGAAGGCCGTCACCTCGGTGGCAGCGATGATCCTTATCGAGCAGGGCAAGATCGGCCTCGACGATCCGGTCAGCCGTTTCCTCCCCGAGTTCGCCAAGCTTAAGGTGCGCGGGGCCGACGGCAGCGAGGGTCCTGCGAGCAGGCCCCCGACGATCCGCGAGCTGCTGACCCATACCGCCGGGCTCTCCTATAACTTCATCAACAATCCTCGGCTCGTCGATGCATACCGGCAAGCGCGCGTGACCGACGGGCTGGACCAGCCCGAGCTAACCACGGCCGAGGCGATGCAGCGTCTCGCCTCCGTTCCGCTCGGCTATCAGCCCGGCACCGGCTGGGAATACTCGCTCGCCACCGACGTGCTCGGGGCCGTCATCGAGAAGGTGACGGGGGCGAGCCTCGGAGCTCTTGTAACCGAGCGCATTGCAAAGCCGCTGCGCATCGAGAGCTTTGTGTTCAACGCACCTGACACCATCCGCTCCCGTTTCGTGCAGGTGACGCGGCCCGCACAGGTCACGGGCGCACTCGGCACGGGCTACGTTCCGGTGGCGGGACCGGAGGCTGTGCCGTTCCCTGCCACCAAGGGCATTGCCAATCTCGACCCGAACCGCGCCTTCTCTGCGACCGCCTATAACTCGGGCGGCGGCGGCATGAGCGGCACGATCGGGGACTACGCGCGGTTCGGGCAAATGCTGCTGAACGAGGGCGAGCTCGACGGCGTGCGGGTGCTCCGCGCGGAGACGGTCCGGCGGCTGACGCAGAACGCGACCGGCAATATGCCGACACTGCGCGGGCCGGGTTGGGGCTTCACGCTGGGCTTTGGGATACTGACCGATCCGGCTGCGGCCAAGAGCCGTCTTCCGGCCGGCAGCTATGGGTGGGGCGGCATCTATGGCACGCAGTTCTGGATCGATCCGGCAAACCGCGTCGTCGGCCTGGTCATGACCCAGACGGCGATCATTGGCTCCGGCGCGATCTCGAATCCCGTCCGGGAAGCGTTCTATACGACCGATTGAGATTCGATACCCAGCACTGGCCGCGCTATGGCACCAGGTGCCCGCCACCCTTGGCGGGCAATCTTGCTAGTCGCGCTTGGCGCAAATGCGCCCGCCGTAGCGAAGCGGCGCATCACCATGCGTGATCGGCGATTGGCGGTAGATCAATGTCCGCTTTCGAGCGCTTTGCCGACCCAAACGTCAAGCAGCGCGCAATGTCCGAGAAATGCCATTTGCGGACTCATGCGCCGCAGCGACCCAGCAGAGGAGAATCGGTTCTAACGCTCTAGTGGACCGCCTCAAACACCGCGTCCGACCGCTCGATTTTAGTGCTTCTGCACACACACAAGCGACATTTTGTGATCCCCATCACAGCGGCGGCGAACCCCAATCGGGTACGCCTTCGAAAGCTGGGAGGGACAATGATAACGGAAAAAAGCCTATTAATCAGCTTCGGCGCGTTTCTCTTCGCTCTTGTCGTCGGTGCGGAGATACTGATCGGGAGGTTTGCCAAGCGGAATGATTCTCCCCGATTGGAAGATGAACGTTTCGGCCGCGAAACCAAGTTGGAGTCAAACACGGTGCCACGAAACAAGGTCGAAACCGTTCTCCACGCCACGAAAGCGGCGCGAAACGCAGAGCTGCGCTGAAGGAGGCTTCTACCGACGCCTCGATATGCCAAGCTGCGAGATTTCAATCCCACCGCGGCGCTCACTCGATGACCTCGTCCGAGAGAGCGAGGAGCTTCGGCGGAATTTCAAGATTGAGCGCCTTGGCGGCCTTGACGTTGATCACGTATTCGAACCGTGACGACTGCTCGATCGGCAAGTCGGCCGGCGGCGCCCCCTTGAGGATTTTTCCGGCATAGACGCCGAGGCGGCGATAGGTATCGGAAACAATCGGACCGTAGCTCATCAATCCGCCCGCCGCGGTCCAGTCGCGCAACGAATAGATCGCGGGAATGGCATGGCGCGCCGCCAAGCCGAGGATTTGCTCGCGGCGGCTCCAGATGAAGTATGCGCTCGGACCGACCATCAGCGCGCGGATCCGCTGTTGCGCGATGTCCGCGAAGGCGGCGTCGATCTCGCGTTCGCTGGCCGCCGTGAGGAAAACAAGCTTGATGCCGAGCGCGCGCGCCGCGTCCTGCGCTTCCTTGCGCTGGCTCCCGTAGGACTGGCTCTTGGGATCCAGGAGTACGGCGACGACCCGCGCGCCAGGAACCAAATCGCGCAGCAGCGCAAGCCGCCGCGCGATCAAGGGCGCGGAAAACAAGCCGATGCCGGTCAGGTTGCCGCCCGGCCGGTTCAAGCTCGTGACCAGACCGAGACCCACCGGATCGCCGTTCGTGGTGAACACGATGGGAATCGTCGTGGCCGCCTTTTTCGCGGCCAGCGCGGCCACGTTGGTGCTGGCGACGACCACGTCGACATGACGCTGCAAGAGATCGGCGGCGAGCGAAGGCAGTCGGTCGTATTCGCCCTCCGCCCACCGGAATTCGATCGCCACGTTCCGCCCCTCGACATAGCCCATATCATTGAGCCCGCGGCGGAATGCGGGAAGACGGTCTTCCAGTTGCGCGGGAGTTTGGCCGTTGAGGAAGCCGATCACCGGCATCGCCGGCTGCTGCGTGCGCGCGGCGAGCGGCCAAGCGGCCGCACCGCCGATGAGCGTGATGAACGCGCGCCGCCTCATGGGCTTCCCCTCACTCCGCGGATCGCACTCTACCACATGGTAGCAGGAATGCCGGGCTGTGCATTACAGCAAATTCAGCTCCATCCGAGAGCAGACGCGAAAATCAAATCATCCGGCCGAGGCGGAAACATGGATCGATCAGGATTGCCTGAACTCAACCGCCGAACTTGACGGAGTGCGTGCGGTTGCGGATCGCCACCCACACGGTCAAATCTCGCGTGGGTCTTGAAGTGTGGCGTAAGCACAATCCGACATTGCCTGCGCCGCCTGCGCCGGTCCGGTAGGTAATCTCCACCCGCGTCGCCCTGCTTGCCGAGGCTCCGTGAACGCCGTCACCAAACTCGACGGTCGCAGATCCGTCGGCTTGGGTTTCGACGACATAATGACGGTCGTTCGACCTGGACCCGGACAAGCTGAGGACCCGGCGCCAACGTCGACCATTGACTTTCACGACGACGTGCACGGGCCCGACTTTTTTGCGTCGTTTGGCCGCCATGGGGCGTCACCGGATTTATCCGCCAACCAGGTCCGCCTTACGCTTGCAGCACTGCCCGCTCGCGCTTGGCTCACCGGACCGCTTCATCTTTTGCGACGCCTTTACCCTCTTGGTCCACGATTCCAAGACTGTTCACGTTCGGCACGTTTCCGGGCACCCCAGAAGCGGAACGGGCGGCGAGCGCTTGCTGAACGCGCTTTGCGCCCGCAACGGCCTCTGGCGGCGGATTGTTCGGGTAGAGCGTGAGCGATAAATTGTACTCGACAAGCGCGTTTTCCAGATCGCCCTTCTTCTCATAAGTGATGCCACGATTTTTATGAGCCAATGCATGGTTTGGATTGAGGCGGATAGCCTCGTCCAAATCCGCGAGCGCGCCGTCATAGTTGCCCATGTTGTTGTAAACAAAACCGCGGTTGTTCCAGGCCGTCGCATCCTTCGGATTGAGCCGAATCACCTCGTTCAAGTCTGCGAGTGCCAAGTCGTACTGACCTTTCTCGCAATAGAGGAGCCCGCGGAGATTGAAGGCATTCACGTTCTTTGGATTGCGATGGATCAGGCGTGTACACGCGGCGCCGGCTTCATCGTTCGCCTCTTTCTGACAAACGGCGTAGTCCAGCTGCGCGGCAAGGGCGCCCGACTGATCAACCAGCGTCACATCAATCCCGTTCTCCTTCGCCGCCGCGAAGGTGAGCCATGACATCGAAGTCGGTGCCGCCTGCGTGATGTAGATCACGGCCTTGTAGGGAAGGCGCATATTGGTCAAATACGCGCCGACGAGAGCATTTCCTGCGGACGTTACTTGCTTGCTTTGATCGAATGCGGCGTGAAAGCCGATCTGCGCTCCGGGGCCTACCGAGCGGGGACTGCCGCCGAGCCAGGCAAGCGCGCAGGCGGAGGCGCAACGTTCGAGCACGACGCTGTGAAACCTGTTCAAACGGATAACATGCCCAATTGTGATCCCGGCCTTAACGCTCCCGCCTGGGCCACTGAGAACGACCACCGCTTTGCCTAAGGCTTTCGTCTTTTCGCGGAATTGATCCCCATCATCATTGATGAGTTGGCCATCGACACTGACAATTGCGCCGTCGGGACCAGGAATAACAGAGATCGTCGCAGCTTGACTTCGCGCTCCCGAGATCGCGAAAACGATCGACGCCAATGCGGCGGCAAGCGCGCCGAGGCGGCTGAGACGTCCATCTGCTCGCGGCAATCGGTCAATCATCGCAACAGCGCAGCGGCCGCGCCAAGCAAAACTGCGCCCCGGCCTCTCGAACCTTTCTTTTGTCGCTCCCCCGGGGGCAACGCATTGATTAAGATCAAAACCAGTCAATATCCTGCCGGAGCGGGGATCCTGAGAGACGACAGACTATAGGCCGAAAAAGCGCTCGGACCGTCACAAGAAGTCTCGAGCAATAGAACTATCCCATTCGCGACGACACACTTCATTGGCGCCTTCGAGCGCCCGCAAACTCCCCTGCAGTAGGAAGGCATCGCGCGTGCACGACAGCCGCATCTGCGTCTCGACGCGGATTTGCCAAGCGACCCGCGACATCGTCCACGTCCGTTGCAGTTCAATCACTGCGCTGAGCGGGTCGTCGTCCTCGATGTGAAATGTCGACTCGCTCCGCGTCCCCAATTCCAGGCCGATGCGGTCGATGCGCTCGATATGCATATCACCCCGACGGAATCTCGCCGGTTTCTCCGGAGGCGCCGACTCGGGACCAGGCAGCGTCCGCAGTAGAGCGTCTGTGGCCTTGGGTGGGCGTACCGGCAGGTCGAGCGTGCCGCCCAGAATCGTGAGCGTCGCCTTCTCAGGGCTCGGCCAGATCATCGGCCAATAAGCCGTGGACAGCGCCAGCCTCACCCTGTGGCCGGCCGGGAATACCGAGCCTGCATCGTTGAGCTGGATACGCACCCGGTAGCGCTCGCCTTTGACCAGCGCTGCCGGCTTTTCGTGTCCGTCGCGATGCGTGAGGTTGAGTACGCCGTAGCTGACACGCAGCGATTCACCGGACGGGTGCACATCGCACAAGCGAGCCACCAGATTGGCAATCGGCCGGTCGGATGCCAGCTCGAGCGTCACGGTCGCGGCGCCGAGGATCTCGATCGGCGCATCGAGCGGCGGTGTCTCGAAAACCAGGGAGCGCGCATCATCCTCCCGTTGATCTTCTGCTTGATCATGTCCACGACCGAACGGGACCCAGCTTCCCGAACATTTACCGACGGTCTGCGGCGAGCACAATGCACGAGCGGTGAAGTGCGCCGCTTCGTTCTGCAGCCCCGCGTCGGTCAAGAACAGGCGCCGAGGTGTCATTCCTGGCGGCGGCCACGAAGGTTCAGCAACCCATCGGCCCGGCAACAGCTTGTGATACGATGCAGGTTGTGCGCTTTCCGTCATCCAAGCGCGCAGCATGGGCTCATCCATGACGCCGGTATTGATGCCTTTGAGCCAATGATCCCACCACCGCAGCATTTCTTGCAGGAAGCCGATCTGCGGGCCGGGAAGTGCAAAATGCGGATAGCCATGCGCCCACGGCCCGATGAGCCCCTTGCGCGGTACGCTCAGATGCTCGAGAAGGCGGGGAATTGCATTCTTATAGGCATCAGTCCAGCCGCCGACCGCATACACGGGGCATTGAATCGCGTCGTAATCCTCGCATACCGATCCATGTTTCCAATACGCATCGCGTCGCTGGTGCTGCAGCCAGAGTTCGAAGAACAGCGGCACGTTCGCCAAGCGCTCCAACCACATCGCGCGCCAGCCATCCCCGACAAGTTTTGGGTCGGGCGGGAGGCACATTGAGCCGAAAATAAATGAGCCCCACTCAAGCCCGTCGACCGCAAGAAGCTTGCCGCCCATGTAATGCACATCGTCGGCATACCGATCATCGGTCGAACAGATAGTGACGATCGCCTTGAGGGCGGGAGGCCGGCGCGCCGCAATCTGAAGTCCGTTAAAGCCGCCCCAGGAGATTCCCATCATTCCAACGACGCCGCTGCACCAGGGCTGCGCCGCCAACCACGCTAAAATCTCGACGCCATCGTCCTGCTCTTGCGTCGCGTACTCGTCGAACAGCAAGCCAGTCGACTCGCCGCAGCCTCTGATATCGACGCGCACGCCCGCATAACCGTGACCCGCCAGATACGGATGCGTCAGCGCATCGCGTTCGTAAGTGCCGTCGCGCTTGCGGTATGGGAGATACTCCAGGATCGCCGGGACCGGGTTCTGCTCGGCATCCTCGGGCAACCAGATGCGGGCCGCCAGCCTCGTGCCGTCTTTCAACGGTATCAACGTGTGCTCGATGACGCGCACAGTGCGTGGAAAAGTCGTCACAATCACCGGGGATCCCCAATTGGCACGATTACAGAACCGGTCAACGCAGCATGCCCGTCCGTCATAGGTCGAGCATCACCTCGCCCCCCGGTCGGCTGCAGCAAATAAGCGCGCCTCCCTTTGCCGGCGGATCCAGCGGCTCAGGGGCGTATTCCACGTCGCCGGAAATCAATGCGGTTTCGCAGGTGTGGCAGACCCCGGTTCGACAGGACCAGCGCACGGCCACATCGCATGCTTCCGCAAGTTCGAGCAGGCTCTGGTATTTCGCGTTCCAAGGCAACGTGAGCCCGCTCCGCGCGAAGGAAACTTGCGGTCCGAGACCCGCCGGTCCCGCAGGCAAATGGGGAGAATGAGTCTCGGGTTTCATTCCCGGTGTGATGGAATCAAGCGTGCCGAATATCTCCGTGTGAATATGATCAGCAGGTACACCCCAGGCCGCTAGCCCAGCGGTAAGCTCCCGCAAAAACGCTGTAGGGCCGCACAGATAGAATTGGCCTTCATGCGGAACGCCGAGCTTGTCGAATGCAGAAACGGCGAGGTGCCCGGCGGCGTCGAAATCGACGCCCCTTTGGTCGGCTGGTCCTGGCCGGCTGTACTGGATGTAGCTGTGGCCGTCCTTCAATTCTTGCAGGAGCGCGCGCGACTCCTCCCGGAAGGGGTGCTGCTCGCGATTGCGTGTTCCGTAGAGCCACCAGACCGGGCGGCTCGACTTCTCCGCCGCCAAGGCGTGCAGCATTGCCATCACCGGCGTCGCTCCAACGCCCCCGCTGAGCAGCACGACCGGCTCGCTGCCCGGACGGAGCGTGAAACTGCCGCGGGGCGCGCTGACCTCCACCTCGCTCCCCGGCTTTATTCGCGCGCGCAGATAGGTGCTGCCGAGGCCCTTTTCTTCTTGCTTGATGCTCACGCGGTAATGCCCGGTGCCCGGCCGGGCTGACAGCGAATAACTCCGCAAGACCGGCGGCGCGTCGTCCTGAATGGGAAGGCGCAGAACCACGAATTGCCCAGGCAGGGCGGCCGGCAGCGGTTCACCGTCAGCGGACTCGAGGACCAAAGAAAACACGCTGGCACTCTCCCGGTCGATCCGCGCCACCCGCATCGGACGAAATCCACTCCATGCGGGCGGCGGGCTCACGACCGAGAGCCCGGGGTTTCCTTTTGCCTGCCCTTCGTCGGGTCCCTGCTGCAGCAGAGCTTGGAAGGAACTACGCCAACCCGCGGGCAGCGCCGGGATCCGCAAGGCGCGTTCCAATTGAGCGCGCGAATGACCTCTAAGATAGAGAAGCGCATCGGCCTCAGCGACGCTCATGCGCTCCAGACCATCGCTGACTTTCACAATCTCATCACCGGCCGCGACGTCGCCGACTTCCAGCACACGGAAGTAGAAGCCGGGTCGATGATGCTCCACCAGCAGAGCGGCCATACGCGGCTCGCCCATCCGGATTCCGACCCGGTAGCAGGTCACCCGCGGCTGCGTCACTTCGAACAGCGCGCTGCCGATCCGATAGCGGTCACCGATGCAGACCTCGTCGTCCGACAATCCCTCGACCGTGAAGTTCTCGCCGAATTGTCCAAACACGAAGTCCTTTCGCCCGAGCTGCGTTTCCCAGTAGCGATAGGAATCGATCTGGTAGACGAGAACGGCGCGGTGCTCGCCGCCGTGACCCTGCAAATCTCCTTGGCCATCGCCGTCGATGTTCAATCTTCCTACTTTACGGCGATCCCGGACCGCGTCTTTCCACACGGCCGTGTGCACGGTCTTTGCTTTCCATTCGATGTCGCGCGGCACGCCGACGTTCACTGAGAGCAGTTGCGCCATCTAGACCCTCATCGCGGGACATTTCGCGCTGCACCAAGCCAGTGTGCGTGCGCCAGTCAACGGATTATGGCCGAGTGTTCAGCATACTCAATTCAGAAAGTGGAAGAAGCCAAGGCTGTGGAGTAGCCTTTCGGCTGCAGTGTCGACTTGTCTCGACCTTGCGTGCAAAAACCGGACACCCGTCATGCAGGTTAGATACAGCAGGGATCGCCTATACGTTATCGTCGAGGCGGATGTTGGAACCGTTGGAATAACAAAACACGCTCAGGAAAAGCTCAACGAGGTGACCTTTGTTGACATGCCTGGGACCTCACGCTTGCGGTCCTCGCGGAAGGTTGAAAAGGCTCAACCGCTGCTATCCGTAAACGACCGCCCCCGCAATCACGGCACCGTCCAATGCGATCCAGCCCAGGCACGGCAAATAGATATTCTTGTCACGCTGCTGAATTCCGAACACCAACCAGAGAAGGGCGGAAGCCAGATACGCACTCCACGATAGGATCGAAACGCCCGCCGCTTGATGACCGACCCATATGGCCGCCACCTGGGGAACGGTCATGATCATCGTGAATAGGGACATCCCTCCCAGCAGGCCACGCAGCTTCGTATGGGAGGGAGATGCAGCAGCCAGAGCGTTCGCGGGATCATGAATCATTTTGGCCTCACCATGTGTGGTCGCAGCAGAATAGACCGGTGGTACACTGACCGGCCATGGAGACAAAGCGGCTCTAGAATCGCGCGCGCACATCTCAGCCTGAAGTCGGAGGCAAATCCCGTCAATATAATCGGCGGCAAGCCGATACTTCTCCCGGCATAGTTGGCCTATAAGATGTCAGATCTTCTCCTTCCAGGATCATTCGAATGAGCGGTGCGAGCGCGGTGTTGCAGCCTGGGGTGCTGGTCACGATTGCGCCGGGCGGACACATCAGCTTCGAGATCGAAACCGGCCAGCGGCTGCGCCTCGCCCAGCCCGAGGGCGAGCAGGTCGCCGACTTCATCTCGTTCAATCGCGACGACGTGCGCGAGCTGCTCAGCATGCATTCGAGCCGCGCCGTGAAACTGAGCTGGAAATTCACCGCGCCGGACACGCTTTACAGCAACCGCACCCGCGAGATGTGGAAGATCGAGGAAGACCTCACGGCTGAGAATTACTGCGGCGGCGGATATTGCAGCGAGCACCTCAACGTCGCGCGCTATGGTGCGGCGGGAAAAGGTGCCCCGAACTGCCAGTCGAACCTGGAGGCGGCCATTCGCGGCTACGGCATGGATCGCTCGAGCTTCAACGTCGATACCTGCTTCAATATCTTCATGACGGTCGCCTACGACGCGGACGGCAAATGGGAGATCCGGCCGCCGAAGGGCAAGCCCGGCGATTACATGGTCATGCGCGCGCTGATGCCGCAGATCGTGGCGATCTCGAACTGTCCTATCTTGTTCAATGCCTGCAACAACTTCCGTCTCAAACCGTTGACGTTGGAAATCTTGAAGTAACGCCATGTCGGATACCGCCGCAGCCTCACCGCCCTGGTACCGCTCCCTTGGCCGTACCCAATGGAACACGTTGATCGCATCGAACCTCGGTTGGGTGTTCGACGGCTACGAGACCTATGCCTTGGTCATCTCGGTCGGCGTCGCCTTGCGCCAGCTGCTTGATCCCGCAAGCTACCCGCAGATCCCGGTCTATGCCGGCACGGTGATCGCGCTCACGCTGCTCGGCTGGGGTATCGGCGGCCTGATCGGCGGCGTGATTGCCGACTACATCGGCCGCAAGCGCGCGATGATGTTGGCGATCCTCGCCTATTCAATCATGACCGGGCTCAGCGCGTTTGCCTGGGACTGGTTCTCGTTCGCGGTATTGCGGTTTCTCGTGGGGCTTGCGATCGGCTCAGAATGGGTGACCGGCACCTCGATCGTTTCCGAGTTCTGGCCCGACAAGAATCGCGGCAAGGGCGTAGGACTGATGCAATGCGGCTTCGGCGTCGGTTTTTTCCTCGCCTCGCTCGCTTGGCTGTTCATCAGCCCGCTTGGCCCGAGCGCGTGGCGCGTGATGTTCCTGCTCGGCGTTGTGCCGGCGCTGCTGACGCTTTGGATCAGGCGCGCGATCCCCGAATCCGAGAAGTGGGAGCGCGTCAACGAGCAGCGCGCCGCCGCGACCGAACGCAAGCGCAGCGGCGCGGCGCTCAGCGGCCAGGAGGAGTCGCTTGCGCGTTTCACGATGCTCGATCTGTTCGCCGAGCCGGAGATCCGCAGGCGCGTGATCCTCACCTTCCTGATGTCGCTCGCCTCCACGTTCGCATTTTGGGGAATCTCCGCCTGGATGCCGCCCTACATGGCGAGCGTCGCCGACAAAGCCGGCCTGCCGGCGCAGCAATGGGCGAGTTACGTCGCGATGGCCGCCAACGGCGCCGCGATCATCGGCTATGCGGCGTTCGGTTTCCTTGCCGATGTCTATGGCCGCAAGCCCGTCACCATGGCCTATGTCGCGCTCGCGTTCCTTTCCGTACCGGTCTTCTTCATCTGGACCCACGACTTGACGCTGCTGCTGGTGGCGGGAGCGTTCAGCGGCATTTTCGTATCCGGCCAGTACACCTGGATGGCGGCATGGCTGCCGGAACTCTTCCCGACGCGCGTGCGCGCGACCGCGGCGGCGTTCGTGTTCAACACGCCGCGTCTGATTGCATGGATCGGCCCGTTGATCTCGGGCTGGCTGATCGCGAATTTCGGCGGCTTCAGCCAGGCCGCGGTGGTGATCGCGCTGGTCTATATCCTGAGCCTCGTGGCGGCGCCGTTCCTGCCGGAGACGCGCGGCAAGCCGCTGCCGGAGTAGTGGTATTTTCCAGCTGGGCCAACTGCGGCGCAGTCCGACTAGCCTCATCAGGAGGCCACCGCGAACGCGCAGCAGCGACGACCTTGAGCGTGCTGGCCGCGCCGACCAGCATGTCCCATCCGGAACTGTGGCCGATCGCTCGGATTGATCCGACTGCCGGTTCGACCATTCCCGAAATCATGGCGGAAACGGCGCGGCAGAGAGGTTCGCCGAGATGGCCTGTTGCCGCCGCGCGCAGCAGATAATTGCTCAAGGGGCAGGTCAAACCAGGCAGCGCCGCGGCGATCGCGTCTGCCAGCGCTGCATGCGCGTTCCGCTCGGCGAGCGCGTCCAGGACGGCCAGCGCGCCGACCAGGAAGTCATCCCCCGACGGCGTGAGTCCGGGACCCAGCCCGATCAAGCCCTGAATGGCGTCAAGGCACGCAGCCGTGTCGATGCGGTTTGTTTGAAGTGCCTCGCGCAGCCAGGATTGGAAGTGCGCGATGCGCGAGCGCGCGATCCGCGCCAGCGGGGGCTCGTCGCTGCCACGCTCAGGCAAGCGATAACCCTGAGCAAAACCTTGGTCAGGGCCTTGGACCAACGCCAAACGCACGATCGCGTCGCAGATATTAATCAGTTCGACACACGGCCGGGGGACCGGCCACGCCGATGGGCGCCACAGTTCACATCCCTCGAATGCGAACCGGACTGAGCCGCCGATCGTGATACATCGATCCGAGATTGAGACCGGCAACCCCGGACGCAATCCAAGGTCTGATAGACGCTCAAAACGACCAAAGTCACCAATCATGGTGATGGGGCCGTTGCCGATGGCCGGCGTAGCGATGCAAAGGAACATGTCCGCGCAGCGCAGATAAAGGCTGCGTTCGAACACAGCTACGAGCTCGGCACGGGCGCCGGGGCGGCAAAATCTCCGAGCCAAAATGCCCGATCGCAAAATCGGAATCGTGATAGTCCGGCCGCGATCGACAAGTCGCAACCTGCAACTGGTGTGGCTTGCCGCGGGGGTTGCGACGTGCATCGGTCAGGTACCAATCGCCTTTAACGCCATGGCTGCCGTATCCGCGTTGGATTGCGCCACGATCACGCCGGCTTCGGTCAGTTTGCTCGCTTGGGCGCTGCGCGACTGCGGGTCGCGATCCGTGCCGACAACGCAAGCCAGGATCAGCGGGCGGCGATCGCATCCGGCAAGCATGCGGGCCAAATGCCCGGCGGGGTCGGCGTGGGCGCCAAGCCCGAGAACGACATCGAGCAGGATCACTCCCACCTCGGCGTCGGCGAGCGCGTCGGCAAGCGGACCATCGCGCACCGCCGGCTCGATCATAGGATGCGGGCGCCCGCGGGTGAATTCGTCGCTGCCGAGGTCGATCATGCGATGCCAGCCCTTCGCATTGCTCATCGGCGCTGCGCCGGGCGCCGGCACATTCGACGCCACCCGCAGCCCCGCCTGCGTGAATACGATTTGCGCCTCGGCACAAAGCGTCCCACCCGCGAACAGGCCGCGCACGAGCCTGCCGCGCGGTGAAACGGCTGGCGGTGGATTTGCCGGCTCTCGCGGCATTGCTGCTCCGATCGCAAGTTCGGCGGCTGCCGTCAGGGTCGGAGCGCAGCGTGCGTTGGCCGGCAAAGCCAAGTCGCGCGCGCCGAGGAAGCAGATCGTGAATGGCTTCGGACTGCGCGCGACGCGATCGAGCACCAACTTGATGACCGCGTCATCCGGCGGCTTGGAGATCAGCACGATGTGCTTCGTCGCAAGGTCCGCGTCGAGCGCGTCGATCGCCATCGACGTCGTAATTGCGCCGACTTCCGTCTTGAGGTCGCGCCCGCCGGTGCCGATTGCATGGCTGATGCCGCCGCCGGCGCGCGCGATCAGGCAGGACACCTCCTGGATGCCGGTGCCGGAAGCTCCGATGATGCCGATGTCTCCGCGCGGGACGACGTTGGCGAAGCCGAGCGGCACGCCGCCGATGATCCCAGTTCCGCAATCCGGTCCCATGACCAAGCGCCCCGCCGCGCGAGCTTCGCGCTTGAGCGCCACCTCGTCTTCGATCGCAACGTTGTCGGAAAAAATCATCACGTGCAGCCCGAGCGCCAACGCCTTGCGCGCCTCGGCCGCGGCGAAGTGCCCGGGAACCGAAATCAACGCCAGATTGGCGTCCGGCATTTGTTGGACCGCACCGCGAATGGTGCGCGCGACGTGTTCGGATGCCGGCGTGCCTGACAAGGACGGCTGATCGAGCAGCCGCTTTGCCTCGGCGAGCGCAGCTTCTGCGGCGGCGGCGTCTTTGGCGCGCAGCGCCAGGATCAAATCGCCCGGCTTCGCCTTCTCGCCTTCCGGGCCGAGAATGCGCGCGTCCCGAAGAATCTCCTTGTTGGCAGGCGTGGCGATGACGAGCCCCGCCTCCTCCACTCCGGGCAGCGCCGCGACCTGCCGGGAAATGCGCATGAGCACGATGGAATCGAGATAGGTCGAGCGACGAACCTCGTTGCGGATAACGCTCATCCGAGATCCATCGTCTCGGCGAACGCAACGAGCGCATCCTCGAAGCACTTGAGCGGCGCCTTGACGACGCCGGCGCCGACCTGTCCGACGCCGGGCTCGCGGTGCGCAATTCCGGTATTGATGGTGGGCGCGAGCTGCGTCTCGACCACCAAGCGAATATCGATGCCGGTCGGCACGCCGGCGAAATCCAGGCCTGGGATGGTCCACGCGGGGTTGTGGCCGGCGACGATCTCGGCCATCGATCGCGTGAACGTTGCGGCCTCCGACGCCCGTCCGGCACCGAGATAGCCCACCACCGCCGGCGCAGCGGCCATGGCAAAGGCGCCGAGGCCGATGGTTTCCACGATCGCGGAATCGCCGATGTCGGGATTGGCATCGCGCGCGCTGAACCCGGGAAAGTAAAGTCCGACCGGCATCTCGACCGACGCGGTGAACCAGCGATCGCCGGTGCCCGAGACGCGGATGCCGAAGTCGGTGCCGTTGCGGCTCATGGCGGTGACCACGGAACACGCCTCGATGTTGCGGGCCGGGTCCGTCAGCGCCTTTCCCATCGCCATGGCGACGTTGAGGAAGAACTGATCGTTGCGCCCGAGGAAATCCAGGACCGCGGCAAGGTCTTCGCTCGTTTTGCAGGTTCGTGCCAGCGCCGGAGCAAGCTGGCGGAGCAGCAAACTCGAGCAGGCGACGTTGCGCTGGTGCATTTCGTCGCCCATGGTGAGCCCGCGCGCGATCAGCGGCTTCAAGGAAATGCCGCCGCATTCGCGCAACGCGCGTCCGAGCGCGGGCCCCAGCACATCGCGGATCCAGCGCAGGCGCCCAAGCACCTCGGCATCGTTGCCGCCGTACCGCAGCACCTTGCCGAGCCCCTCATTGATCGTGCAGTACGCGTGATTTCCGAAGGTCCTGTTTTCCACCACGAACAGCGGTTGGCTTGCCGTCGTCATGCCGGCCATCGGGCCCACCGCGCCGTGGTGGTGGTTGGGATGAAACGCGAATGAACCGGCGGCGGCCTGCGACGCGGCATCGTCGAGGTCTTTGGCCCATCCCTCGAACACGGCAATGCCCATGACCGCACCGCGCATCGGGCCGCACATGCGCTCCCATTCGATCGGCGGTCCGGCGTGAAGGATCACATGATCCGCGAGCTGGGGAATGGCATCGCGTGCTGCAACGACATCAACGAGGACCGGCTCGCCGTCGATAATCCGCCGCAAGCCTTCGCGATTGGCCTGATCAATGCTCTTCACGGGCGAGCTTTCCGAGGCCCCTGCCCGTCAGCTCTGCAGCTTGGCAAGAAGGTCGGCAAGACGCGCATCGCCGCCGGCCGGAGGGCTCCAGTGGACATGAACGACTTTGGCGCCTTGGCTCGCGAGGTCCGCGGCAAACAGCTCGAGTCCGACATTGACGACGCGCGGCGCCGCCGTCAGCAAAGCATTCGGCTCGACACGGTTCTGGGCTTCGTCCGGGCACATTATTTATACGTCCGATCCAAACCTGGGGCTGCAGCGGAACGACGCGACGTTCGCCTGCTGCTGCGCGCGCGCTGCGAGCGGCCACGCCACCGCGCCGCCGATGATCCTGATGAACTCGCGCCGTTTCATCCGCTGACCCCAACTCCAAGGATCACGGGCTAACTATAGCAGTTCAGGCCGTGCATCGCATCAGAAGCAGACGAGCGGCATTATTTGGGCTACCGTCCGCTTCGCCCCTGAAAGCGGCATGTGCAAGTTGCCTCGCTATGTCCCTTCAGTGCAACCTCGCGCCCATGCGGCGGATGGGCTAACATCCGAGCTGCGTTTTTAGTGAGGAAGCAAGATGAACGACGAAGCAAAGCCCGTTGACGAAACGAAGCCAGTTGGCCTCTGGGACCGAACCAAAGCTTGGGCCGACAAGAACCGCACAATTTCCGGCGCGCTCGTTGGCGGCGCGGCCGGGACGGTCGTGCCGGGGCTCGGGACCGTGATCGGCGCGATCGTGGGCGCGGGGGTTGGATTTGCCTCATCGAAGGAAAAGGAAAAGAAAGAAGAGCATAGCGACGGCTAGGCTGCCCCCCGAAAACTCAAGCGCTGCTGCACTGCGGGACTTCAGCCCCTGTCGGCTTTGGGTGAAGGCACCCGACGCCGGCCAGGGCGTCGCCGCGCTCATGTCCGCTGCTGCTCCGATTCCTGACCCGTCGATCGGCAGCAGCGGAACGCCGCGAGGCGCCATATCCGGATTCATGAACTGCAAAAAGACGGCGCTAGTGCCGCGAACCCGAAGTTCGCATTCGAGTCCGCGGCAAGGATGCACGAACTTCGGAATCGGGACGCTAGCCGGTCAACCCTTCAGCTCGCGCTTGAGCTCGTTGAGGAAACGCCAGTCCGTGCCGTCCGCGATGATCTTGGCGGGAGCGGATTTGATCATGCCGGCTTCGCGCAGCCGCAGGGAGTAGAAGCGGACCGAATCCTCGGCGTCGTACTCACGCCACTTGTTGTACCAGACCTCTTTCAGCGTCTGCAGCGCATAATCGTAATTCTCCGTGAAGCCGCCATCGACCAGCCGCCGCGCGACCGCCGCCGGATTGCTGGCGCAGAAATCGGTCGCCTTGAGGATTGCGCGCAACACACGCTTGGTCGCCACCGGATGTTTGCGAACGAACTCCTTGGTGGCGATGAGCACGCAGCAGAAGTGCTGCGACCACGGGCGGTCGAGAGCGCTATCGACGATGACATGCCCGATCTTGCGCGCGCGCAGGTCCTGCGGGTCGGGCGGCAAGGCGAGGAACGCGTCGATCTTGCGCTCGACAAAAAGCTCCTTCGCAGTCGCAAACGAGCTGGACACCCACTCGATGTCCTTGGCGGGATCGAGTCCGACATAGGCGGCCATGCTGGCGATCAGCGGTTGCCGCACCAGTCCACCACCCACCTTCTTGCCCTTCAAATCGCGAATGCTGCGGATGTCTTCGTGCGCAAACAACGAATTGCATCCGACATGCACGCCGGCGAGCACCGTCGCCGCCGCGCCGGTATCGATCGCCGTAACCATGGGCGGGGTATAGACCATCGCGAAATCAAGCCCGGTGCGTTCCATGAACTCGGGACCGGCGCGTTCAGGTGTCAGCGGTACATGCTGAATATCGGTGAAGCCTTCGGCGCGCAGCAGCTCATCGGCGATATAGGTCGGGGCGTTGCAAATGAGCGTGCCGGTCGGGATGCGAACCGTGGTGGTTTCCGGCGGCGCCTCCTGGGCAAAGCACTCGCGGCGGCCCAGGAAACTTGCCGCACCGGCCAACGACGCGGAGGCAAGAAACTCGCGACGATCGTAGAGCTGCATGGCGGTTCCCCTACAAGAGCTAAACTCGGCCGCGGCTTCCTCGGCCACGCTTCCAGCCGATAGAAATAGCATAGCTCAGCAAGGCAGGAGACTGCTGCGTTGCGAGATTTCGACCTTGCCTGTGACCGTTGTGGTCAGTCGCGTCGCCTCCCTCCCCTCGCGACGCGCTCGGCACGTCCGCTGTGATCGTCGTGTCGATGTGTTCAGCCATGGTCCCTGTCGATGTCCTCGGTGCCAAACTCGACGCGTGTGTGGGCAACTGGTAGCAAGTGCATTGCAGAGGTGTGTATGCAGGATCAGATTTCCTGGTACGTCGAGCTATCGATCAAACCGAGCCAGTTCGAGAACTTCCGCGCACTGACCGGCGAGATGGTCGAATCGACCCGGCGCGAGCCTGGTGTTCTCAGTTACCAACGCTTCGTGAGCGACGATGGCAAGACCGTTCACGCCTACGAGCGGTATGCGGATTCCACGGCGGCGCTGGCGCACCTGCGTATATTCGCGAAGCTCTTTGCCGAGCGATTCCAAGGCATGGTGGACCGCAAATGCTTCTGCGTGTTCGGCCATCCGAGCCCCGAACTAAAGGCCGTGCTGGATGGATTCGGCGCAACTTACTTAAAGCCATTCGGCGATTTTGCGCGCTGGGGATAGCTGATCCGCGGCTGAGGATTCCGACAGCGCCGGCGTCGTTCGGCACATCCGTCAGACCGGCGGCTCGCCCTTGAGCAAGAGGCGATAGAGATAGCGGCGCTCGCGCATGTCGTAATCCGGGTTGGCCTGGTGCATGACGCTGCGGTTATCCCACATCACCCAGTCGCCGCGGCGCCACGTGTGGCGATATTCGTATTTGCGCTGGGTCGCGTGGCGCATCAGCTCGTCGATCAGAACGAGCGCGTCGCTGTCCTCCATGCCGACGATCGATTCCATCCGCACCGGGTTGAGGAACAGCGCCTTGCGGCCATTCTCGGGATGGGTGCGAACCAGCGGATGGATGCCGGGCGGCGGCAGCTGCCGGCGGCTTTCCTCGCTGATTTTTCCAAGCGAGCGCGGGCTGTATTTGCTCTGATAGACGTGCACCGCCTTGAGCGCGCCGAGCTTTCGCTTGGTCGCATCGGGGAGGTCGTCGTAGGCGTCGTGCATATTGACGTATTGCGTATCGCCGCCGCGCGTCGGCAGTTCGACCGCAAACAGCATCGTGGCCTTGGGCGGGCGCGGATGGTTGGAGTGGTCGGTGTGGAACGTCTCGCCCGGGATGAGGCGTTTGCCGTCCACGATCTCGTCGTTGCAAATGTAGTCCACATCGGGATCGCCGGGGACGTGACGCTCCTTCTTGTCGTGTGGCTGCAGCTCGCCGAACAACTGCGCGGCCGTCTTGAACTCACCCGGCGTGAAGTGCTGGTCGCGCATCACCAGGACGTGCCGCTCGGCAAAGGCGCGGGCGAGCGCGGCGCGCGTTTCGCCATCGATTGGCTGAGTGAAGTCGAGGCCGGTGACTTCGGCGCCGGTGTGATCCGTCAGCGGCGTGAGGGTGAAGGAAGCCATGGACGCTCCTCCCCATTGCAAAAAGCGCGCGACGATCCCCAGCGGCAGCGAGGGCGCGGCGCTCAGGTGCAATACGTGTTGCGGGGTTGAAGCCGACTGGCCGCTCGCTGTCGCTCAGTCATCACGCTAGCACACGTCCAATGATGCGGGAATACGGGTTGCGGTCGAGGCTCCGCGTCCATGCGCTTTCCGTTCGCCGCTCACCAACGAACGCGAATGTGATGCTTGGGACGCGAACTCATAGAACGTTCCGATACTTGGATACGTCGTCGTGCGTAGGTACGATTGCTGATATAAGCCCTGCTTTTGAGATACCTCAAAGACAGGGGCGACAATCGCTGTCGTAATCGCGGCGCGGTTTACGAACGGTCCTGGATCGCTACCGGACGCCAGCCGAGACCGCGAACCCCCGATGCGCGCGCGCCCCCCGTCCCCCAACGTGCAGCGTGTCGGGGGTTCCGTTTAGGCCGCCTGGGTTGGCGGCCTCTGTCATGTTTGGTGGTAACCGCGTGAAGTGCAGCCGACGAGGTGATCGGGTAGCGATCGGCCTTTTGCTGCGGTGCGCATGTCGGTTATAGGCACGAAGCGACGGTTCGCTGCGGCGCAAATGTTTGGCCGCTATTCGGGCGAAACGGACATTGCGCGGACGTCCCGTCCTGCCGATGTGAAGCGATTGACCCCATCTCTACATCCGACAAGACGTTTGCCGGCGCGCTGGATCTGGCCTTACAATCTCGCGTTCGACCTGGTGCCGACGCACAAGACGGTGCGGTGATCGTTGGTAGAGCTCGCCCGCGACGGGAACATGATCCGGCAACGCAGCGGCGTTTCGAGGAAGTCGATTTAGTCCTGGCAAGGCAGAGATCGCGCGGGCTGCACCAGCATGGCGACCCGCCCGACGGCGAAGCTATCATCATGCAATGCGAGGTCGCATGCGCAAGTCCGTGAGGATCATCACCCCTTTCCTGGCAATCGTCGCGACGCCGCTGCCGCTTATGGCACAAACGGCGCCGCCGCCAATCGTCAAGGTCGAAGGGCTCAGGCAGATTTCCGCCCACGTCCACATCATCCCGAACAACAGCGTCCCGTTGGTGCCGAATGTCGGCTACGTTATCGGCGATCGTGCCGCGCTCGTGATCGATACCGGCCTCGGTCCGCGCAACGGCGCCGCGGTACACGAGGTGGCGAAGAAGCTCGCCGGCGCGAAGCCGCTCTATCTCGTCACCACCCACTTTCATCCTGAGCACGACCTCGGCGCCCAAGCCTTTCCGGCGACGACCTCGTTGATCCGTTCGCTCGACCAGGTGAAGGAGATCGCCGAGTCCGGCCTGCAGCTCGCCAAGGTGTTCGCCAGCCGTTCCCCAATCAATGCCGAGCTGCTCAAGGACGCGGATTTCCGCAAGGCGGACATCACGTTCGAGCGCGATTACGACCTCGACCTCGGAGGCGTGCATGCGAAACTCACAGCCATGGGCCCCGACCATACGCTCGGCGATACCATCATCTGGATCGAGTCCGAACATGTCCTGTTCGCCGGCGACCTCGCCATGCGCGCTCAGCCGGCCTTTGCCAGCCCCCATTCGAGTCTTCGGCACTGGCTTGCAAGCCTCGACCGGCTCGACCAGCTCAAGCCCGTTATCATCGTACCCAGTCACGGTCCGACCGGCGACGGGACCGGTTTCATCACAGGCTATCGCGCCTATCTGACCGAGGTCCGCGACTGCACCGCCGCGGAAAAGCGAGCTAGCCGCAGCATGGACCAGGCGGTGGAGACGGTCACCGCGGCCTTTGGCGATCGCGTCCCCGACAAGGCGCGTCTCGCCGGTGCGATCAAAGCGGCTTACGCCGAGGCGCCATGAGTGTATTCGATCTCAATGACGGACCGGGTTTCGACCGCCGAGCGTCGCTACCAGATCACCAAGGCGCCGAAGGGCCTACGCTGCCCGGCCGCAACTGTTTCGCTATGCTGCAAAGATTCGCGCTGTCCTTAGCGTTGTGGGCCGCCGCGTCATCGGCAAATGCCGCGTGCATAGACTTGAAACAAAAGAGCGGTTTTTCGTTCGAGGGGACGGTCTCGTACGGCATTTTTGCGGGCCCACCGAATTACCAGGATGTCCGAAAGGGCGATGCCCCCGAGGCGGCCTATCTGCTCAAGTTGGATGCGCCGATTTGCGCCACGGGAGACGAATTTCTCAAACCCGAGCAACGCTTCGACAGAATTGAGCTCTACCCAGCCGATGCCGGGCCGGCAGGTAGAGCCCTAGCGAGGGAGTTGCGACGGTTGGTCGGGAAGCGGGTCGTGGTTGAAGGGAATTCCGCCTTCGGCGCACATACCGGACACCATCATGGGGCTCTGCTGCTGCCGACAACCAAGGTCGCGGTCCCCTTCGATCCGACGAAGGGGTATGGGACTGCCATGACGACGGTGCAAGCCTTCTATCTGGCACTCGGGGCGGGTAGCGGCGATGAAGCCAGCAAATTCGTGGTTCCAGAAAAAAGATCATCAGGGACATTTTCATCGACTGTAATCACCAACTTCTACAGCAAGCTGGTTTTCCCGCTGACGTTGATCGACATCGTCCCAATCAATGCCAATGAATATCGGGTTCGCTACAGTTATGTTGCGCCTGTCACAGGACGATGTAACGGCGAATCTGTGGTTCGTACAACCAAAAGAGATGGAATGAATCTCATTGAATCGATCAGAGCTGTCAGCGACTGTTGAGCCAAGCAACAGATAGAATGCGACGCGCCGCGGAGCGTGCTGACGAAAACTACATGAAGCGGCGTTTCACCGCGGCTCAACGAGATGTCAGGAAATGGAGCAGGAGCGGACATGCGCCGCCGCCTTGCAGCGGCTGTCTGCGGCGCGATTGGCCCGCTGCGGTCATAGGCTGGATCGAAATCGCGCGGTGTGAGCTATCGGCTCTGGCCGTATTTCAGGATTAGAACCCCTTCGGCAAATCCTTCGCCCACTTTTCCCGTATGCGATCGTCCAGCGCCTTGCTCGAACGGGCGATGACCGGGAAGGTCTTTTTGCGCCGGAACGGGATGCAGGCGTCGATAATCACGCGCGAATTGCGCCGGTCGGTCTCGGTGTCATAGCACATCGGGTCGAGCGCCGAACTCCATCCGCCGTGGATGATATCGACCTGATCGCGCGGATCGCAGCGCGTGCACATCGCCCATACCACGTCGCTGAAATTGGTGGGATCGATGTCGTCGTCCACGACGATGGTCCAGCGGTTGTTGTAGGCGCCGGCGTGGCAATGCGCCGCCACCATGGCGGCCTGCTTGGAATGCCCGCCATAAAGCGTCTTGATCGAGATTACGAGCATGAAGCGACTGCCGCCGGCTTCGTGCGTCCACACGCCCTGCACGCCGGGGATGCCCGCCGCTTCGAGCTGATTCCACACCGCGCCGCAACGGTACGACCCAAAATAAAAAGTGTTGTCGTTGGGTGGCACGGCCGGGATCGCACCGACCAGGATTGGGTCGTTGCGATACACCAAGGTGTCGATGCGGATCGCAGGCTCAAGATCGCTGCCGCTGGCGTAGTAACCGGTCCACTCGCCGAGCGGCCCTTCCTTGATCCTGTCGTCGGGGTGGATCAGGCCTTCAAAGGCGATCTCCGCATTCGCCGGCACCGGCAGGCCGGTTTTCGGCATGTTGATGACCTCGACCGGCTCGCCAAGAATGCCGCCCGCTGCCTCCAGCTCGTTCTTGCCGTAGGGAATCTCGATGCCGCCCAGCATCACCAGCGCCGGATGCATGCCGGCGACGACGGCGACCGGGCAAGGCTGTCCGCGCTCGTGGTATTTGCGCATGATGATCAAGCCGTGCTTGCCCGGCGACATCATCACCGATGCAACGTTCGGCTCGTGCGACTGCACGCGATAAGTGCCGTAGTTGACCCAGCCGGAATCGGGATCCTTCATCGCGACCAGGCAGCCGGTGCCGATATACGGCCCGCCGTCGTGCTCATGCCAGACCGGCGTCGGGATTTTCCCGATGTCGACCTCGTTGCCCGCGAACACGTTGTCCAAGAGCGGGCCGCCGTTGACCGCCTTCGTCGGCTTTGACGGCGCGCCCTTGAAATAGTTGCGCCACCATTGGATCTGCTCCATCTCCGGGGTCTCCGGCGGCAGGCCCAGCGCCAGGTTGACGCGCGGAATCGAGGTGAGGATGTTGGCGATGACACGGTGGCCTTTGGGAAAGCCGGGGACCTCGTCGAACAGCACTGCCGGATTGCCCATCCTGCGCATATAGATGTCGACGATGCCGCCGATCTCCTGTTTCGGCTCGGCGCCGGTGATGACCTTGAGCTCGCCCGCGGCCCTGACACCCTCGATCCAGTCGCGCAAATCTTGGTTGGCCATCTCAGGTCCCCGTCATTCCTTGTTATAGCGAAGGTCGTCCTTGGCGACGAGCGTCGCAAGGCGTGCGGCCGACGGTACGATCAACTGCCGCGGAAACCCGCTGAACCCCAGCATCAGACCCGGCCGTGGGCGCGCCGTGCGATAAAAGCGGCTGATTGCGCGCACGACGATGCCGGCGCGCCGGGCTGCGGCCTCGATTGCCATATCGGACGATCCGTCGCGCAGATAAGCGACGAGGTGCATGCCCTGATCGGGCACCGCAACGTCGAGCCGATTCCCCGCGCGACGCATCAGCGTCTGCGCCAGCGCGTCGCGCTGCTCGCGATAGAGTTCGCGCATGCGACGAATGTGCGCCGCGAAATGGCCTAGTTGCATGAACTCGGAAACGACGGCCTGCTGCAGCGTCGCGGGCTGGCGATCGATGAGATAGCGTGCACTTACGAAAGCCTGCAGCAACGCGCGCGGCACCACTGCGTAGCCGATGCGCAGGCCCGGGAATAGTGCCTTGTTGAGCGTGCCGACGTAGATTACCTGCTCGGTGTCATCGAGGCCCTGCAGCGATGCAAGCGGCGGTCCCGAGTAGCGGAACTCACTAGTGTAGTCGTCCTCGACGATGAACGCTCCGCTCTGCCGCGCCCACGCCAGCAGCTCCAGGCGTCGTGCCATGGACAGCGCGACGCCGGTCGGAAACTGATGCGAGGGCGTGACGAACGCCGCGCGCGCCCGCGGCGCTGTGCGCCGACCGGCATCGACCATCAGACCTTGGCTGTCGACGGGAATGGCATGCGGCCGCGTCTTGGCGAGGAGCAACTGCGCGTGGGTCAGCGGATAGCCGGGATCCTCGACCCACACCTCGTCGCCGGGCGCGAGCAGCACACGAATCGCGATGTCGATTGCCTGCTGGGTACCCCCTGTGATGACGACCTGCTCGGGGTCGCAGCGCACCGCTCGCGCCGCCCGCAGATACTCACAGATGTTCCCGCGCAGTTCGGCGAGGCCGGCAGGATCCGTGTAACCGAGGTCGTTCGCTCCCAGCCGGCGCACGGCGCGATGCGTCAAGCTGCGCCACGTCTCGGCGGTGCGCGCATCGATCAGTGTGCGGCCGGTGTTGAACGCCCGGGCGTCGCTCTGCACCGCCGATCGCTCGAAGTCGGGAAAGGTCTGCGCCGATGTCGGTACCGCGCGCTTGATCGCGCGCGGAGCGCGGCGCTGTCGTGATGGCAGCCCGGTCAATTGGGTCGAGATGAACGTGCCCGAGCCCCGGCGGCTCTCGACATAGCCTTCGGCAAGCAGTTGCTCATATGCCGAAACGACGGACGCACGGGCCACGCCGAGCTTCGACGCCATCGCACGGGAGGATGGCACGCGTGTGCCCGGACACAGCGCTCCCGACAGCACAGCCGAGCGCACCTGCATGTAGATCTGCCGGGTGAGCGGCGTGCGGCTCCCTCGCTCGAGCTGCCAGGCATAGAGGTCGGCCCATCCGCGCGACGCCATCGAAACTAGTGTCCCGATTCCGAAGTTCGCAAACCCTTGCGGCACCCTCTGATGCGAACTTCGGAATCAAAGGGACACTAGCAACGTTATGATTCTAGTGCCGCTTTTGAACCCGAAGTTCGCAAACACCCTTGCCGCCCGATCGTGCGAACTTCGGGTTCGCGGCACTACGAGCAAGTGGTCTGCTGCAATGAGCAAAACTGGACCATGCCGCCAATCCAGTAAAGCATAGATTCCCGTCGGTTCGCCCACCTCTGCGGTTTCGCAGGATCGAAATGATGACTGAGCCTGAACTGCTGGACCTAGCCTGGAGCTACCCGCTGTTCGAGGCCCTCTATGGCCGTCGTTCGCGGCGGTTCGGTCTCGGCTTCGAGATGCCGGAGGGGCCCTTCCGCTACAAGTCAGCACGCATGCCGGTCCCCCTGAGCGAGCTGGAGGAAGCGCTGCTGGTCGGCGCGGGCGCTGGATTCTCCGGACTGGCCCTCTGGGATCTGCCCACGCCCCCGCTCTATCGCGGCCACAGCGGCCGCACCTTCCCAACGACACTGCCCGGCGGCCACACCGCGCTGTTCTTCACCAACGACGCAGGCTTCTATGTCCTTGATGCCAACGTCGCGGCGAGCAAGCTGCGTGAGATCGAGACGCCGGACGAGCGCGGCAAGCTCCTCGAAGCGTACCGCGCCCAGCGTCGTCTGCTGCGCCGCGGCCGGCTCGACATCCCGCACCGGGTACCGCCGCTGAGCGGGCACGACCTTTGGGATTCGAATCGGCCGGGCTCGACGCTGTTTCTGCCGGTATGCGACGTGAGCGCGTCGCTGATCTCATTGATCGCCCAGTTCGTCGATCCTGCGCTGCGCCGTTACGCGCCCGCGGGCGGCGGCATGAATATCGTCGACGACCGCCACGGCTCTCGTCCGGCCGGCACGCAACCCTGGCTGACGGACGGGTTCCTCGATGCCGAACGGATACTGCCGCTGTCGATCGTCGAGCGGCAGGCCTGCTACTACACGTTCAGCGAACCGGCGGCGATCTGCCAGAACATGTTCCTGGCAACCGAGGCTCTGGGGCT
>Ga0306926_10000638_pt1 | contig 33106 bp, 27 predicted proteins | sample flu12Cox44000178_FD_203759 | JGI IMG/M metagenome (GOLD analysis project Ga0306926, IMG submission 203759) | Lab enrichment of tropical soil microbial communities from Luquillo Experimental Forest, Puerto Rico - flux8day.12C.oxic.44.000.178 (v2)... | ecosystem: Environmental > Terrestrial >...
AAAGGCAGCGAGCATGGCGCGACCAATTCCTTGACCCTGCAAGTGGGGGGAGACGGCCACCGGTCCCAAATGCCAATGTGGTCTCGGCGGGTCGCGGCGCGCCCACTCACCTGCCCATCTCGCGACACGGATGGCCGTCCCCATGGGATTACCGAAGACCAGCGAAGGCAAAAACTCGATCTTTTCAAGCAGTGTTGGTTGGCACGAGCCGGGCTGCGCCATGGCGCACACTCCCACCAGCGCGTTATCGCAGAAAGCCCCTACAATCACGCCTCGTTTATGCAGGCCACGCAGGACCGGCCTGAAAAACCTTACAAGCGAACGCGATCGCAGGTCGGCATCCTCAATGCTGAATGCCCGAACGTTTATAGGATTATCGCGCATACTGTAGGCGACCAATTGGGCCGCCTCATCAAGATTAGTGACCCGCAAATCCCGCAACGTCACCTTAATGAGTGTTCGCAGGGCAATCCCTCGAGCGACGAGTGTTGTCTTTTTCAGGATTCAAGGTATCCCTCAGCGCGACCGGAGGTCTTTCAAGTTCTTGCCCTAATTACATTCCGGAATCGGCAGCGAGGGTGCCGCTCGCGCAAAAGCATCAAAACTGCAGAACCACAGACGACGGCAACCAACTCGGCTGTGCTTTCGTGGTGATCGTATCTAGCCCCGAAAGCGGCGCGCGTACCTTTCCCCTCTGCATGTTGCTTCGAGGACAACAAAAACAGGGTTTTGAGGGCCTAGCGGATAGCTCGTAGCGTGGTTTAAGGAGTGGCGCAAAGTGAGAAGGGCCTCGTGAAAAGCGTCTGAAGTGATAGAAACGTGATAACTTCGTCGGGCTTTTCAAACCCCCAAGCGGTGTTTTCGTTGCGAAATGCAGCCAATGAGTGGAATCGCGCCAATTGAACCCTGCTTGCCCACCAGTAATCCGTTTCCAGTGCTTGTCCTCGGATTTATTTCACATCGACCGTCACGCGCATCCAGGGATGCAGGCAGCATTGAAAGTGGTGGACGCCTCTCGATAGGCCTGTGATTTGAGACGTGCTGCCCTGCAGGAGTCGCGTCTTGGCCACGGACACGTCAGAAAAGCCCGCCGCACATTCGGGAACAGGTGCTTGGCCTGAATTAAGGGCGGGTATGAAGCCACCGCCGAAGTCCTTCACCTCGGTGAAGGTGTGGGGCTCGCCACCCTGGTCCACCACGGAGACCACAGTCCCCTTGCTGATGCTGAGTGCGTCCGGCTCGAAGTCCCACTTCGGATCGGGGGTTCCGGCGGCGGCCTTAGCAAACAGATCCTGAATGGTGGTTGCATAGCCGAGCACGGCGAGCGAAACGTTCTTGCAGAAGTCCGGTCCAATCGCCGCATTGAATGTGGTTGGGTCGCACTCATCCAAAGCAACGACCTGCGCAATGCTTGGCGCATCGTCTTGGTGGATTGCGGCAGCGCCGACGAAGACCAGACAGCAGACGACAAACCCAACCCTCAATACGGATTTTTTCATTGTGGTTCTCCCATTTTCTTAGTCGGCGATTCCACCGCCGCTCGGAATGCCACGCATCCTGAGGGATGACGTGTCCTGAATTCAATAGTGGAGACCTGTCGGCCGGCTTAATATTTTGTGTGCTTCTAGATGACAGAAAACAGGACAGATGTTGCGCCAGTCTGAATTGGCGCTAGAATTGCCTCCTGCAGTGGGGGGAACTGTCGGTGGCTACTGAACCAGTCAGAGTCCATCAATGGCTAAGGTTTGGCGAAGACTTTGAGGTCGATCTCCCCGCCTTTGAACTGCGCCGATCGGGTGTGGCCCTCAAGTTGGAGCCGATTCCCTTCGGAATCCTGGCCCTCTTGTTAGAACAGCGCGGGGAACTTGTCAGCCGCCAGCAGATTGTGGAAAGGATCTGGGGCAAGGAAGTCTTTCTCGACACCGATAACAGCATCAACGGCGCTATCCGCAAAATTCGGCAAGTGCTGGGTGACGACTCGGAACAACCGCGGTTCATCCAAACGATCACCGGTAAAGGCTATCGTTTCATCGCACAAGTGGTCGATTCGACCGAATCCCCCCAGCGGCTCCGGGTGCTCGAGCCACTCACAAGCGAGAAAGCGGACAGAATTCCACCAAGCAACAATCAAAGGAAGTTTCGTCCCTATCTGGTGTTCGCCCTTGTGACAGTTGCGATCTTCCTGGCGCTTTGGCTTGCGCCGAAGCTTTCGCGCCGTTTCGGTGCCGCCCCGCCGATACGCTCGATCGCTGTGCTGCCGCTCGACAACTTGTCCGGTGATCCTTCGCAGGATTATTTCGCTGATGCGATGACGGATGAATTGATTACGAATCTTGCCAGGGTGGGCACCCTGCGCGTGACTTCCCGCACCACCGTGACCCTGTACAAGCACACGAACAAGAAGCTTCCCGAGATCGCGCGCGAATTGAACGTGGATGGCATTGTCGAAGGATCACTTGTTCGGGATGGGCAAAAGGTTCGAATCACCGCTCAGCTAATTCGGGGACGCGAGGACCAACATCTGTGGGCGGAAACATACGAACGCGATCTTGGTGATGCACTGCGGCTGCAAAGTGACGTTGCCGAAGCCATTGCCGAACAGGTCCGCGCCCAGTTAACTCCCGACCTGCGGGTACAGTTCCGCTCGGTGCGCCCAGTGGATCCCCAAGCTTACGATGCTTACTTGAGAGGAAGTTATTACCTTTTCAACAACCAGATCACGGTGCCGGGTCCGCTGAACCAAGCCAAAGCCAATTTCGAACAAGCCATTCGACGGGACCCTAACTTCTCGCGCGCCTATTCCGGCTTGGCAAATGCTTATATCTATCTCGTGTTTTTTGGACAGGGGCAAATCTCGCCGGCGGAAGGCTATAAGCTTGCTAAAGAGGCCAACCGCAAAGCGCTGGAACTGGACCCAAATAATAGCGAAGCCTACGACGTGCTCGGAGTGCTGAATTGGCACGCTGATTTGGACTGGAATGCTGCCGATCGAGCATTCAGTCACTCTCTGGTTCTGGTTCCAAGCTATAGCTGTGCCCACGAGGACCGCGCACTGTTTCTCGCTTTCATGGGGCGTCGGGCCGAGGCGCTGGCGGAGGTCGAGAAAAGCAAGCAGGTCGATCCCTATGCTACCGGGATTGAATTGGCAGTTTATTTCCAGCTGCGCGACTGGGAACGCGTGGTCGAAGCCGGCGTGAGGGAGGCCACCTTGGATCCGAATGAATGGACAGTCCACGCGAACCTCGGTGCGGGTTATGAAGGTACAGGCAGGCTGCCGGAAGCCATCGCCGAGTACCAGAAGGCAGTTGACCTATCGAATGGAAATGCTGACGCAATAGCTTCGTTAGGACATGCGTACGCAGTGGTGGGTAACAGAGTTGAAGCGGAGAAGATTGTGCGCGAATTAGAGCAAAAGGTGATGAAGGCTCAAGCTTCGCCATATCTCCCGGCGACCATCTATGCCGGACTTGGCAACAAAGACCGAGCATTCGAACTTCTGGAGGAGGCCTATCGCGACAAGTCTTTGGATGTTGCCTGGATCCTTAAACCTGATCCTCGAACCGATAATCTGCGTGGCGACCCTCGTTTTCAAGACCTGCTTCGGCGCGTTGGGCTGACAAATTAGACGTCATTCCTGCCCATGAGCAGTCTGATCTCGTGAATGTCAGGATTACTGCCCTGAAGCTCGACAGTTGGCGTAAAAGGAGTTTGCACAAGCTTGCGCCATAGGTTCGCCTTTCGCGGGATCAATGAGATTTTTCACCGATCGACCGACCGATGTGTGAGTTTCCATGTGGCCGACTAGGTCTAAACCGGAGAAACCGAAGTTCATGGCAACGTTCCCGGTGATTCGCGAATTAAGAGTCTTGCGTAGTGCCTTCAGTCGCGGTGGCCCTTCACGCGCGAACCTACTTGGCCTGCTGGCCGGAAACGCAACGCCGACCAGACTTCGTCGATGGCAACGATGGACACTGCACGCCATCCTGTGTCATTCATCGCTTCACGAATCACGTCGCGGCTGAGATCTCCTGAAGCCCTGGAAGCTTTCTTGGGATAAGAGATCCACACCAATGCGTTCGGCGCCGCATGCTTTGGGAGCGTCTGGGCAAACCTCCTGATGTCCGAAAGGCGCGTGGCAAAGACCTGCACGAACGGGAACATGCCAGCGGCTCTCGAAGAGACGATGAGACCGTCAGGAAGGGGCGTCAGCAGTTTTAGATAGCCGGGAGGGGGAGCAATGATTAGCGCTCTCATGCCGGCGTTCATGCCGAGCTTTCTCGCAACCGGGTTCTTCATTTGTGATTGACCTTGCTCGAAAGCGCGAACTGATTCCCGTCCGGATCCTTGAAGATGGCAATCGATCCCCAGGGCTCATTCTTGGGTTCCTGGGTGAAGGTGACACCCTTGGACTTGAGCACTTTGGTAGTTAAGAAGACGTCGTCGCACCAGAAGGCAATGGATTGGAACTCACCGATGCGCTTCTCGTGACCCTCTGGTGTGTAGAGCGCGAGGCCGGTCTCCGCCCCGGGAATGAGCAGTTCGATCCACCGTTGCGACTCTGTAAACGGTTGGTCGGTGACTATCTTCAGTCCCATTGCCTCGGTATAGAACTTCAGCGAAACGTCCTGATCGCGAACAGGAACGCCCACAAACTTTATTCCCCGAACCATTGGTGCGCCTCCTTAAAACGTCAGGAGCATAACGTGCCAAATCGGGTGCCGCAATCAGCCATTCGTTGCTATATTAGTGGTCGGTATAGCCATGCCGAATTTGGATGATTACGTCGTAGACGTGTTGATGCGTGACCTGGTCGGGCACGATCGGAGACCCGCCAGCTTCCTTGTCTATGTATGGCTCACCGCCGAGCAGGCTCGCAGGCAGGGAGCTGTTCAGGTGAGTTATCAGGAATTGGCCGAATCGGTTGGACTGTCGAAGAGTTCGGTGCAAGCTGCAGTGAGTTGGCTCATCCGAAGGAGACTGCTCGCCTCCAGCAAGGAAAATACTACTGCCATTCCTAGTTATACCGTTCGGAGCCCATGGCGGGACGCTGGACGCCGTGTCAACCTCGGCCGTGGTCAGTGATCGCAGGCATGAAATTCTTCCATCCTGAAGTTTCGATTGTCTTGGCCACATTTGTATTAACTTGCATGGGACAAGCGCCGACGGCACAGGTGGCACGGTCCGCCGATGCAAAGGCGCTGGTGAAGCCGGGACAAAAGCTGAACAGCGAAGGCAAACAGGACGAGGCCCTCAAGCTGTATCAGAAGGCGCTGGAGATGTCGCCGAACTTGTAAGAGGCACATCTGGAGTCGGGCGTGGCGCTTGACCTGAAGGGCGATTACGCGGCTGCGCGCGAGCACCTGAAGAAAGCAATCGAAGTGGCTCCCGTTGACCGGAAGAACCGCGCATTACGATTGATGGCGTTTTCTTACGCTTTCGAGAGCAATGCTGACGAGGCGGAGAAGTACGAGAAGCAGGTATTTGACGCACAGCCACGGGCACGGCCCCACCAATGCATTCGCGCGACCGGTGGCGAGGAGGAAACTGGCAGGCGGCTAGTAGGGTTGGGGAAACCCTCGGACGAGTCGGAGTTCCGATTGAGTTCGCAACGAAATCGCCGGAACATACTCTCCGATCAGTTCACGACGCCACGAATTGCCGGTCTTGCTTTTCTGATCTCGATCAGTGAAGTGGTACCGGTAGAGGGTGGCGCGCAGATATCGTGGCGGCGCTTTCGGGAATGGATTGTTGAGCATGAGACCTTCCACTTCCGGAGAGCCTTCCAGCAATCGCCCCATGAACTGAAGAATCCAACGATTGCTGCGGTAGTCGCCGAGGGCGGCAAACCACATCTGCCAGTCCAGGCGGGGCTGATGTGGGGCAACCCAGAGTGGCCGGCGATCCACCTTCCCAGGCTTGTACTTGAACTCATACGGCAACCAGGTTTCTCCGTCGTCCGAGCCTTCGATGCTGATTTCGGGACGAGTGGTCGTCATGATTGCGAATAATCCATAGGTATTCACGATTTGGAATGGGGCAATCGCGGCGATGAGCTTGTCCGCAGGCCTCCAGTGTAGGCCTGAAAACACGTCCGCCATTTCGAAGCCGCTGGCGAAAAGTACAAGTGCGTAAATGACAATACAGGAGCGTCGAACCCAAGTACGCGCGCTGCAATGGGGAATGGCTTGCGAAAGTCGACTGGTAATCACATTGGGTAGGAAACGTCGAAGGAAGGTGTCGTCGAGAAGGAATAGACATAGAGTCACGGTAAGCAGGTTGAAAAACGCGTAGTTTCCCGTCAGCGCGATCAGCATCTGCAGCAGTGTGATCGCGGCAGCTGCCCAAATGCGCAAGCGCCGCGGAGCCAGAATCAGAAATGGAACAAAGAGCTCAACAGAGAACACGAATCCCACCGAGAAACGTTGAAACCAACCAGGGAGTTGGTAGAAGTACCAGGCAAAGGGCGTAGGCAGTGGTTGTGTTTCGTAGTGCACAGGAACAGCCGTGAAGCTGCGCCAAGCGGGATCGTGGCTCAGTAGCTTAACGGCGCCGGAAAGAAACATTAATCGAAAAAGAAGCCAGCGGAACAGTTTTATGATCAGGGTTGAGGAGCCAAGAAAAATTGCCAGGAATCCGGCTTCCAGCAGCAGGGCATCCCACTGATAACCCATGAATTCCTGGCCCGCCACGACCAGGGAGAGGTAGAGAACGAAGAGAGCGGCCCGCACGGACCGGTTGTTCAGACCCGCAGCCATTAACACTGAAAGAGCTGTGCCTGCCATCCACACGATCCTGATCATGGCATCGCTGCCCTGTAACCACAGCAGCGTCGGCACATTCCAAAACCGCGTAAACCCGAAATATTGTTGGGCCGCCTCCAGGTATTCAGGCAGGGGTGAGATGCCCCGACTCCCGATCAGTCCTGCAGCCTGCACACCGAATGACCAGAAGGCGATCAAGTAGGTGAGGCCGAGCAGACGTAGAAACAGCCACGTGGGGCACCGAAAAGTCTCCAACTCAAGAGGGACACCCCAGAAGCATTGCGTTATGCGGTGACCAAACGGGCGGTGACGCGCAATCAGTCTATAGACTGTTTCGCTTACCTGTCGGAATCCGGGAACTCGTTGATAGAGCCACAGGGGAACGCTTCTTCCGGGTGCGAAAGCAAGTAATCGGAATACCGCGTGCGCAGCGCTGAACACTCCGCCGTCAGGGAGAATAAGCTGAACCGAAGCGGTGAACGCTTCGCGAGGAATTTCGGGGAAGCGATCACCGAGCTCCTGATAAGCGACGCAGTCCGCCCGGTCACCTGAGATCAGGTGCCAATGATCGACCCAGGCACGACAGAAAGAGCAATCACCATCAAAGACAAGCAGCGGTCGGTCTGGAGGATGCTCGACCAAGCGAATAGACGGTGAGTTGGGAGGCCGAATGTCGACTTGCAGTATTCACCCGTCACTCTACTCTCTTCCGGCTTCTGCTAGCCGACATCGCAATGTCATTATAGTCAAAGGACTCATCACTGGGCTCGACCGCGACACGAGCCGAAGCGTGGTACGACCTACGAGGACACATCCGGTGTGCACAGAACCGTAAACGCGATTCCGCCATTATCGTGCTGAGGAAGGTAATCGGCAGAAGAAGATACGTTTGCGCTGGCTCGCCGTATCAATATAGGGCCGAGGGGATTCAGGCCTCGCACCTTCACAGATCGCGTTGCGAGAAACGGCGTACGGCGACAATAAGCGCGATTGCCAAGTACAGCAATGCATAGAAGACCATGGCTAAACTCGGGACTGAGAGAGTGCTGAACGGGGAGATGCGCATTACATTAGCCAGCGGCGATTGCATTTCGAAGGCGGCCCGACGCCAGAGTGCTTCGCTGGGCATCAGAATGCTTGCGATGATCCCGACGTTGACCGCGCGGGACGTCTGGGTGATGGCTCCAAATTGCTCAATCCAACCGCCGAGAAATGCGAGTCCATGGAGTCCGAGGGTAAGCACACCCGTGGTTAGCGCTGAAAAATAGGTTGCGAATGCGAAGGTAACGGAGAGCAACACGATGCTTTCCATCCACATCAGTGAGAGGCCTCGTGCGAGATGGCGTGCGGTGACACCCGCAATGACATAGGTTACGGTGTTCACACCGCCCACCATGATTGCAATGTACCCGGTCAGCATGCCGCAGAAGCCAAGCCATTTACCGAGAAGCAACTGCCAACGTGGCACTGGCTTGGTCGCGATCGCCTGGATCGTCCCAGAGGCGATTTCGCCAGACACGGTGTCGATGGAGGTGAGGATCGTCATCACCACTGCCAGCAGGTCCACGGCATAGAGTCCCATCGTCACCATGGTGAAGGAGATTTCCCTGCGCAAGACTGGGCTCATGCCGTGCGCGGCAAAGTCTTTGGCCTGAAAATGGAGGCCCGTACCAAACAGAATGAGGAACCCGCCTCCGGCAGCGAGTGCCATCCACAGCATTTTCTTGCGCGCCGCTTCGCGGAACGTCACCCCGGCCATGATCCAGACGCCCATCACAGTCCTCCATCAGAGCCAACGATTTCGAGAAAACGTTCTTCGAGGGAAAGCCGTTGGGGAGTGACCTCATAAATCTCGGCTCCATTTGCCACCAGATGGCGCACAATCTCAGGCACCGCTGCACCGGATGATACGGAGAGCGTCAAACGCTCCTCTTCCGTGCGAACTGACCTACTCCAACGTGCCAAACCACCGACAATCTCCGGAGTCACCTTGGCTGCCCTTATCGACACCGTGGTCTGAACCTCGTCATTGTCATCGAGTTGCCGAGTCTCCACCACCTCGCCATCCCTGATAAAAGCAACACGGTTGCAGGTCACTTCGACCTCTCCCAGCAGATGGGAGTTCAGCAGGACGCTTGCACCACGGTCTCTCTGGGCTTTAATGATGTCGCGAACCAGGCGGCGGCCGACCGGATCCAGGCCCGACGTCGGCTCGTCGAGGAAGATCAAGTCGGGTTCATTCAAGAGCGCCTGCGCGAGGCCAATGCGCTGTAACATGCCCTTGGAAAAATCGCGCAGATGTTTGTCGCGGTGCGGTGTGAGCCCCACCAAGTCAAGCAAAACGGGAACACGCTCGCGGAGTCTCGCCCGCGACATGCCATAGAGCCTACCGTGCAGTTTGAGGAGCTCCGCCGGGGTTAGCCAATCGTAGAAGCGGAAATGTTCGGGGAGAAAACCAATTCGCCTGCGAGTCGTGACGTCGCCGACCGGCCGACCAAGAATCTCGGCGTCACCGCTCGTGGGAAATACCAGCCCCAGCAGCATTTTTACCGACGTGCTCTTGCCGGCTCCATTCGGTCCTAAGAAACCGAAAACCTCACCCCGCGGAACGTCGAGGGTGAGGTTTCGCACTGCCACTTTGCCGCTGAAGAGCTTGCGCAGCCCTCGGGTTCGTATGGCAAAGTCGGAAGATCGGGTCATCGCCATCTATCGGCAGATCAACGCAGTGACGCGGCCAGACTCAAAGCATCGGACGAGTTGCCGTGACCGGCTAGAGAGTGGATCATACCGTTCTTGATCCACAGCAAACTATACCGATTTCCTTGCGAGAGCGTTTCCGTGATCAAGGTGCCCTCCACGCCGTCGACGGTCACCGTCTCATAGGAGCTGGAATTACGCGGGATCGGGACCACTAAAGTGGAGGACCAGTCCACAGTCTGGCAGAATGACCGAGACTCCGCTGGAGTCATGCCTGCCAATTCCAAAGCCGCCTCAGCAATGTCCGACATGTTGAGATCGGGAGGAACGCTCACTGTCGGGCTAGGGGCCTGAATAAGGTAAGTGCAGTTTGTGTCCTTTATGTTTGCCATGCGTTCCATTTTGCGCTCGGCCAAAGCCTCAGCCTGGGACTGCGATGCGTGGTTCATATAGCGCTGCCGGACCGGGCAATCTCCATACATCGAGATGACACTCTTTGGGATGTGCACGGCGATCAATGCACCATTGGCCGACTCCGGAATGTGGATGTCGGAACGACCAATCTCGTCCAACAGGGTCGTCACACGATCACGATTGATGGTCATCTGGAATGCGGTCTCACCATTGACGTCAATGCTATGAGGCGCTCCCAAGCTACCGATCATTCGGACCGGGTATCCCGCCAACTGGGCCGCTGTTGTCACGTTTGAAACAACCTCAGGTTTGCCGGGATCCATCGTCACCACAACGTTGTCCGCCACAAACTGATTGAAAAGCTTATAGGGGCGCGAGTCAGGCTCGGAGCTGGGCATCAGAGTAGTGGGGTCAATCGTAACCACCTGAATCTTCTGAACCCGCAGCATGGCCAAAACCCGCTGCGCCCAGACACGAACTGGGTTGACGCTCAGAGAAACCGCCACAATCACTGCGACCGCCGCCAGTCCCCAGACTGGACGCCAGCGTGGAGCGAGGAGCCGGCTGATCCACGTCTCCGGTTCACGATCGGCTGCAAATTGACTGGTAAATTGGGCGTAGGCCAGCGCGGGATCGATCGTGATATCGTCTGCGGCGGGAGCTAGCGTTGCCAATACCGCTTCAGTCTGCGCCCTCACCGCTCTTAGCTCTTCCAAAGCGGCGCGGCAATCGGCGCAAGAAGCGAGGTGCTCTGTGACCTCGGCAAGCTCGGCGCCGGCAAGTTCACCATCCAGATAACACCGGAGATTTCCATCATGAATGCAGGTCATATTTCCTCCTCGTTCGCGTACATTGCGAGGTAACGGTCGCGAAACTCCTCCTCGGCACGATTCAACATGGTGCCAATGCTGCTCATCTTTATATCGAGAGCGTCGGCAAGTTCTTTGTAGGACAGCCCCGAGCTCCGCAAAATCAACAGCTGCGACTGAGCAGGTTTAATCGAGGACAAGACAGCACGCACTCGATGACATTTCTCTTCGCGCAGCAAGGCCTCTAGCGGGCTGCTATTCTCGGCCCCGTCTCCGGATCCCGCGGCTGCTTCGTATTGACGGCGTCTCCCGGAAGCCCGCAGGGCATCGATCCCCAGGTTCATGGCGGTGCGATACAGCCATCCGCCGACGTTGCCGTCGACTTGCAGAGCAGGCTGGTGGTAAAGACGCCAGAACGCATCGTTGGCGATTTCTTCGGCGCGCGGACGCTCGCCGAGCAGGCGTATCAATATCGCCACGATCCGGGAGTAGTGCTGCAGAAACACGGCCCGGAACTCAGCTTCGTCCCAATGCTCCAATGAACGTTCCCTGCCTGCCATCGAGCGACTCAGTACCTGTGTAGTTCCCACGATAAGGCCTGCCTTCCAGGTTCACATATCTAAAACGACACTCAGGAGAAAATTGTGACAAGAGCGGAAGCTACGGCGACCGGGATTTGCCTGAACCGGGGCTTTAGCTCAAATATCAACGGGACGACTGATCCGCGTTGGGTCACAAGCCTCTGTTTCGGTAGCCGGACGTTTTTGCGGATCCGGCGCACACAGACCGTGGATTCAGATTCAGAATCAAAGAAAGACAGAACCACGACCGCTGGGACGAAGAGTCCCCGATTCGCGAGACCATTGCAGCAGTTGCCAATGCCCGCGCTGACAAGAATTGTCTTTCGCGCGGCCCTCGAGGCCTACGGCGCGAGGTATTCCCGACGAATTACTTGGATCGCAACTTTAACGAAAACAGCGTAGGATCAGTAAAAACACATATGGCATACGCCAATGCCCTATTTAAACCAAGGGCCGTGCGAAATGTGCGGAGGAGAGTGATGAAGTTCCACCTGAATTACAGACTGATCGGTGCACTATGCCTGGCGACCTCGATGGCTTCGGCTGATTCTTTGGAGTTGAAGAATGGCAGCCTGATTAAGGGCAAGTTCATGGGCGGCACGGAGAATGAGATCAGCTTTCAAGTCGGGTCATCGTTGCAAAAGTACAGTCTCGCCGACATCGTTTCACTCAAGTTTGATTCTGAAAGGTCAGCAGATAACACCTCGACAACGCCGAGGAGTTCCACCTCCAGTGAGCCTGCGAAGGTTGAGCATGCCAGCAGGCAGACGCCTACACACGTCACCATCCCGGCAGGTACGCGTATTTCTGTGCGCACCATCGATAGTGTCGATTCCACTAAGAACCACGTGGGGGATCGCTTCCAGGCTTCGCTGGAAGAACCGCTGACCGTCGATGGCAGCGTGATGGTTGGAAAAGGGGCCGATGTATACGGTCGACTGGCAGAGTCGAAACAGTCAGGGACGTTCGCCGGCAGATCGCAATTAAAGTTGGAGCTAACAGGGATTGTGGTGAATGGGCAAACAGTGCCGGTGGTAACGGGAGAATATGAGTTGACCGGCAAATCGCGCGGGGCGAGCACTGCGAAGAGAACGGTGGGCGGCGCGGCGGTGGGATCGATCATCGGTGCCATAGCTGGCGGCGGCAAAGGAGCGGCGATCGGTGCTGGGGTCGGTGCTGGCGCTGGCGCAGGGTCGGAGATAATCACGAAAGGAGATCAGGTGAAAGTACCGAGCGAGACCTTGCTCGATTTCACGTTACAGCAGGATGTGTCGATACCGACGCGCCAAAACTAATTTATGGTCTAACGAAGAGTCCTGCTGCCCTACACCACCCACGCTGCCACGGTCAGCCGCGCAACCTTTTACGTCATGTTCGATTTCAGGTATGGGCGCGCCGCGCTAGGGCGTTTGCGCATGCTGGGCCGTGGCCCGCCGAACTACGTGCCGACCGCGGATACCGGATTGCAGCGAAGAACTCGCAAGCGCGGGCGTAAACCGGTGTGCGTATTCCCATCGAACCGCTTGCTGAACACGCCGTGATAAAAAACGTGATAGATCCATGGCCCAAACGGATCAGAACGAGGCAAAACCCGTCAGAACCACCTTCCTGGAAAGTGCGCAAAGAATCGAGTAGCACGGTCTTACCCCTTATTTTGCGGAGTTTTCCCTCCTCTTAGAATTTGGAAATCGGATTGGGTGAATAAGCGGTGTTCCGGCCCGAGCCAACCATTTTTTTGGTGCACTCTTTAATTACAGATCAGCTCCGCAGTTCCACTGATTGGGCCAAACTGACCTCCAGAAGCAGTCGCTGTGATCGTTGCAGGGCTCAAGCTCGGCGCCAGACAGATTGCCCCTCCCTGAGGATCAATCGTTGTGTCGGCCGGATCGCTAGTGCTCCACCTAGCATTTGTGAGTGTTACTCGCTTGTTGGGCTTGTCGATACCGCAGTCGGAGTATCCGCAAGACTGTAGAGGGGCGTACCAGCCGATGGCGGTAAATTGCACTGTAGCAGTGGGAGAACCCACGATAGCCGTCGCATTTTGGGGCAGGACTTGAACCGCAACAAGAAATTCGTCTACGCCGCATGAAGTCAGACCTAGCGCAGCAAACATCAATAAAGGAAGAGTTCGCCATTTGAAAAGGTTCATTTGATCTCTCCTGAGTACGGCTGAGTGCTTAGTTCGCATCGAGGACAGACTTGAAGCGCTTTTTTGCGACCAGATACCCGTCTTGGTTGAACTCCACTTTTGCGTCAGACAACGTGCCGAAGAGGCGATCGAATAAAAAGAACCCTATCCCAAAATTCTTGTCCATGAGGCCCCGGTCATTGATCATTTGGTGGTGCGCATCATGCCGGCGGCGCGCAGATAAGAACCAGCGACTGAAGAAATGGTTCCTTTCTAGCCAGAACCCCTCAATATGCATCCAGTCGTGCAAGGAACTGAACATAAGAAAGCTCCAAACGATCGTGGTCATGAGATATACGCACTGGTAGCGCACAGGAACGCCGATCCAGTAAAAGGTGATCACGGCAAGCACGATCAGACTCCCTGCGGGTGCAAGCCACTCCATACCGATGTTGCCGAGAGAAAAACTATGTAGGGTAGCGTCTCTGTATTCCTTGGACCGCTGTGCCTCTTCGGGTCCGTACAGCACCAGGTGGTGCCGCATGTGGTTCCGGCTGAGACTTCCGATTGCGCCGCTGTGTAGAAGTCTGTGCAGCCAATAACCGAGGAACTCCGCGGAAATGAATGAACCCGCCATCCAGCTTGCTACCGCCCCTATGGTTGTCATGCTCGGCTCCTTATTGGGTGAGGTCTAAAAAGCGCCGTTCTGCCCTGTCGGACTTGAAGAGTCGCTTTTCGGGTGGGGAATCTGCACCTGGCGGGGTTCGCCGTCAATGCCCAGACACTCACCACATTTTCATGTGTCACTCACGAGGTAAGTCTCGGAAGATAAGGGTCTTATGTGTAATCTCACGCGCAATGGTAGGACGTGCTACACTTCCGCAACCTTTTGGGCCGGAGAGTCCAAAAAGCTTGATGCCAGCGCCCCTAGTCTCCCAGCGAGTTTGCTTTAGTGATTTCGAGCTTGACCTGCGCTCGGGTGAATTACGCAGAGATGGAACTCGGATTCGACTGCAAGAACAGCCTCTTCTCATCCTGCAAGCACTTCTCGAGAGTCCCGGACAAATCGTTACTCGCGACGAGCTGCGCAGCAAGATCTGGCCGGCAGACACATATGTGGACTTCGATCACGGCCTGCACGCGGCTGTGAATCGGCTGCGTGTTGCTCTTAATGACTCTGCCGACAGACCTCGTTACGTTGAAACGGTAGCCCGCCGGGGTTATCGCTTCATTGGCAAAATCGAAAGGCCTGAACCCTCTCCGGAGCCACCCACGACACCGCCAAAACCGCGGCCTGCGACCGGGTGGAACCCATGGACGGGGGTGCTCACGGGTTTCGGTATCGCAATTTGTATGGCGACCATTCTTGTAGCTACAAACTTCCACGGCCTGAAAACCTGGTTATTGGGAGGGAGCCCGCATAAGTCATTTCGCTCGCTTGCAGTTCTGCCCCTCGCAAACCTCTCGGGGGACGCAAAACAAGACTATTTTGCCGATGAGATGACCGAAGAGTTGATAAATCAATTTTCGAGGCTCGGGAACTTGAGAGTGATATCGCGTACATCCGCAATGCGATACAGAGGAAGCAAAAAATCTCTACCTCAGATTGCCAGCGAGCTTCACGTTGATGCGGTTGTTGAAGGCGCCGTTCAATTGGCCGGAAGCCACGTACGTGTTACTGCCCAGCTCGTAAACGGGATGACCGATACCCCCATTTGGGGAGAAACTTATGATCGCGAGCTCAGAGATGTTCTTTTGTTGCAGAGCGAAGTCGCAAAAGAGATTGCAAATCAAATAGATCTGCGGTTGACCCCCCAACAACAAGAGCGACTTCGCTCTGCTGCCCATCCAGTGAATCCGGATGCATACCAGGCCTACCTTCTTGGAAGGTACTATTGGAATTCCAGGACAGCTGATGGCCTAGACAAGGCAGGGAAATATTTCTCCGACGCAATCCAGTTGGATCCGAGTCTCGCTCTCGCATACTCAGGTCAAGCCGACTATTTTGCTTTCCTTACGGTTCTCGGGGGACCGGAGATCCTTGCGCCCAGGGAGGCCATGGCAAAGGCGCGAAACGCAGCCAGCAAAGCTCTTCTACTCGACGACTCGCTCGCCGAAGCCCACACATCCATGGCTAATATCCTGCATAACTATGACTGGGATTGGAGTGCTGCTGAGCGCGAATTCAAGCGCGCGATCGAACTTAACCCCAACTACGCAACAGCACACCACTTGTATGCGCACCTTTTGATTGAATCCGGACGCACCCAGGAGAGTCTCGCAGAGGCAAGACGCGCACTTGAACTCGATCCCTATTCTCCGTTTGTGAACAATGGGGTAGCGAGGCTGTATTATCTTTCCGGGCAGTACGAAAAATCTATTGCGCAATGTCAACTTGGTCTGCAGATTAATCCGAATTATCTTCCCGCACGCATTCAACTCGCGTTGGATTATGAGCAAACTGGAAGAATTGGCCAGGCAGTTTCTGAGCTGGAAGCAGCTGAGAAATCGCTATTGAACGCCTCTGGCGACCGAAGGACGACTACTATCGATCCTCCTGTGCTACACGCTCTGCTCGGGCACGCCTACGCGACTGTAGGTCGAAGACCAGAGGCAATGAACGAGCTCGCGAAATTGCAAGCGACGGCAGGACACCGCTACATTCCCTCTGCATATTTTGCTATTTTGTGGATGGGGTTGGGCGACAAAAAACAGGCGCTCGCGTGGCTGAATCGAGCCTACCAAGAACGGTCAGAGCACATGCTTTACCTTGGTGTCGAGCCGATTATCGAGCCGCTCCGTGCTGATCCTCGGTTCCAGGTGCTGGTTAGGGATGTCGGAATCAAGAGATGAGACTCGACTTGTGTCGCGCGCGTCACCAAGCAGTTTCCCGGCCAACTTGTAAAAGAACATCAGTTGTCTCGCAGCTCACCTAATTCTGCGAGTTTGCTAACGCGAGGACGAATGCGGCCTGTCTCGATTAAGGGATTAGCGGTATTTCCGAAGCGAGCTGAATGTTCACCATTTGGGTGAGACGGTTATCCACCTGGTAGAACTTAGCCGCACGTTTCGCACCCAACGCCTTCTCGAAGCGAGGGAAGTACTTCTTTCGAAGCGCCTGGGTTTCATCCTCGATGGCAAACATACGGTCGGTAAGGCCACGGGCCTTGGCGTCATCCATTTTGTCGAGGTTCTGGGCGTAGTCGGTGATAAGCGCGAGTCGCTTTTGAGCAATCGAATGTTGCGCCGCGCTGTACTCCTTATAGAGTGGCCAGAAGTCGGCCGCTTCTTTCTCGCTAAAAGTCATCGCGTCGGTTATGATTTGCGTTTTCATGGACTGGATGTCCTCGCGAAGAAGTTTAACGTCGGCGTCCGTGATCGGCTTTGCATGAACCTCGGACGTTTGCGACGCGGACCAGGAGGACATCGCGGCCATCACGATTGTCAGAGCGCAAATGTCCCTTAGAAGGAAAGAGCTTGCTTGTTTCATAGTTGTATCTCCAAGGGATTATTGATTCGGAACCGAGGTCTACTCCGCGCCCGGCATCAGACTGGATTTGTTGAGATCGTCGTCCTTGTAGTACTTCGTTCCCTGCAAAGTCAACTGGAGGGCGAGACCATTCTTGGTAATTTGGTACACCCAAACACCCGGTTCAACCTGGACAGCTCCCGAGTAGGCGCCGCCTGATTTCCCTGCCTTGGCCGCGGCGTCTGCTTGCCCGGAACCCGACCAGCCAGAATCGAGGAAGCGGGCCAGCGCCTTATCGTTCTCGAACACGAAGATCACGCGATAGTCCTTGACTCCCAAACCCAGACCGGCGCCAGCCGAAATCATTTTCATGAAGGTTTCCTGCTTGGTTTTGGAGCTGACGGCGATTCCCGCCCCACGCGCGGTACTCAGCAGCAACAGGTTCGTCCCCATGTTGTTGAAAACCGCATATCCGGCCGACTTCTTGATAGCCTCCTGAGATGTTGGTTCCATCTTGTACAAATCTTTTAGAGTTTGGGCTGCCATCTTGCGAGTCTTTTGCCGCTTCTGGTCGGGTGAATCCTTGGCGCTCGACAAACCTGCCGCCAGCAACGTCACGACCAGAACCGGAGCCACTATTCTCAATCTCATCGCTGGTCTCCTTTCTAAATGGATGCGTCCTTCGAGGAGCCGGGAGAACCACGGGCCCTCGATATGGATGAACATTGACAATAGACGCGCGAGTCGCACGGGGAAACTACCAGAGATAACAGGTATCTTCTGATAGGAGATCTTCGACGCGGCAAGAGCAAAGGTGTAACTCTAGCAGAGGCGGCTTGGGCGGGGCTCCATAGAGGAAGATGAAATTGTCAAAAGCGTGAACTGACGGACCACGAAGAATTCCCATGGTGTGCAACGCAAATCCCCAAAGACCCACAACTGCCTTAGACTCGTTCACGGGAAACGGCTTGCCTGAACTGGCGGAACTCCCAGTTGGTGCGCCGCCGAACGGAATCCATCTTGTCGGCGGGACGGACCCCTTCTGTCTGTAATCTTCACTCGGCGAAGCCCTCGGACGCGCAGGAAAGTGATTCGATCTGGAGACTGCGGTGACGGAGTATCTGGGTGCCTTTGTGCGTAAGCGAGCGAACGCATGAGGTTCAAATCGGGCGCTCAGTGATTCCGCGACCAGCAGCCTGGGAAAATTCCCTGCTCTCTCGGCTAAAGGTCGCCCTTGCGCTGTTCAAGCGCGACCCGTACCAGTTGGCTTCGCGTATGCACGCCGGTTTTGGCAAACAGTTGCTGCAAAGTCGCCTTGACCGAGCTTTCGGAAACGCCGATTTTTGTCGCAATTTCCTTGTTAGCGAGGCCTTCAAAGACGAAGGAGAGGACTTGATGCTCGCGCTGGGTAAAGCGCAGCTGCGAAGGAAGGTTTGCGTTTCCAGCGATGGCGCCCTGAAGCAGCTCTTGATCGAACCAGACCTTGCCTGCCATGACATCGCGGATACCAAGAGTAAGAGATGCAGCAGAGTTGTGTTTCATGAAAATTCCGGAAATTCCGGTGCTGATGAGTTCTGTCACCTTGCTCTCTTCGACCCCGGCGGTCACAACCAGAACCCTGCCGTTGAAGCCTTGGCGCTTCGCGAGCCGCATGAATTCCGTGCCATCCCCTTCGTTCAAATCGAAGTCGAGGAGCACGATATCGATGTGCGTGTTGCGGAGAATATCGAGTGCTTCCTGGATCGATCCGCAGTGTGCGACGACTTCGAAACCGGGCACCCCAGCCAGCAATCGCGCGACGCTCTCGCGAAACAGGCTGTGATCGTCGAGGATCAGGATCGAAACCGTCGCTTGTGCAGGTTCAAGCATGCACAGGGTCCTCGACCTGAGAGTAAGCGTGCAGAAGGATGGCAAAGCAACATCCCTGTTCTCTGGGCTCGTACATCAGTTCTCCGCCGAAGCTCCGCATGATGGCGCGCGACATGTAAAGGCCGAGTCCATTGGATTCGGCGCCCTGTTGGAACGGTCGGAACAGATTCTTTGTGTTGGCAATGCCGGGGCCTGTATCTTCCAAGCGAATGACGACGTTCTGGCTGTCCTCGGCAACGGTAACGTCCAGGCGTTTGGTACTGACCGCCCGCATGGCACGTTGACTGTTCTTTGCCAGGTTGAGGAAAACCTGGACAAGACCGTGCCGGTCCGCCCAAACCACGGGAAGGGTAGCAGGCAGGTGCCATGCGACCTCCATCTCGGACTCGCGATAGGCAGAGTCAATCAGGATGCGGGCTTCGTCCAGCACTGAGGTCAAATCCACAGGCTTCGCATTTTGCACTGCGGACGGGCGCAACTCCAGGGCAGTAACTTTTTCCAGGCTCTGGATCAGAGTATTGAGGGCGTGGAAATCCTCATTGTTGGCCAGCTCTGAGACAGCAGAAAGATTCTTATGGACCACGAGCATCGCGCTGCAAATGTTGCCAACCTCGTGGGCGACGGCCGCCATCAAGATGCGGCTGCTCTTGAGCAGATGGTCGAGGCTGAGTTCCTCGCGATTCAGCAAGTCTTCCGACAAATCAACGACGATGGCGGCCAGACGAGGCCCCGACGGACCGCTATAGGTCGAAAACCAAATGCCTGCCAGGAACGCCTCATCATTACTACGCCGTCCCCGGCACTCTAGAGTAGTGCGGAAGGTTTGCGTCGCTTGTGTCTGTACTGCGGTTCGCAGCGCTGGTAAATAAGCGCTGATGTCTTGACCCTGCAAGCTGGGGGATTCAGGCGCGAGTAATTGTCGAGCAGCATCGTTAGCCAGCAGGATCTTACCGCTGGCATCGATGGTCACGATGGCTGCGGGGCTGCTCTCAACCAGAGTTTGCAACTGTTCTTCTGCCTCGCGTTGCACTTTCATCAGGTCGCCAAGGTGTTTGCGCGTCATCATGCGGCGATTTCTGAGCAGTTCGGAGATGAACAGACCCGTGCCCAGGAATCCTGCGGAACTGAATATGAGATGAACGAAGCTCTCATTCCGGGGAGCGTTGCTGAAATCAAGAATGGCGCATGTCAACGCCAGCATGGTGATCTGCGGGCGGGAAAGAAATCCTCCTACGATCATGATCGGGAACAAATAGAGGAAGCCGAGCGAGACGTATGGTTCGATATACCAGTCCACTACGGCGATAGCAACAAAAAGGAACCCGGCTAGCGCAAGGAGCTTGGCGCGGTGGGCCGGCGCATAAATCACCGATAGCGGGTCCTTCGCCATGAACGCCAATTTTCACTCAAAATCGAGCCCAATGCTAACGCTCTTTGCAGGAACTGGCCAAAAGATAGTCTCGTTCGAGGTCGTAAAACTTCACCTTTACGGGCTTCCATCAGCCCTGGCCGCTCCTTTGCAGCGTAGCCCTTCCCTCTTGATCTAGACACGAAAGTCCCCGATCCAAGCACCTACCTGCCAGCCTGTCCGAAAGGACAGAAATGCGTGTCCACATGATCGTCTCGCGCCACGAAAGATAAGGTTCCCTTTTGCGAGCGAAACGCACATCCTGACCTCAGCACGGATGTGGAGTTGAGCGCCAAAATCGCCCAGTGGCGATCCCCCCTGAACGCTCAAGGTACCCATGAAATCGCGTGAGGTCTATCACCTTGGGCGTTAACACTGTCGTAAGCCTACCCAAAATGGCTCGATTGCAGGGGATGAATGTGCCGGCTTCCGCTTCATCCGGGATCCACTCCTGGCGACAGATGTCCCCGCCGTCAATCCTGCCCAGCTCATGCGCCAGCGGGAGCGATTTGTTGGCAGCAGGATTTGAAGCGCTGGATCTGCTACGGGTCGGAGTAATGGTGTGCGGGCGTAGCGGCGAGTTGTTGGCTACCAATGACACCGCCCGGGAGGTGCTCCAAACCCGCGACGGGCTCGACCTGGATTCGGAAGGCGTGCTCCGCGCTATGTGCGCCAGCGATGACTCACCGGCCGATCTGATCAAAGAGGTGTTCAGGAGTTCGCGAGACGGGGCTGCAGACAGGCTCGACGGCTTTTTCGCCGTGCAGCGGCCTTCTGGGAAAAGGGCGCTGACCGTGTTTGTCCGGCCCCTAGACACGACAGGCGACAACGCGACAACTGAGGAGGCTGCCGCTGTGGTGATGATCTTGGACCCAGCGCTCCAAGTGGGCGGGGCAGAGTTGGATCTGCGACAACCCTACGGACTCACCGCGGCCGAGGCACAACTGGCAAACCTGCTGATGGAAGGAATGGCCCTGGAAGATTGTTGCGATGAGCTGGGCATACGTCGCACCACAGCGAGCATGCATCTTCGCAACCTTCTTGCCAAGACGGGTGTGCGTCGTCAAGGCGAGCTGGTCGCGCTGTTGGATGAGAGCATCGGTCTCGGCCTCGACTGAGAGAGAGTCGGCAGCACGAATGGTCAGTTCGTGTTTTAGGGAAGCACTTGGCTCCCGTCATGATGTGGACGTAAATAGCAGTTGTTCACTCCCCTAATTTGCGGCAGTTCCGGAGAGATCAGGCTCCCCCTAGCCTGAGTTCTCGGCAAGAAAACGCGTTTCAGCACGGGCATCTACTCCCCCGCCCAGCGACATAACCCATTGGTTGTGAGTTCTGTGGAGGATTCCAGTTGGCCCTGAATTGTGCCCGTCTGTCTAACGAATACGACACCAACGCTCGTTCGATGCGCATGCTGAGGCGCGCGGAACCTGAGCGTAAGCCTGTCGACAGACGACTCGTGCCTGGCCACCTCCCGACTCCTTCCGTTTCACTCCCCAACATCGAGCAGGGCGTGCATGCGCCTGCTGAGCTGCAAGGAGGTCGCACAGTCATGAAAAGGACGCACCAGCTTTGTTTGCCCATACTTCTATGCTGCTTCGCGGCAGCCACTGCAAACGCGCAGTCGTTCCGCGTGCAGTGCCCCACGAACACGATCACTCACCCATCGGCGCTCCACGATAACAATTCCGAACCGGCCTACAACGGACCAACGAGCCTGACCACGGGCAGCAACGGCTACCTCATCCCGAATGGGAACGTGAATGGCGCGATCAAGTGCCAGCAGATCTCGGGTGGCGATGGATACGCCACCATGGGCGACGGCACGCAGACGTACATGTTCTCCTTCGGCCCGCTGTCAGGCCTGGCGGACATCGCAAACGGACTGCCGGGAACACAGTTCCCAAATGCATTCAACACGGTCTTTCCAGGAACGCCGCAGGTTGGAGATCCCGCGACGACGATCGACGGCGGTGGGGCATTCTCCTTTAACGGAGCCATTGGCCTGGCACCAGACACAGATTGCATCGCCTGGAACGCCGAAGCGAAAGCCGCTGGAAATGCGCTTCCGTGTCCGAATCTGCCGGCAAGTGGACTCGACGGTCACGTAGATCCCCGCCAGATCATGGACGTGGGGGTAATGAATGGCAACATCCCCGCGCCACTGATGGCTCTGGACGAGGACGATGAGTTCTTCCTGACCTTGACCAACGTCGGCATGATCATGAGGCCGGACTTATTCGAGCAGCACACGGTCCACTTCCACGGATATCCCAACGCTTCTTCGTTCTATGACGGCGTGCCGGACGCGTCGGTCGCGATCAACATTGGTGCCAGCTTCACCTACTACTATCTGGCGCCGGATGCAGGCACCTACTTCTGGCATTGTCATATCACTCCGCCCGAGCACCTGCAGATGGGCATGGTGGGACAGATATATGTGCGCCCCCGGCAGAACCGTGTGTCGGGCGATCTGTATACCTCGCTCCGGACCCAGCAAGGCGATCTGCGCACGGCATGTCGCAGAGCAGGTGATGGCGCGCGGCCGGCGATAGGTGCCGGTTCAGTCGCACCCGACATTCTATGCAGCAACCCGGTTCCGGCGGTGAATACAGCGGCGAGCGGAGGCCGCCTTTATGCGTACAACGACGGCGACGGGTCCACGGCATATGACGTCGAGTATCCGCTTCAGATTCACGGTTTCGATCCCGACTTCCACTTCGTCGGCATGACTTTCAACCCCGAAGGCTTCACGGACATGAAAGACAAGTATTTCCTGCTCAACGGACGCAGCTATCCGGACACGGTCACCTCTGGTCCGATGGAGACGCAGTCAGCAGATGGGTCGAATCACTTTTCGCAGCCGCTCCCCTCGATCATCAACATTCCCTCCGGCGGGAAAGCGCTACTGCGGATCTCCGACCTCGACGTGACGGAGTATCAAACGCTTGCTTCCCTGGGAATTCCGATGAAGGTGATTGCGCTGAACGCCAAGCTGCTACGCGACCAGGCGGGGAACAACCTTTACTACAACACCAACTCAATCACGCTCGCGGGTGGTGAATCGCTGGACGTGATTCTGGATGCCACCAACACGACGCTTTATCCGAAGGGGAGCGTGTTCTACCTGTACACCCCCAATCTCGATCACCTTTCAAATGACGCCGAGAACTTCGGCGGGCTGATGACCGAAGTCCACATCAATTAGGAGCGCAGCCATGAGGGCGATGGACATGAAGAAAGCGGTTCCCGTTACACGAGTTCTCACGCTAATGGCGGCATTGCTGGTCTTGCTGACAGCAACCGCCTTCGCTGCCGCTCCCGGCATCACCGGTCCGACCTTCAACCTGACGGCGCAGCCTGCCTACATCAGCCAGCCCGATGGGCAGATGGTGTGGTCGTGGGGATATGGCTGCAATGGCGCCCCCAGCGGGTACGCGCCGTCGATGACAAACGCCAACTGTTCCTCCATGCAGGTTCCTGGGCCGACGCTGATCGTTACAGAGGGACAGTCGGTCACGGTCAATCTGACGAACAATCTTCCCGCGGCGGCCGGGAATACGTCGATTCTGTTCTCGGGCTTCAACGTGACCGCGTCGGGCGGGGTGACGGGGTTGCTTACACAGGAGGCAAATCCCGGCGGGAGTGTAACTTACAAGTTCACCGCGTCGTCGCCAGGAACGCGTGCCTACTACAGCGGAACCCAGGGTGACCTGCAAGTGGAGATGGGCCTGTATGGCGCGATCATCGTGCTTCCAGCGAACGTTCCGGCCGCGTGCACTTCGGGCCTACACGCCTCGAACGTCACAGCCGAAAAACATTGGGGTGAGTCCGATTTCCGTTTGTCAGCGTCAGCTTACGATCATGCCGCAACCTGCTACGACCGTGAGTATCTTTTCCAGTTTTCCGAGATCGATCCGCGAATTCACAGCGCGGCCCTGGCGCAGGTCACTGCCTTAGGAGCATGCACGGCAGGAGCGGTGGGGTGCAGTCTTCAAGTGCCGACTGAGCCTTACCATCCGGCGTACTTCATGATTAACGGCCGGTCCATGCCCGACGACATGGACAGCAATTACGCCGCGCAATATCCGCACCAACCCTACAACGGCGATCCGCACATGCATCCTGGCGAACAGGTGCTGCTGCGCATTATTGGTCAAGGCCGATGGCAGCATCCGTTTCACGAACACGGGAACCATGTCCGGGTCCTGGCGCGCGATGGAAACCTGATTCTCAGCCAGACGGACCCGAACAGCCTGGCGGGCCCGCTGTTGTTCACGACCACGACGACGCCCGGCGTGGCGATGGACGGCATCTTCTACTGGACGGGCAGGGGGTTGAACTGGGACGCCTACGGCCACAACCCGAAATCCGGCGATGCGAGCGCGATCCTTCCTTGCCAGCCCGATGCCAATGGCTACAACACCGGCGATCCCAATGCCATTAACTACTACGAGTGGTGCCAGGACCACTTCAAGCCAGTAGAGGCCGCGCCCTTGGGCGATATCGCCGGCGGCGGTCCCATTATTCTGCCCGATTCGAACCTGTTTACCAATGGCGCATGGTACGGCGGCAGTCCTTACCTCGGACCTGACGCCACGGTGCGAGCCGTGGGCGCTACCGGTACCACGCCACCATCGGGCACGATCGCCAATCCGCCCGCCAGCGAAGCCGGTTTCGCCTTCATGTGGCACTCGCACAACGAGCGCGAGATCACGACGAACAATATCTTCCCGGGGGGAATGCTGATGATGATGCTGGTTGATTCCCGGGAATACCTTATCGACGAGACGAACTAATTGAGGAGAAGAGCATAAATGCGATCCCAATATCTGAAGACCGTGAAGACAGCCATCCTGGCGATATCAGTTCTCCTCCTCGGAGCCAGCCTCTCGCTTGCGCAGGTCAACCTGGGTGCCGGCCCTGCCGCTGCCACCCTCCCGGACGGCACGAGCGTACCGATGTGGGGTTACACGTGCGGTGCCGTCACGGGGACCGCAACCTGCGCAGCGCTGAATACATCGGGGAGTTGGTCACCAGTCATAATTACGGTTCCCAGCGGACAAGATCTGCAGATCAACCTCACAAACAATCTCGTATTCGGTGCGAATAAGATTCCGACCTCGCTGGTGATCGTGGGCCAGTTAGGCGGCGGTCTGGGAGATACAACCCAGAGAACGACCACCTCCAGTCCGACCCATGCAAGTCAGTCCACCACCTGGCCCATCGCGAACGCCGGTGCGACAAATACTCCGCCGGCACAGGGTCCACGGGTGCAGTCGTTCTCGACTGAAGTGGCGGGGGGCGCCTCCAGTACGAGTCCGCTGGTCTGGAAAGCACCCCGACCCGGGACTTACTTACTGGAATCGGGCACCCATCCTTCGATTCAGGGGGCAATGGGTCTTTACGGAATTGTGGTGGTTACGACTGCGCCTACGGCTCCTGCTGGAGGCGCACAGACTCCCGGCACTGCTTATTCCGGTGTGCCCTACAACGCTGAAATTCCGCTCCTGTTCAGCGAAATTGATCCGGTGCAGAACAACGCTGTGAATATCGCCGTGAACTCGGCGGGTTTCAGCGAAACCGCAGTGTGGTCGGGGCAGCCGGGTGGCTGCGGCAATCCCGCATCTCCGACCTTCGGCAGTTGCTACCCGCCCGCGGTGAATTACAAGCCTCTCTATTACCTCATTAATGGGCTGGCGTTCAACAAGACGAATGCGAGCGCGTCGCTCTTTGCGGCAACTCCGGGCAGCACGGCCAGCCCGGTGTCCGGCAGCGTGTTGGTGCGCTTGGTGAACGCGGGTTTGCGGATGCACGTGCCATCAATTGTCGGGTCGCAGGTTGGTAACGGAACTCCGGTTTCGGGTCTTGCCCTGATCGCAGAAGACGGCAACCCACTCCCTGGCGTCCCGCGTGTGCAGAACGAAGTTTTCCTGGCTGCCGGCAAGACTTACGACGTGATGATTAACGTGCCCACTGGCACAACGGCTCTTCCTATTTATGACCGTGAGTTGAGCCTGTCAGCCAACGCCACCGCGCGCGATTCGGGCATGTTGGCCTACATCAGCGTCAACGGAGCGGGACTGCCGGGCAATTCTGCGTTTACGGCAGCGATTGCAAGAAACGATCAATATAATTCAGTGGTTTCCGGAAAAAGCCTGACCGTGTCGGACCCCGGCCAGGGAGTGATCGCCAACGATACGAATGTCTTTGGCGTGCAATTGTTGAGCGCGCCGACCGGCGGAACGGTCACGCTGAACCGTGATGGCACCTTCAGCTATGTCGCGAACGCGGGAACCACTTCCGATTCGTTCACCTATTGCGCCAACGGCTCGGTTACAGCCGCGGTCTGCTCTTCGGGGCTGACGGCAACGGTTACGTTAGGCGCCGCGACCCTCGAAGGCGCAAGCGGGATCACGCTCAGAAACGATCAGTACTCCTCGAATGTAGCGGCATCGATCAGCATTGCGCCTCCGGGCGTGCTAGGCAACGACACCGATGCCGCCGGGTATCCCCTGAGTGCGATTGTGGCGAGTGCGCCGGCGAGCTTAAACCTCAAGTTGAACGGAGATGGTTCGTTCACGGCCAGGCCGACGGGCGCGGGCGGAGCTGCCTGCCCGACGGGGACGCCCGCGGGTGCGAACTGCTTCACGTTTACCTACAGCGCGAAGAATTCGCAGGGAACGCCGAGCACTTCCACAGCGACTGTAACTTTGGCCTTCCTGTCGGCAAGCGGCCTGAAGGTCACGGTACTGGATGGTGCTGACAAGGCGACAAAGATTACCGACTATCGGTGGATCATCGAGGAAGACCGGACGTTTTTCGTCGACCCGACCACCACAACCAATAGCGGGACGGTTCCACCCACGTTCGGGGTGAACTTCCACACCAGCTACATGCCGCTTGTAGCTACCGGCTGCACCGGCGCACTCTCCTGTGAATCGGGCCAGACATGGCTCAATCCTGCGACAGGCCAGCACGAGCTGGCAGTTTGCGACATCGGGAATGGTGTTTGCCGAACTGACACCGTAGGCACCGGGCAGGCGGTGGTGATGCCCAGCCAGGTCCATCTGGATCCGACCAAGCGTTACTACATCTCGATCCTGCCGGGCGATGCAGGTAATCCGTTCGGCGGCGGCTACGTCTTGCCGCCCTCCTGCGTTGCCTCGGGAGGCAATTCGGTACCGTCTTCCACTTGCGGTCACGGCATGTCGGGAGCTCCGATCGCTGCCGGGCAGGCGGCGGTCACAATTCTGTCTCAGCCCTCGCCTTACCAGACCTCCAAGCTATCGGTGTTCGTGTTCGAAGATGACTTTCCGCTCAACGGCGAAAATGACGCGGGCGGCGGAATCGATACCTTGTCACCGAACGAGCCTGGCCTTGGCGGATTCAACATCACCCTGTTTGACGACGCAGGTGGAACCGGCGACGCGACCGGCCAGATGACGTACGACATGTTCAACATGCCGTTGGGCAACAGCCTCTCGGGCACGACGGATCCGAGCACCGGAATGAATGCCTGTCCGATCTCGGTTACGACCGATAGCATCACCGGGACCATCGTGACCTGTCCTGAATTCGAATCAGACGGCTTGACGCACTCCCCGCTGCGAGGTCAAGCGGTGGTGGCCAATCTGATGCCTGGTCGATACGGTGTTGTCGCTACTCCCGCGGCGGATCGTATTGCGCGCGGGGAAGAGTGGCTGCAGACCAATACATTGGATGGGCAGAAAGCGCACGACTCTTTCCTGCGCGTTGGCGAGCCAAGCTATTTTCAGGAATTCGGGCCAGCCGGCTATCACGTATCGATCGGTTTCGCGAATCCGACGATCATCAACTCGCGGTACGCGGGCGTGTGCGGCGGAACCGATGTGAACATCACCGGCACCGACTGCACCCACACCGTTATGGGCCGGGTAACGACCGAGCGCATGAGCCGCACGCCGGATGAGCGGCTGTACAGCAGCGGTTCGAACGACAGCTTCGCCTTCACCCAGTGCTATGTGAGCTTTGGTGATCCAGACGGCGAGGACTTCGCCTTCGCGAAATGCAATTCCGACGGCACGTTCAGCCTCAGCAACCTTCCTGCCGGCAATTGGAGGATCACGGTTTTTGACCAGTGGAACGACATGCTGGTCGATGGACTCTCCACTCCTGTGGGCCTGGGCAGCGGGTTCTCGCTGTGCTCGGGGACGGGGTCAACCTCCTCAACCTGCAATCTCGGCGATATTGCCATGAACCAGTGGCAAGCCAACATCTACACGGCGACGTTCTTTGACCAGAACGGAAATGGCGTGCGGGACAACAATGAGCCAGGCCTGACACTGGTGGCGACCAACATTCGCTTTCGTGATGGCAGTTACTCGAACTTCAATAACACCGACTTGAACGGGAATGCCGGGTTCAACGAAGTCTTCCCGCTGTTCAGCTGGTACGTGGTGGAAACCGACACCACACGCTATAAGAGCACCGGTATCCATGTGGTGTATGACGCAGGTGGACCTGCCGACGGCACGACGTGTGGGCCGCCGGCGACCGCTCCTTGCGGAAATTCCAGCATCGCTGGGAACTACGCAAATACGTATGAGCAGGTACCGGTGCCTGCCAACCTGCACGTCCCGGGCTCGGTGTATTGCAACAACGCCGACTGTACCGGCCAGTCCATCAAGGACGGTCCAAGCAGCGGTACTCCCAACTCCACGGCCCGAATTGATGCGCCCTGGGTTCCGGCGGAAGGTTGGCAGGGGTTCTCCGGTCAGAATAGCTTCCTAGAATTCGGTAAAGCCCCGTTCGCAGTCGGCGAGAACGGCGGTATTCACGGCGAAGTGACCTATGCTTCGACCCGTCCCTTTGATGATCCGACCCTGCTGCTTCACACGAGCTGGACTCCGAACGTACCCGGGGTAACCATCAACCTGTACCAGGAGAGCACGGCTCCCGACGGGTCGCAGAGCCTGACGCTGGTGGATACGACCAAGACCACCAGCTGGGATGACTGGGCGCAGGGTTTCCGCTCTGACGGGATTCCTAATATGAACTGCCCGGGACAGGCCACCACTGACTTGTTCTACTTCTCGCTGCTCAATCAGCCGAACTACCTGAATGTCTATAACTCGCAGCACGGTGGGCCGGCGGCTACCGCACTGCCGAACAATTCTCAGTTCAAGTGCTATGACGGCATGCACAACTGGAACCAGTTACAGCCTGCGCCGTACGATGGCATGTATTCATTCCCGAGCGTCACGAGCACGGATCCGGTAGCCGGTAAGCCGACGGGGACAAACTGCACAATCTGCGTGACGGACCCCGACTCCAACGATGCCTACCGATACGGTGGCAGCACCACGCCTGTTCCCTGGACCGCGGGCAAAGGTGCTCCCATGCTGCCCGCCGGGAAGTATGTTGTGGAAATGATGGTTCCTCCTGGTTATGAACTGGTGAAGGAAGAAGACAAGAACATTCTGATCGGCGACAACTACATCGCCCCGGTGACGCAGGAATTCGGCGGCCTGGGGTCCATCTTCATCCTGCCTGATCAGGCCGAGGTGCGATCGCTTTATAACGCGAACAATCCACAAAACCCGACCGGGACCCTGGGACGCACCTTGCTCCCGAGCCACGAGGGTGACACCGGCAGTATCGAGACCTTCTGGCCTTGCGTGGGCGCGCTCCGCGTCGTTCCCGACTACATCAGCCTGTTCCCGCAATCGAAGGAGGTGTCTCCTTTCGCGGGAGCCAGTCGTAATCTCTGCGATCGTAAAGAAGTGCAACTGGATGATCAGACTTCGGTGTTGGCGAAGTTCTGGATCTTCACCTCAACCCATGCGGCCGCGCACTACACAGGTGTGATCACGGACGACTTCACTTCTGAATTCGATCCGTTCTCTCCGCAATTCGGGGAGAAGTTCGCGCCACCGGACCTTCCCATCTCGATCAAGGACTTCAGCGGGAACGAAGTGTCGCGCACGTATGCGGATCATTGGGGCGCCTATAACGGGCTGAATTACTCCACCTGGGAAGTGAACCCGCCGAACCCGACTGGATACGCGCCCACGATGATGGTCACGTGTATGAACGATCCGGGCCCGATCCTTGATACGAACCAGGCCTCCCTGACCTACAACCAGTTGATCACGGATCCGCTGTACAACCCGCAGTACAGCCAGTTCTGTTACGAGATCCCATTCATGCCGGGACAGACGCAGTACATGGACACGCCGGTGGTGCCCACCGCAGCGTTTGCCGGCGCTGGATACAACAATCCGGACTGCGCTTATCCGACACTGACGCCGGCCATCAGCGAAGTGGACGGCGACGGCGTGGGACCATACATCAGTGCGACCGGGACCACGCACCCCATCACGATCCTTGCGCTCGGCGACCAGATGGTGAACAACTACGGCTACTCCGGACCCTCCGCGACCAAAGCGCCGTTCAACCAGAAAAAGGCAAGCCGGCACTACGGCTTTGGAGCGACCAAGGGCACGATCCAGATCGGCGGAACGACGGTGCCGGCAGCGAACATCACTACCTGGACAGATTCGAAGATCGTTCTCAATCTGCCAAATGGGTTCAACGTGGCGGTATCGGCGTGCCCGATTCGACAGCAGGGGATCTATCAAGGTAGCGCAGCACAGTGCGGCCAGATGGACATCGTCACCTCCACCGGGCAGCACTCGATTGACACGGTTACGGTCACGATCGGCGGCAAAGCGCCCAGCCACGTTGCTGCGTCGGGCTCGATCCAGAGCGCGATTGACAAGGCATTGCCGGGCGACCTGATCATCATCGACCCAACCTGTACCACCTCGACAGGCGTAGCCGAAGGATGCACGAAGACCGACACTCATGCCCCGGCGGCGCACAATGAAATGGTGCTTATGTGGAAGCCAATCCGTCTGCAAGGCGTGGGCGCGGCATCGAGCATCATCAATGCGAACGCTCATCCTGCCGGCAAAATGGATCCATGGCGCCGCCAGGTCGACTGCCTGTTTGGCATGGCGATGGACGGCACGCCGATCTCGGGCACGAATCCCTACGATGCCAACGGAACTTTCATGTGTAGCGGCGCAGGCCAATCGTCCAACCCCTTGGATATGAATTTCCAGGTGGATCGTCTGCCGCTCGAAGCGACGGTTGGCTGGGACGCCACACTCAATGGCAACCTTGCTGAACTGCTGCAAGAACCAACTCTGATGGGCGCCTATGAAGGAGCTGGAATCACTGTAGTAGCAAAGGGCGTGGACTACCACGGAGGAAATCCGTACGCCGCCGATACGTTCCCGGCCGGCACGACACTCTTGACCAGCCGGAACTGTCTCGTGAAGGGAAAGAATCCGTTCCCGAGCAACTTCCAATGCAACCCCTCAAGCATTGATGGTCTGGAAGTTACTGACAGTTCCCAGGGTGGAGGCGGCATCTTCGTGCACGCCTGGGCACATAACCTGCAGATCGCCAACAACCGAATCAACAGCAACACCGGAACCTTGTCGGGCGGGATCAGCATCGGCCAAGGGGAATTTCCGCCCCAATACCTTGCCGGCGGTGTGAATCCGGATCCGGGGTCGTGCCAGAGCAGCGGTCCAATGAACACGCAGCTACCGTACTGCTTCAACCTGAATGTGAACGTGCATAACAACAACATCTCGTCGAACAACACTCTGGGCGACGAGCTGTTCTCCGCAACACCGTCTGGTGCGGGTGGAGTCGCCTTCTGCACCGGCGCGGACTTCTACAAGTTCCAGTACAACTGGGTTTGTGGAAACCTGAGTACGGGCGATGGTGGTGGTCTGGTTCACATCGGCTTCAGCTACAACGGAGACATTGAACACAACGCGATTCTCTTCAACCAGAGCACGAACCCGACCATCTCCACCAATGGCGGCGGTATCGCGATTCTGGGCGCGCCGGATACCGATCCAGTGTGCGGCACCGCTCCAGACGGCGATTGTCCGCCTGGAGTGAGCGACGGCACCGGCCCCGGTCTTGTCATCAACGCGAACCTGGTCATGGGGAACGCGGCGGAAAGCGGCAGCGGCGGCGGTATCCGTCTGCAGGGCCTTAACGGAACTGAACTGACATTCTTCCCGACTCAGCCGTGGCGCTGGAACGCAGTGAAGGTGACCAACAACATCATCACGAACAACGTGGCAGGGTGGGACGGAGCGGGCGTGTCGCTGCAAGATGCACTCGCGGTCAAATTGATCAACAACACGATCGCTTCGAACGACACCACCGCATCGGCGGGGGTGCTATTCAATACGCTGGGCGCCCCGATCGCCAGCAGCCAGGGTCCATGCCCGGCGAATACACAGCCTTGCGTCACGACGTCAACGCCTCAACCGGCCGGGCTGGTGGCGATCCAGAATAGTCCCGTGCTCATGCAATTGTTGAACCCTCCGGCTCCGGCTGCGCCTGTGGCGCTCACTTGTCCGTCGGGTCAACCGGGTTGTCGAAACTTCTCATCCCCGCTTTTGGCGAACAACCTGTTCTGGCAGAACCGGGCGTTTCACATTACCGTGAACTCTGCGCCGGCATCGGGACCCCAAAACCAGCAGAACGTGGTCGCGCTTGTGCCCACTTTGAATCAGACCAGCACCGGCCAATGCATAAACGGAGCGAGCTACTGGGATCTTGGCGTGCGCGGTGATACGAGTACGGCGCCGGGTTCGGGTCCTAATGGCTATAAGCTCAACCCGACGCACTCCATCCTGACCAGCACGAGCGGCTACGGCGCAAGCAACCTGCAACCGTTGTCGACGCCGGTTCTCGCGCAATATTGCAATGGGTCACGCATCCCGCCGGAGAACGGAGGAATGGGGTATCAGGTGCCGCCCGGCATCTCGGATGCGACGGTGCCAAATCCGGTGTTCAACCTCACTCCGGCCGCGACGGTCGATGAGGGCAACAACTGGATCAACGTCAGTTGGGGACCGCTGGCGTTAACCAATCCGAACAATGGTAATGTCATGGG
>Ga0306926_10000639_pt1 | contig 33096 bp, 33 predicted proteins | sample flu12Cox44000178_FD_203759 | JGI IMG/M metagenome (GOLD analysis project Ga0306926, IMG submission 203759) | Lab enrichment of tropical soil microbial communities from Luquillo Experimental Forest, Puerto Rico - flux8day.12C.oxic.44.000.178 (v2)... | ecosystem: Environmental > Terrestrial >...
CACCTTCGCAAAGTACGTCCACTGGGCAGACCCGCGAGCAGCTGAAGCCCAGAATATTGGCATCGAGGATGGCGAGTGCCGAGCCGCGCAGGTTGCCCGTGGCGATCTTCTTGATGAATCGCGGCACGTCGATGTGGGTGGGGCATGCGGCCGCGCACGGCGCGTCGTAGCAGTAAAGGCAGCGGTTGGCCTCCGCCGCCGCAGCTTGAGCGCCGATCGGCGGATGCAGTTCCGGAAAGCGCTCCAGGTTGCGCGGAACCGGCTGTGCCTGGGTGCTCATCTGGCTCTCCCCGAAGCCAGGACGCCGCAGGCTGCCAGACTCTGGTCGAGCAACTGAATGAACTGGTCCACGTCGGCGCGGCCGACATTCATGGGCGGCGAAATCCGAAGCACATTGCCATACATGCCGCCCTTACCAATCAGCAGCCGGTTTTCGCGGGCCGCCTCCAGTGCCAAGGCGGTTTCGGCGGTGGCGGGCGCCTTAGTCTTGCGGTCCTCCACCAGTTCGACGGCCTGTAGCAAGCCCATGCCGCGCACATCGCCGATGAGTTCGTGCTTGTCCTTGAGCTCTTCCAGGCGGCCCCGGAGATATGCGCCCGTGTCACTGCAATTGGCGCGCAAGTTGTGATCTTCAATGAAATCGATAACAGCCTTCGCGGCGGTGGCAGTTACAGGGTTGCCGCCGAAGGTGGAAATGGTCAGGCCCGTGAGGGAATCGGCTACCTGCGGTTTAGCTACGGTCAGACCTATAGGGCTGCCGTTGGCCAGGCCTTTGGCGGCTGTCATGATATCGGGCGTCACACCCCACTGCTCGATGCCGAACCACTTACCACCGGTGCGGCCCCAACCGGTCTGCACTTCGTCACTGATGAACAAGCCACCGTGATTGCGAATAATCCGCTCGACGATCGGGAAGTATTCCTTGGGCGGGGTGATGAACCCGCCAACCCCCTGGATGGGCTCGGCGATAAAACCGGCGACGCGCCCGCTGGTAGCGCTGCGGATCAGTTCTTCCATGTCCTGTCCGCACTTCACCTCGCACGAGGGGTAGGTTAACCCGAAGGGGCATCGGTAGCAGTAAGCGTTGTGCGCGTGCACGATGCCAGCCTGCGGCGGTCCCAGGCGCCACGATCCCTGTCCGGTGAGCGTCATCGCCGTGGCGGAGCGGCCGTGGTAGGAGTGACGAAGCGCCACGACTTCGGTATTGCCGGTGAAGCAGCGGGCGGCAAGGATAGCGGTCTCGTTAGCCTCGGTGCCGCTGTTGGTAAAGAACGACTTGGTCAACTGGCCCCCAGGCGTCAGTGACGCAATCGTTTTTGCCAAAGCGGCCTGCGGCTCGTTGGCAAAGACAGTGGATACGTGCTGCAGGGTGTCGAGCTGGCGGTGCACGCGCGCGTTCACCTCATCGTTGCAATGCCCCACGCTGATCGTCACGATGCCGCCGAAAAAATCCAGAAATTGATTGCCATCCGCGTCCCACACGTACTGATTCTTGGCGCGCGTGATGACCAGCGGCTCTTTGAAGTAATGGAACACCGAAGGAAAGAGAAATTCCTTGTTAGCGAGAATGATTTCGTCTTTCGTCATGGTTACGCCTTTACTAGGGATTCGTACATGTCTGGGCGGCGGTCTCGGAAGAACTGCCAGGTTTTCCGCACTTCAGCGATCATCTCGAGGTCAAGATCCGCCGTGAGTACTTCGTCATGATCGCGCGAGGCCTGGGCGACTATCTGGCCTCGCGGATCGCAGAAATAGCTGGAACCGTAGAATTCGCCGATGTTCCATGGTGCTTCGACGCCCACTCGGTTGATGGCGCCGATGAAATAACCATTGGCTACCGCATGCGCCGGCTGTTCGAGTTTCCACAGGTATTCGCTTAATCCGGCGACCGTAGCGGATGGGTTGAATACGATCTCGGCGCCGCTCAGGCCGAGCGCGCGGGCGCCTTCCGGAAAGTGGCGGTCGTAACAGATGTAGACACCGATCTTGGCGAAACCGAGGTCAAAAACCGGATAGCCCAGGTTGCCCGGCCGGAAATAGAATTTTTCCCAAAAGCCGGGCGCGACGTGCGGGATGTGCGTCTTGCGGTACTTGCCGAGGTAGGAGCCGTCGTTGTGGAGGACTGCGGCGGAATTGTAATAGATGCCGTCCTGCTCGCGCTCATAGATCGGAACGATAAGAACGACGCGCAGTTGGCGGGCGAGGTCGCGCATCAACCTGATGGTGCGACCCTCGGGAATAGGTTCCGTGAAATCGTACCAGCGCGTGGTTTGCTCGGCACAGAAATACGGCCCGTCGAAGATTTCCTGCAGGCACACGATTTGCGCGCCCGACTGGGCCGCATTACGGATGTAGCCGAGGTGCTTGTCGATCATGGCCTGCTTGGTCGCTTCAAGCGAGGCGTCCGGAGGTGCGGCGTTGGAGGCCTGGATGAGGGAACAGCGAACGATGCGAGACATAATCCTCCCGGCCGTCGCGGGAACCCTCACCGGCGCGGCCTGAAAGCCGCTACAAAAAGGCGATGCGCGTATTATAGCGCTGTGCGAGGAGTCCGAGACGCGTGTCTGGGCGGGTGGCGTGATCACCGGCGAGCACGAATCGTAACTTTCGATAGCCAGCAAGGCTCCGTACGTGGACGCGGCAGAGTCCCTGTGGTCGCCCGAACCGTTTGGGACAGTTCGCGGCACATCGTCGACGAGGCCTGGAATTCCGACCGTCAAGGTCTTCTATGCCGCTCGGCGCCGCGTAGCGGTGGGGAAGCCCGCCCAGGCGAGGCAGCGAAATCAGGCTGGTGTCGGCGGCTGCTGCCTCGAAACCGCCCAATGGCGCATCGTTGCAATCGACACCGCCTACAATTCGGTCAGTTGGACGTCTGCGCCAAGGCGGCGACAGTCCGGTTGAAGTGATTCACTATAGCGAGGCGCCCAAGAATGGGTGAGTTCTGCAGCTTCGCCAGGTCGGTTTGCCTGCGTTTTCTCCCTGGAGACGGTCGCACCCGGTGGCCATGGTTCAGACTCCTCAGGACCCCAGGGGCGTCGCGCCCGGGTTCCTCTTTTGGGTTTTCTGTAAATTCAGCAAGGACGGGGGCATAACGGTCTATGGTCGGTGCCTGGGGCACGGCGGGATGCCCGTCGATGTCGGGACGCCGGATTCCACAAAAGCACCGCTAAGACTCTACGATCCACGGACGCATGCGCTCGATGGACAAGGACCACCCGTAATTTCCGGTCAAGTACATTTTCCTTCTGCCAAAAGAAAGCGCGATCCCGGGCCAAAGACCGCCACGACACACCGTGGATGGTGGGTCGGCATCTGTTCAATGTAAGCGCCAGGTTTCCGTAGCCCTGCGCCTGCGAGGCCAACGAATCAAGCCTCCTGCCCCCGACACGAAAGGCGGGCAGCCCCGCATGAGAGACCTCTTCCACCCCGTCCAAGCTCAGCGCAATCCGCCGAAAATCTGCTGCCGTCATGGCACGACTCCTCTACTTCGTTGACTATCTCACCTGATCGCATCGAACGATGGCAAGTGCCGCCAATCCGGTGGACGGCGTCCGGCTCACAGGTGGTTTGTGGCTACGTTAGCGTGAGCGAAGGAGTTGGCCCGGGTGCCGTGTTCACCGTTTTCGTGAGCCGGGATTTCCGAAGGAGCGGATTCCGGCGGCAGCGCCGCCTAACCGCTAGTCCGATGAACGGTGTGGTTTACTCAATATCAGTGCTGCCGCGCTTAGCGAACTCGCGATCGCCAGCCCGGCTGCCACCCACAATATAGTGCGATACCCCGCAACAAAAGACTCCTCGACCGCCTGGCGCCCACCTCTGTCCTCTGTTTCGATGGCGGCCAACTTGGAGCGTTGCCCTTCAATGTTGGCCCTCACCGCTGGCGCGACCTCGAGGAGGTGGAGTTGCCGGTTGAGATTGTCCTGAAAGACCGCGCCGAGCAATGCTCCGAAAACCGCCACAGCGAGCAAAGCGGCGATCCGGGAGACGGCGTTGTTGACCCCCGAGGCGATTCCTGCATACCGCTGTTCCACCGAGTTCATCACTGTTGTGGTCAACGGGGCAACGCTTACCGCCATCCCAAACCCCAGCACTACCACTGCCGGGAAGAACGTGGTCCAGTAGGACCCACCAATTCCCGGTCGAGCAAATAATGCGAATCCGGCGGCAGTGATGAGAGGACCGATCACAAGGGGAGGCTTCGCGCCATACCGATCGACAAGCCCGCCGGACCACCGAGACAGCAGGAACATCAGCAGGATGAAAGGAAGCAGGGCGGCCCCCGCCTCCGTAGCCGAATAGCCCTGTACCTGTATCAAGTTGAGCGGAAAAAAGACGAGGACGCCACTCAGCGCAGAATAGAGAAAAAGCGTGAGGAGGTTGGCTCCTGTGAAATTGCTGGAATGAAACAGGTGGAACGGGACCATCGGAGAGGCTGAGTGGATTTCCCAGTATGACAAGGCTAGCAGGGCCACAGCACCGACTACGCCTGGGATGAGCGCCGATTGAATCAGACCGTACACCACTCCACCAAAGCCGAGTCCGGCCAACAGCCCACCCGGCCAGTCGGGTCGTGCGCCAGGATTGCCGGCCCTACTCTCCGGGACCTTCCACAAGGTTAGCGTCAGAACGGCCAGCCCTAAGGGAATATTGATGAAGAACACCAATCGCCAGGAGCCATGCTCAATGAACCAGCCACCGAGCACAGGGCCTATCGCTGCGGTGATCGATGTGAATCCAGACCAGGTGCCAATCGCGCGACCGCGCCGGTCCTCGGAGAAATTGGCGCTGATCAGGGCCAGGCTGCCGGGGATCAGCAACGCCCCCCCTATTCCTTGGAGGGCCCTGGCAATAATCAAATGTCGAATGTCGGGTGCGAGTCCGCACCAGACGGACGCCAGCGAGAAGAGGCCTACACCGGTGGCAAACACCTTGCGCCGGCCATAAAGGTCGCCCAAAGCCCCGCCCGTGAGAAGCAGTGCTGCGAGAAAAAGAGCGTAAGCCTCCACGACCCATTGAACCTGGGATAAGGTCGCACCGAGAGCGGACTGAAGCGCCGGCAGCGCGACATTCACGACCGTACCGTCGATGAAAGCCATGCTCGAACCCAGAATGGTTGCGGCAATGATCCAGGCACCGTTCCGCAGAGACGGCTCCACGCACGGATTCGCGAGAATTAGGGCTTCGTCGCAGGGAGGTTTGGCGATATTGGCCATAATTCATTCTCGTCGGACTTTCGCGCTCAAGGCGTTCGGGGTGGCTCGCTGGTTGATCTGTTTCGATAACGTTCCGTTAGCCGCCTTGCCTCACAACCTCATTCGCCATATGGGGGTCCTGTCCGCACGTCAAACCCGGATAGATTTGTGGGAGCTTGGCGGGATCCAGCTGTCACTTGCCGCCAACGATCTGTGGCGTCTGTTCACCGATCCTGGAGGAATAGATGATGAATTTGAACGGATCGGTGTTCTGGTGCTTCTCCATCAGCTTGAGGTAGACAAGCCGTCTGGCGTTCGCAACTGACGAACTGCCATGAAACCGTTTTCCGGAAGATTCAAGCAGGGAAGCGGCGAGCTCGTATTTGCCATCAGTGGCCAGACGTTCGACCGTCTTCACCAATTGACCTTCGGTGATGCCGAGATAGTCGATCAAGAGAGCTGCACGGTCGGCGCTGGTGAGATGCTCGAGTCCCTGCAGGTCGGCCTGCCAATACCCTACGTTTTGGTCGTAAAGGCGGTCGATGACGTGTTCGCGCATAATGGCATACGGCTGATACACATCCGGCTGATCCTTGAGCAATCCGGGCGGAATCAGATTTGCCTGGTGTATTGCACCGCGCTCCTCGCCACGCCGTATCGCACTCAAGACCTGCGCGCGAAGCCATACGAGATCAGTTTTGAGCAGCGCGAGCATGGAAGCGGAGGTAAAGTTTCGCGTCAACGGCTCGTGACCGTGTAACAGATGCTGGGGATGCGCTGCAACAAGGATGTCGATGGCATCGAGCAGCCCTTGGAAATCGCCTTCCGCCACGAAAGGAGCGCCGAGGTAGGGCATGATGAAGTCGCCAACAAACATCACACCGATTTCCGGCAAATGGACGAACATGGCGTCGTGAGTTTCTCCGCCGCGGATCGGGATGAATTCGATGCGTGTACCCCCAATCTTCAGCTCAGTACGGCTGGCGATGGTGACATCCGGTCTAAAGCTACGCACATTGTCGAGGTTGAAGCGTTCACCGAAAAACGGTATGTCGAAGGTCCCCGGCGCTTCGACCATTCGGGCAAGCTCCTCCTGATAGTTGCTCCGCGCATAGAAACGCGGGTGCGGATTCAAACTGCGGAAATAGGGGTGGCCTCCCACGTGGTCCCAATGAGCGTGTGTTATGAAGATGGTCGTCAATGGCGGCAGACCAGGGATTTGTGTCTGCAATGCCTCATAGGCGGCCTTTGCCGAATCCGGCCGCGTACCGGCATCGATGCCGATGAGTTCTCGTTTATCGTCCGATACAACGAAATAGTATTCGGTAAACTCGAAGCCCGTTAAGACGTACAGGCGTCCTGGCACAATCGCGGCGATACGTCGTGGAGCAAAAGTATGTCCTGTGGCGGCGTCCTCGGAAAAAGGCGTGATCAGCGTGATGGGCCGGTTCCAGTCTTTGTAACCGCTCTTTTGCAGGTATTCATTGGCTTTCGCGCGTTCGCCTCTCGCCAGCGCCAGCTTTCCGAGATGAAAGTCGACTTCCCGCAGCCAGCCTGCATGGGGCGCTGTGGCGGCATGATCCACGCACCAGGCCAGCTCGGCCTCGGCTGCTTTGCCCTGCCGGAAGAAGCCGGGGAGTTCCGAGTGAACCATACCCGCAATCCAGTTGACCACGAAGATCTGGCCGTCCGACATCTGCTTGGCCCGGTCGAGCATCGCTAGTGTGTCGTTGACGTAACCGATCCTGTGCAGCAGCGACACGGAATTTGCGTGCTGCGCTCGCAGTAATGCGATCGCGCTCAGGTAAAGCGCTTTCTGAGTATTTGTCAGCTGCGGCTCGAATTGCTTGAATCGAGCCGACAAGAACTCGGCGCCCTCACCCTGCAGGTTCAGGTTTGAGTACTGTGCCATAAGGAGAAAGAGCAACTGCGGGTCTTTAGGCGGCGCGACGGTGTTGATCGCCTTCCAGTACTCGAGTTCGGGGGGATAAGCCGGATTTCCGGCGTGATTCTGGGCGCTCGTGTCAGCGCGCACTCCGCGCCGGTTGGCGAGGAATAGGGCGAGGGAGACCAGTGCTGCCGACGAATAAATGGCTAGTCGCATAAAGCCTACCTTTCAAAGGAATTCTCATTCCCTGTAAAGATAGATGTATATGCATCTATTTGGGCTGCACAAAACTTTGCGCCGTGATGGCGCCGTTGGTGACAAGAGATACCGCCCGCTTCATGTCTTTCCATGCGGTTTCCCCAACTTGGTTGCGAAGTCTCGATTCAGCCAGGTCCCAATGCGGTTTGGCCTTTGCTATCTGTCGGTTGCCAGCCGAGGTCAGGCTAAAGAGGCGCTCCCGTTTGTCCGCTCCCGGTTTGACGCTGATCCAGCCTCGGTTTTGCATCCGGTCGAGAGTCCGAGTCAGGGTTGTACTGTCCATTACGAAGCCTTCGCTCAACCGTTTTTGATTCACCTCGCCGGTTGCGGCCAACGCCATGAGCAGTCCGAATTGTGTAATCTCGAGGCCCGCCTTCTTCAGTTCCTGGTCATAAATCCGCGTCACGATCCGCGTCGCGCGACGAAGGTTCTGGCAGACGCAAGGCAGGTCAAAGAGCGCTTCTGCGGAGGCCCGTCCGCTTGTTTCAGAGCTCATAATGTATGTATATACAACTATCGAGACATGCCCGTCAACTCACCCCTCCTCTCTCCGATAGCACGGCTCATAAATAGCATGGCGGCACGCCTGCGGACGATCCGGGAGTCAGGATTCACACTGCGATGATTGGGGCCGAGACGGCCTTGATGTGATCAACGCACTAGGTCTTCCAACTTGTAGCGCTGAATATTTGAGCAGGAGCGCGAGAAAATGTCCTTGTTCGGTTTCTTAGCCTCTCAAATTTCACCCATCCACTCGTTGAGCGAAAGGCCGCTGAGGCCATCGCCTTCCCGGTTAAAAAGACAATTCGACACCTGGGGCGGCGCGAGAGAAGACGCTGAAACTTACGCCGCTGAGAAGAATCGTTGCGCCGGGTGGCGACCTTCGCCCCGCACGTTCGACAGGATTCACTCGGGTCGCCATAGCCGTTCCGGAGGAATCCGGTTACTCTCGAGCATGACAGCCATGGCTCGCCTCCTCAGAGTCCGGGGGTTCGTCCGATAGCTTCCTCAAGTTCCGCCCAAGCCAGTAGATATCCCAGGCTGGCCTGAAGAAAGTCGGCTTGAGCTTGATATTTGGCAGCAGTAGCTTGCCGCCGTTCGGACATTAGTGCCACGCCCTGGGTCAATTGGTTTCCCGCCAGGCGCTCGCCCTCCTGCCGGAGCTTCACAACTTGGTTTGCTACCTGGACCAGGTCCCTGGTTCGCTGCAGTTTGTTACAACTTCGCTCGATTCCGACCGCGACCTGGTCCTTCAGGCGGCGTAGATTCTCTTCGGACTGTGCTAACTGTGCCTCGTGCTCGAGCACAGCTGCCCGGCGTTTGCCAAAATCGAACACGTCCCAAGTGAGATTGAGACCGAAGGTGCCGAAATTCGTCACCAGGAATGGCAGACCACTTTGATAGCTATGCCGCGCATAGGCGGTAATGTCGGGGAGGTAGGCCGATTTCGCGGCGATGACTCCCGCTCGTGCCTTCCGGACGGCTTCCTCGGCAGCCAATATCTCCGGGCGTGCCGCCCATGCTGCTCGGACGTACGCCTCGCGCGGGCGCTGGTCGAAACTCGCCGGAACAGCCGGGTCCAGCTCGAGTTGCGTATCCAGCGGGAGCCCCAAGAGGTCGTTCAACTCAATGGTCAGATCCGCCATTTGGAGTTCCGCGGTCAGCACTGCCTGTCGACTTTCAAGCTGGCTCGCGTGGTCTTGTATCGCCGCAATTTCGAGGGCAGCGCCCTTGAGTATGTCTTCTTCGCTTTCCCTCAATTGCTCCCCAACATATGCGCTACGTTCTTCGGCCGCCTGTTTCTGAAGACGAGCGATCAGGATGCCGAAGTATACACTGTGCACGTCGAGGGCGACCTGGTTCTCCTCCTTCTTCAGATCATCGCGTGAGATCGCTACTTCGGCCGCCGCAATCCGGTTAGCCTGGTGAATCCGGATTATCTGCGTCAGTGGCTGTGAAATCTGTGTGCCGCTGGAATAAAGCGTCAGCTTTCCCTGCGGGAGCGTAATACCGTGCGTCGGGATGGGAATGCCTGCCACGGTCCCAAATCCCCCCACTGGGATCTCGACAAACTGAAGATCCGAGATGTGCAGCGCATTGGATTGGTTTGTGATCGCAGGGAAATAGGCGGAGTGTTCGCCGGCCCTCCTGTGCTCCTCCTCGGTCACTTTCAGGCGAGCGATCTTGAGTGCGCGATTCTGGCTGATCGCGCGATGGACGGCGTCGGTCAGTGTGAGATGCACGACGACGTCCGCGGTACGTTGCTGCGCCGCTGCCTGCATGGCAAGGGCAGCCAGCGCCAGCGTGCGGGGAAATCTCCTCTTCATTGCATGTGCCTCAAGTCTTTGTAGCTGATCTTGCCGGGCCGCAGGAACAACATCAACAACAGGTAAACGGCTGCCAGCCACCCGATCAGGATGAATCCATCTGCTACCGCCATCGTGTAAGCCTGAGCTCGTACCTGGTGGCTCAGAATCTCAAGCCCGCGGTTGTGTGCTTCCTCCTGCCCCGCGGACTCCGGCCAGAGGCCTCCGCTCAGCGCGCGCAATCGCTCGTCGGTAAGCCAGGCGCCGGCTTGCACATGTAGTCCCAGCAGGTTCGAATGAAACTTCTCGCGCAGTGAAATGAAACGCGTCATGGCAGCTGCTCCGACCTGGCCGCCGAAGATGCGGATGAAATGCATCAAGCCCGAGAATGTGGCGGCATAGGCGGCACTGGTCAAAGCGCCGGCCTCGAGCGCCTCCAGAACGATACTGCTGACCAGGCCGATATACGTGCATGCCAGGCCGGCCGCAAGCAAAAGCTCTACTGTCTTGAAGCTGCTTCCTGCCCACGAACTGTCAAGGTGCGCATAGATCCAGCAGGACACAGCGGTGATCGTCAGCCCAATGGTCAGAATCAATCTCGAGTTTGTATGGACCACCATCACCGCGACCAGCCAGACGATCACGAACATCGGTACAGCCACCCAGGCAAGAGCCTGACCGATTTCCGTGGGCCGGTAACCTTTGATGTTGCTCAAGAATCCGGGGACAAGAACAATCGTCGACAGGTGCACAAATCTAAAAACAAAAATGGACAGGGCGAGGATGATTATGTTGCGCCGGTTGAGGAACGATAGTTGTAGCGTTGGATTCGGTTGCAGGAGCCTCCTGATCAATGCGGCAGATACCAGGAGTATGCCAGCTGCGAACATCGCGACGATTACCCCGGAGTTCAGCCAGTCGAGGCGCTCTCCCTGATCCATCGCGGCGTAGAGAAGGCTGAGGCCGAGGCTAAAATAGGCGAATCCGCGCCAGCTCGGCCTAAGGGCCACGGGATGCCAACGTGGGATTCCGAAATAGATACAGATCATCATTATCGGGGTGAAGAGCGCAGCATTTAAGAAGATCCATCGCCAGGACAGATGATCGACGTACCAGCCTTCTACCGCGGATGCAAAATTGCTCATGAAAACGATGTCCGCCGCATAGGCTGCAATTCCGAAGATGATGAGCCGCTTTGGAAGGGCGGTCAACACGAAGGTCAGGGTGAGAGAGTAGAATGTGCCTGAGGCGATCCCCGCAACAGCGAGCAGCGCCAACATCACCCAAAACGTCGGAGCAAAGGGCAGTAGGGCGGACGCAACCGTGAAGATTGCGGCGGTCACGAGCAGGATTCTGCGTGGGCCGTACAAGACATTCAGGAAGATGACGAAGACGCCGCTGAACATCATTGACATGTTGAGCGCGGTAGGGATCCAGGAGGCCTCGTCGAAGTCCAGACTGAGGGCGCCCCGGAGGTCCGGCAGTCCGACGCTGATCAAGCGAGAATTCAGCGTGGCGATTCCCGCGCCCAGAAATACCCCCATAATCCCGACGTACGGGTTGGTGGTCAGTTGCGATCGAGGGGTTTGCGAAGGCGGAGGCCCGGCGGACGCCGAAGCGGTCGCGCGGGAGTCTCTGTCAATCGCTCGTGCCACTGGTGCGCACCCTTGCGATTACGGACAATCCAGGCCGCAATCGCGCTACGGTTTCCTGCCCGGAATCCAGGACGATTTTCACGGGTACGCGCTGGACAATTTTTGTGAAGTTACCTGTCGCATTGTCCGGCGGCAACAACGCGAATTGCGAGCCGCTGGCTGGAGCGACTCGATCGACCTTCCCGTTGAGAAGCACGCCGGGGAATGCATCCACGCGGATTGCCGCTGTATCACCGGCACGCATACGGCGAACTTGCGTTTCTTTATAGTTGGCCTGCACCCATACATCGCGTTGGACGAGTGAAATTACCTGAGTGCCTTGACTGACCAATTGACCGGGGCGCACTTTCCGTTCGCTGACGAACCCGTTTTCCGGGGCTGTGATTCGCGTGTAGCCCAGATTGATCTGAGCCAGTGCGAGCGCCGCTTTCTTTGAATCCAGGTCGGCTTGAAGTAAAAGCTCCTGCGAATCCAGCACGGCGCGCTGGCGCTTCTGCGCCTCGAGTTCGGACTTCGCGCTGCCTAAGTGAGCGCGCGCCCGAGCCAAGTCGGCCTGACGGCTGGCTAACTGCGCCGTCGCAGTATTCAGGTCATCTTGCCGGCTGGCGAGCTGTGCGCGAACGCGCTCCTCATCCGCTACTACCTGCTCCAGCTTTTGCTGCGTGGCAGACTGCGTCGCAAATAGCGCCTCCTGGCGCCGCCGCTCCAATCTTGTGCGCTGCACGTCCGCTTTGGTGGCATCGATGCCGCTTTGTGCATTGCCGATCGCCGACCGCGCTGCTTCGATTCCGGCTTGCGCCGCAGCAATTTCCGCGTCCGCCGAGCGGACTCCGTCGTCCGCCTGAGCAATGCGGGCGTCCTGCAATTCCTTCTGCCGCTGATTGTTGACGAGCGCGTCTTTACCGGAACGCACCGCGGCTTCGGCCTGCTGCACCTGCGCCCGGAAGTCGTCATCGCGCAACTCGACGAGCAGATCACCGGCCTTGACCGGCTGATAATCGGCTACCGCTACTGTAGCCACCAGGCCAGCTACTTTCGTGCTGAGGGGCGTAAGGTCTGCCTGCACGTACGCATCGTCTGTACTTTGCCAAGTGTGGTCACCAACCCATCGATTCCAATTGCCCGTGATTAGTATTAAAATTCCAGCGGACATCAGCAATATACTGGCCGGTACAAGCCACCGCTTCCAGCGTCCCGCCCCAGTGCCTTTAGAAACAGAAACTGTTGTATCAGGCATCTATGAACAAGCGGCCCTGCAGCCAAAGGCCTCCAGCGTCACGGTGGCAGTTGCGATCTTCATTCGATCGAATCGACGTCGGCAAACAAACCCGCCGATTCCCAGCTAATTGGCTTTTTTTGCCGCAAAAGACACAGCGAATGCCTTGCTTTATTGATGAAGTTGCGCGCTCCGAGTTGTAGAGAATTTCATTTGGCGGCACTCACGCGATCGCTTGCCCAGGATTCATGCCGCCATAAAAAAAGAGTCTCGCTTCGGGCGACTTCATCCCGCCGGTTCCGCTGGCAGCGTTTCGAAGACATGATCAAGCAACTCAAAATGTGCAGGCGTCTCTTCAGTAGACCGTCGTCATTCAACGTCGAGACCTGTATTGCAGCTTGGCAAAGCCGCTGTCCCACGATGACGCTTCACGCCGCCGATCACCTTGATCCGAAGATTTATGAAATCCGATACGCGGGCAACCTGCAAAGGATCCGAAGCTACCTGCTTACGGCTTATCGGATCCGACAAGCCGACCCCGCTGGTTCGGCTCCGGGCACTTGGCTGAGTGAGCTGTGCGACTAGCAGGAATTCCTGGATGTACACGCCAGCCAGTCGAAGTATTATCCGAGTTTGCCAGCCAGGTGAACCGCGAATTGGAGGACGGGACCACCTGCAGATGGGCGCTGGAGCCAAAGGTGAAGCTGCATCGAGGGCGGGCAGTTCTGTAGAGCCGTCGGAACGAATCATGCGCATTCACTCATTCTCTTTTTACCGTTATTGATGGCAAGGGAAGGGCGACCGCAGGGAAAGCGTCCACAGAATACCTGGCGTTTTCGTTGCCTGGGGCGCGCCTCGATCGCACGAAAAGGGCGATCCAAGACTAACCCGCTCGGTCCGGTTGCGGCTCCGTTGGATAACACCACGCCAACGTTGGCGGCAGTGTCGGAACTGGGTACGTCTACGGCTGGCATGCAACACCGATGGCGGCGGGCTTGGCCCTTGGTATTTCGCGAAGGCGTAGGCTCGCTCTGTAGGACTATCCAATGGCATACTTCAAATCGCTGGGGCTTCCCTCATTGTTCGAACAGGGTTGACCGACTCGAACGGAAGCTACGTCCGGTGGACAGTACCTCTGGACTGCGATCCAGCGAAAATTTGAGACATTTGGATTCTCCCTAGCGACGTGGTGCGAAGGGGATTCGGGCCACCCTGTGGTCGGGCCTTTCAGCGGGGCCATGTTCCGGTTGTCAACAATCCAACCGGAGCCGGCGGCAGGAGGCTCACCCCAATTAATTCCGCTTCATCTGAACAACGAGGAGAGCCTAACCGGGTTTACTCCAGCATATCCCTTAATGGGGATTTCAACATAGGAGAGGAACATGAAGAAACTCAGCTTGTTTTGGATCGCTCTGCTCGGGTGCGCCTTCCTGCTGCCGGTTCGAGGTCAGGACATCAGGCGAGACCGGCGCGACATCCGGCATGACCGCCGGGACCTACATCGCGACCGGAAGGACATTCGGCACGATAAGGCCGATATTCGCACCGATAAAAAGGAAATCCGGCAGGACCTCAAGGAAGGCAAGACGGGCGCGGCAGCCAAGGAAGAGGCGGACCTGCAGCGCGACCAGCGTGACCTGCAGAATGACCAGCGCGACGCACGCAAGGACACGCGCGATTTGCGCCAAGACCGCAAAGACCTCAAGGAAGACCGCAAAGACTTGAAGGAAGACCGCAAAGACCTGAGGGAAGACCGCAAAGACTTGAAGGAAGACCGCAAGGATCCGAACTAAATCTCGTAGCGGAGGCGGCGCCTGCGCCTCACGGGGCGCCGCCGAGTGAGAAGGACGCCGCGGTTTTCGTTTCATCGTGATGTCCTCCTTTCCGCCGTCCTATTTCCGGCATTTTCGCCAAACTGGCACCGGCTCACTTATGATGAGTTCCGCCGGGGGGCGAGCATAACTCGAAAATGCCCTGAAATCCTGGCGTCCGAACGCCGTACCGCTCTGGGTTTTAGGCCAGACCAATTCTGCAAAGGGCCAGGGCCTCCGTTCTAAATCGGCTCGAAGTGTGAGAACATCTTGTGGAATTCCGGCGGGTTGGCCGGCGTCTCGTATGAGCACTCGGTCTCGAAACGACTCGACAGCTCTATAACGCTCCGAGTTGTAGGTGAGCGCCAGCGATTGCCTCGGGGGACACCCACTCATCATCTCCGTCGGGACTTTCTGTGAGCGTTTTATTACGCTCGCCGCCTCCGCCACCAAACTGCCCTTTGCCGCCGCAGAGTGAGGGCAATCCGGATCTCATTGGTGAGCTGCAACGGAGTCAGATCCGCTGCAAGACGACGGACCGCCAAACCGTTTCTGGTGCCAGTGACGTTGGCGTAAGGGACCGCCTGGCGCTTTTAGGAGAAGGGGTGTTCCGGTTACTCGCCATACGCCGCGAAACGAGGTCCTGGCGGGCGTTCCGGCAGCGGCCACGGTTAGTCGTCGTGGTGGTGCTTGTACCAACCGCGGTGCAGCCCCCGGTCATGGTGCTCCCACGGTTTCCGGCGCTCCCAGTAACCGGGATAGTAACGATTTTCATGATAGCGGGGGGCCACCCAATAGGCCCCGGCATATGGTGGACGGGACCAAAAACCCGCATGCCACGCGAACCGCGCACCCACCGGGTAATAGTAGCCCGGAATCCACGTGTACTCAGGACCAGGACAGGGCGGTGTGTACACGACCACCGGTGGCGGAGGTGGTGGGTAATAGTAAGGCGTCCCGAGGCCGATCCCGATCGACCAATGAGTCTCGGCGAACAGCGATCCTCCGGCGAGCAGCACGAGTGTGAACAGCTTCGTCTTCATGTTCCGGCTCCTCCCCAGCTTTAACTGGCAATTCCGGTGCCATGCGTTAACTGATTGAGAATCAGAACCTTGGACGGCTAGGGTGGGCCGGAATGCACCGCTAACGGTTGATTTCGGCCAGCGCGCGCCGCCCGAGTTACAGGAGAATCAGCCGAGATCATTACGTAAATCTGATTGGTCGGTCTTTCTGACCCCGCCACTGATTCGGGGCCGCTTGACCATTGGTCTCACGTTGCGCTCGTTTTCGAGATAGACAACTGCGAGCGTTCGGTGTCTGGACTTGTCTCCAGGACTGCGGCTACCGCGCAGGGCTTCTCGCAGAAAATTCTGCGTCATCAATCATGACACGCCAATCGATGTTGCCGAAAATCGCGGAGCCGACCGTACCGTGAGTCCGTTATGGCGGAAATAAAAAGGGGTTGCAAGCTTAGGTGGCAGGGTACGGGACGAAGCTCGGGCGCTTACGAAACTACCGCGCTCGGACGGCCTGACCTGGAGCCGCGCCTTCCTGGATTTTGCCTCCGCGTACTACGAACGTGCCTTCCACCAGAACATAACGGAAGCCTGCGGAGTACTGTCCTGCGTTCTGGAACGTGGCCCTATCGATGACAAGGTTGGAGTCGAAAACACTGATATCCGCATCCGCGCCAACCTTAAGCCGGCCCTTTTGACGCATCTGAGGGGACATGCGTTCCAGTCGGCGCGCGGGCATCAGCGAAGACTTGCTGATGGCGTCCATCAGCGGGAGAGCTTTATCATCACGGACATACTTCCCCAACACCCTGGCGTAGGTCCCCGCAGCTCGGGGATGTCCGATTCGGTTCTCGATGATGCCATCGCTGGCGACCATCACGGATCGGTGGGCAAGCACCATTTTTAGCATTTCCTCTGTATTTCCAAACTGCGCGACAAAGCCGCCTTGTCTGCGGTAACGCTCGAACGACTCTCTGGTAAGCCGCTCTCCCGTAGGCGGCCACAGCAGTCGCTCAAAATCCTCAGGCGGTCGGTTTTCCCAACCGTTATAGGTAGCCGATGTAATTTCGGTCATGCTCGCAGTGTACGGATAGGCTTCCGTAGTCACATCCAGGCCGCTAGCACGGGCGCCATCGATAATGCGCAGGGCCTCGGGCGTTTGAACCGTGGCCGCGCTGTTCAGGTGTACGATGTGAAGCGGCACGCCCGCCGCAGCCGCGTCGGTAATCACTTCCTGCAAAGACGTTACGACATTGCCCGCCCGCATATGTACGAAGACCGGCCGTTTGAACTTTGCGGCCAGGTAGAACAAACTCAAGACCTCGTCCACTCCGGCGGTAGGAGTGTAGGCGATTCCGAGGCCCATTCCAAGCGCGCCCTCGTCAAGACCCTTTTGCACAGCGGCCTCGATCAATCTCTGTTCCTCAGGTGTGGCTGTGCGGTTCATAGCAGCATCCCGCGGCAGAAGGGTAGTTCCAGAATCGTGCATCACAGCCATGCGGGCCGGAATGTGGCCGGAGCTGGCCCCGAAATTGATCAGCGACTTGCCCTCGCGCGCCGCATACCAGTCGCTGACAGGTGACACCCCGACTTCGAGTTCGAGCGCGGTCGTAACGCCGTCCATGGCTTTGTATCGATAGGCCTCCGGCGTTTGCGAGTGCTGGTGCAGATCGATGAAACCGGGCGCTACAACAAGCCCCGTAGCATCGATGTCGATCCTGCCCCGCAGCTGAGTGGTCGAGATTACGGCTATTTTCGTGCCCCGGATTCCGACATTGCGAATTGCGTCGAGGCCCGACTCTGGATCCATGACGCGGCCGCCGCGTAACACAACATCGTAGTTCTGTGCCACGAGAAGAGAAGGGAACAGCAACAGCAAGAGGCGCATTCGCTCGATTCTCCTGATGAGCCATTCTCGCACTCTTAGGAACTCGGTTGACCGGTATAGATCCAGAATCGTCGGGAATCCGGAAGCTTGACACGAGCGAGAACGTCTCCGCCGCGCTGATGTGGATCATCCTGCGCGCGCAAAGTGGCCTTGCTGTCATGTGACCAGCAGAAGGAACCCGCTGCCTACGTTTCGCGCTTTTTCCGGCGAAGGAAAGTGTCTCCAAACCGCGCCACAACCCGTAACGTCGCCCGAGGCCGCTCAATTGCAAACTGGCATCAAGAGCATATCGCCCTGACGGCGCAGGAGGCTACGCAGCTTAAACAAGTAGCGGCAACTCACGTGGCAGCGATTGACGGCGTCGAAGCGGCGTGACCTTTGGCGTGAAGCCTTCGTAATCTGACGCTTGGAATGAAGGCTGGCGAGTTTTCGCCGCCCGAATAATTTTCGCAACACATCCGTTTTCGGTTCATTCCCAGGCTGGCCGAAGGTAATTGGGCCGAGTGGTGGCAGTCCGGAATCGGCTCGAGAGTCGGTTGGTGCCGTCGGCGGGTGCGCCCTACGCCGCCCCAGGTAGAGATGCCGCTGCCGCGCTTGTGGCCTGACTGTCCAGTTCGCGCGCTCGAGTCTTCGCTGCGATCGCCACCCGGGGAAAAACCACTTGCGAAAAAATCAGGGTTCTCACCGCTTGGCAGATGTTCCGTAACGATTGGCAGCGCGCGCAAGTCTCCTCATTGCAGCTCGCCTCATGGTCGAGCAGATCTTCCAGATAAATCGCAATCTCGCTGTTTGCAGTCATAGCACACCTCTTTGACAAGCTCCGCGACTGACTCCTCGAGCGGCGGTAGCTGAAACCGACGCCGGGCTCACCGAAACGGCACGGGCAAGTAGAACCGCACGGGCCAGAACCCTTGGTCGAGTAGCGGTGCGGCCGAAAAGGACCGCGGTTTATGAGAACCCTGTGGGGCTAAAAGCGGGCCCGTTCAGGGCCGCTCTTGGCTCTTCCGGCGCGCAACTCCTCCCGACGCTCGCCGTTCCGCAGTCCCCTCGGCGCGACCTGCCATTACTTCGGGGCCGGCGTAGTCGCAGCCGCTGGAGCCACGTTCGGGGTCGGCTTGGCGGCCTTTTTGTGCTTCTTCACGTGCTTCTTGGCAACCGGAGCAGTCGGCGTTTCAGACTTTGTCGATGGCGTGCTGCTGGCAGGCGCCTGAGCGCCAAACGCCAAGGCGGTAGCCAGAGCCGTTGCAGACAACAGAGTCATAATGTGTTTCATGTTTTTCTCCTTGGGGCGTTTTTTCAGCCCTCAAAACATGAGACGCAACCAAGGATTAATTGCAGCTTAAGGGCCAGTTAAAGTCCCTTCATTCGGTGCAATGGGTGGGAGAGAGTTCCTACGGACATCAACTCAGTCCGTATCGGAACGACTGCGGCCATATGAGGCGGTCGGATGGAATTCAATACGGCGCCGCATCAGGACGCGAATTGCCCTGCTGATTCTCGGTCGGCCCGGCCCGCGCGGACCCGCAACGCTCATACAGGCGGAAACGCGCGGAATGCCCGACGATGGTGTCTGGATTCGCAATGACGAACGTTGGGCCTAGAGGGAACAGAGTCGCCGCAGCAGGGCCAGGACAGTCCGACGCACCAAGCGATGTCGAGTTGGGGGCCGCTTCCGCCGATCTGTTGGCGCAGGGCCAGTACTTCGAGGGCGGTGTCGGTGAGCCTGCGGAAGAAGACACGAGCGGGGGAATGCCAAGAGGAAAAAGATGACCAATCAACCCTAGTCCCGCACGGCAACAGGGCCCAAACCAGCCCCCGGCGCCGGCAATATAGCGTAAGCCATTGAATCAGCAGGAAGTTAGCTTTCGCTACACTGGGCTTCGCCGGCAGCCGACCGCATTGCCAATTCAATTCCTTCTTCAATTCTTTTTGCGCTTGGCGTGCAGAGGTTCAAGACTCGTGGTCTCTGTACGCATCCGAGAGAGCTCCGGAATCCCCGGAACCGAGTTCGTCATCGACGGTTTGAACTGTTCCACGGTTGGACGGTTCTTGGCATGTCCTGAAAGCTCTAGGAACGGACACACCAAGATGACGCGGCGAATAACACCTATCGCCGACAGATCACAATCGCGATTTCCGGACTGGTTGGAATGGCCGTAATTCAAGAGTGGCAGCGCGTGATTGCGGCCGTCCCAAGTCCCTCGCGTATTTGATCGAGCCGGGCGTGTTGCATTTGTTAAGATACGCGCGATCGATCGCGTCCAGAATGCGTTTTTCCGTGGTTGGAACGGCTACGACTGGAATGTCACGATCAGCAATCCGGATCGCGCCCTGGGCTTCGGACAAGAACGCACGGTACGAACCGTTCGGTCTGATGCTCCACGAGCGGACGAACACGCGGTCATTCACCACTACAACCCAAATGCCGATGAAGCGGTGAGCTCCGGTGGCCGCTCGGATTCGCAGGCTCTTGCCGTTTCACAGCTGATGCAAAATACGTGGCGGAAAGCAGCGCCTCATGGTGGCACCCGTTGCCATGAATGCATTTTAGCGTGTATAAAAAGCGGAAAATCTGCGAAAATTCAAGCGACTGCCATGAAGGTTATCCTCTTCGGAGCGACAGGGATGGTCGGGCAGGGCGTCTTGCGTGAGTGCCTGCGCGACGACGGCGTGGAGGTCTTGCTCGCAGTAGGCCGCAGTTCCACCGGCCGGACCCACTCGAAACTACGCGAGCTGATCCGCAAAGATCTGTTCGATTTCGACACTTCTAGCGAGGAGCTGAGAGGGTATGACGCCTGCTTTTTTTGTCTCGGTGTTTCGTCCGTTGGCAAGAGTGAGGCCGACTACACCCGCCTCACGTATCATCTAACCTTGGGCTGGGCGCAGATGCTGGCCCGAGCCAATCCTGGAATGACCTTCATCTACGTCTCCGGGACAGGCACTGGCGGCAAGGCGATGTGGGCACAAGTGAAGAGGCGCACGGAGGACGCGCTACTTGCTCTTTTCCCGAACGCATACATGTTCCGCTTGGCCATGTTACAGCCTATGCACGGCGAGGTCTCAAAGACACTCTGGACGCGGGCCGGCTACGCCCTCTTTCGCCCGCTGCTACCGCTGATACGGGCGGTTGCGCCGGCATCCGTCATCAGCACCGAGGAACTGGGACGCGCCATGATCCGAGCGGCACGGCAGGGAGCCCCACAGCGGGTGTTGGAGAGTCGAGACATGATTGCGCTTGGGGCAACCGAACCGGGAGCGGTGTCGGGCTAGTTCAAATGCAATACAATTCCACCGTCAACCAGGCGTAGGATCGAGTCGGAGGCTATCGCAGCTGCTTGAACTGCTGCCAGATCTCGTGTCTTGCGGTCGGTGAAAATAGCGCGAACTTGCTAATTTGTCGGCCAGAGCCTCTAGATAGCCGGCCAGCGAGCTGATGTAAGTGTCGGTCTCCTGTTCAATCCTGGAGATCTTGTCCTGGTTCAAGCCGGGCGTTTCTGCAAGCTTGCCGGGGTCACCTGCCGCCCCTGCCGGTCTCGTCCAAGGGCATTGAAGCATGGCTCTCCCGCATTCGCGTAGCAATTCTCTGCTGCCGGTCGGAAATCGCCAGTGCTTGGGGCGTTCTCATCGAAGGCCCGCAGGGGAAGGGGAATGAATGGATGCCGCAACCACCGTCTTTTGCTTGCACGAATGATGGACCTCGCCTTAAGGAAAGTGCAGGAAGACGGACAACGGTGGGAACAGCCTTTGTTCGACTTCGTTGGCCCAAAAATCTGTAAGACCCGTGAAGAAGGACATTAGGGGCACTCGGGACAAAGGATGACAAATGGCTGCGCCTGTTAACCTCTGTGACTGGTCCGGTCAATCGCGGATCGCCTCTCTGGCATGAGCATCGGATCGGCGTTGCGGGGAGGTGGGCAACTCGAATCATCTGGAGCTGCGTCGGAATTTGTGAGAGGCACCAGCAATACCTGTCCAAGCCGATCCTATTCGGCCAAGCGTGGTGCGACCCGCCCTGGTAGTGCGCCGATGGCGCGATGCCCACAACTGAGGACCCTGACCGACTCGGCGACCCGGTGAGGCGCATCCGGTGGAGGTCGGCGCGGGGCTGCCGTGCGGGCGCTATTTCGAAACCGAAGAGAATGCGCGCCAGTAGTGCGCCTCAAGCTGCTCACCCCGCAGAACGAATGGCGCCGACAGATCAGACTCAATATACAGCACCCGGGAGAACCAGTGTGAAGCGGGTGTGTTATGATCTGGCGGTAGATGCCATGCGGATCATCGACTCCCATTTTCACTGGTGGCCGAGAGAGATCTTCGAGCAGCTTTGCACGCGCAGCGGCTATCCCCGCGCGGAACGCAACAGCCGCGGTGGATACAACTACGTGGGACACGAGGGACGCCCGTCGTTGAACTCCTGGGCGGAATGGTTCGACCTCGACCGGCAGCTCGAATATATGGATCATCTCGGGCATGAAGTGAGCGTGGTCTGCTCGCTCGGCCCTTTTTCAATCTATTTCTCGGATTTGGCCCCCGCCGAAGGCCGGGACGCCGCCATGATGTGGAACGAGGCGATGGCAGGCGCGCAAAAGAAGTATCCCGACCGGGTCTGGGCCAGCGCGGCCGTTCCGTTGACGGATGTGAACATCGCCATCGAAGTCCTGGACCACGCGATCAATCGACTTGGACTGATGGGCGTCAATATTCCCGGGAGCATTGGCCGCGATTCGAGGATCGATACCGAGCGTTTAGCCCCCTTTTACGCACGTGTCGAACAACTCGGTATCCCGTTGTTCCTTCACCCCACAGATGCGGTGTTTGGCGAGGAATTGGAGGGCTATGGCGGTGCCCTGCACCTGAGTCTTGGCCGTGTCATCGAGGTCAGCGTGGCGGCTTCCCGGCTGGTCTTTTCCGGCCTCATGGAGCGTCATCCCGACCTCAAGATTGTGATGTCGCACACCGGCGGCGCCTTGCCGTACCAATCCGGGCGCATGGACAAGAACGGCAAAAACGCAAAGCTGCCTCTCCCGCCCAGCACGTATATCCGGCGAATGTTCACCGACACCGTTTCTCCTCACAGCATGGGAATCAAATTCGCCATCGAATATTATGGGCCGGACCGGGTTATGTATGGCTCCGACTATCCCTGCTGGGATCCGGCAATGGCTCTTCAGTTGATTCAAGAGATCGGTTTGCCCGACGCCGACCTGGAAAAGATCCTCTACTACAACGCCCGCCACATCTTGGGCCTCAAACAGGTGGTCGAAGTTGGTGCCTCGCATTAGCTGCAAACGCACAGGGACACATAGAAAACCGGCCTTCTTTTGCGCCATTCTGGCTTTGTGGCTTGCCGGTTGCAGCCGAACGCCGGTCCTGGCGACATCGGCTGGATCGCCTTTGGAGAAAACCCACCTTACGATCGGCTTGGCTGTGCCTACGGCCACTTACCTGCCACTTTACGTGGCAGTAGACGAGGGAACCTTTTCCAAACAAGGCCTCCAGGTCGATTTGGTGGAATTTCGTGGCGGCTCGGAGCTGATTAAGGCCATCGTCTCGAGATCCGTCGATGTGGGAGCCGTTTCGCTTGCGGAGATAACATCAGGCATCGATGCGGGGCAGCCGCTGAAGGCCTTCTATGCGGGATTCAATATCCCCGACTTCGATTGGTATGGCGCGGCTTCGATAAAGAGCCTCGCGGGCGCCAAAGGAAAGCGCATCGGCATCACGCAGTATGGTTCCTCGACCGATTTCATCACGCGCTATGCGCTGACAGTCAACGGCCTCGATCCCTCTAAAGATGTGCAGATCATCCAGGCAGGTCCACCCGCGACGCGGCTGGCTGCAATGCGGGCCGGCCAACTCGACATCAGCATCTTTGCAACGCCTGAAAAATTCTTAGCCGAAGAGCACGGCTATAAGCTGATCTATTCGCAGAAACAATTATCTGATGATTATCCGCAACACCTCATCTTCGCAATAGACTCGTTTCTCGCCGCCTATCCCAAAACGGTGAAGGCTCTGCTCCGCGGTCACACGCTCGGCGTGCGCCTGGCGAAGCAGGACAAGCAGCTCGCGGAACGATCGTTAGTGAAGCATCTCCAAATCGACCCCAAGTACGTCGAGCGGACGTACACCGCAGTCATCGGCCACCTATACGAAGATGGCCGCTTGCCGGACGAAAAATCCCTCCAGGTCTTCTTCGATATGGGCATCAAGGCGGGGCGCTATAAAGAGCGTTGGCCGCTCGCTAGGTTCTGGATCCCGACCTATGTGGACAGCTACAGTCAATGGACGCCTGCGCCATCGTAGAGCCCGCCCCACATATTTGGGTCGAAAGCTTGACCGTCGCTTATGAGAAACCTCGAGCGGCGGGAAAACTCATCGCAGTCTCTGACGCCAACCTCGAGATCGCACGCGGAACCTTTGTCACGATCGTGGGCCCCAGCGGCTGCGGCAAAAGCAGTCTGCTGCTGTCTATCGCGGGCCTGGTAACCCCTGCTGCTGGATGCGTCCACGTCAACGGAAAACCGGTTTCGCGCCCCGGTCGCGATCGCGCAGTGGTGTTTCAAGATTTTGCGCTCATGCCCTGGCGGACCGTGATCGAGAACGTCCGATTCGGTTTGGAGCTGCAGCGGCTGCGGGGGTTAACCGCGGAGGACCTCACAGCGCGGGCCCGCCGCTATGTCGAGTTGGTGGGTCTCAAGGGATTCGAGCAGTATCACCCGCATCAGCTTTCCGGCGGGATGCGTCAGCGGGTCGGAATTGCACGGGCGTTGGCGGTCGATCCGGAAATCCTGTTGTTGGATGAGCCATTCGGATCCCTTGACGCGCAGACGCGGGACCAGATGGGAAGCGAACTGATCGCCATCTGGGAGCAGAACAAGAAAACGGCCCTGTTTGTCACTCATAGCATTGACGAGGCGATTTTTCTCGCGGATCAAGTCGTCGTGATGGCCACCAATCCCGGGCGGATCACGGAAATTATTTCCGTAGAGCTGTCGCGGCCGCGGACCGTCGAGACCATGGACTCCAAGCGGTTCATCGAGTATCGGCAGCGAATTCGAGAGCGCCTCTCATGAAGGTAACTGATCGCACGCTCATATCTACTCTGGCAGTGGTCGTGTTTCTGGTGGTTTGGGAATTGGCTCCACGAGCCGGAGCAGTGGACGCGACCTTTACCAGCCAGCCTAGTCGCGTTATCGTCGCCGGTTTGGGCATCGTCAAAAGCCGGGGCTTTCTCAACGATGTTGCCATCAGCCTTTCCGAGTTCGCAATCGGATTCGGTCTCGCCATCGTGATTGGTGTACCTTTGGGCCTCATGTTGGGCAGATACGCGGTGTTGCGTTATCTGCTGGACCCGCCCATCATGGCGATTTATGCCACTCCTCATCTCGCGCTGCTGCCCATCATCGTGGTCTGGCTGGGAATCGGGATGCAATCGAAGATTGCAGTCGCTTTCGTCGGGGGTGTCATTCCAATCCTGGTGAACACCATTGCAGGTGTGCGCGGAGTCGAGCATTCCTGGATCGTCGCGGCGCGATCCTTCTGCGCGCATGGAAGGGACGTATTCATTAAAGTCGTCCTTCCGGCAGCGCTTCCCAGCGCCATCCTCGGCATCCGATTAGGACTGAGCCGCGCCGTGTTGGGCGTTGTCGTCGGCGAGATGTACCAGTCGCAAGCCGGCCTGGGAAACGAGGTCATGCGGTATGGTTCCGAATTCCGAACCGACTACTTGCTCTTTGACGTGTTGATGATTTCCCTATTCGGCTTGCTGGCCACCTCGGCCGTGCGGGCGTTGGAAGAGAAACTCTGGACGGCTGGAAAATGAAATCGTCGCCTGTGGTACTCGGAATCGCGTCATTCGCGGTCATCCTGCTGGCATGGGAATCGGTCGTGCGACTGGGTTGGGTCAACCCATTCTTCGTGTCGCAGCCCTCCGCGGTCGCTGCCAGTCTGAGCCGCGCCGCCCGATCCGGCGAGCTAGGGCACAATCTTGCGGTGAGCTTCCGCGAATTTGCGATCGGTTATGGGCTGTCTGTCGTCGTGGGAATTCTGGCAGGAGCTTTGGCCGGCCGATTTCGCACTGTGGAATATGCGTTGGACCCGTTTCTGTGGTTTCTCTATTCCGCGCCGCTCATCGCGTTTTATCCGATCTTCGTGCTCTGGTTCGGACTCGGAGTTCCCACGGTCATTGCGTTGACCTTCTTGCTTTCGGTCCCGCAAATTGCCGCCAGCACGTTGAACGGAATTCAGAACGTCAATCCCGGATTGATTCGCGCCGCGCGATCTTTAGGGGCCGCGGAAGGGGATCTGTTGTGGAAAGTCGTCTTGCCGGCCTCGGTGCCGGTGATTATTGCGGGCCTTCGCCTGGGCATCGGCCGGGCGTTGATGGGCGTTGTAGTGGGCGAGCTCTTCGGAGCTACGGCCGGCCTCGGCTACAGCATCTCGTATTACGGCGCGTTGCTGAAAACCACCGATATGATCGCTTCTTTGGTCGTGATCGTGGCTCTCGGCGTTCTCTGCACGCAGGGGTTGAGCGCCCTGGAAGCGCGGTTCGATTCGTGGAGAGTCGATGACTGAAATATGTTGATCGTCGCGGTTGACATCGGGGGAACCTTCACCGATTTTCTGGGCTATGACACAGCCAGTGGCAGGCTGCTGAGCGCCAAAGCCCCGACCACTCCTGCAGGTTTGGAACACGGGGTTCGCGACTGCCTGAAGAAGGGCGGCGCGAGTGTCGTTGCCATCGATGCCTTTGTGCACGGATCGACGATTGCGATCAACACCGTTCTGGAACGGAAAGGCGCTCGTACAGCCCTGGTCGTTACCAAAGGTACACGCGACGTATACAAGATCGGCCGTGGAAATCGGCCCGACGCCTACGATATCTGGTTCAAGCGTCCGGAACCGCTGGTGCCGCGGCATCTGACCTTCGAGGTGGAGGAGCGGCTGCTCGCGAGCGGCGAGGTTCACACTCCTCTGAACGCAGTTCAGGCTGAGAGCGTCGCGAAAAAGGTGTCGGCCAGCGGAGCCGAAGCCATAGCCGTGTGTTTCCTCCACTCGTGGAACAACCCGATTCACGAATCGCATATGGCCAGGTTGTTGAACTCCGATCCTAAAGCCTATCGCAGCATCTCGCATGAAATCGTCCGCGAGTACGGCGAATACGAACGGATCTCGACAACCGTTCTGAATTCCTATATCGGTCCCAAAGTGAGTGCCTATCTGAAAGGTTTGGAGCGACTGCTAGAGCAAGAGGGTTTCGGAGGCAAGCTTTGGATCATGCAATCAAATGGCGGGGTGATGTCTTCGCCGGTGGCGCAGCGTTTGCCCGTCGCGATGCTTGAATCGGGGCCGGTGGGAGGATTCATCGCCGCCGCGCGAACCGGAACAGCGCTGGGATACCCCAATGTGATTGGTTTCGACATGGGAGGAACCACCGCCAAAGCCAGCCCCGCGCCCAATGGCGAGCCACAAATGTCGCACGGCTACCATATCGGCGGCTACGCTTCCGGCCAACCGATGATGCTTCCCGTAGTGGATACGGTGGAAGTGGGTTCCGGCGGCGGAAGCATCGCCAGAGTGGACTTTACCGGATCGCTCAAGGTGGGTCCTGTGAGTGCCGGGGCCGATCCTGGACCTGCCTGTTACGGCAAGGGCGGATCCGAACCCACAGTCACCGACGCCAACCTCGTGTTGGGGCGTCTGGATCCGAATCAATTTCTCGGTGGCGAAATGCCGCTCGATGTCGAGGCGGCGCGTAAGGCCATCAGCGGATCGATTGCCCGGCCCCTCGGGCTGTCGGAAACGGAGGCCGCCCGCGCCATTATTCAGATCGCGGTGATGAGCATGTCTTTGGCGGTGCGCCAGGTGTCTATTGAACGCGGCGATGATCCTCGCGATTTCGTCATGGTCGCATTCGGCGGCGCTGGTCCTCTTCACGCATCGGAGGTGGCGCGATCTCTTCACATCCCGCTTGTGGTGATCCCCAATTTTCCGGGGCAGTTCTCCGCGAGTGGTATGCTGATGGCCGAACCGCGCCACGATTTTGTGCGCACTTACTATCGGCCGCTGGACCAGACCGACTTCATCGGGCTTGGACGGATCGCCGACGAAATGGAAGTTCTAGCGCGAGAACGGATCGGGACCACGGACATCCGTATGCGCCATTTTCTAGAGGTTCGCTATACCGGTCAAGATTTCTCCTTGCCGATCTCGATCGACCCAAAATGTTACGCGGAGGATTACCGGTCAACCGTTCGCCATCGATTTGACGAGCTCCATCAAAGCCGATTCGGATATCATGACGCCGGTCTCGCGCTCGAGATAGTGAATGCGCACCTGGCCGCTACTGCTCCTTCGACCGTTCCTGCGCTGCCCGCGCCGCCGCGGTGTAATGGCCAAGCACGGATCGGAACGCGCGCTGTTATCTTCGATGCCGCTGCGGTCGATTGTCCGGTGTACCGGAGGGATTCGCTCGCTTCAGGGGAACGAGTCGATGGACCCGCGGTCATCCAGGAATACGCCAGTACGACGGTATTGTTTCCCCAGGATCACGCCGAAGTCACAGCTTCCGGCGAGCTGCTGATCCGGGTTGGTCAGGCCCGAGGTCCCGCATGAAACCGGACATCGTCACATTGGAGGTCATTCGCCATGCCCTTCCGGCAATCGCCAACGAGATGTCCTACGTGTTGCAGCGAACCTCGCATAACATGATGATCTACGAAGTCCGCGACTATTGCTGCGGCCTGCTCGACACCGCGGGGAGATTGCTGGCGCAGAACGTCGGCGGTGTGTCACACTTCGTCGCGAACCTTGGCGACGTGATTCGGGACGGGGTGGAGCGCTACGGCGAAGATGGTTTCCATCCGGGCGATGTGATCATTACCAACCATCAGCGCGTGGCCGGACAGCATCTTGATCTACACGCCCTGCTTCGAAGGCGCCAGATTGTTCGGATTCGCGGCCACTCGCGCGCACTGGACCGACGTCGGTGGTCTCAGTACGGGTTTTGGCGGGGCCAACGCTCTCGACCCTTGGATGGAAGGCCTACAGCTCGATCAGATCAAGGTCTACGATGCGGGGCAGCTGGATGAAAAAGTATGGCGTCTGATTCGTGACAACATTCGATTTCCGGATGCTTCGATGGGAGACTTAAAATCACAGATCGCGGCAAACCGGCTCGCTGAAAGGCGGCTGGGAGAGATCTTGTTACGCTACGGGCGAGAGACCTTGGAGCGGGCCATCCAGCTCATCTTCGATCAAACCGAAGCGGGTTGCCGAGCCGTCGTCTCCGAGTTGCAGGACGGCGTCTATGAAGCGCAGTCGTTGTTCGCCGGCAGCCCGCTCGACGGAAATCAGCCGCTCGAGATCAAGGTCCGCGTCCTCATCCGGGGTAGCGATATGACCATCGACCTTACCCATTGTTCGCCGCAGCGTCGCGCTCCGATCAACGCGCGAACCCTTGCGGCTCCGCTGATCGCCTACAAAGCTCTGACGACTCCGGCCGAACCGATCAATGAAGGCGCCTTTCGCGCGCTTAAGATTGAAATTCAGGAAGGCAATTACCTGATGGCGCGGCATCCGGCCGCCATGGCCTCTTGGGGCCGGACTCTGCCGACCGTGGTGGATACCATCTTCCTGGCGCTCGAACCGGCGCTTCGAGGACGACTGCCGGCGGCTCACATGGGTGTTCTCGGCGGTCCCGTGGTCTTCTTTGGCACCGACCCGCGCACCGAGCGGCCCTTCGTCACGCAGAGTATCGAAGGAGGGGGATGGGGCGGCCGGCCCGCCGGCGATGGCGAATCCGCCAGTGTCTCTGTCTGCCAGGGCGACGTTCGCAACGCCCCAATCGAAAAAATGGAATTGCGCTGGCCGATCCTGGTCCGCCGCCGCGAGCTGCGCGCCGATTCCGGTGGTCCCGGCCAGTATCGCGGGGGTCTCGGCCTGGAGACCGAAGTGGAAGGGCTGGTCGAAGGGCACTGGTCGTTAAGCGACATGGGCCGGCAGGCCTATCCGCCATGGGGCATTGAAGGTGGAATGCCGGGCGCGACGTCGGCAGCCTTAATGAAACTGCCTGTTGAAGACACATTTAAACCGGTGAACGTCGTGCGTCATCTGGTTCCCGCGGGAACCGCCGCCGTGATCGCGACCGCGGGCGGAGGAGGATGGGGCCATCCCTTCCGCCGCGATCCCAAGCTGGTGCGGCAGGATGTGCTCGATGGCTATGTCACACTCGAAAGCGCGGCTCGTGATTACGGTGTCGTCCTCGATCCGGAGACACTCGAGATCGATGCCGCCCGAACCGAAACCCTCCGGCGCTGAACCGTGTCCTCCACTCTCGAATCACTCGCGGCTCTTGTGCAGGATCCTGCGCTCGCCTCCCATGCAGCGGCGCGGATGGAACGTCTGCGTCTCCACATTGCGGACACGATGGCAATGATCCTCCAGGGGCGAGCGCTGGCCGAAGGCAAAACATTCGGGGCGTGTGCTTCTCGTTTGGCGGGCTGGTGCGCGTCCACCCGCCTGACCGAGGCTGACGACATTCACCTGACCGCCGGCACCACTCCCGGATCGGTGGTAGTCCCAACGGCGCTCCATCTGGCTTCCGCCGGACTTTTTCGAACCTGGGGAGATTTCGTGACGGCCGTGCTGGCCGGCTACGAAACGCTGATCCGCCTGGGCTACGCGATCGACGGTCCTCGAATCCTGGCGCGGAAGATCTGGCCGACGCTGTTCGCCGCGCCGGCGAGTGCCGCAGCCGTGGCATCCCGCGCGTGGGAACTGGATGGATCGCAAACCGCCGGAGCGCTGGCCACGGCATTGGCGGCTTCTACGGGAATCGCGGCCCCGGCCCTCGCTCCGAACTCCTCACGCTGCGTCGCCCTCGGTTTCGCCGCCGAACATGGTGTGCAAGCCGCCAGGGCAGCAAGGGCAGCTGCGCTCGGGGATGTCCAGCTTCTCGAACGCCACGCCGGGCGCATCGCGGGAGTCCGAATCTCCCGGCGCCGATTGCTTCAGGATGCGCGGACGCGTTTCTTCTTCGATGAGATCGGGTTGAAGCCGTACCCGATCGCCAGGCAGGCGCTAGCCGCTGTGGAGGCCTGCCGGGAGTTGGTCGGTCGCAACACGACAGGCATCACGGCAATCACGGTGAGTGTCCCCTCCGCGCAGGCGAGAGTTATCGATCACCCGTCCTGGCCGCGGAACCGGATGCAATCCATAGCTGGGGTTCAGTACCAGATAGCGCTGGCGCTTCTCACACCGGAGCGTCTCATGGATTTCGATCGCTCACCGCCATTTGAGACCAAGGCACTCAGATCGCTCGCCGCAAAGATTCATGTCCGCACGGATGCGCGATTGGAGTCCCACTACCCGGAAGCGTGGCCCGCCCGTGTGGTTGTGGAGCGATCGGGCAAACGCGAATCGGCGTTTGTTAGCACTCCACGCGGAGACGCGCGTAATCCGATCGAGTGGCGTGACGTTCTAATCAAGGCCGCGCGTTACGGTACGGTGCTCGGACCGATCCGCACAGCCAACCCGCAGGACCCGATTCCATCCAGACTTATTGACGCTTTAACGTAGACCAGGTGAGCCGCTCGCCCGGGCCAGATCGGCTACCCGTGCTCCGTCAAGGTGGCACCGGATGCTGAAACCTTCCGGCAGCCGAATGTGAAAATCGCTGAACACGGTTTCAAACGCGAGACAGTCAGTGCGTGTCGCGGTCGCGTGAAGCGGTGGATCTGGAACTGCGCTTCTCTCGGCGGCTACGCCCGCACAAGGTTTGGACCACGAACACGGGACGGACGGTCCAGCCTAGATTCGACCGCTTCTCGGTCGACCGGAGAGTGACGTAGAGGAGCTTTCCGGGAAATCATCGCGCAGTTTGACTCGGGAGCGGCTTTAAGTCTCCTTCCAACACTCCGGGGTATAGCCGCCCGTTAGGGGTAGCGGCTACAGAGATCTTCCGCGGTTTGAATGGCCCTTGGTCGCTCGCTTTACTTTTCCCTACTGGCCGGCGCTGGAGGAATGGGGAGCCCCTGCGCCTTCATCAAGGATTCCAGCAGGGCCACGGTTTTCGGGAAAGCGTCAGCACCGCCCCGTTGACCGCCTGCGCCGCGGGCGGCGTCAAGGGGCGTGCGGCCGCTGGCGTCTTTAGCGGTCAGGTCGGCGCCATGGGCGACGAGGAATTCGATGAATTTATCGAAACCATGTTCGGCCGCACCGTGCAGAACGGTCTGGTTCGGCACAGCGTTCGCGCTCGGCATTTGACTCCCGCGACGGTAAGTTTGGGCGATCCGCACCGAGGCGCTGTCTTCGGCGGGAGCAGCGAAAGCTTGCACGGCCTCGCCAGGAGCTGCAACGGAAGCGCCGCCGCCTCTCGCTCCACCGCGAGCCCCAGGTCCGGGAGTGCCTGGACCACCGGGAGCAGTACCAGGTGTGCCACTGCGGCCCCCACGGCTGGTGAGGCTGCGGTCCAGGAGGGATCGGGCGTTCACATTGGCGCCGGATTTGATCAACAGGTCCATGGTCGCGAGCACACCTTCGTCCGTGCGGTTCCGGCCGCGCGTGACGCGCAGGCCGTAATCGACGCCTGCGGCTGCCATCAACGGGGTGATGCCCTCTTTGCTGGGCAAATCGACCAGCGCCTGGTGCTCCAGCAGGAGTGCGACGAATTTGGCATCGCCGGCGCGCGCCGCGCGCAACAGCGGTGTGGCACCCTGGGCGAGCATGGTGTCACCGCCGCGATCCTGCGGAACATCGCGATACGGCGGACGCCGCTTCAACTGAATGTTCGGATTCGCGCCGCGTTCTAGCATCAGGCGCCCGACCTCGACAGCCGTGAGCTTGTCCGGGCTCGGCAGAACGGACATTGCACCGTTGCCCTTCACCGGCAACGTGCTGACGTCAGCCGCCATGTAGACCGGCGAGCGACCGAACAGATCCCACTTGTCGAGATCGGCGCCGCCTTGAACGAGCACTGCAGCCGTGTCAAAATGCATGTTCTCAAGCGCGAGCAGCAGCGGTGTCTCACGGTCTGGATCTTCGGAATCGGGGTCGGCGCCGGCAGCCAGGAGGTTCTGTACGCAGGCCGCGCAGCCTTCGCGCGCGGCATAGTGCAGCGGGGTAAACCCACCCTTGTTCATGTCCTTCGGTCGGGGCTCCTGGATGACCTTGCGCTCCCACTGATGGATCTTGCCGTGATCGTTGAGGTTCGCACCCTGTGACGCAAGGAACTTCACCATGTCGGCCTGGCCTTGCGCGGCAGCCCACATGAGCGGGGATTGTCCGCCCCAAGTTTCCTTAGCATTGATGTCGGCACCGGCATCCACAAGCTGCGCGGCCGCGTCAACCTTGCCGCTACGCGCAGCAGCCATTAGCGGCGTTTCACCATCGGGCGTTTTGTAGTTGGGATCGGCGCCGGCCTTGAGCAGCGCGCTAATGACTGGCGCCGAGCCGATGATGGCGGCTTCGGTGAGGGCTGAGGTACCAAACTGGCTCGCCAGTTTGACGTTCGCGCCGGCCTTGATCAACGCACGGACCAGCTCCAGATCGTTGTTTGCCGCAGCATACATGATCGGGGTCGCGCCATCGGCGCCGACGGAGTTGACGTTTGCACCCTTCGCGCTCAACAGGCGCATGGCGGCGGCGTGGTCGCCGGATTCGACCGCTTCCAGCAGTGCCGTATCGACGGCGCTTCGAGTCGCAGCGGGGGCGGCCGCCATCATCCACGCGCCGGCCAGCAGCGCGACAGTTGCAGCCGCGGCTTGGCGCATGCCTAGACCTCCGAAAGACCTTCGGTGCTATCGCCGATGGATTTAACCGGGATATCATTGCGCTCGAGGAGCGTAACGAGCAGGTCGCCGTGC
>Ga0306926_10000640_pt1 | contig 33037 bp, 26 predicted proteins | sample flu12Cox44000178_FD_203759 | JGI IMG/M metagenome (GOLD analysis project Ga0306926, IMG submission 203759) | Lab enrichment of tropical soil microbial communities from Luquillo Experimental Forest, Puerto Rico - flux8day.12C.oxic.44.000.178 (v2)... | ecosystem: Environmental > Terrestrial >...
GCCATGCGGGATGCCACGGCTTTCGGACGCAGATGGAGGTGTTCTTTCGCGCTCGCAAGCCCGATCTCGTGATCATGTCCGCGGACTGGCTGGAGTATGCCCGGGGCGGGCGATTCGACGCCATGATTGCCGATCTGAGGGCGACGGTTTCAAGACTCAACGGGCTCGGCATCGCCGTGGTCGTGCTCGGGCCTGCCGTGCAGTTCAAGGCAAGGCTGCCCTCGATGCTGATGCGCGCGCATCTGCGGCAGATCGAGCCGCGGCCCGAGGATTTCGCGCTTCCCGCGATATTTTCGTTCGACCAGGCGATGAAAGCCGCGTTGCCGGACCAGGCGAAGTTCTCCTACATTTCGGTGGTCGACACCATCTGCCCGGCGCGGCAATGCCCGCTTACGCTTCCCGGCGGGGTGCCGCTATCCTGGGATCACGCTCATCTCACCGCGGAAGGCTCGGCTTACGTGATGGAAAAGATGGCGCCGATGCTCAGGCTAGCTTCGTCATTCCCGGATGGTCCCAACGGGTCCGCGGCAAGCGCGGCCCGGTGACAGGCTCCAGACCACCCCCCCCCGATGCGCAATTGAGCATCGGGGAATCTCGAGATCTCGGGTGCGCGATTGCACACCATTGCTCGCGTCTTCGACGCGCCAAACGCGACGATGATGCGCTCACCCAAAACCCGCCACAGACCAGAAACGTGCGACATGCAGTCTCGGCGCTTCTGACTTGTGCCCGACACGGAGTCGTCTAAAGTCACAACAGCTTGGGGGGTTTTTAGAAATCTGTAACTTATTGTCGCGCCTGCAGACCCCAAGATAGGCGACGCCACCGCTTTGCTCCGCGGTTGCGGCTGCACAGTAACAAGACGGGGCCTGAGACGTTCATAGTCCTACTCTCGTGAAAAAATGGCTGGAGAATTTCCTATGCTTCGGTTTTCGGCATTCATTGCCGTTCTAACGCTGATGGGGACGATCGCGACTGCCGCTTCGGCAGGCCAGACCCAAAAAGATAGTTCCGCTTCATGTTATAATTCACAAAAATGCGTAGCGGCCTGCAACCAGACGGGCAATCGAATGTGCGAGTTGTATTGTCGTCGCCTTGCGAGCACCAGGCCACCTTGCAAGTAAGATCCCTAAGACAGGCCACGCTGCGGAATCATATCAACCCGTAACCTTCCGAGGGCCGCCTTCGGGCAGCTTTTTCTTTGGAGCAAAGGTGTGTGTGACGAGCTGCGCTTTATTTTTCCCTCGGGAGGTTCGTAATGGCACGGTCAACCGTTGGCTATCTGCTTCCGCGCGTTCGGCTGAAGCCTGGTCGGCTATCATCAGTGCTGGCAGCCCTGATGATGCTTCTGCCTGGGTCACCAGAAGCCAACGCATTAACAAAGGAGCAGGCGCTTGAAGCCTGCAGACAGAGCGTCGGCAAACCGTACGTCCAGTCCTGCATGCGCGCGGGCGGCGACATGGCTAGTTGCCGCGCCAAAATCCATTCCACCGTACGAGATTGTGTGATTTCGGCCCTGAACAAGGCCAATGGCCGCGCCAATGTCGCGATCTCGATCGATGAGAAGGGGACCAAGAAGGAACCGGTTAACCTGGGCAATGCCTTGCCGGCAGGCTTCGTGCCGCCGCCCCGCACGATCGCCGATATCACCGCGATCCTCGACAGTGAAAAACCCGACGCCGCCGCCCTGGCAAAATTGAAGGCAGATGCAGAAGGCAATCCGCCGAAGGAGTTGTCGGGTTCGAAACTGGCAGCGTTCTATTTTTATCGCGGCAACACGCGTTCGCTTCTGGGACGCTCGGAGGACGCAATCGCCGATGGCGAAAAAGCGCTGGCGCTGGCGCGTGCTGCGGGAGATGAGATGCTCTACCACAGGACCGAGCATTTCATCGGGAAGGAGAAACAGGCGATCGGCGATCTCAAATCGACCATAAAAATCTACCAGGAGATGATACGCGGAAGCTCTGCGCCACAAATGGAAGGTTGGCACATCATCGCCATTCCGAGTTTGATGCAGGCCTATATTCAGGTTGGCGACATTCCGCAGGCCGAGGGTCTGTTACGCCGAAGTACCGCGCTGATCACCAAGGCCCGCACCAGCGGCATCCCTGGATGGAGGCAGCAATATTCAATCAAGGGTCGATTGTTCGAATCCTCCTTCGAGAATGGGCGGGGAATCGTGCTGGAGGCGCGAGGCCAGTATCGCCAGGCGGAGGAAGCGTACAAACGGGCAGCCGACTACCTTAGAGCGGCTACCAAGGATCTCGACAAGGCGGAAAACCTGTTTCCCGCAGCACAGGTCCTTGCAGGTGCGGACGCATTTCTGTTGAGCGCTGCGCGTATGAAGGCGAAGCAGGGTCGGCTTGCCGAGGCCGAGGTCGATGCGCGCGCGATATTGCTGGCCCGATTGAAAGAACAGGGCAAATACAATCCATTCACGACAAAATTTGTTGTTGGTCTGGCTGGTATCATGATCGAGCAGGCGCGCTACGCAGATGCCGACGGCCTTTTGCGTTCGGCGCTGGATATTCAGCGTACCATCGGAATCGCGGATGGATCGCAATCGCGCGCGCAAATCCTTTCACAGCTTGGTGCGGTCCTCACGTTCCAGCGCAAGACGGCGGAAGCCGCACGGGTCTATGCCGAGCTCGATAAAGCGATGGCCGGATGGGAAGCTGGGCGCAGGCAGGTTCTTGAGCTGAACGGATCGCGCATTGCCGCTCTCTACGCGTCGGGTCAGGTTGATGCCGGGCTCGCGGCAGCGCAGGAGCTCGTAAAACGCGAGGTAAGCCGCGTCGGCGAGCGGCATTTCGATTCGGCAGCGGCGCGCGGCACGCTGGCGATTGGTTATGGATTAGCGGGCAGGGATGCCGATGCGATCCGCGAATTCAAGACTGCGATTCCGGTCCTGATGGCGGCACAACATGAGAACGCCGATGACGAGGACGATACCGTCAGCGCCGCACGCGGTGAACAGCTGCAGAACAATGTAGAGGTATACATCGGCCTGCTGGCAAAAACCCAGGATCGTACGACCGACACCGTGGCGCTGGAGAGCTTCGCGCTTGCGGATGCCATTCGTGGCCGGTCGGTGCAGAAGGCGCTCTCGGCATCCAGCGCCAGGAGCGTGGCCCACGATCCGGCGCTCGCCGAGTTGGTCCGAAAGGAGCAGGATCTTGGCAAGCAGATCAATGCGCAGCTTGGTGCATTGAACAATGCGCTTTCTTCCAACGGGCGCGACGAGAACGTGGTGAGTGCGACCAAGGCTTCGATCGACAAGCTGCGCGTTGATCGCCAAAAGATCCGGGAGGAAATTGCCAGGCGCTTTCCGAGCTACGCCGAACTCATCGATCCGAGGCCTCCATCCGTTGAGCAGGTCAAGGAAGCCCTCGTTCCGGGTGAGGCAATGCTATCGTTCTACTTCGGCCGGCAGCGGAGTTTCGCCTGGGCGGTGCCGAAGCAAGGGCAGGTTGCGTTTGTCGCGATCAATGCGACCTCCGGTGGGCTCGAGAGTAAGGTGACCAAGTTGCGGGAGGCGCTGGAACCCAACGCGGCATTTATCTCCGATATCCCAGCCTTTGACGTGGCACTTGGGTATGAGCTCTATGCATTGCTGCTCAAGCCCGTGGAAGCCGGCTGGAAGCAGGCGAAAAACCTGATCGTGGTGACGAATGGCGCGCTAGGGCTGTTGCCGTTGTCACTATTGCCGACCGCGCCTGCTGAACTCCAGGCCAACGAGGATGTTCTGTTCTCGAGCTATCGCAAGGTGCCCTGGCTCGCGCGCACCCATGCGGTAACGATGGTGCCGTCTGCGGCGGCCCTGCGCACGTTGCGGCATTTGCCTCCCGGCAAGCCGGAGCGCAGTGAGCTGATCGCCTTTGGTGATCCCTACTTCTCGAAGGAGCAATATGAGGAAGCCATGAAGTCGGTGCAGACCGCCGACGCCTCCGGGGTAACACCAGCGGCGTCGGCGACGACCCGCGGCGTACCTTTGAAGCGGCGCAGCTCGCCGAAACTCGAGGGCGTCGACAGCGCAGAACTGGCGCTCCTGCCCCGGCTGCCGGACACGGCGGAAGAGTTGAAGTCGATCGCGCTCGCGCTGCAGGCGGATCCCGACAAGGTTCTCAATCTCGGCAAAGAGGCCAACGAAACCAAGGTAAAAACAAGCATTTTGTCCGGCTTCAAGGTTGTGGCGTTCGCTACCCATGGCCTTGTGCCGGGCGAGTTGAACGGCCTGACACAGCCGGCCCTGGCGCTTTCGGCCCCTGCGGTGGCAGGTGTGGAAGGCGACGGGCTTCTGACCATGGAGGAGATCCTGTCGTTGAAGCTTGACGCGGATTGGGTGGTGCTGTCGGCCTGCAACACCGGGGCAGGCTCGGGAGCCGGCGCGGAGGCGGCTTCCGGCCTCGGCCGTGCCTTCTTCTATGCCGGCACTAGGGCTCTGCTTGTCACCAACTGGTCGGTGCACTCGCAGTCGGCGCGTGAACTCGTCGCCAATCTGTTCAAGCTTCAAATGGCAGACAAGACGCTTGGGCGCGGCGAGGCACTTCGTCAGGCGATGATGGCGATGGCGGACGGGCCCGGTTACACTGACGCGTCCGGCAAGACCGAGTTCGCCTACGCGCATCCGCTATTTTGGGCACCCTATACGATCATTGGTGACGGTGGCCGGCAATGATCCAGTCATTTGCCTAGCCGGACGTTGGGTAAAGCGGACACCCTAGCTCAGCACGCCCACGATCGCGCCCATCAGACAGGTCGTCAGCGTGCCCGAGACGATCGACTTCAATCCGAGCGAATTGATCTCGTCGCGCCGCTCGGGCGCCATGGTGCCGAGACCGCCGACCATGATGCCGAGGCTTCCGAAATTGGCAAAGCCGCACATCGCATAAAGCATGATTAGCCGCGAGCGGGCATCCAGCGTTTCGACGCCAAGTTTCGACAGATCGACATAGGCGATCAGCTCGTTGAGCACGGTTTTCGTTCCCATCAGGCTGCCCGCCGTGATCGCCTGCGTCCACGGCAGGCCCATCAGCCAGCACACCGGCGCCATGACGTAGCCGAGCATTCTTTGCAAGGTGATCGCGCCACCGCCGGCATTGGGCAACAGCGAAAGCAGGGCGTTGGCCAGATACACCAGCGCCACCAGCACGATCAGCATGGCAATGATGTTCAGCAGCAGCTCGAGGCCCGCGGTCGTGCCCTTGACGATCGCATCCATGGTCGAGGAAGCGTGCATTTGCGGATCGATCAAGGCGCCGCCGGTATGCCGGTCGCCCGTCTCCGGCACCATGATCAGGCTGACGAGGATTGCGGCCGGCGCACCCAGCACCGAGGCGATGACAAAATGCGCCGCCGCGTCCGGTATTAGCGGCGCGAGCAGGGTGGCGTAAAGCACCAGCACGGTGCCGGCTATTCCCGCCATGCCACCGGTCATGACCAGGAACAATTCGCTGCGCGTGAGTTTTGCAAGATAAGGGCGGATGAAGAGCGGCGCCTCCACCATGCCGAGGAAGATATTGGCGGCGGTGGAAAGCCCGACTGCGCCGCCGATCCCGAGCGTTCGCTTCAGAAGCCAGGCCATGCCGCGCACGACCGGCGGCAAGACGCGCCAGTAGAACAAAAGGGTCGTCAGCACGCTCATGACGAGCACAATGGGGAGCGCCTGGAACGCGAGGATGAAATCCGCGCCCGGCGCTTTCAGATCGTACGGCAATGCGCCGCCGCCGAGATATCCGAACACGAAGGAAGTGCCGGCGCGCGAGGCCGACGCGATCGCCCCGACGGCGTCGTTGATCGCGCCGAACACCCGGCTCACCAGGGGAACCTTGATCAGCACGATCGCCGTGACGAGCGTGACGAAGAGGCCGATTGCCGCTTGCCGAAGCGAAACCGCGCGGCGGTTCTCGCCGAACAGCCAGGCAAGCGCCAGCAGCGCGAAAATGCCGAATGCCGATTGCAGTTGCAGCATGATGCCCCCCGAGCAAGGATTATGACAGCGGTGCAGTTCAAAGCGCAATGCCATGCGCTGACGTCAATGGCGTCATTGACAACAATGCGAAGCTCGGCCACCGATCGATCATGTCCTCCACCGCGACGCCGGTGAGCCCGTCGGCTCTGTTCAGGCAAGGCTCCTTCGTTTGCTTTCTGTTGTCGCGAAGCCTCTCGCGCTTCTCGAGCCAGATCGCCGCGGTGGCGATCGGCTGGCAGGTCTACGATCTCACAGCCAGCGCCTTTCTGCTCGGCATGGTCGGACTGGTGCAATTCCTGCCAACCGCGCTCTTGGTCCTTGTTGCCGGACACGCCGCCGACCGGTACCAGCGCAAACGCGTCGTGCAGCTCTGTCAATTGGCCGAGGCGCTGACCGCGCTGTTCCTCGCGCTCGGTGCCTATGCCGGCTGGCTGACGGTTGGGCAGATCTTCATCGCCACTGCGATCCTGGGCACTACCGGCGCGTTCGAAAGTCCGGCAACTGCGGCGCTGTTGCCGCTGATCGCGCCGCAAGGTTCGCTGCAGCGCGCGACCGCCCTGTCGAGCGGCGCGACGCAAGTGGCAACCATCGCCGGCCCCGCGCTCGGCGGGTTCGCCTACGCGATCTCGCCCGGGCTTCCTTACGCGATCATGGTCCTGTTCTGGCTGTTGGGAGCGCTGTTCACCGGTGCTATCCGCGTCACGCAATCAGCCGTGGAGAAGGATTCGGCAACGTCTTCCGATCTTTTCGCCGGCGTGCGTTTCATCCGCGAAAATCCCGCCATCCTCGGCACCATCTCGCTCGATCTTTTTGCTGTGCTGTTCGGCGGCGTCACGGCGTTGCTGCCGATCTATGCGCGCGACATCCTTGCGACCGGTCCGTTCGGCCTCGGTATCCTGCGTGCCGCGCCTGCGGTCGGCGCGCTGTTGATGACCGTGCTGCTTGCGCGTCACTCCATTCGCCGTCGCGTGGGATTGCGGATGTTTCAGGCGGTGATCGTCTTCGGCGTGGCGACGGTCGTGTTCGCGCTTTCGCAGTGGATGTGGCTTTCGCTGCTTGCGCTTGCCACGCTTGGCGCGGCCGATACGGTGAGCGTCGTGATCCGCTTTTCGCTGGTCCAGCTTTCCACGCCGGATACGATGCGCGGCCGGGTCGGTGCGGTGAACTTCCTCTTCATCAATGCCTCCAACCAGCTCGGCCAGTTCGAAAGCGGCGTCACCGCGGCCCTGTTTGGCGCAGTGCCGGCCGCGGCGCTCGGAGGGATCGCAACCATTGCGGTTGCGCTGTTGTGGATGAAACTGTTCCCGTCACTGCGCGAGGTGGAGCGGCTGGAGTAGGGCGGCGCGGTCTAATTTCGTACCCGCCATACTGAAATCTTGTGGGCGGGATCGAGGTCGAGCCGCTCCAGAAAGTCGGGCGTTTCGCCGCGACCGAGCCGCGCTTCCAATCCCTCTGGAGCGAGCTTGATGACATTGCGATCGGTAGCTGCGGAGCAGGTTATCAGATAGTCGACGCGATGATCCGACAGGATCTGCCGCGCGGTGGGCAAGGGCGCCAGCATCAGCTTGATGAGTGCGGCATTGCCATCGTTGTTGCGATGGTACGGAGCGGCAAAAACATCGTGGGTTGTTTCCGCAAGAATCGCCGGTCCGAGATCGATGGGTGCCATCACGCGTCCCTTCGGAAGTCGCTTGAGGGAAGCGACGTCCGACAAGCTCCGGCACGGCGACGGATCGCCGATTTCCTCCCGCTTGAAGATCGAATCCAACAGCGGTTTCGCCCAGAGCCCCGCGTTGAGAAGGCAGAGGGGCGATGCAATGACAGACAAGAGAAGCAGGTTTCGCCCGGAAGCAAAACCGGGCCACAGAATGGTCAGACCTGCGAGAAAAACCGGCGCTGCCAGCAACGTCGCTCCCGCAGTGCCCCGCACCTCCCAAAAGCCGAGTCCGGTCAGCGCGGCCAGCGTGACGGTGCCAACCATCCAGCGAAACCTTTCAGGTGCAGGGGAACGCATCAGCACCATCACTGCCAGACCCATCGCCATGATCGGAAGTCCGTACGCGGCGAGAACTTTCTCCGGAAAAAGCTGCAGCATCCTGGCAAATGAGATCGATTCAGCGACGTTGTTGACCCACAATGACACGACGATCGGATCGAGATGTGAGTAGGGCGATGCGATGCATCCTGAAAACAATGAGAGGAACGCACCGACTAAAACGATTGCCAAGGCCGTTCCGCTGACCGCGCGCATGCGTAACGTCGAGTGGTAGCGGTCAATTGCCGTCATGAGCACCAGGCTGATGCCGCCGCCGACAATCAGCAGGAGAACCGGTCCGCCGAAGGCATCACACACCTGCAGTGTAAGCGATGGCAATGGAAGCAATGCCGGTGCGAGCAGGAGCGAGGATGCCGCCAGGCTTGCCCCGAAGGCGCCGATCTGCCGCGCGACTGCTGCACCACGCCAGACGAAAAGGCCAAAAACCGCAAGACCAAGCGCTGCGATCGCAGGCAGCATTTCGATGCCGATCGCAAGCGACAGCGATGCAATTGCGCCTCCCAGTGCGGCCTTGAAGACGCTCCGCTCGAGCTGTGCCGTCATCAGCACCAGTGCGAGCAACAAATCGATCTGCGCTCCGTGGTGATCGATCGCGCCTGCCCGGAAATGGACGAGGGCCGGAATGGACAGCGCGGTCAGCGCCATTGCCGCCATCACCGGATCAACGTTCTTGCTCATTTGCCTGGCTATCGCCGCGGTCAGCGCCAGTGCGATGGAAAACAGCAGCGCCGGCCAAAAATACAGTGTCGCGGCCTCTGCGGCGTGCACCCCCAATAGCGGCTTCAGCAACAGGATCAGCGCGGCCAACGGCGCGTCGATGAGGCGCGACCAGTGCATCGAGGTGCCAGGCGGATCCAGTCTATACTGGGACAGGTCGAACCAGCCCTGCCCACCGATCAAGTCCCGGACCTCGACGAGCCGCATGGCGTCGTCCGTCGACAGGGCGTCGAAGATGCCGCTGTCCATCGCGGGCGAGGCAAGCGTGAGCGTTGCAGCCAGGAACACCAGGGATATCAAGATGTTCGGATATGCGCCGCTCTGTTCCTTCCGCGCGGCGTGGCCTGACGTCAGGGTGAGATCAGACATGGCTTTCGTGTCGCTCGTGTGGGCCAGGGGCGAGTGATCGCGGTGGCGCCAGGCAAGCGACTTTTTGAGAGCGCTAGCCCCGCCCCACGAAAGGCATCTTGCTTGCCATGACTGTCATGAACAGAACGTTAGCGTCGAGCGGGAGATTTGCCATATATGCAACCGCATCACCCACCGCCTTGGAGTCCATCCGCGGCTCCGGCATCTTGCGGCCGTCCGGCTGCAGCACGCCGTCGACCATGCGGTCCGTCATTGGGGTAGCGGCATTGCCGATGTCGATCTGCCCGACCGCGATGTCGTAGGCACGGCCGTCGAGATTGGAGGCCCTGGTCAGGCCGGTGATGGCGTGCTTGGTGGAGGTATAGGCTGCGGAGAACGGCCGCGGTGCGTGCGCGGAAATTGAGCCGTTGTTGATGATGCGGCCGCCGCGCGGCATCTGGTCCTTCATGATGCGGAAGGCGTGCTGCGTGCACAGGAACGGCGCGGTGAGGTTGGTGTTGACCACCGCCTGCCATTGCGCGAGCCCAAGGTCCTCGAACGGCACCGGCGGCGCGCCCATGCCGGCATTGTTGAAGAGCACGTCGAGCCGGCCGTAAGTGTCCATCACCTTGGCGAACAGGGCGGAGATCGAGCCCGGATCGGTCATGTCGGCGGGAACGGCAAGGCTCTTGCCGGCAACGCCGAGCTTTTGCGTCTCCTCAAGCTTGTCCAGCCGCCGCCCGGCGAGCACGACCGTGAAGCCGGCATTCATCAGCGCCAGCGACGCGGCGCGCCCCACGCCGGTTCCGGCACCTGTCACCATTGCGACCTTGTTTTTGGGCTCGCTCATCTGCTTCCTGCCTTTTATGTTTTCGCTGTTTCGGACTTGTAGGGCGGTCGCGGGATATTCTGGTGCGCCGCGCGCAGCGCCGCCGACCAGCGCGAGCGCAAATCGTGGAAATAGGGCTCGCCGGCTTCGATGCGGTGATTGAGATCGGCATCGCAAACATCGCTACGTACCACCAGCACGTCGATCGGCAAGCCGACGCCCAGATTGGAGCGCATCGTCGAGTCCATCGAGATCAGGCTGGTCTTGAGCGCCTCATACAACTCGACATCGTAATGCATCGCGCGATCGAGCACCGGCTTGCCGTATTTGTGCTCGCCGATCTGCAGATAGGGCGTGTCGGTGGTGCATTCGATGAAATTGCCGGCCGGATAGACCATGAACAGCCGCATCCGCGAGCCCTTGATCTGGCCGCCGAACAGGAACGACACGTCGAAACTGATGTCTTCCGACTTGAGCGCGGTGCCTTCGGTGGCGTGGACTGCGCGTATCGCCTTCCCGATGCGCTGGGCGGCCTGGAACATGGTCGGCGCGTTGAGCAGCGTTTCGAGTTCGCCCGTCTCGGGGTCCTCCATCCCCTCGGTCAGAGTGGAGAGTACCGACTGGCTGATCGCGAGGTTTCCGGCGCTGGCGACCGCCATGATGCGCTCGCCCGGTCGGGAAAAGATATGAAGCTTGCGAAAGGTCGAGACGTTGTCGAGCCCGGCATTGGTACGCGTGTCGGCAATCATGACGAGCCCGTCCCGCACCAGCACTCCACAACAATAAGTCATCTCTGCTTCCCAGCGCTCTATGCGCGCGAAAATTACTATCCAATTTCGCAACAACCGTCCAACCCCAATCCTGTACGCATTTGCAAAACAGGCCTGTCTAAATCACGATGGGCGCCAGTGAGGACGGGTCAAATGGCATGAAAAGGCGGGCCTCGGTTGGCGGTCTGGTTCTGGCCGCGCAGATATGGAGTGTGACAAGCGTTTTCGCCGGTCCTTGGGAGGACGGCATGGCGGCCTACAGCCATGGCGACTACGTGCCGGCGATCGCGGTGTTCCGCGCGCTGGCCGAACAGGGCAATGCGGAGGCTCAAACCCTGCTAGGCGTGATGTACCGCAGGGGGCAGGGGGTCAAGCGCAACTCGGCTCGCGCCTATCTGTGGCTCAGCCGCGCCGCCTCGCGCGGCAATGCGAGGGCAAGTGCGGAACTGCGGGAGGTGTCGCAAGCCATGACGGCGGAAGAGCTCGCGAAGGCCAAGGAGATCGCGCAAGCCTGCGAGGCATCGAATTACCGGACCTGCGAGTATTGAGGTTTCTCCTCATGGAGAAAAGCTGCGCGTTTCGCGCTGGCGGCTCGAGCCATCAGGCGCCAAGAGAGCGACGCTACTCAAGATCAGCATCGACGCTGCCAGGAGGCTGGGCCAAGCTAACGCGTTATGCGATTCCGCGAAGTAGCCTACCATCAGCGGACCTGCTATCTGGCCGATGCCGAAGCCGGCGGTCATCAAACCGACCACTTGGACGGCCCTCGCGCCTCCCATGCGGAGCGCCTCCTTGATGCCAGCCATCGTGATGACCATGAAGCTGCCGCCCACGCACACCGCTGAAATCAAGAGGGTGATCGCGTTGAGTGCAAGCACCGGCGCGACTACCCCGACCGCCAGCACAAATTGGGCATCTCGCCACAATCGTCTGGGAGAAAGCCGGCTTGCAAGCCGTGCCGCAACGAGGGTGGAAACAGCTGCCGTCGCGCCGAACACGGGCCAAACCCAGCCGAATACTGTCGGGTCGTCGATGTAACTGCGCGCGAGCGCCGGCAGGAATGTTGCCGGAATGATGTAACCGTAGCCAAAAGCGCTGTAGCAGGTTGCCGCGATCAGCGCGCTGCGCCATGGCATTGCGAACGCGCGCGGCGCGACCCGTGAGCCGGACCTGTCGTCCGGGACGTGGGCAAGCCAAAGCAAGAGCGCAGGGCTGAAGGCGATGACCCCAAGCACGATCCAGGTCGTTGGCGATCCCCAGGCCGCGACGCCGGCGGCAACGCCGATAAGACCCGTGAATGCAATACCGATTCCGACGCCGGCAAAAACTCGCCCCGACCATTGTTCCCGGCCGCTGCGCACCAGTATCGGCATCGCCCACGCCGATACTCCGACCAGCACGAAAGCCGATGCGATTCCGGCGCCGAGACGAAACGCCAGCCAGAGTTCGAACGCGTGCGTCAGTCCCATCGCCAGTGTGAATACCCCGACCGATATCGCTCCCCATCGGATCGCGCTCAACGCCCGGAACGGCAGAACTGCGCAAATCAGGGCCCCCGCCAGGTAGCCAAGATAGTTGGCGGTGGCCAGCCAGCTTCCCTGCGCGAGTGTGAGGCTGGAGTCGTGCTGCATTAGCGGCATGAGGGGAGTCAGCGAAAAGCGGCCGATTCCCATCGCGCCGGCCAGACTTACTGCCCCGATGCAGACGGCTGCTGCGGCCGATGGATTTTTTGTTGTGTTCTTCACCTCCGCTTGATTACACTTCAATCGTATTCGCGAATATTGAATATATGAGTGATACTTATTCTCTAGACGAGAATGGATGCCGAAATGTCCGGTCCCATCGATTTCACGGATCTGCAGGTCTTCAGGGTTGTCGTGGAGGAGGGCGGAATCATCAGGGCCGCACGCAAACTGCACCGGGTGCCGTCTAACGTCACCAAGCGGATCAAGCAGCTCGAGAGCTCGATGGGCGTGACATTGTTCCACCGCGACCGACAACGTCTGCACCTTTCACCGACAGGAGAATTGCTGCGGGGCTATGCAGACAGGCTGGTCCAGCTATCCGAAGAGGCGCGCGCCGCCGTCTCGGGTACGAACCCGAGAGGCGTGCTCAAGCTGGGTGCGCTTGAGAGCACGGCGGCCAGCCGGCTCCCCGGCTTGCTGGCGGCTTTTCATCATCGATATCCCGATGTTCGTCTGGAATTGACAACGGGGACCAACGATTTCCTGGTGCAGGCGGTCGCCGGTCGGCGGCTCGATGCCGCCTTTATCGCCGAACCACCCTCCAGAGTACTCGCGCATATACCGGTGTTTCGCGAACGGCTGGCGATCATTTCAAGTGCCGACCATCCGCCGATCAGGCGGTCGCAAGATATCAAGAGCGCATCGCTGATCGCGTTTCCCGACGGGTGCGCCTATCGTCGGGTACTCCAGCGCTGGCTCGGCCACGACGTCTTCTCGACCAAGCGGATGCTGGAACTCGGCTCCTATCATGCCATCGTCGCATGCGTCGCTTCCGGCGCGGGCATAGCCCTGGTTCCAGAATCCGTTCTCGATACGATGCCGCAGACACCGGTGCGAAGACACGCGCTTCCAAAGGCGATGGCCGATATAACGACACCTCTTGTCTGGCGTGACGGCGAGATTTCGCCCCCCGTACTCGCACTCCGCACCCTGGTCGCAATGTTCAAGAAGGCCACGCGAGCAGGATGAGCTCGGTGGTGTTCGCCCTCACGACTGACTCTGCCATTGGCCGGGCCGCCCGACCTGCTCGACCCTGACCGCAACCGTCAGCGTTTCGTTGCCGCCACCATAGCGGGTGCCGCGCACAGGGGCGGCGCCGAGGTAATCCAGGCCAACGGCGATGCGGGCATGGGCATCCGTGGTGCAGATGGCGTTGGCCGCATCGAATCCAAGCCATCCGAGATCTGGCACAAAGGCTTCGGCCCAGGCGTGTCCGGCCTGCTGATCGACCTGGCCGTCCGAGCGCAGGAAATGCCCGGAGATGAAGCGTGCGGGCACGCCGGCCGAGCGCGCGCAGGCGATGAAGACATGGGCATAGTCCTGGCACACGCCGCGCTTGATGGCGAAGGCCTCGATTGCCGAGGTGCCGCTGTGGGTGGGGTCCTCGTCGAAGGTCATGTCGTCGTTGATCTGAAGCATCAGCGTATGGAGGAATCCGAGAACGTCGTCTTCGGATTCGGAGCGCAGCTCGTGGGCGAATGCGGCCATGGCCGGATTGACTTCGGTCAGCGGGGTTGCGCGCAGGAACAGGCTCGGCGGGAACCGCTCGTCGGTGCCGCGGAGCACGCCGCCGGTGTCGTGGGTCTCGATCAGGCCCTCGACATTGATGGTGACGTGGGAGATCGCGCCTTCCGTCAGCACATGGGTGATGTTGCCGAAAGCGTCCTGATGCATTTGAAGCCGCGAGTCGGTGGAAACACCGATCTGCCAGTCGGCGACATATTGGCCGTCATGGCTGCCCGGCGTCATCCGCAGGATCTGGATGATGCCGGTCGCGGGTGGTTCGTAACGGTAGGTGGTGGAATGGGCGATGCGCAGGCGCATGAGACATACCGACGAAGCTGGAGTTGGGTGCCGGAAAAACGCTCGTCATGGCCGGGCTTGTCCTGGCCATCCACGTCTTGTCAAGTTTGGATAAGCAAGACGTGGATGCCCGGCACGGGGCCGGGCATGACGGAATTCGATTGTGGTCATTTGCAAATCCTCAAATCAAATACTGCCGGGTGATGATTTCGCCGAGTCTTGAGTTGTCGGTGATGAATTCCTGGATGAATTCATGAACACCGTGCTGGAAGATATCATCCATATGGCTGTGCTCGAGGCGGTTGCGGATGCCGCGGGCGTGGCGCTGGGCGGCGCCCTGGCGGCCATAGGCCACCCCGATCTGGTCGAGGTTGCGCACCAGATTGCCGTAGCAGCTTGCCAGCGAACGCGGCAGTGAATCGTTGAGGATCAACAGGTCCGCGATCAGCCAGGGTTTGAGCGTTTCGCGATAGACCCAGTGATAGGCGGTGAGCGCGGAGACCGAGCGCAGGATGGAGGTCCACTGATAATAGTCGAGCGGGCCGCCGACATGTTCTTCCTCGGGCAGCAGCACATGGTATTTCACGTCGAGGATTCGGGCGGTGTTGTCGGCGCGCTCCAGATGCACCCCCAGCCGCGAAAACCAGTAGGCGTCGTTGCGCAGCATGGTCCGATAGGCCGAGCCGTCGAAACGCAACGAGGTTTCCTGCACGAAGCGCAGGAACTTCGCCAATTCCTCGCGGCTCTTGGTGCCCTTGCACCAGACTTCCTGAAGTTCGATCCAGGCGGAATTGATGGTGTCCCACATCTCGCTCGTGAGTGCGGTGCGCACCGAACGGGAATTGAGCCTTGCGTTTTCGATGCAGTTGCGGATCGAGGACGGATTTTCCGGCGCAAACGACAGATAGTCCACGACGCTCTGCTCGTCGGCCTGCCCATGGTTTTTGTAGAAACTGGCGCCGACACCGGCGGTCATGAGCGCCGAATCCCATTCGTTGGTCTTGCCGACATAGGCGTTCGGCAGCGCGGTCACGCGTAGCGTGGCCTCGATGGTCCGCGCCAGATACTCCGCCCGTTCGACGTAGCGGGCGAGCCAGTAGAGATTCTCAGCGGTGCGCGACAGCATGGCGTGTCAGAGGTTTTCCCTCCCCCTTGTGAGGGGGGCGAGCGACAAAGATCGTTGCTCGAACGCACCCCCATCCCCAACCCCTCCCCGCAAGGGGGAGGGGAGCGAGAGAGCTGCGTTCGCAGTTCGCGAGAAGACCATCATCTCACTCATCCAGAATCCAGGTGTCCTTGGTGCCGCCACCCTGGCTCGAATTGACCACCAGCGAGCCCTGCTTCAGCGCCACCCGCGTCAGCCCGCCGGGCACGATGGTGACGTGATGGCTTCCCGTCAGCACGAAGGGACGCAAGTCGACGTGGCGCGGGGCAAACCCGGATTCGGTACAGGTCGGGCAGGTCGAGAGCGCCAGCGTCGGCTGGGCGATAAAACCTTCGGGCTCGCGCTTGAGCTTGTCGCGAAACGCCTCGATCGTGGCCTTGGTCGCCGCCGGTCCGATCAGCATTCCGTAGCCGCCGGAGCCGTGCACTTCCTTCACGACGAGATCGCTCAGATTGTCGAGCACATAGGCGAGGTCCTCCGCCTCGCGGCAACGCCAGGTCTGCACGTTCTTCAACACCGGCTCCTCGCCGAGATAGAATTTCACGATCTCGGGCATGTAGGAGTAGATCGCCTTGTCGTCGGCAATTCCGGTTCCGACCGCGTTGGCCAGCGTGATGTTGCCGGCGGCATAGGCCGACATCAGGCCGGGGACGCCGAGCGCCGAATCCGGGCGGAAGGTGAGCGGATCGAGGAAATCGTCGTCGACGCGGCGGTAGATGACGTCGACGCGCTTGAGGCCCTCGGTGGTGCGCATGAACACCACCTCGTCCTTGACGATGAGGTCGCGGCCTTCGACGAGCTCGATGCCGAGCTTGTCGGCCAAAAACGAATGTTCGTAATAGGCAGAGTTGTAGACGCCCGGCGTCATCAGCGCGACCGTCGGTTCGGAAGAGGCGCCCAGCGGCGCGACCGATCGCAACGCGGCGAGCAACTCGTCCGGATATCTTTCCACCGGCGCAACGCGGTGGCGGGCGAACAGGTCCGGAAACAGCCGCATCATGATTTCGCGGTTTTCCAGCATGTAGGAGACGCCCGATGGCGTGCGCGCGTTGTCCTCCAGCACGATGAAGTTTTCCGCATCGACCCGGATGATGTCGATGCCGGCGATGTGGACATAGACGTCGTGCGGCACCGCCTGACCGTTCATCTCCGGACGGAACACCGGGTTCTGGAAGATCAGGTCTTCGGGGACGAGATTGGCGCGCAGGATATCGCGGCCGTGATAGATGTCGCGGAGGAACATGTTGAGCGCGCGCACCCGCTGCCTCAGGCCCTTCTCGAGCAGGTTCCATTCCTTCGCCGACATGATCCGGGGGATCACGTCGAAGGGGATCAGCCGTTCCTGGGCTTCGGCGTCGCCATAGACCGCGAAGGTGATGCCGATCCGGCGGAACAGGAGCTCCGCTTCCTGCCTTCGAAATTCCAGCGCGTCTGCCGGCGTCTCCTTCAGCCAGCGCGACAGTTCCCGGTAAGCGATGCGAATCTCGCCGCCGAGGCCGTTCATCTCATCGAACGCAACTGCCATCGATCCCGACTGCCCTCTAGTGTCCGGGTATCGGCATGGTAGCAAGGCTCGGGCCAGCGCGATATGCATTGTCATTTGCCGGAAACAATGGGGATACTGCACAAAAAACGGCTGGCGGTTGCTTATTTCATCGGCAAAAATTGCCGAACTTCAAGGTCTTGGCTGGACAACCATATCCAGGCGCGTATCTCGGCCGGGTAAGTCGCGCGAGTTGAGGAGAAATCATGACTGAAATCGTCACGGCCGGACTTCTGGTAATCGGCGACGAGATCCTGTCCGGACGGACCAAGGACAAAAACATCGGCTTCATTGCGGAATACCTGACCAATATCGGCATCGACCTCAAGGAGGTCCGCGTCGTCGCCGATGAGGAGGGGGAGATCGTTGCCGCGCTCAACTCGCTGCGCGATCGCTATACCTACGTCTTTACCACCGGCGGCATCGGACCGACCCACGACGACATCACCGCTGATGCGGTCGCGAAAGCGTTTGCGGTGGGCATCGATCATCATCCGGAGGTGGTGGCGCGGTTTCGCGAGCGCTGGGGCGAGGCCGATCTGAACGAGGCGCGACTGCGGATGGCGCGGATTCCCGATGGCGCCGAATTGATCCAGAGCGCGACCATCCTCGCCCCCGGTTTCAAGCTCGGCAATGTCATCGTGATGGCGGGCGTGCCCTCGATCATGCAGGCGATGATGGACATCGTGTCGCCCAAGCTCAAATCGGGCGTGCGCATGCTGTCGGATTCCGTTCGCGCCAACGCGCGGGAAGGTGATGTCGGCGGGCCGTTGCGCGAGATCGCCAATGCCAATCCCGAAACGTTCATCGGCAGCTATCCGTTCATGGACGAGGACAACAAGCCGAACACCCATCTGGTCGTTCGCTCGCGCGATCCGGAAAAGCTCGCCGTCGCCATGGCAGCGGTCAAGGAGATGCTGGCGAAGTTGCACGCAGTCCGGTAGAGCGCATCGGGAAATGAGAAAATAACCGGTATTGAAAGCGAGAGCGGGGGTAGATCATGGCGGAACATCCGGAACTGAGTGCGCAGGAGCGGGCCGGCAAGGCCTTTCCGGTTTCGTGGGACCAGTTTCACCGCGATTGCCGGGCATTGACGTGGCGGCTGAACGAGGTCGGGCCGTTCAAGGCCGTGATCGCGATCACCCGCGGCGGCCTCGTGCCGGCGGCAATCGTCGCGCGCGAACTCGGCGTTCGGGTCATCGATACCGTGTGCATCACAAGCTACGCGCATACGGTGCAGGGCGATTTGAATGTGCTCAAGCATGTATCGAGCGATACCGCCACTCTGGGCGGCGGGACCGGCAAGGGCCTGTTGATCGTCGACGATCTCGTCGACACCGGCAAGACCGCGCGGCTCGTGCGCGACATGCTGCCGGACGCGCATTTCGCAACCGTCTACGCCAAGCCGAAGGGACGGCCGATGGTCGACACCTTCATCACCGAGGTGTCGCAGGACACCTGGATCTTCTTTCCCTGGGATACCGCGCTTTCATTCCAGCCGCCGATCCGCGACGGCGCGGCGTGAGGCTCTTGCCTCGCCCCGATTGCGGGGAGAGGTCGACGCGCCCCGAGCGATGCCAACGGGTCGCGCCAATGCGCGCCCGATGACAGGCTCCGCATCGTCCGAGCGCGGCGGGTGAGGGGAGTTCTCGGCAGTACCGAGCATGTGGAAAATGCCCCTCATCCCGACCTTCTCCCCCGGGGCGGGGAGAAGGAAAACGAGGATGCCGCTGCAGAACCGCGTCACCCCCACTGGCGACATCATTGCCACTGCCCATCGCGGTATGTTCACCGGCAATCGCGGCATCATTCACGACCCCGCCACCAGGACGCTTTTGAAGCGGCGCTGGGCGAGCCGCGCCTGGCTCACTTGCGTCTGCGACTTCAGGGGCCGGCGGCGCGAAGTGATGGCTGGCCGGAGCTGGACCGAACTGTTTTTTCTCGATGAGGCGACCGCCTTCGCGGCCGGACACCGCCCGTGCTTCTTCTGCCGCCGCGAGGATGCCAACGGCTTTCGCGCGGCGTGGGAAAAGGGAAATCGCGTGTCCAGTCTGCGCGCCGCCGACATCGACACCGTGCTGCACCGTGAAAGGCTGGAAGGAAGCCGCAAGCGACTGCACGTCCTGCCGCTTCCTCTTTTGCAATTGCCCGATGGCGCGATGATAAGGGCGAGCGAGGAGAGTTTTCTGATCGCGGGAGGGCGCGCGCTGCGATGGTCGCCTGCCGGCTATTTCCAGGTGCAAGGCGCGATCACCGAGGCGAAGCTGCTCACCCCGCCTTCGACCTTGCGCGCGTTTTCAGCCGGTTACCGGGCGGTGTTGCATCCGAGTGCGAAGGAAGTCGTTGGTTAATCGTCATTCCGGGGCGCTTCGAAGGAGCGAACCCGGAATCTCGAGATTCCGGGTACGATGCTTCGCGTCGCCCCGGAATGACTGCCTAAAACTTTTACCCCAACCTCTGCCGCGCCAGTTTTGCGCCGGCGCCGAGCGCGATCAGTTTTGCCTCGGCGATATCGCGGCGCATCGGCGCCATGCCGCAATTGGTGGTGGCGATGATGTTGCTCTTCGGCACGAATTTGGCGACCGCCTCGATCACCTTGACGACATCTTCCGCGCTCTCGACGGTGTCGCTGGCAACATCGATCACGCCGGCCTGAACCACCTTGCCCCTCAGCAGCGTAAGAAGTTCCAGCGGCACCTTCGAATTGCGGCATTCGATCGCGACCTGCTGGATCGCACTTTTGTCGATCGCCGGAAAAATCTCCTCATATTGCCGCCACTCGCTGCCGAGCGTCTGTTTCCAGTCGGTGTTGGCCTTGATGCCGTAGCCGTAGCAGATATGGACCGCGGTGACCGAGGTGAGCCCTTCGGCGGCGCGTTCGAGCGCCTTGATGCCCCAGTCGTTGACCTCGTCCATGTAGACGTTGAAGGCGGGCTCGTCGAACTGGATCAGGTCAACGCCGTCGGCCTGCAGCGCCTTGGCTTCCTCGTTGAGCAGTTCTGCAAAGGCGAACGCCATCTTGATGCGGTCGCCGTAATATTGATCGGCGATGGTGTCGATGATGGTCATCGGGCCGGGCAAAGTGAATTTCAGCTTGCGCGTGGTGTGGGTGCGTGCGACGCGCGCCTCATCCGCGTGGACCCGGCCTTTCAGCCGCAACGGCGCCACCACCTGCGGCACCATCGCCTTGTAGCGGTCCTTGCGGATGCCCATCTCGACCTTGTGGGCGAAATCGATCCCCTCGACCTTCTCCAGGAAGCCGTGGACGAAATGCTGGCGCGCCTGCTCGCCCTCGGTGACGATGTCGATGCCGGAGTCTTCCTGCAGCTTCACCGCAAGCAGCGTCGCATCGCGCTTGGCGCGCACGAGCTCATCGCCCTTCGACCGCCACGGCGCCCACAGAATATTGGGTTCGGCCAGCCATTCCGGCTTGGGCAGGGAGCCAGCGATCGTGGTTGGAAACAGCATTTTGGGCGTATCCTTAAGAGTTTTTGTCAAAGCGTCTATTGCCATGTCCGGAGGCTCAGGTACATGGGATTTCCAACAGTGGGATGCGACGAAAGCAGGGGGTAGGATGATGGATGCCCCCTTGAGGAAAGGACCCATGATCGACCTCTATTACGCGCCGACGCCGAATGGCTGGAAAATCTCGATCATGCTGGAAGAACTCGGCATTCCCTATCGGGTCATTCCCGTCAACATCCGTGCCGGCGACCAGTTCAAGCCGGAATTTCTGGCGATCAGCCCGAACAACCGGATCCCGGCGATCGTCGACCATGCGCCGCCCGACGGCCGCGGCCCGTTTTCGGTGTTCGAGACCGGCGCGATTCTGATCTATCTCGCGGACAAGACCGGGCGATTCATTCCGGGCGAAATGCGCGCGCGCTCGGCCGTGATCCAGTGGCTGATGTGGCAGATGAGCGCGCTAGGCCCGATGCTCGGCCAGCACGGGCATTTCGCGCTCTATGCGCCGGAGAGGATACCTTACGCGATCGAGCGCTATCGCGACGAGGCCGCGCGGCTTTACCATGTGCTCGACACGCAGCTCGGCAAGACCGGTGCCTATGTCGCAGGCAACGATTATACGATCGCGGACATCGCCTGCTTTCCATGGACGATGACGCACAAGGCGCAGGGTTTTACGCTCGACGACTATCCTAACGTCAAGCGCTGGTATGCGGAGTTGCGGGCGCGGCCGAAATTGCAGGCGGGGCTTGCGATCGGCAAGTTTGTCAAGGAGCCGTTCGACGAGGAGGCGCGCAAGAACATGTTTGGCGAGCGCGCAAAGGAGTTAGCGGGGAAGAAGTGAGGAAGATATCGTCATTGCGAGGAGCGAAGCGACGAAGCAATCCAGACTATTTATGCGACTCGATTTCTGGATTGCTTTGAGTCAGGACAAATGTAAAAAAGGAAACGCCATGATCGAATTCTTCTTCGACTGCTCCAGTCCCTGGAGCTATCTCGCCTTCCACAACATCCAGCCGCTGGCAAAAGAGTTCGGCGAGGAGATTTCGTGGCGGCCGATTCTGGTCGGCGGCATCTTCAACACCGTCAACCCCAGCGTCTATGCCCAGCGCGAGGCGCCGGTGCCGTTGAAGGCGCGCTACGAGCTCAAGGACCTTTCGGACTGGGCGCGGTCCTCTGGCCTTTCGATCAAGTGGCGGCCGAGCGTGTTTCCGGTGAACAGCGTCAAGGCGATGCGCGGCTGCATCTGGTCGGGAAAGGACATGGTGGGTTTTGCGCGTGCCGTGTTCGAAGCCTGGGGCGAGGACAAGGACATTTCAAAGGACGAAGTTCTCTCCGAGCTCTGCAGACGGGTCGGCATCGATCCGCAGAAACTGCTCGTCGGCATTGCCGAGCAGGCAATCAAGGATCAGCTCAAGGCCAATACCGACGAGGTGATCGCGCGCGGCGGCTTCGGCTCGCCGACCATTTTCATCAACAAGACCGACATGTATTTCGGCAACGACCGCCTGCCGCTGATCCGCGAAGCCTTGCAGCGGCGCAAGGCGAGCGCGGCCTGATGCCGAAAAGGGTAGTGTGCCGGGAGCTCGGCCCGCCCGAGTGCCTGCGCCTGGAAAATTTTGCTTCCAGGCCGCTTGAACCGGGAAAGGTGCGCGTCGCCGTGCGCGCCGCCGGCATCAACTTTTCGGACATCCTGATGGTGGCCGGGCAATATCAACTCAAGCCGGAACTGCCGTTCACGCCGGGCGTCGAAGCTGCCGGAGAGGTGAGCGAGCTCGGCGATGGCGTTGCCGGTGTCGCGGTCGGCGATCGCGTGATGGTCAAGATGCGCTACGGCGCCTATGCCGACGGGGTGGTCGTCGCGCCCTCACAACTGACGCCGTTGCCGCAAAATTTCGATTTTGCGGAAGGCGCGACGTTCCTTGCCGCGCACGGTACGGCCCATCACGCACTGGTCGATCGTGGCGCGCTCAAGCCAGGCGAAGTGCTGCTGGTGCACGGCGCCGGTGGCGGCGTCGGTCTTGCGGCGGTCGAGATCGGCAGGTTGTTGGGCGCAACCGTGATCGCGGCGGCGTCATCGGAGGAAAAGCTGGCCATTGCCAAAGCGCGCGGCGCCGATCATTTGATGCTTTACGCTCGTGAGCCTTTTCGTGATGCCGTCAAGCGCATCACCGATGGCCGCGGCGCCGACGTTGTGTTCGATCCCGTCGGCGGCGAGTTTTTCGAGAACAGCCTGCGCTGCATCGCCTGGGGCGCGCGGCTCCTTGTCATCGGATTCACCGGCGGCGTCGGGCTTGCACGCACCAATCTGGTGCTGATCAAGGGCGCGAGCGTGCTCGGCGTTCGCGCCGGCGAGGCTTCGCGAAAGAATCCGTCGATCGGTGAGGCGCGAACCAGGACGTTGTTGGACTGGGCCGCCGCCGGAAAGGTTCGCCCGCATGTCTCGCACCGCCTGCCGCTTGAAGATTGCGCGCAAGCCATGCGGCTTCTGATCGACCGCAAGGCGATCGGCAGGGTGGCGTTGATGATGTAATTCCGATCGTCTCGGACAAGCGAGCTTCGGGCAACGCGCTGCAGCGTTGTCCGCGCGAGCGCGACCCGGGATCCATACCGCGTGATCTATCGATGAAGCGAAACGGCAGACGTTCGTCGCAAAGCGGCGATCCGTGAATATGGGTCCCGGCTCGCGCTTCTCTTGGCCGGGACGACGGAGGATCACCCATACTCCCGCTCATCCCACCAGGGAAAGAAATCGGGCATGTCGGACGAGATCTTGTTTTTAAAATTCGCCGGACGCTTCTCCAGGAACGACATCACGCCTTCCTTCACGTCCTCCGAACGGCCGCGGGTGTAGATGCCGCGGCTGTCGACCTTGTGCGCCTCCATCGGATCATCGGCGCCGAGCATGCGCCACATCATCTGGCGGATCAGCGCGATCGACACCGGCGCGGTCTTGCTGGCGATTCCACGCGCAACCGCTCGCGCCGTCGGCAGCAACTCGTCACCCGGCACCACCTTGCTGACGAGGCGCCCGGCGAGCGCTTCCTGCGCCGGAAAAACGCGGCCCGTATAGCACCATTCGAGCGCCTGGGAGATGCCGACGATGCGCGGCAGGAACCAGCTCGAGGCGGCTTCGGGCACAATGCCGCGCTGGGAGAACACGAAGCCGAAGCGCGCTGCCTCCGAGGCGATGCGGATATCCATGGCAAGCTGCATGGTGACGCCGATGCCGACCGCCGGTCCATTCACGGCCGCGATCACAGGCTTGAGGCATTTGAAGATGCGCAACGTCACCTGGCCGCCGCCGTCACGCACGTTTGGATCGCTGTAATCGACCCGGCCGTCGGCAAGCCGCCGGATGGCGCCGCGCCTGGCGTCGCGGTCGAAGGTGTCGGCGCCCGAAGAAAGATCGGCGCCGGCACAGAAGGCGCGGCCCGCGCCCGTAACGATGATGGCGCGGACGTCGTCGTCCTTGTCGGCGGCGTCGAACGCCGCGATCAATTCGCGCTGCATGGTCGCGTTGAAGGCGTTGAGCTTCTCGGGCCGGTTCAATGTGATGGTGAGGATTTGCTCGGCGACCTCGTATAAAATGGTTTCGTAGGGCATCGGGGGGTCTCCCTATGTTCGGTCGCAACGAATAATGCTGGATTGCTTGGCTTCGCGCGCAATGACGGAGAACGCGGCAGTCTCTCCCGTCGTCATTGCGAGAAGCGGAACGACGAAGCAATCCAGAGTGTGTCAGCAACCAGTTTGGCTACTGCACCGGTACGCTCGGCCACGGCCGCTGCCCGCCCCGCAAGCCCTCGAACGTCTTGGCCATGCCGAGCACGCCGATATCGTCGAAGCGGCGGCCGATGATCTGCACGCCGATCGGAAAACCCGCGGCATCGTAACCGCCATTGATCGAAATGGCAGGGTTTTCCGCCATGTTCCACGGCAGGGTGTAACAGATGTGCTCGAACGGCTTGTCTGGATCGTTGAGCGGTGCGGCGGGTTCGGCTGCGAATTTCACCACCGGCGCAACCGGCGAGATCACGTAGTCGAGATCGGCAAAGAGTCTTCCGGCGGCAGCGCGGATCGCCATGGTGGCGTTGAATCCGCGCACGACGTCGACGCCAGAGAGTTTTGCGGCTGTCTCCGCCCATCTGACGATATAAGGCAGCGCCTTGGCGCGCTCGGCCGGTGAAAGCTGCGAAAGCTCATCCCACAGGCGCGCGCGCCAGAAATTGTCGAGCCCGTCGAGCATCTGGCGCGTCAGGAATCCATTGACTTCGGTGACGACGGCGCCCGCGCCTTCGAACGCCTTCGCCGCCTTCACCACGACATCGCGAACGTCTTCTTCCAGCGCCTGGCCGACACCGGGATCGAGCAGCAAGCCGATGCGTATTTTGCGCGGAGACTTGTCGAGCGCCTTCCAGTTGATGTTGTCCGGCGGCAGGCTCATGCCGTCGCGCCGATCCGGCTTTGCCATCACGCTCATCATCAGCGCGGCGTCGTCGACGGTGCGGGTCATGGGTCCGACGACGCGGCCGACATAGGGCGGATCGACGGGAACGCGTCCGAGGCTCGGCTTGAGCGCGACGATGCCGCACCAGCACGCAGGCAGCCGCACGGAGCCGCCAATGTCGGTGCCAAGATGCAGCGGGCCGTAGCCTGCGGCACACGCAGCACCCGCGCCTGCACTGGAGCCGCCGGGGTTTTGGCGGAGGTCCCAGGGGTTGCGGGTGAGGGGATGGAAGCTGGAAAGGCCGGATGAGAGCATGCCGTAATCCGGCATGGTGGTCTTTGAGAAAATCACCGCGCCCGCTTCGCGCAAGCGCGCGGCCGGCGGCGAGTCCACCTCCGACGGCACCAGTTTGGTGGTCGCAGTTCCCATCGCCACCGGCACGCCTTTGGTCGCGATATTGTCCTTGATGGTGACTGGCACGCCGTCAAGCGCACCGGCCGGCTCGCCCTTCTGCCAGCGCCCGGTCGATTGTTTTGCGACCACGCGCGCCCCTTCCGGATCGAACGCGTACAGTGCCTTGATGTGGGGTTCCCACAGCGCGACGTGCGCCAGCACGTCGTCCAGCACTTCCGACGGCGAGAATTGGCGGGCGCGAAAGCCCGCCATCATGTCGACGGCGGAGAGATCGTGCAGCGCTGATACGTTATCACGAGATGGCTCACGCATGGCTTCCCATCGGCAAACGGGTTTCGATAATGCGGGCGAACATGCTGGCGCCGACGGGAAGGATCTTGTCGTCGAGCGTGAAGGCGGGGTTATGCACCGGCACCGAGCCGTCGTGGCCGAGCCAGAAATACGCGCCGGGCACGGCTTGCAGCATGTCGGCGAAATCCTCGCTCCCCATCTTGAGCTGCGAGCGGGTCTTGACATTGGTGGGGCCGACAACGGTCCTGGCCACTTCCGCAACCACCCTGGAGTGTTCCTCCTGGTTCACCAGCACGCTGAAGATGTCGCGGATTTCGACGTCGATCTCTACCTGGAACGCTGCCGCCATGCCGGCACAGATCGCGCGCATCCGCTCGCGGATCAGGGCGCGCACCTCGTCGGAAAACGCGCGCACGGTGCCGGCGAGTTTCGCTTCGCCGGGAATCACGTTGTAGGCCGAACCGGCATGGACCTGCGTAATCGAGACCACCGCCGCCTCGGTCGGGGAGACATTGCGGCTTACGATCGATTGCAGCGCCTGCACGACCGCCATCGCAATCACGATCGGGTCCTTGGAGCGCTCCGGCATCGCGCCATGGGCGCCGTAGCCGTTGATGGTGATGTCGAAGAAGTCCGCGCCCGACATCGCCGGTCCCGGCAGGATCGCAAGCTCGCCGTGATTGAGATCGGGTGCGTTGTGCAGGCCATAGATCTCGTCGCAGGGGAATTTTTCGAACAGCCCGTCCTTGATCATCGCGCGCGCGCCGCCGAGGCCTTCCTCCGCCGGCTGGAAGATGAAATGCACGGTGCCATCGAAATTGCGGGTCTCGGCGAGATAGCGCGCGGTGCCGAGCAGGATTGTGGTGTGGCCGTCATGGCCGCAGCCGTGGAAGCGACCGGGAATGGTCGAGCGCCATTGCAGATTGGTGTTTTCTTCCATCGGCAGCGCGTCCATGTCGGCGCGGAGCCCAACGCGCTTGCTGCCGTTGCCCTTGCCCTTGAGCACGCCGACCACGCCGGTGCCGCCGAGCCCGCGGTGAACCTCGATGCCCCATTGCGCGAGTTTCTCGGCGACGATGCCGGAGGTGCGCACTTCCTCGAACCCGATCTCGGGATGGGCGTGCAGGTCTCTGCGAATGGCGGTGAGTTCGTCGGCGAAGGCGTCGATTCGATCGATGTTGGGCATTCCGATTATCCGGTTGCGGGAGAGGGTGAACGTGATTTTTCGGCCGCGACGAAGGCGGGGCCGTTCGGCTTGAGTCGAATGCCTGGGCGGAGTTTCGTCCAGGGAAGCGCTGCGGGATCGGCAGGCATCGCGCCGGGCGCGGCGCAGATCAGGAGCTTTTCGGCGATTGGTTCGAAATCGGCTCGGAAATGCACCGAACTCTTGTTGACCAGGATCGCCTGACGCGTCGGCTCGATGCCGACATAGCGGAACATCGATTGATCCGCCAGTTGCGCCTTGTGCGAACTCACGACGACACGCACCTCGCCGGTGCGCAAACACGCCGACGGGCCCATGTCCATGTCGCGGCCGCCGAAATAGGGCCCGGGTGCGACAAACTTTCCGTCGGACAGATTCTCGACGATGAAGGTCCCCTCGTAAGGATAATCGCCCTTGATTCCCGATTTTCCACCAAGCACGAGCTTCACGGTCGCGCCCGCGCCTGCGGCGTGGGCGACCTTGGCGGAGGCGGGATCGCAGATCGCGCCGATTGCGGCGCTCGCCGCCTTGTTGCGGACCAGCGCGCGCAACATGCCGGTGGTGTCGGAATCGCCGCCGGCGCCCGGATTGTCTTGGGTGTCGGCGATGATGATCGGTTTTTTCGCCGTCTTCGCAAGCTCCATCGCAAGCCGTACGCCCTCGTCGGGCGTATAAATGCGGCCATCGAAATCGCTTTCGTGAGCTTCGATGATCGCGGCGAGCCGGTCGGTGGCAGCGTCGGCATCTGCCTGCGTTCGGCCGTAGGCGAAGACGCTGGGACCGCAATGCGGAAAATCTGCGGCCGGAAAGCCCGGGCAGAAGGATAGCGTCGGCACGGCCTCGCTCTGCATCGCCACCAAGTTTTGATAAATGCTTTTGGCGGGGTGATCGTTGGTGCATTGCCAACTGATCGGAATCAGGAACGGTAACGGCCGGAAGGCTTTTGCCAGATGCTGCCTGGTTGCAAGCAACCGCGCAAGGTGACGCGCGGCGGCGCGGCCCGTCTCCGCCATGTCGATATGAGGATAGGTGCGATAGGCGATGAGTGCATTCGCGTGGCGCATCATTTCGGGGGTGACATTGGCGTGCAGGTCGAGGCTTGCGACCAGCGGCAGGCTATCTCCGATGACCCGCCGCACGCGGGCGAGGATCTCGCCTTCGCCGTCGTCGAGATGCTCGCTCACCATGGCGCCGTGAAGGTCGAGATAGACCGCATCGAGCGGGCCGGCATTTTTGAGACCATCGACGAGGACGCCGCCGATGCGCTCATAGGCATCCCGGGTCACATGGGCGCACGGGCTTGCGGCCGCAAAGATGGTTGGCGCCAGCTCCCAGCCGCGCGCTTCGGCTTCGCCGATGAACCCCGCGATCCCGACATTGATATTGCGCAGCTCGAGCACGCCGGCTCGTTGCGCCATCGAAGGCCAGCCGCCGCCGTGAACGAAATCGGCATAGGTCGCTTTCGTCGGCGCAAAGGTGTTCGTCTCGTGCAGAAAGCCGCCAATGGCGATGCGGGGCATGGGTCCGTCTCAAAGTCGCGCGAACGTTAGACCCGTACGCGTGAACCGGCAAGCGAGGAAGCAATTCAGTCTTGCATGCCCCGCCCTCTCTCATTGCGAGGAGCAAAGCGACGAGCAATCCAGAATCGTCCAAGCGCCAAGAAATCTGGATTGCTTCGCGGAGCCTGTCATCGGGCGCGCGTTCGCGCGACCCGTTGGCTCGCAATGACGCGGACTCAGGACACGCCGGCCGCAACGGGGCGGAAATTGGCGAAATCCCATGCCCGTCCTGGCGCGGCGTCAAGCAGGGCGCGGGTATAGGCTTGTTGCGGATTGATCAGGACTTGCGCCGCCGGCCCTTGTTCGACGATGCGGCCCTTTTGCATCACCGCCACGTCGTCGCAGATTTGCGCGGCAACCCGCAAATCATGGGTGATGAACAGAAGCGCTACGCCGAGCCGGTTCTGGATTTCATGGAGCAGTTCCAGGACCTGCGCCTGCACGGAGACGTCGAGCGCGGAGACTGCCTCATCAGCCACCAGCACGTCGGGATCGAGCGCAAGCGCGCGGGCGATGGCGATGCGCTGGCGCTGGCCGCCGGAGAACTGGTGCGGATAGCGGGAAATCGAATCCGAGGGCAGATCGACCAGTTCGAGCAGTTCCTGCGCCTTCGCCAGCGCTTGCGCACGATCCACGCCGTAATTGATCGGTCCTTCCGCGATGGTCTCGCCGACGCTGACGCGCGGATTGAGCGAGCGGTACGGATCCTGAAACACGATCTGGATCTTCTTGCGGTGCGGCTGCAACAAGCGGTGCGAGAGATTGGAGATTTCGCGGCCGGCGAGCCGGATGCCGCCGGAGGTCGGGTCGATCAGGCGGACGATGCAGCGCGCCACCGTGGATTTGCCGGAGCCACTTTCGCCGACAATGCCGAGCGTGCGGCCCTTGCGCAGCGTCAACGTGACATTTTCGGCCGCCGTTACCTCGCGGGCGCGGCCGAAGAAGGAGCGTTCGCGATAGACCTTGCCGAGCGCGTGCGCTTCCAGCACCACGGGTTCGCCTGACTCGGCGCGGCCAGCGCGCGGCACCAGGCTCGGCACGGCCGCAAGCAAGTTACGCGTATATTCCATTGCAGGCGTGCGCAGGACTTTGGCAAGTGGCCCGGTCTCGACCAATTGTCCGGCGCGCATCACCGCGACGCGGTCGGCGATTTCGGCGACCACGCCCATGTCGTGGGTGATGAAGAGCACGGCGGTGCCGTGGTCGCGCTGCAGGTCGCGGATCAGGGTGAGAATCTGCTTTTGCGTGGTGACGTCGAGCGCTGTCGTCGGCTCGTCCGCGATCAGAAGTTTCGGCTCCAGCACCAGCGCCATCGCGATCATGATGCGCTGGCGCTGACCACCGGACAGCCGGTGCGGATAGGACGCAAAGATCCGCTCGATCTCGGGCAGCCGCACCTGTTCCATCATGTCTAGGATTCGCGCCCGCCGGGCGCGGGCATCGAGATCGGTATGGGCGCGCAAGACCTCGTCGATCTGGCGTCCGACCGGAACCACGGGATTGAGCGCCGTCATCGGTTCCTGGAAGATCATAGCCATGGTGGTGGCGCGCATCTGCCGCAGACGGCGGTCGCCTGCGGTCAACAGCTCCTCGCCGACGAGTGTGATGTTGCCGCCGGTCGGCCGCAGCGAATTTTTTTGCAACAGGCCCATCACGGTCAGAGCGGTCACCGATTTGCCGGAGCCGCTTTCGCCGACAAGGCAAAGAGTTTCGCGCGCATTTACTTGGAGCGACACGCCGTCAATGATGGGCGCGCCCTTATTTTTGCCGAGGCTGACGACGAGGCCGCTGATGTCGAGGATGGGGGGCATGTTATCCAGCGCCCTCCGCCGTCATTGCGAGGAGCGTGAGCGACGAAGCAATCCAGTATAGGTGAAGGTCTGGATTGCTTCGCGGAGCCTGTCATCGGGCGCGCATCCGCGCGACCCGTTGGCTCGCAATGATGGAATTAATGTCACTTCCCGTCCTCCCGCTGCTTCATGCGCGGGTCGAGCGCGTCGCGCGCGGCGTCGCCGATCAGGTTGACCGAAAGGATCGCGACCGACAGCACCAGCCCAGGCCAGAAGATCAGCGACGGCTTGATCTGGAAATAGGCGCGTCCCTCGGCCATGATGTTGCCCCAGGTCGGGGTCTCCGGGCTGATTCCGGCACCGAGGAACGACAGGATCGCTTCCGTCAGGATCGCGGACGCGCAGACGTAAGTGCCTTGCACGATCAGCGGCGCGATTGTGTTCGGCATCAGGTGCCGCCACATGATCTTGGGCAGCGACGAGCCGACCGAAATCGCGGCTTCCACATAGGGTTCCTCGCGCGCCGAGAGCACCACCGATCGCACCAGGCGCGCCACGCGCGGAATTTCGGGAATGGTGATCGCGACCAGGACGGTCATCAGGCTGGCGCCCGACAGCGAGACCACAGCGATCGCCAGCAGTATGCTCGGGATCGCCATCAGCCCATCCATCACCCGCATCATGACCGCGTCGATCCATCTGAAGAAGCCGGAGACGAGCCCGATCACAAGCCCGATGCCGACGCTGAACGCGGCCGCGCCAAGTCCGATCAGGAGCGAAATCCGTCCGCCGTAAAGAATTCGCGACAGCAGATCGCGACCATAGCCGTCGGTGCCAAGCAGAAACTGCGCGCTTGCGGGTTTCAGGCGCAGGGCGGGCGCGAGCTGCAACGGATCGTGCGGCGAAAGCCAGGGGGCAAGGACGGCGGAGGCGATCACGAGCGCAAGGCAGATCGTGGCGGCGGCTATGATCGGCGTAGCGGCGAGGAATCCCAGTCCCGGCCGCAATGGCGTCGTGATCGGGATCGATGGTTCGGGGAGGGTTTCGACTGCCATCGCCGCCCTCGCGTCTAGTGGTCCGATTCTAACATTCGCATCCCGTTTCAGTGGCCACCTTTGCGAAGGTTAGAATCAAGGGACCACTAGCATATTTAAGATCCTAGTGGAGTATAGGATTTGACATTCGCTGTACGAGCTCGCGGCTAGGTGGCTAGCGAATGTCAAATCCACTCCACTAGTAGCGGATTCGGGGATCGAGCAGCGTGTAGGCGACGTCGATCAGGAGGTTGACAGCGATATAGATGCCCGAAGTCAAGAGGATCATCGCCTGGATCACGGGATAGTCGCGCGCGAGCACCGCGTCCACGGTGAGGCGACCGACACCCGGCAGGTTGAACACGCTTTCGGTGACGACGACGCCCGAGATCAGAAGCGCAAAGCCGGTGCCGATCACGGTGGTCACAGGCACAGCGGCGTTGCGAAGCGCGTGGCGGAGCAGCACGGCCATTTCGCCGATACCCTTGGCGCGCGCGGTGCGGACGTAGTCTTCGCCCAGCACGTCGAGCATTGCGGCGCGGGTCATGCGCGCGATCAGCGCGACATAGATAAAGGAGAGCGTGCAGGTGGGCAGGATGAGACGCTCAAGAAACGGGCCGAATCCCGCCGTGATGCTGCGAAAACCCTGCACCGGCAGCCAGCGCAAATCGATGGCGAAGATCTGGATCAAGACATAACCGATGACGAACACCGGCACGGAAAAGCCGACCACCGACAATCCCATCACAAAACGGTCGATCCAGGTGCCGTGCTTCCACGCCGCGATCACCCCTAGCGGCACGGCAATGAGGATGGAAAGGATGATGGTCGAGATCGCAATCGAGATCGAGGGCTCGACACGCTGGCCGATCATCTTCAAGACCGGGACGTTGGAGATCAGGGATACGCCGAGATCGCCGTGCAGGAGCTTGCCGATCCAGGTGAAGAACTGGGTGTAAAGCGGCTCGTTGAGGCCGAGCGAGGTGCGGATGCGTTCGAGCTGTTCGGGGGTCGCGTTGTCGCCGGCGAGGATCGCGGCGGGATCGCCCGGCGTCACGCGCAATAGCAGGAACACGAACAACGCGACCACGCCCATCACGGGAATGGCGGCCAGCACACGGCGAAACAGGTATCCGAGCATGAGTGATCCTATTTGCATCGTCGTTGCGAGCGCAAGCGAAGCAATCCAGAATCACCTCGTTCCGTCATGGCCGGGCTTGACCCGCCTGCGGGCCGAAGCCCCTTCGGCGTGACAAAAGCCCCGGCCATCCACGTCTTTGTTTCCCGAAAGGCAGGTAAGACGTGGATGCGCGGGCCAAGCCCGCGCATGACGAGAGTGGAGATGGATTCGTTTCTGAGTTGCGATTGCAAACCCCATGCCATCTCAGTCAGCAATGTCGGACCGGCCTAATGAGGCGACCGATTTTCACCGATCGACATCGCACAGATGCGCGACAGGTGCAGGTAAGGCAGGCCGGTTTCGCTCGCCCATGAGTTGAACTGGGCCTGCACCTTGGCCAGATCGCCCTTCGACTTGACTTCCCCGGCGATGTCGAGGCCGGCATCGCGCAGGCACGCCACCACGTCCTGCGAGGTTACAAACCCGTCCCACCCGATGAAGCGCAGGAACATCTGCCCCGAATTGCCGCCGAGTCGGCTGCCGCGCTTGGTGAGCAGGTCGAGCAGTCCGATCTGGTCGGAGGAGGGCCATTTCGCCAAAAATTGTCCGAAGCTGCCGTGCTCCTTGGCGATCTCCTGAACGAAGGCGGCATTTTCCCGCACCGAGCTGATCTTGGCGCCATTGCGCACGATGCCGGTGTCGGACAATAGCCCGTCCCAGAAATCGTCGGGTTGAAAAACGAGCTTGGCAGGTCTGAAGCCAAGAA
>Ga0306926_10000641_pt1 | contig 33026 bp, 33 predicted proteins | sample flu12Cox44000178_FD_203759 | JGI IMG/M metagenome (GOLD analysis project Ga0306926, IMG submission 203759) | Lab enrichment of tropical soil microbial communities from Luquillo Experimental Forest, Puerto Rico - flux8day.12C.oxic.44.000.178 (v2)... | ecosystem: Environmental > Terrestrial >...
TAAGCTTCAGATTCCTTTGAGCAGTCTATACAGTTCGTTGGCGGCGTCGAAGTCAGCCTCCAGATCGCGGGAGGCCAGGCGTTCGCGTAGCTCGTCAATGCGGCGCGCGAAAAGTTCCAGCGAAGCGGAGAGAATCTCCTGGTTAGTGAGAACGATGTCACGCCAGAGCGTATAGGAGCTGCCCGCCAGCCGCAGCGAGTCGCGCAGTCCCGGTCCAGCCAGCGTAATCGGCAAGCCGTTTTCGTCCAGCCGATCGTAGAGAAACGAAGCCAGTGCCACCGCGGCCAGCTGCGGCAGGTGAGAAGCGAGGCCCACCGCGTAGTCGTGTTGTTGGGCCCCGATCCACAGGGGGCGGGCGCCGATTTTCTCCAGGATTTTTAGGAAGGCCGCGATGCGCGCGTCAGACTCCGGTCCTTGTTTTTTCGGCGGCAATACGGGTTCCGGGATCCTGGGCGCCGCGGCAAAGGAGGATTCCGCCGCGGCGGCTTCGGCGGTCGCGGCGGACTGGGCGGCCGCGCCAACCAAAGTGGCATCGGAAGACGGTTCGGTAATCAACGCATAGGGGTGGTCGCGGAACAGATCGCCGTCGGCGGCGCCGAGTCCGGAGAGTTCCTTGCCGGCCATCGGGTGACCGCCGAGGAACAGCGGACCGTCGCCGCCCGGGAATATTGCTGCGGCTTCCTGGGTGATGCGCAGCTTGGTGCTGCAGGCGTCGGTAACGAGCGCGTGGCGCGGCGCAAACTTGGCAACGTCAGGAAGAATATCGAGCGTGGCGCCGATCGGAAGTGCCAGGTAGATCAAGTCGGCTTCCGCTACGGCGTCCTTCAGCAAGCCGGAAGAGGCGCGATCCGTGATGCGCCGGCCAAAGGCTTCGTTCGCGATATTCGCGCGATCCCAGCCGTGGATAAAGATATCGGTTGTGTATTTTTTTAACGCCAGAGAGAATGAGCCGCCGATGAGGCCGGTGCCGAGGATGGTGACCCGCTGAATGAGATGGGGGGACATAACTTCCCGTCAGGCCATCCTGCGTCCGATGGCGGGGGCGATGATGCGCAGTTCCGCCATGAGCTGCGTGAATGTGTTGGGCTCGAGCGATTGGGCACCGTCCGACAGTGCGTGTTCGGGATCGTTGTGCACTTCGATCAGCAAGCCGTCGGCGCCGGCTGCCACCGCGGCGCGCGCCATGGGCGGCACTTTGTCGCGGCGGCCGGTTCCGTGCGAGGGATCGGCCCACATGGGCAAATGGGAAAGCTTCTGAATGACGGGAATGGCGGCCAGATCGAAGGTGTTGCGCGTGTAGGTTTCAAACGTGCGGATGCCGCGCTCGCAAAGGATCACGTTGTAGTTGCCGCCGAACAAGATGTATTCCGCGCTGAGCAGCAGTTCTTCCATGGTAGCCGACATGCCCCGCTTGAGCAGAACCGGTTTGCGGACTTCGCCGAGCGCGCGCAGCAAATGATAGTTCTGCATATTGCGCGCGCCGACTTGATAGATGTCCACGTAGTTGCCCATCATTTCGACCTGCGACGGGTCCATCACTTCGCTGACCGTGAAAAGGCCAAACTTGTCGGCGGCCTCGCGCATGATGATCAAGCCCGGTTCGCCCATCCCCTGGAAAGCGTACGGAGAGGTGCGCGGCTTGAAGGCGCCGGCCCGCAGGATTTTGGCGCCCGCTTTCGAAACCGACTCCGCAATCGCGAACATCTGCTCGCGCGATTCGACCGAACACGGCCCGGCGGCCACCACTACATCCGGCCCGCCGATTTTTACGCCGCGGCCTAGATCGATCACCGTCCCTTCCGGCTTGAATTGCCGGCTCGCCAGTTTGAACGGCTGGGTGATGCGCATGACTTCGCGCACGCCTTCGAGCAGTTCGAAGTCGCGGTGATCGAAGTCGCGATGGACGCCGACCGCGCCCAGCACCGTGTGCGCGGAACCGGTCGAGCGGTGGACGTCGAACCCGTGCGCAATCAATTTGTCGATAACGTTCTGAATCTGGGCGTCCGTGGCGCCCTCTTGCATCACGATGACCATGTGCGGTGCGTCTTAACCTTTCGTTTTTCCGTACTCGATTTTCAGTCGTCCGCAAGAATGAAACGGACGATCAAAGTTGCAGGCCATGGGTTTCCGGTCAAAAGCAGAAACGAACCATGACCGATGTCTCATGACGAGTGATCCTTCTCGTCGCCGTCGGGGTGCATGGCGTGGCGTTCGGCGGCGCGGGCTTCGTCGATGATGCGCTCGAACAGGCGCCGGATGGCGGCATTGCTGAGCGGTCCCTCGTTGTTGTGTTCGGCATTCTGCAAGACTTCCTTTTCGCGGTCGGGCTGATAGAGCGGGAGATGCTGCTCCTGTTTCAACTTGCCGATTTCGAGCGCGCATTGCGAACGCTCATTGAGAAGCTTGACCAGTTGGCGGTCGAGTTCGTCGATGCGGCGGCGAAGGTCGGCAAGCGTGGTCATAGACGCGCTCCCCTGCGCCATCGATCTAAGAAGCGGCGAGTGACCGCTAGCCCGGAACGAACCGCGGGGTTCAGCGTTCCCGTCCGAGAGAAGCACCCACCGGGAGACGCAGCTCGCCAGGCCAGCGATAAAGCAGGAAACTCCCCTCGCAGCGAGAAGCGGGAAAAAACCAAGGATGCGACCGGCGCGCTCATTGGGCCACCTCGCCGCGGCGGGAGAGGCCGGCGCGGGCTGCTTCTTTGAGGCTGCGGATTCTGGCGGAGAGGGCTGCGGCCGCGTCGCTGATTGCCCGGGGGCGAGAGTCTTGCGCGGTGGCTTTCTCGATTTCGGAGACCAGGGCGGAGCCCACTACGGCGGCGTCGGCTAGCCCGCCCAAGACGGAGACGTGACCCGGTAGCGAGATGCCGAATCCCACGGCGACCGGAAGATGGGTGAACCGACGAGTGCGGCGGAGCAGTGCGGGGAGATCGTCGGGCAGGGCATCCTTGGCTCCGGTGACGCCGGTGCGCGAGATGAGATAGAGAAAGCCGGAAGATGCGGCGGAGATCTTTTCCAGCCTTTCGTCGTCGGAGGTCGGCGCTGCAAGAAAGATGGTGTCAAGTCCATGCCCGCGCATGATGCGGAGGTAATCGTCTGCCTCTTCCGGCGTCAGGTCGGTGACCAGCACGCCGTCGGCTCCGGCTGTCTTAGCGGCTGCCGCAAATTTCTCGAGTCCCATCTGCAAGATGGGGTTGTAGTAGCTGAATAGCACCAGCGCAACTTCGGAGGATTTGCGGATGTCGCGGACCAGATCAAGAACACCCCGTAGCGCGGTTCCCGCTTCTAGTGCACGTTCCGAGGCGCGCTGGATGGTGGGGCCGTCGGCGAGAGGGTCGCTGAAAGGGACGCCAAGTTCAATGACGTCGGCGCCGGCTTCGGCAAGGGCCAGGACAAATTGCAGCGTGGCAGAGAGAGAAGGGTCACCGGCGGTGACGTAGGCGACCAGGCCTATTTCGCCGGACGCGCGGAGTTGCGCGAAGCGGCGAGAAATACGGCTGGCGATGGCGGGCGTGGCGGTCATGGGACAGTGGAATAGATTAACACCGAGGGGCAGGGGGACGAGAGCGCGGCCGGGCGGTAGAAAAAAACCAGTCCATACTACCTGCGGATTGGCTCTGCTGCTGCTAGAATCTGCGCCGCAGCTCCGAGGAACTTTTTTGTCCCCTATCGCAGAGCACGAGCAGCAGACCACCCACCCCCGGCTGGCCGCCAAGCTGGGGTTGTTTGACGCGACGATGATTGTGATGGGAGGGGTCATCGGGTCGGGCATTTTTGTGAACCCGGCCGTGGTGGCGCGGCACCTTCATTCGCCCCTTTTGATTTTGGGCGCGTGGCTGGTTGGCGGCGTATTGGCTCTGCTGGGGGCGATGATCTATGCGGAGTTGGGAGCGATTCTGCCGAAGGCCGGGGGTTCCTACGCCTACCTCCACGACGGCCTTCATCCCCTGCTCGGATTTCTCTACGGGTGGTTTTCGCTGCTGGTGATCAACGCGGGCGGAACGGCGGCGGTGGCACTGGTGTTCGCCAAGTATTTTCTGGTGTTGGTGCCGGTTCCGATTCCCGAGCGGATTCTTGCCGCAGGCGCGATCCTCCTGCTGGCTGCGGTCAACTGTCTCGGAGTGCGCTTTGGAAGCAACGTGCAGTCTGCGCTGATGATCCTGCGCGGGGCGGCGATTGCGGTGCTGATTGCGGCCGGAATCGGCTGGTACCTGTTTGCTTCGTCGGCCGGGTCGCTCACCTGGCGGCCGATTCTGAACGAACCGATCTCGGGCGACCTGGTCACGGCGCTTGCTGCGGCGATGATTCCGGTATTTTTCGCCTATGGAGGGTGGCAGACGGCCAATTTTCTGGCGGCGGAGATGCGCGAACCGCGAAGGAACCTGCCGCGAGCGCTGCTGCTCGGAACCCTGGGGGTGATCGCGCTGTATGTGGGCGTGACCTTCGCGTGCGTGGCGGTACTCGGGCCCACGGCGCTTGCCGGCACTTCCACTCCGGCATCCGACGTGATGCAGCGAGTGCTCGGAAGCAAAGGTGCGGCGTTTCTGGCGGTGGGCATCGCGATTTCGACGCTGGGGTTTTTGAGCCAGTCGGTGCTGACCTACCCGCGCGTATTTTTCGCGATGGCCTCGGACAGGGTTTTTCCTTTGGCGGTGGCCAGCGTGAACGCGCGGACGAAAGTGCCGGTGGCGGCGATACTGCTGGCGAGCTTGCTGACCGTGACGGTGATACTGGTTGGACATTACGACGCGATCCTGGTGTATGTGGAGTCGGTGGACGGGTTGTTCTTTGGCTTGAGTGCGCTGGCGCTGTTCGTTCTGCGGCGCCGGGCGCGGTTCGATGGTGTCGAAACGCCATTTCGGGCGCCCGGGCATCCGTGGACGACGATTCTGTTTGTGGCGGCGTACTGGCTGGTGGTGGGAAATTCGTTCTATCGCTATCGGCAGAATGCGCTGCTCGTCTTGGGAATCTTGCTGGCGGGCGTACCGTTGTATTTTTACTGGAGCAGGACCAACCGGAGAGCCGCCGAAACGTGGAGCGCACAGGGCTAGAAAAAAGCCGGGAAACCAACTGCGGGGACCTAGAGCCCGATCGAAGGCCACGCGGCTATTTTGCGCGGCGGGCTGGCTCCGGAGCCAAGGCGCCCGATCCCGGAAAAGGTGCAAAGGAGAAGAATGAGTTACCGGAGGACGGAAGCACGGACGGCGTATATCGAGTGGGCCAAGCTGCATGCCGGGGCGAAATACAATTTGGCGGCGAGCGGAGTGAAAGGCCTGGGGCTCGGCGAGTTGCCGGTGCGGATGGAGGAGCTGGAGCTTTCGGCGCCGGGAGGGTACGGTTATCCGCCATTGCTCGAGCGGCTGGCGGCGCGCTATGGAGTGTCGACGCGGAATGTAGTGACGGCGATCGGTACCTCGATGGCGAACTATCTGGCGATGTCGGCGGTACTCGAGCCAGGCGATGAAGTGGTGATCGAAGATCCGGCCTATGACCCGCTCGTGGAAGTTGGACACTATCTGGGCGCGGTGGTGAAGCGGATTCGGCGGCGGCCCGAGTACAAATTTCAGATCGACCTGGATGAACTGAAGAGGATGGTTACGGACAGGACACGGCTGATTGTCTTGACCAATCTCCACAATCCGAGCGGCGTGCTGCTGGAAGAGGCGGTGCTACGGGAAATTGGCGAAATGGCACGCGGCGTGGGGGCGCGCGTCATGGTGGATGAGGTGTATCTGGAGCTGCTCTATGACCGGCCGTTCCGGCCGGCGTGCCGACTGGGCGAAGCGTTTCTGGTGACCAGCAGCCTGACCAAGGCCTATGGACTTTCTGGTTTGCGATGCGGCTGGATTATCGCCGCGCCGGAGTTGGCCGAGCGCATGTGGCACCACAACGATCTGTTCGGAAATATTCCCTCGCATTTGACGGACCGGTTGAGTGTGATTGCCTTCGATGATTTGCAGGCGATTCGCGCTCGAGCGAAGGATTTGCTGGACCGCAATTGGAAGCTGCTGGATGCGTTTCTAGAGCAGCTTCCAGGGCTCGATGTAGTTCGTCCTCCAGGCGGGACCATTCTTTTCCCGCGCGCGCCGGGCGACGACGGCGATGCCTTTTGCCAACGCCTGCGCGAGAAATACGAGACCTCGGCCGTTCCGGGCAGCTTCTTCGGCATGCCGGAGCGAATCCGTATCGGAATCTGCAATGCCACGGCGGAGGTAGCGGAAGGGCTGGACCGTCTCAGCGCGGCCATGAACGATAACTAGACGTTCAGTCTCGAGCGAGCCAGGCCGCCAGATCGTCTCGACATGCAGGGGAAACACAGGGTCAGGATTTGCGTTCGAACTCACGCGAGTAAGTGGCCATGTCTTTGTCGCCGCGGCCGGAGAGGTTGAGGATGACGAGGTCGTTCGCGGCCAAACGGTTCAAAACGGAGGAACGACCCGCCAGCGGGCCCGCCGACGGAGAAATCCGTTCCATAAGGCCGGCGATGGCGTGGGCGGACTCGAGAGCGGGAATGATGCCTTCGGTGCGGGCTAGGAGGCGTGCGGCATCGAGCGCGGACCGGTCGGAAACGGCGGCGTATTCGGCGCGCCGCTGGTCGGCGAGCCAGGCGTGCTCGGGGCCGATGGCGGGGTAGTCGAGGCCGGCGGAGATGGAGTGCGTGGTGGAGATCTGGCCGTCTTCGGTTTGCAGCACGTAGGTGTAGGTGCCCTGCAGAACGCCGGGGCGCGCTCCGGTGAAGCCCTGATGAGCGGCGAGGCGGGCAGCGTGTTGGCCTAGTTCGTTGCCGCGGCCGCCGGCTTCGATGCCAACCATTTTCACCGATTCATCTTTCAGAAACTCATAAAACAGGCCGATAGCGTTGGAGCCGCCGCCGACACAGGCGAAAAGGTGCGTGGGCAGGCGACCCTCCGCGGCTAGCATTTGCGCGCGGGCTTCGCGGCCGATGGAGGAGTGAAAGTCGCGCACCATGGTTGGATACGGGTGGGCCCCGAGGACGGAGCCGAGGAGATAGTGCGTGGTGCGGACGTTGGTCACCCAATCGCGCATGGCTTCGTTGATGGCGTCCTTCAGAGTGCGGGAACCGGAGTCCACGCCGACGACTTCGGCGCCAAGCATTCGCATGCGAGAAACGTTGAGGGCCTGACGGGCCATGTCTTCGGTGCCCATGTAGACCGTGCATTCAAGGCCCAGATGCGCGGCGACTGTAGCCGTTGCGACGCCGTGCTGTCCTGCTCCCGTTTCGGCCACCACGCGCGGCTTCTTCATTCTGAGGGCCAGAAGACCCTGGCCTATGGCGTTGTTGATCTTGTGCGCGCCAGTGTGCAGGAGATCTTCACGTTTCAGGTAGATCTTGGGGCCGCCCAGGTGGCTCGTGAGCTGTTCGGCGAACTCGAGCGGCGTGGGTCGGCCGGCGAAATTTTTCAGGAGATATGCGAAACGGGCCTGAAAGACGGGATCGGCTTTGGCTTGTTCATAGGCGCGCTCGAGTTCGAGCAGCGGAACCATGAGCGTTTCCGGAACGTATCGGCCGCCATAGGGGCCGAAGCGTCCGGGCATGCAAGTGGGAGTGGTAAGTTGAGAGGCCATGGAGCCCAGGCTGCTATTGTCGCACAGGGATGACGGGCCGCTGAAGGGGCCGCTAGGAGCGCCGGCCAGGAGCTTGGATCTGAGAGGCTGCGGAGGGGAACCGCATGGGGCTGAAACGCTCACAGTCAAGCGTAGGGGTTATACCGGCTACATAATCGCCGATCAGTTTGGCGGTGACGGGGGTGAGCAGAACACCGCTGCGAAAATGGCCGGTGGCGATGAGAAGCCCGTCGCGATCGGTGGGACCGATGATGGGCAGGTGGTCCGGAGTGTCGGGGCGGAGACCGGCCCAGGTTTCTTCGACACGGGCGGCGGCCAGCGCCGGGACCAGCTCGATGGCGGCGGCAAGATTGGCGAGAATGCCGGCTGCGGTCACGGTCTTGTCGTAGCCTACGTGTTCGACAGTGGCTCCGGCGAGAATGCGGCCGTCGCTGCGCGGCACCAGATAGATGCGTTCCGACCACAGCACGCGCTCGATTCTGACGGCCTCCTCGCGAAGCGAAACCATTTGGCCCTTGGCGGGGCGAACCGGAGCATATTCTTTGACGCCGGCGATTTGCGAGGAAAAGCATCCGGCTGCGACGACCGTGTGCCGCGCCGCGATCCGCTCGCCGTTGGCCAGGATAAGGCCGCGGCAGCAGGAGCCTTCGGTCCAGACAGAACGGACGGGCGAGCCTGGGAGAATTTGCGCGCCGCTGCGCTTGGCGGCTTCGAGAAGAGCGGCGGTGAGCAAACGATTGTCGATGGACGCTTCGTCGGGGCGCAAGACGGCCGCTTCGACTTCCTCGCTGATGGATGGTTCGAGTTCGCGCGCCTGTTCGGCGGAGATAGCTTCTGCCTTGAGGCCCAGGCCATGATGGAGTGCGATGATGGTGTTGAGTTCTGCCTTCGCGTGACGGGACAACAGCACTTCGAGCGTTCCCTTGGCGCGATAGCCGGTGGGCAAACCGCTGATCTCCTCCACCGATGCCGCGAAATCCGGGTACAGCGCCATGCTCGCGCGTCCGAGCTGAACCATGGCGATCATTGCGGAATTTTCGGGAGCCGGAGAGAGGATGCCGGCGCTGGCCCAGGAGGCTTCCTGTCCGGGATCGCGGGCGTCTGTGAGTGCGACGCGCAGGCCGGCGCGGGACAATTCGAGGGCGATCGCGCCACCGATAAGTCCGCCGCCTGCGATGGCGGCATCGAATGTTTTCATCTTCGTACTGACATTCTAGCGCAAGGGAGTTGACCCTAGAGAGAGGCGGCGAGCTCTTCGGAAAGAACCTGAGCCTTCTTGGCCAGATTTCTTGCCCGGGTCCAGTCGCCTTCGCGCACCGCCTGCTTGGACTCCTGCAGGAAGGCCGCCACCTTGGAATTGAGATCGGCCTGCGTCGGATTGAGGGAGCGACCTTTCGCCGAGTTCAGGTTTTTCTGCGCGATGGCCGTGCTTTCGTTGAACTGCTGCTGCGCCGCAGCGACCTCCTGTGGCGTGAGCTCCGGTTCCAACAACGGAGCAAGCGGTTTCTGGGATTCGGCTGCTTCCGGAGTTGGCTGGACCGCGACCCGCGGACGGGCGGGTTGCCGCGAGATGCTGAGGGGCGACGGCAAAGGCGGAAGATCGACGGAAAGTTCCGGGGCGTCAACCTCGACCAAGTCCGGCGGGCTGGCCTGCACCGGATGAGTAAGGTGAGGCCGAACCGCAATGGCGGTGGCCCACGGACGTGCACGCACCGGTTTTTGCGCGCATCCCTGAAGCAGCAGGGCGGAAGCGACCAGAACCACGACGCCATAGACGTGGCAGGACGGTTGGGCAAACCGGAAGGGGCGCGAATCGTTTGAGGATTTCATGCTGCGAGCGGCAGTTCGATGCGAAAGGTCGTGCCGCGGCCGGCCTCCGATTGAAAGTCTATGGAACCGTTGTGTAGCTGAACGATGCGAAAGGTGGTGGCCAGGCCGATCCCGCTGCCGCCGGGCCGGGTGGTGAAAAAGAGCTGAAAAATCTTCTGGCGGTTTTCGGGCGGAATGCCTTTGCCGGTGTCGGACACGCTGATTTCCGCGAGCTCTCCGCGGCGTTTCAATATCAGGCGGAGCTGCCCGCCGTTTGGCATGGCGTCTACCGCGTTCAACACCAGGTTTAACACCGCTTGTTTCAGGAGGTCGCGGTCGGCCCAAACTTCCGGGATGTTGTCGCCAAACGATTCCTCGACCGTCACACCGGCCTTCGAGAGTTGCGGTTTGGCCACACTCAGGACGTCGCCGAGCAGTTCCTTCAGATTGGTGGATTCGAGCTTGACCTCGATCGGCCGGGTGAAATCCAAAAAGCGCTTCACGACGGCGTCAAGGCGATCGATTTCTTTATCGAGCACTTGCACCGCTTGTTGCGCGGCAGGATCCTGTTCGGATGGCAGCGTCTCTTTCAGGTTTTCCAGCCAAAGGCGCATGGAGTTAAGCGGGTTTTTGACTTCGTGAGCGACGCCGGCGGTAATCTTGCCGAGCGCAGCGAGGCGCTCACTCACCTGCAACTGAGTATTGATGCTTTCCAGGGAGTCGAGGTCACGCAGGGTGACCAGCGCCCCCATTTGTTCGCCGTTCTCCTGAATGCCTTGAACGCTGATGCCGACGCGTCGGCGGCCGTCGACGGTTTGCAGTTCGGTTTCCGACGCAGTTTCGCGCAGTTCATCGCCTTCAATGTGCAGGGCCTGCCGCAAGGGATGGCCCACGGGAAAGATTTCGGTGACGCGGCGGCCAAGAAAATGCGCGGAAGGAGCGCCCAGGAACTTTTCGGCGGCCGGGCTGACCATCACCGCGCGCGCGTCACGAGTAAAAAGCAACAAGCCATCCTCCAGCCCGGCCATGACCGAGTTCAGATTCTCCCGCATGGTGCTGAAAATTTCATGAACGCCGCGCAACTGCTGGCCGACTTGCGAGATTTTCCGGCTGACCAGGCCCAGTTCGTCGCCGGCGCTGGCGAATCCGCCGAAGCCGGAAAAGACGGTGAAGCTTCTTGGTTCGGCCGGAGGGATGTCGAACTGTCCGGCGGAGATGCGATCAAGCTGCGCGGAGATGTCGCGCAGGGGAGCGAGCGTCGCGCCGGTGACGACCATGGCTAGGCCGGTGGCCACCAGCAAGGCCACGAGCGCGATGGTCGCGGAGGTGCGCAAGGCGGGCGCAATGTCGTCGCGCAAAAGAGGAACGGAAATGCCGACGCGCACATCGCCAAACGGCTCGCCGCCCATTCTGAAGGCGTAAGAGGACTCAAACACGCGCTGCGGACCGTACAGCACCTTGAGCTGCCGGAAGAAATTGCTGTTGTCCAGTTGCGCGAAAGCGGGGCGAGCCGGAGCGACGGTTCCGCCGAGTTTAGGATCGCTGGACGCCAGTATCAAGCCGGCGCGATCCACGATGGAGATTTCATAGATCGATTGATTGATGCCGATGGGAGACTGCAGAGCCGTCAAAAGCCCGTCGTTCGATGCGAAAGCCTGTTTAACGTACTCGTGCCGGTCTTCGGGGCTGTTGGATGCCGGGCGCAGACCGGCTTCCTTGGCGTCTTCGAGAGCGTGCTTGGCTTGCTGGAAGGTCTGCTGGGCAAGCTCGCTGGCTCTTTTGTTGGTGTCATGGATAACCTGGCTCGTCAGGCGGGTCATGAAAACGGCGGAAAGCACGACCACGACCAGAAACACAAGCCCAGTCATCACCAGCGTCAGCTTGGTGCGAAGCCGCAGCTGCATTTGCGCGGTTTACTCCCCTTCGGCCTTCTCGCCGCCGTACTCCTTCAACTTATTGTGCAGGGTCTTCAGGCTGATACCGAGCAATTCCGCGGCACGAGTCTTGTTGTTGCCGGTGGCCGCGAGAGTTTGCAGGATGAGTTCCCGCTCCATCGCGTCCACCGTCGTACCGACGGGAAACTTGATGGCTCCGAGATCGCTCGGGCTCTTGGCCTGAGTTCTGCCGAATTCGCCCGGCAGGCAGGCGCGGGTAATCAAATCGCGTTCGCACATGATCGCCGAACGCTCAAGTACGTTGCGCAATTCGCGGATATTGCCAGGCCAGGTGTGGCTCATGAAGATGTCCATAACCTCGGCCCCGACGCCCTTCACCGTCTTACTGTGCTTAATGTTGATGTCTCGCAGAATGTGCTCGGCCAGCAGCGGTATGTCTTCTTTGTGTTCGCGCAGCGGCGGAAGATTGATGTGGAATACGTTCAGGCGGAAGTACAGGTCCTGACGCATATGGCCGCTCGAGACGGCTTGTTCGGGATCTTTGTTGGTGGCGGCGACGACCCGCACATCCACCGGAGTCTCCGTTTTGCTGCCGAGGCGGCGCACTTTGCGGTCTTCGAGCACCCGCAGGAGCTTGGCCTGGGTGGGAGCGGGCATCTCGCCGATTTCGTCAAGCAGCAGCGTTCCGCCGTCGGACAGCTCGAAGCAGCCGATACGGCGTTCGGCGGCCCCGGTGAACGCGCCGCGTTCGTGGCCGAAGATTTCGCTCTCCATGAGCGATTCCGGAATCGCGGAACAATTGATGGCGACGAAAGGCCCGCCCGCGCGCGGCGACAGCTTGTGAATGGTGCGCGCGACGATTTCCTTGCCCGAACCGGTTTCGCCGGTGATCAACACCGATGCCGAGCTCGGCGCCGCCATCTCTACAATGCGCATCACTTCCTGCATGGGCCGCGACGCTCCGACCAGATCGCCCAGCCGCCCGGCCTCGCGAAGCTGGCGCTGCAACACCACCAGCTGCCGGGCATCGCGGGCCTTGCCGAGCGCGCGATCAAGAAGCGCCCGCAGCACCGGTCCCTTCAGTGGCTTCTCGATGTACCAAAAGGCGCCCGCTTCGATGGCTGCGACAGCGCGTTCTTCACTCCCCTTGCCGGTGATGATGATGGCGGGGACGTCGGTTAGCTCGGTTCCCAGCTGGCCCAGAAGGTCGAGGCCGTTCATTCCCGGCAGTTCCACATCCGCGATCAGGGTATCCGGCTGGAAACTTCCGAACTTTGCCAGAGCGTCTTCCGCCGTGCCGACGCTCAAGACTTCGCAACCCCAGCGCTGCAGCAGCTGCTCGTAGCCCCTGCGCGCATTTTCCTCGTCTTCGACGATCAACACGCGGTCCTTGCGTTCACCTGTCTCTACCGCGCGCACTGCCGCCTTTTTGTCGTCCACCATTCGGCGTACCTCGCTCCCGGGCCTATACTCATTTTCGCAGATTTCGCTTGCGGCTGGACAACCCAATCTACCAATCTAAGCGCCGCACCGCAAAGAGGTGCAAGGAGAATTGCGATTGCCGACGATTTGCGGCGCAAGAAGCGAGAATTCAGCGACCCGTGGTGACCTCAAGTTGCTCTAGGGCTTTCTTCAGGGAAAAAGGTTTTGCAGCAGCACCGTATTTTTCTCAGGCACTCTATCCTGCTCCGGAGCGCTTTCCGTATGCCCAGACATGAAGATTACCTTGAGCTCGGGGTAACGCGCCCGAAGCCGCGCTCGGATCTCCGGGCCGCGCAATTTGGGCATGATGACGTCCGTTAGCAGAAAGTCGATGGGCTCGCGGTGGCGGCTGGCTCTCTGCACGACGTCTTCGCCATTCGATGGGGTTCGAAAGGGGAAAGGCGTGGCTGCCGCCGGTCTGGCGAGGACCGGCGATGCCCAAAATCGGCGAGAGGAAACGAGGTGGCGGACGGCCCGAAAAGCCTATTCCTTCACGAGATAGAGAGCGCGCTCAAGCTCCAGTTCAAGCTTCGAGCCTTTGGGCAGGCTCATTTCGTGTCCGCGGCCTGCTTCCATCAAGTAGGCTTCCAGCGCTGCAACCGCCGCGTACTCGGCGGCTTCCTTGGCATTTTTATCCTTGATGCCGCGAACCGCACCCTTGCCTGCTCCTTCGGCTGCGGCCACACCGGCCGCCTGTTGTGTGCTGGTCTTGCTTTCGAGCATGCCCTCTTTTTCCGGCGTCATCTTGATGCTGTGATCGCCCGGAACTCCCACCACATCGGCAACGATGGGCAACCGACCAAACCGGGTGCGAATCTCGTCGAAAACCAGCCATATTTTGGCGCGGCCCGCGACTCCCGCGGGATCGACTCGGCTCACGTGACCCGTGATTTGCGCGCCCGCGGGAAGATAGATCCCGCTGCCCGCCAGCAAAGGCTCGAGCGTGCGCACGCGGAACTGCATGCCCTGTCTTGTGGCACCGGTGTCTACCGTGTCCTCCATGCGGACGAGCACCCGCGTGCCCGGCACTACCGCGTAGGCTTCAAGCGGCAGCCCGGGTTGCTGTCGGCCGTCGGCAGGATGCGCGGCGGGCGAGACCGGACGTGAATCATCGGACGCCCTGTCTTGCGGAAGATGATCGACGGAAACAACCGGAGGCCGGTTGTCTTCTTGCGGTTCCTGGCCGGCCGCAATCCCAGCCAGAGCCATGGCCGCCGCCAGAAGCAGTCGAGCCTTTCTCCCACTGAACATGAACACCATTCCTGGCCTCCAGAGTTCTTCCTTCGCTCGCGGCTTGGCACAATGCACGCCGGTAGCCCACAGGTCATTGCCAGGAACCGTACAAGCTGCTTAGATTCAAATGCTTAGAGGACTCCGAAGAAGCGCCGGGGTGCGGCTGGCGGGGGAGTGTCGCCCGAGGCCTTCACCGCCGACAGGTCTGCCTTTCAGCCGTCCACACGGCAGGCTGCAAGGTAGCGCTCGACCCGCGCGAACACCTTCGCATACATCGCGGCGGTGACACGGCCGGTTTGCGTGTTCTGCTGGCTCGGGTGGTAAACACCGACCAACAGCGGGTTTCCGCCTGGCAGCTTCACCTCGGCGCCGTGCGCGAACCTATATCCGGCGCGAGATTCGATGATTCCTTGGGCCTTCAGAATCCCCAAGTAGGTGTCCCAGGCGACTTTGCCGAGTGCCAGCACCACTTTCGGCTGCACAATTTTGAGTTCACGTTCGAGGTAACCGCGGCAATTCGCCAGCTCTTCTCGAAGCGGCTTGTTATCCGGAGGAGCGCAGCGGGCCGCTGCCGAAATGTAGGCGTTCTCTAACCGGAGGCCGTCGTTCGGATCCGAACCGTGAGGCTGATTCGCAAATCCAGCCTTGTGAAGCGCCGCGTACAAGAAATCGCCGGAACGGTCGCCGGTGAACATTCGTCCCGTTCGATTCGAACCGTGCGCGCCCGGCGCCAGGCCCAGAAGGAACAATTGGGCGTGCCCGTCGCCAAATCCCGGAACCGGCCGGCCCCAGTAAGTCCAGTCGCTGTAGGCCCGCCGCTTTTCGCGCGCCATCTTTTCCCGATGCGCCACCAAGCGAGGGCATTTGCGGCAGGCGATAATCTCTTCCGCCAATACAAGGAGCGCCGATTGGTTGTTCAAGTTTTCGCCTTCAATACCTTACACAGTACAACGGCCTGATTGTGTTCGCGGTCCTTCGCGCCAAAAAGCAAGGTGACCGTGCCGTGCTTTTTTTCCATGGCTGCGAGCATTTGGATCAGTTCTTTCTTTTTCGCCAGTTCGGCCCGGTAGCGTCTTTCAAATTCCACCCAGCGTTCGGCCTGGTGGCCAAACCACTTTCGCAACTCGTCGCTCGGGGCCACCTCCTTCATCCATTCATCCACGCGGGCTTTTTCTTTTTTCACGCCGCGCGGCCACAGCCGGTCGACAAGCACGCGCCAGCCGTCATCCTTCCCGGCCGCATCATAGATCCGCGCGATTCCTACCATGATCCGCCCACCCGGCGCCGCTAGGCGCGCCCCAACAACCGGTTGACTTCCGCATACGGAACCGCTTCCGCAAACAAGGCCTGGTCATCGCGGCGTTCGAACATGGCCCTGGCCAAGGACCGGGCCCTTCCGAGCGTTGCCCGCATCAATCCGGAGCCGATGCTGGCTCGCGCTACGCCGAGCCTTTCCAATTCGTCGAGACTTGGCCCTCCCGGCATCATCAGAATATTCAGCGGGGCTTTCATTGCCGCAACCAGCCTAGCAATCGTCTCGGGTTCCTTGAGCGCCGGCGCGAAAACGCAATCGGCTCCGGCCTTTCTGTAGGCGCCAAGCCGCTCCAGGGTCCGCTCGAATCTTGTTTCAGGCGGCCCGATCGGCGTCAGGTAAATGTCGGTTCGCGCATTGAGCACCAGGGGCACGCCTGCTGCGGCCGAGGCTTCTTGAATGGCTTCTATCTTCTCCACCTGCAAAGCGATCTCGACTTGCGAGCTTTCATCGTCGCCGGTCATGTCTTCGAGGTTCAGGCCCACTGCGCCCGCGTCGATCAGGGCCCTGGCGGTCTCGGCCATCTGCGCGGGGGTCGTACCATAACCCGCTTCCATGTCCGCGGTTACCGGAACTTTGACCGCGCGCGCGATTCGGCCCACCACCCCAAGCATTTCGTCGCGCGAGACGCGCTGTCCGTCGGGATAGCCGAGCGCGGCGGCAATCCCCGCACTGGTGGTGGCAACCGCGGGAAAGCCGATCTGTTCGACCATCCGTGCGCTGATCACGTCCCAGGCATTGGCCAGCACCAGGATCTTTGGCCCCTGATGCAATTTCTTGAGCACCGCCGCCTTTTGCGCTTGCACTTTCTGATCCATGCTTAACAACTCCAAGGGTTATCGCAACACGGATAACACTTCGTCGTGAATCTTGCCGTTCGTGCTGAGCAGGCTCTTTTCGTAGATGGTCGCGCGGCCATTGAGTGAAGTGCTCTTTCCGCCCGCCTCGGTGACAATCAGGATCAGCGGGGCCAAGTCCCACGGCTTCGACGTCCAGTCCAGCGCCGCTTCCACCGAGCCCTCCGCCACCAGCATGTGCTGCCAGAACCCGCCGAATGAACGGCTGTTGCGCGCCGCGTCCAGGTAGCGGCGAATGCGCGTCTGGTCCGACGAATCCTTGCTGGGACCGGTCCCGGTCGAAAACACCATCGATTCGCCGAGCTTGTCCACGTTCGAAACACGCAGCTTCTTGTCCCCGCGAAACGCGCCCTCGCCGCGATAAGCTTCCCACCGCGAATCTAGTCCCGGCGCGCTCGCCATCGCCGCCACAATCTCGCCGTCGCTCTCTATGCCCAGAAGCGTTCCGAACGTGGGAATCCCGCGGGAAAATTCTTCCGTGCCATCAATCGGATCAATGATCAGCCGCGGTTTGGTTCCCGCCCGCACCGCCGGTCCGCCGCCCATCTCCTCGCCGAGAACGTCCAATTCGAGGCCGCTCGCAGCGACTCGCGCGCGCGCCATTTCTTCCACTTCATGGTCGGCCTGCGTCACCGCGGTACCGTCTTTCTTGCGCTCCACCTGCAGTTCCAGAGCGCGGAAGTATTTCAGCGCGATCTGGTCCGCCTCATTCGCGATTTCGTGCAACAACTTCCCGTATTTCGACCGATATCCCATCAGCAACCTCGTCCCGTCCTTTCTGCTCTCTCCTCGTTCGCGGCGCTTTCCCGGAGGTTTGACTCCCCGGCGCTCACCTCCTAGCATACTATTTCGCTCCCATGCAGACGCCTTCGCCTACCGGTACCATTCTCGAGCGCATCCTCGAAGCGCGCCGCGCCGAGGTCGAGCACCGCAAGAGAGTCCTTCCGCTAACCGCACTAAAATATGGCGTCAATGCCGCCGCGCCCTTGCGCGATTTCTCCTCCGCTCTCAGCAAACCCGGCCTGAATGTGATTGCGGAACTCAAGCCCGCCTCGCCTTCGCGCGGCGTCCTCCGCGATCCCTTCTACCCCGCCGAACTTGCAAAATCGCTCGAGTCGGCCGGCGCCGCGGCGCTTTCCGTGCTCACCGAGAGCCAGTTCTTTCGCGGCTCCCTCAAGAATCTTCGCGACGCCAGGGGAGCGGGCAACTTGCCGGCCCTGCGCAAGGACTTCATTTTCGATCCCTGGCAGGTCTGGGAGGCGCGGGCCAATGACGCCGACAGCTTCTTGCTGATTGTGGCCGCGCTAGGCGAGGCCCAACTCGGAGAGCTGCTCGCGCTCGGCCGGGACCTCGGCATGGAACCGCTGGTTGAAGTGCACACGCGCGAGGAACTGGACCGCGCCATCGCCGTAAACGCCCGCATCATCGGCGTCAACAACCGCGACCTCAAAACGCTCGCAGTCAGCGTGGAAACCTCCTTCGATTTGATTGAGCACATTCCGGAAAGTTGCATCGCCGTCAGCGAATCCGGGCTTCGCGATCAGAATGACCTGGCCAAGCTCGGCGCCGCCGGATTTGACGCTTTCCTTATCGGCGAACAGCTCATGCTGGCTCGCGAACCCGGAGTGGCCTTGGCTCAGCTGCTCTCTCCGCCCGGACCGGGATAGTTGGCATGGTCCGCGTAAAGATCTGCGGGATAACCCGCTTGGAAGATGCGCGCTTGGCGGTCTCTCTCGGCGCCAACGCGCTCGGCTTCAACTTCTACGAGAAAAGCGCGCGCTGCCTGTCTCCTTCCGATGCCTGGAACATCCTCCGTAAACTGCCGGCGATGGTTTCAACGGTCGGAGTTTTCGTCAACTGGGATGACTCGTCCATCATTGCCCTGGCCAAGTCGCTGCGCCTCGGAGCGGTCCAGCTGCACGGCGACGAATCCGAGTTGATCGCTTCGCGCTGCGCAAAATTTTTTCCGGTAATCAAGGCCTTTCACACCGGCCCGCAGTTTTCCCTGGCGGAAATGAAGCGCTATACCGCGGCTTCCTCCTTTCTTCTGGATGCCGCTCCGCCAACCGAAGGCTCTTCGATCTACGGAGGTACCGGTCAGCTGGCCAACTGGAAAGTCGCCGCGGGCGCAGCGCGGAAATTCCCCATCCTCCTGGCCGGCGGACTGACGCCAGAAAATGTCGGCGAAGCCATCGTCGCCGTGCGGCCCTATGCCGTCGACGTGGCCAGCGGCGTCGAGTCGCGCCCGGGCAAGAAGGATCCTACAAAGCTCCGGGCCTTTTTCGCCGAAGTCGCCCGCGCCAACCACGACCTGGCTGTGTAGCGTTTTCTGCGCTTAGAGGGGCGGCAGCTACTGTTCTCGGAGTGACGGCGCGGTAATCGGCTGGGCGCGGCCGGTATTGGCAAATTGTACGTAGCTTGAATCTAGGGCCAGCTCGCGCTCGAGCACGATGTCCAAGGTCGTACCTCGCGGAAGCTGCGCTTCGGGCCCGCGCGTGAGAAGGACCGCCCCTAAACCGACCAGCCCGCCGATTCCGGCGCCTATACCTGCTCCCTTGCCGCCGCCGGCAATCGCGCCGATGCCCGCGCCGGTTGCCGTGGTCGTCGCAATCGTACCGGCATCCTTCCCTTTGCCGCCTCCTCCGGTTACCTTGCCTTCCGAATCGGTGGTCTCTTTTCCGCCGGTGTCCGCGCTGCGCGGCGCGGCCAGCAAGTCCACGGTGTAGCCATTCGGCAGAATCAGCGATTCCAGGCGCATGCGAAATTCGCCGTGGCCTTTGATCCGCCCGGGTCTCCTGCTCTCGAGCAACGAGCCGCGCAAATAGGAGCCCACAGGAATCACCACCTGATTGTTCTGCGTGACGGGAAACGCGGTGTGGAAGTACAGCGAATCGCCGGCTTTTGCGCTGTGCGTCGAAATTCCGTTTTCCAGCACGACCGCCAGCCGGGTGCCGGCCGGGACCTTCAGGGTGGTCCCCGGCGCGCGCGGAGCCGGGGCTACGGGAGGAGGCGCATCGCTTTGTGGACCCGCCGGCTGCTGCGCACGGCCGGAGCCGACCAGCAGAAGGCCCATTGCGGCGAAAGCCGCGGCGCGCGTGACTGCCCTCGGTCTTTTTGCGGGATCCTGCATGGCTTCCTCCGTTATGTCTCTTGCGATGCCGAGACCACGTGGACGGATGCCCGCAGTATAACGGCTCGCCAGCGTAAGTCCATGAGCGCCCGGCCACCGTGATTCTGCCTAGGATTTGACACCCTGGCTCCTCGCGTTCAGTCTGAAGGAGCGGCAATCGAGGAGCGCGTGCCAATGGCCAAACTGGCGTTAATCTACGGAATGCGGCTGTTGCCTTTGGATGATCTCGGGGAAGTGAAAGACGCGACCGTGTTGCTCAAGAACGGCAAATCCGCACGCATCACGATGCACTTGATCGAAGGCAGCAAGGAAGAGATCGAGGCCACCTTTCAACAGTCCATTGAAGCTTTCTTTGAGATGTATCCGGAGATTTGAGCGGGAATGCGCGGAACGAGTGTGCGCCTAGCGGTTGCCAAAGTTCTCGGGGTCCGCGTTGCGATCGCCCAGGTTGTCGTTGATTAGCACCGTGGATTGCCCGGTCAACTCGATCCGCTTGCGGCACTTGTGACAGGCCACCAGATCATCGAGCCGCACCATGTAGGAAGTGGCCTTTACGAATCTTGCCCGATCCTCGGAGTTCGCGCCGCGCGGCAATTCCCTCTTTTTCGTGCAAACCTTCCAGCGCACTGACGCCGTGAATTCGTTGCGGCAACTGGGGCAAAGGATTTTCTGCGCCTTGTTTTCTTCCCGTTCGTTGTAAAACGAGCGTGTGTCCATGGTCAGCGGGCGGGAATCTTCACCGCCTCGCTGATTGTAACAAACTTCAGTCCCAGGTCGCGCCAGCGCGGCAGCCAGTACTCGAGCGCGCCGAGCGTATGCGTGCGGTCGCCGCCCAGCGCGCGATGCGCTCCGTCGTGCAGGCAAAGCACGTCGCCCGTGCCCTGCGCCCGACCGGCATGCCGTGCAATCGGCTGCATCCGTTCGGCCAGCCGCTTGGTCGAGCGCGTCCGCCAGTCGCCCGGAAGCAGGGTCCACATCACGGTCTGCATGCCCAGCTCGCGAGCGACGCGGACCACCCACGGATTGCGGAAGCCGTACGGCGGGCGAAAATATTTCGCGCCGCTGCCCGTTGCCTCTTGAAGCGCCCCCTGGCAGCGATGGAGTTCGTCCCGAACGGCCCGCGGACTCATCCAGAAAAGATTCGGATGGTTCTGGGTGTGATTTGCGAGCAAGTGGCCGCGAGCGGCAATCTCCTTGCTCAGCCCGCCGCATTCGCGCACAAACCGCCCGATCACAAAGAACGTGGCCTTGGCCTGGTGGCGTTCGAGTAAGTCCAGCAGCGCCGGCGTAATGGCCGGATTCGGTCCGTCGTCAAACGTGATCGCGAGAAGCCCGGGCGACACCGTGCGGCAAACCGTCGCGCCGAAAACCTGCGAACGAGGATGGGCGGCGGCAAACGCAATCGCCGCGCCGGCCAGCGTCGCCGCGGTGGGAGTTCCGATCAGCCAGGGATCCATTTCTCTGGTTTATTCCGGCTTGCGCAGCGTTTGCAAGTCAATTCCGAGCTGCTGGCACTTCTTGTAGAGGTGGCTGCGCTCGAGGCCCAGCGCCCGCGCGACATTCGTCATATGAAAATTGTGACGGCGGAGTTCCGCCAGAAGAACTTCTCTTTCGAAGGCTTCGGTACGCAGGGCCAGGGTACCGTTGGACGGGACAGGCCCGGGCGCCGCGCCGGGGCTGGCCATGCCGGAAGTCGCCGGAAGGGCCAGCTCGACATCGTCCGCGCCGACCGTTCGGCCTTCCGCCAACAGCACCAGACGTTCGACCACGTTGCGCAGCTCGCGCACGTTTCCCGGCCAGGCATAACGCTCGAGGGCGGCAATCGCTTGGGAGGAAAACTCCTTCTCGCGCCATCCATTCTGGACCGCCACTTGCCGGGCGAAGTGCGCCGCCAGGTCGGCAAAATCCTCCGTGCGCTCGCGCAAAGGCGGCAGGGCCAGAGGAAAAACATAGACTCGGTGAAACAGATCCCGCCGGAACGCGTTCTGCTCGACCAGCTGTTCGAGGTTGCGGTGCGTAGCCACCACCGCCCGCACGTTGACCTTGATGGGCTTGTCGCCGCCAACCCGCTCCACTTCCCCTTCTTCCAGCACTCTCAGCAACTTCGCCTGCATGGCCACGGGCATGTCGCCAATCTCATCCAAAAACAGGGTGCCGCCTTCCGCTTGCTCGAACTTACCGAGGTGGCGTCCCGCCGCGCCGGTAAAGGCCCCCTTCTCGTGGCCGAAAAGTTCCGATTCAATCAGCTCTGCCGGTACCGCCGCGCAATTGAGCGTGACGAACGGACCGTCGTGCCGCGGTGATTTCTCGTGAATCGCGCGCGCCACCAGCTCCTTGCCGGTCCCGGTTTCGCCGAGGATACACACCCGCGTCTCGCTGGCCGCCACGCGGGCTATCTGGGCTGCGAGCCTGGTCATCGCCGCGCCGGAGCCAACCAGCTGATGCTTTCCCAACCGCTTTTTCAGCTCGCGGTTTTCATCCTCGAGCCGCGTAAGCCGCAACGCGTTCTCGACCGTCACCAGCAACTTGTCGGTGGAAAGGGGTTTCTCGAGAAAATCGAGCGCGCCCAGCTTGGTGGCGCGCACGGCCATCTCGATGTTCGCTTGGCCCGAAATCAGGATCACCGGGGCTTGCACTCCGGCCTTCTTGATCTCTTCGAGAAACTCCAACCCGCTCTTCCCGGGCATCACCACGTCGGAGAAAATCAGGTCGAACTTTTCGTTAGAAAGCAACTCCACGGCGCGGCTCGCATTGTCGCAAACCGTGGCTTCATGCCCGGCAAGCCGAAAGGCACGCGACAACGACGCCAAGGTGTTAGCGTCGTCATCGACCAGCAGCAGTTGGGCTTTTCTTGCCACCGTCGTCATTCGAAAGGAGAGTCTTCAGTCATTGGCGGCCGCGGTCTCGGCCTTCCCCTGCGCCAGAGGTTGTTCGGCAATTGCGGCCTGGGTCTTTTTGGGCGCGACGCCGGGCTGACGTCGCGGCAATTCCATGCGGAACGTCGTGCCGTGCCCTTCCTCGCTGGCCACGGATATCGTTCCGCGGTGGTCGCTGACGACCGATTGCACGATCGCCAATCCCAATCCGGTTCCCTGTTGCTTCGTCGTGTAGTACGGCGTGAACAGTCGCGAACACTCTTCCGGTGTCAGTCCCTTACCGGTATCCGAAACTTCGATTCGCACACCGTTTGGCGTCTCGGCCGTTCGGAAGGTCAACGTGCCGCCCGCGGGCATGGCATCGAGAGCATTCAGCACCAGATTCTGAAATGCTTTGTGCAGCAGGTCGGGATCGCCGTCGATTTCCGGCAAGCCTTCCTTCAGGAAGTATTCGGTCGAGATGGTAGGCTTGCCCACCTCGTGAAATTGCGGCTCGAACAGGCGCACCGCTCCCCGGATGACCTCGTTGATGTCCACCCGGGAGAATTCTGGTGGTGGCATCTTGGAAAAGTCGCTGAACCGCTTCACGATCGAATTCAGATTCGCCAACTCGGCTTTGAGCGTGGCCGTCGACTCGTTGAAGACCTCCAGAAACTGTTCGTGGCCGAGCTGGCGGGCGCGCTGCATGTTCTCTACGGTGATCTGCAGGGGGAACAGCGGGTTACGCAGTTCATGCGCCAGTCGGCGCGCCAGTTCGCGCCACGCCGCCACACGCTCGGTTTGCACCAGTCGTTCGCGCTGCGCGGAAAGCGTTTGTGTCATGTGGTTGAAAGCGGCAGCGAGCTGTCCGGTTTCATCCTGTCCGCTCAGATCGATGCGCGTGTGCCAGTGGCCGGCGGCCACTTCACGCGCACCCTCGGCTAATTCTTCAATCGGTTTGGTAATGCGCGCCGAAACCCACCAGGTCAGAAACAATCCGATCAGCATCGCCGCCGCCGCCACCGCCGCCGCTAACTTCATAACGTGGCGCGTCAGGTGAACCAGATCCGCGCGTGAACTGCCCACCAGCAGAGCTCCCAGCAATTCGCCGTTGCGCCCCATCAGCGGCAAGGCGTGGAAGGTCTCGGCGGAATCCGCATCATTGGTCCATTGAATGGTCTCCACCAGCGGTCCAGGCTGCTTCTGCAGCTGGGCGATCAGCGGCGCGAATTTTTCCGCCTGCTCCACGCGTCCCGTCGATGACATCACGTCTTCCGGAACGAAGCCGGAGCCGGAGTCGAGATTCAGGTACAGCAGCGCCCGCAATCCCGCCGGCGCTACCAGAGAGGCGATAAAATTCTCATTGAGCCGGCGCCCGCCGATCGTATAGAAGGGCTTGGCAACGTTGGGCTGCGTTCTTACCGCCGTCAACGCCACCGCAACTTCGTTCGGTAGTTCCACGCGCCGCAGGAAGGACTCCGACCCGTTCCAGTCCTTGACGCTGGTTACCCAGGTTTCCTTGTAGCCGACTCGCGCCGGATACTCGGCCGAGGAAATGAGCGTCCCATCAGAAATCACAAATTCCATGAAGTCCAGCCCGTGTTCCTGGGCGGCGCCGGAAGCATCGCGCACATACAACGACTGGTCCGGATCAGGCTTGGTCTGGTCAATCGCCATTTTCAGGGTGACGTCGGCATTGGTCACGTTCTCGACCTGCCGCGCGACGTTTTCGCGCTGTTGCGCCAGCTCCTTTTGGAATTGCGCTACCAGCGCGGTCGTGCGCTGGTTATCCATCTCTTCGTAGGCCCTCTTGGTGTAGTGCGTAACGCTGTAGGTTACGGCCGAAACCGACGCCAACACGGTGGCCAGGAACAACAAGAAGAGTTTTGTCCGGAAGCTCATGGTTTCGCTCCGGCCGCAGGCTTCGCCGTTCGACCGGCGTTGGCCGCGTCGCCTGGCTCGATCCAGACATCGGCCAGCCGCCATTCGCCCCAGGTGGAGGGCGACCAGTTGCGCACGCGCCCGTCCACCGCGGCAAAATCCGGCAAGGCCACCAACGGCAACAAGGTTCGTTCTTCCATCATCCGCTTTTCCCAAGCATAGCGCGCATCCGCTTCGGCCGGCACTGCCGGCTCCGCGCCTGGCCGGCCTACGGAACTGGCTAAGCTTTCCAACTCATCCCTGGCCGACAGCGACGTGTAGCGCCAGGCAACCAGCTGTGCTTCGCTATCAGTTCTTGTTGACGGCTCGCTAGCGGCGCGCGCCCCGGCTCTTACCGTCTGCAGCATCAACCCGGCGGCCCGCGTGTCCACAGCTACGCGCTCTGCAATGAGCTTCGACAATTCATCACCCGTGTCCACAGTCACCCGCAACGGCTCGGTTCGAACGGCACGATTCGGCGGCAACTTGCCCCGCAATTCCTTCGCGCGCTCCAGATCGCGTTCCGCGTCGAAGAGAAAAGCATATCCCGAGAGCCATTGCGGTAAAAAGGACGCTGCGGCCTGGGCTTGCTTCTGCAGCAACACGCGGGCCATCGCTTCGCGATCGACCGACAAGCTGACCGCTTTGCGAAGCCGTTGCTCCTGTTCAGGCTTTCCGTCGGCGGAAAACTTCAGGGCATACAGGGTCAGCGGCGCCGAGGTCCAGCACAGGAGGCTGGTCTGCTGCGCCCGCTTCACCGTATCCACCGAAAGCTCGCCCAGATCGGTCTTGCCAAGCTGCAGGTCCAGCAGCGCCCTTGCCGGCGCCACGCCGAGCGTCACCTCAATGGCGTCGACATACGGCCTCCCGCTCCAGCAGTTTTCGTTCGCTCGAAAACGCAGCCGTTCGATTGGCGAAGCCGCACCGTCCCCGCCTGATTTGTCCGGCTCTCGCGCGCCGGCCAGAACGCTTTCCAGCACAAAGGGCCCGGTGCCCCGCGGCGGTCCGTGGCCACGGTCCTTGTAGATGAAGTACGGACCCGATGCCAGCAGTTCCAGCAGGTCGCCGGCCGGAGCGGCCGACTGTATCGAAATCCCTTCTGCCGTCGTACTCACTTGCATGCCCCGCGGAAGTTGCGTTTCGAGCGCAGCCGCGACGTCGGAAGCGGTCAGCGTCGTGCCATCGGAAAATTTCACGCCCTGACGCAGCGTGAACCGCCATCTCTTCGCCCCTGCGTCGTGACTCCACTCGGTCGCCAGCTGCGGCTGGTATCTGCCGTAGTTGTCAAGCGCCACCAGGCGGTCAAACAACAATTCTGCCAGCCGCTCGTTGCTTGCAAAGTCAGGCGAACCGGACTTCCACTTCGCGGGATTCAGATTCACCGCGGCCGCGCGAAGTTCGACTCGCAGCACGCCGCCATATTGCGGTCGCGCCGCCGCAAATAGCGCCGCGGGCATGGCGCATCCTACAAACGGTGCGAAGCACAACGCTCTAATCGCCGCAGGCCAGCGCAACGCGATAAACCTCGTAGTTCCCCGAACCCAAGTCCCTCACAACGACCGTGGCGCTTCCGGCGCTTTCGGCCGCGCTGATCGAAACGACCGGCCCGCCTACGCGCAATTCCGCAACCGCGGCGGCATCCTTTCCGGCACCCGCGTTGCGAAGCAACAGCCGATCTTCCGACGCCCAGTCCAACCCATCGCTTTTGAGCCACAGCGTCTGGGTTCCGCAACCAGGCAGCGCCATCAACCTTCCCGACGGCCATTCCGTCGCCAGGCTGGCGCAACTGACAGCCGATTCATCCGCTACACCCGCTTCGCATCGTTTCCCCGGCAGCAAAATCCCCACTCGTCCGTTCGAATCCTCGGCAACCATCAGCTGTCCGCGCGCGGAACGCGGCGCCTGCCGCGGTGCCGGCAGCGCCTTTGTGAACTCCAGATTCCATTTCTCGGGTCCGCGGCGGTACACCAGGATCGCCTCTTCTGTCAGCACCAGTAATTTTTTCTCGCCGGTTGCTCCACCCGCCACCATCGCGGCACTCAAAATTTTCGTCTCTTGCCGCCACAACAACTCTTTTTGCAGTCGAACGCCGTTCCTGGTGCCCTCTTCCATTCCCGCCGCCGCGCGCCGAACCTCCTCGATCACAATGCCGGTGCTGCCTTCTCCCGGCACCATGGCCGTAAACACGATCTGCGAGGGCGTCTGCTCAATCGCCACACGCAACGGCGGCGCGGTTTCGCCCTGCGCAATCCGCACTTGCGCCTCTTCTAGTTGCGCCGCAAACAAAGCGCGCAACCGCTCCGCGCGCTCCTCCGACAGCCCCGAATGGTTGGCCCAAAGCAGCGTCATTCGCCGTTCGTGCGGCAAGGCGGCAGCTTTCCTGGCCAGCCGCTCCACGCCCTCTTCGAGCGCGTCCGGCCGCGCGAGTACGCGCGGGCCTAGGAACAAATGGAAAAACAGGGCGGATAACGCGCAGAGAGCTACGAGCAGCGGAGGACGTCGGGCCAGTTTCCTGTTCACGGGAGTGAAGCGACATCTTAGCACGTCCTTCCGCAAGGACGCGGGGCGCCGCGCTTCAGCCCTGAACATGCCGCGGTGGCCCCGCACCCCTTTCCGCGCTGCGAATCCCTTGCTCTAGGATTCGCTCCGCCGGAACTTTTCTGAAGGCCTCTCAGTCGTGCAACTCGATTTCCGTCATGGTCGGGACCCAGACCACCGCAGCGGCATCTTTCGCAATCGGCAACAGCCAATCGAACCTTTCCACCGTCACTCGGTAGTTTGCGCGGCCATCTGGCGGCGTCCATTCGAACGCCAACTTTTTTGCGCCATGGCCGTCGCCGAGATCGGCCAGATTCAATTCCGCCGCCCCATCGGCAAAGTCGGCGGCGATCCGACGCAGGTCCTCTGCCGCCACCAGCCGCGGGTCTTTGCACCAGGCTTCATGCCCCGCCGCCACCCATCGCTGCAAATTCTCGATCTCGGCTCGATCGACCGCCTGGTAATTCACGAGGCGGTTCTCCTCGCCGGATTTGGCCGCAGCGCCTACAGGCGCCAGAGCCAGGGCTCCTAAAAGCAGCGCCGCCCATCGAACCGCTCCGCTTCTTCCGGTTGCTTTCTGAACCGCGTCGGCACCGGTTCCGTCGTCCATGGCTGCCTCCACCCGCTGCGAAATCCCTTGCTCATCGTTGAACCGACTTAGGGCCAGCCGGATGGCGCGTAGCACGAAGCTGGATCTCACGGTGACCTGGTCCGTCAGGCGGAGCGCGGCGGTGCTTGCCTTCTGGCCGTCTCTTCCTATCCTTCCAGCTCCGCGCTACGCGCCACCCGCAGGAGTTTTGGCTGGTCTACTAGCGCGGGTTTAGGCCCGAACTAATCTCGTCACCCGCGGTTTCCGCCCGTTCCGTATACGCCGGGATGCCACCCCTGGGGTCGTGCTCCCTGGATTTGGCTGACGCGCGCTCTGGCGATGCATCGCGCCCCACCATGCTCGCGGCGGCCAGTAGCGGCAGCAGCGCGATCAGCGCCAACTGCGCGACGTGTTGCCACCGCACCGGAGGCAAAGGGCGCGCCGGCAAGGAAGTTGTCGCGTCCGCTCTCCCTTCGCTCTTCCGTTTCAGCAACCGCCGCAGTTGCGACGTCACATAGACGTCGTAGACAACCAGCGCGCCTGCGCTTCCAAACAGCAGGAGTCCCAGAATCGCCAGCAACCACTTCAGTGCCGCCATCGCCGCCTCCTCTCCCGGTAGCGCAGACTTTCCACTGCGCATTCCGTCGACCTCGCCAGAGAACTCATCCGTGCTTCAACTTTTCTCAAAGGCCCTCGCCGTCGCCCGCGTGCCTTCGACCAATTCGAGCCGCGGCCTCGGCGTGTGCCCCGGTGCGCCCGCTCGAACGAGCGTCGGGCTTGCTCCAGCCGGCTGCATCAGCCGAAAGGCTCCCCGCAAGAAGGCCCAAGCCATTGCAAACGCCATTCCCGCGGCGAGCACCGTCGCAGCCGCCAGAATCGCCACTTGTGCCACCGCTTCCATCCGTGCCTCCCGCGTTCTACTGAGGCACACCAATGCACCGCCCGGACCGTCCTCATCGCATTGAAATAATTAGACTTACGGAAGCAGAACCTTGAGCGTGCGTGGCTCGCCGGACACTCTCTGTGTTAGGCCTGACGCAGGCCCACCAGACGTAAATCGACCGTCAAGAGACAGTGATCCGGCAGGCGGTCTTCGACCGACTCCGCTTTGCCTCGGCTGCGGTTGCGCGTCTCGAGCGGCTTCAAAAAAGAACCAGAGCAGGAGGCACACCGAGGAAGCAGGCAACTACAGGCGAAGCTGCCTTTTTCATGGCGTTCACGATTCTTACCCCGGTTTATTCCATGACGCTCCGCCCGCGCTGGGTCCGTAGGCTGAGCCCGCCTCGAATGCCTTCGCGGGTGCCAATCACACTCGCGACTCACTTCCCGTGCGGTCGGCCGATCTCCCAATGGTGCCCATACGGATCGACCACCCTTCCAAGACGCCACCCATAGTCATCTTTCATATCCACCACCACTTTCGCCCCCGCCTTCACCGCCCGCTCAAACGCCGCATCCGGATCGCTCACGACCAGTACCATCCGCACCGTCCCGCCACCCAGCGTCTCCGGGCTGTAATTCAAATGCTCGGGCGACTCGTCCGCCACCCAGAACTCCGCGCCTCCAACCGACAGCGTCGCCACCACGCCTCCGCCGTTCTCGATCTTGAACAACTCCTCCGCCCCGAACGCCGCTTTATAAAACTCAAGGGCTTTGGCTCCATTTCGTACCGACAACATCGGTGCAATCGAAGTGTTCATCGCTCGTCTCCGTTACGCAAATGCCGCGTACCGCGAACATCCCCGATAGATCCAATACAACGGACGCGGAGTTTCCTCAACTGAATTTCTTTAGCTGTGAAACGTGACGGCAAGAATCCTGATCCTGCCAATCGTATCGCTCTCTACCCTGCTACTTGCCGGGAGTCCTCCGCCAAGCGAAAAGGATGCGGCAACCAAAAAGCCGCATTCGCGCACCAGCGCCAAAGCAAAGATTACGGTAGAGAGTTCTGCGGCCTGGCCCTACGAACAAAGCGCGGGCCCGGCCTTGCTGGAGATCCATTGGAACGAAACGTTCCGCGGAGACATCGATGGCGAATCCCCGGTTCGCGCCTCCGTATCTGACCCAACGCGCGAACGAAAACCGGGCGACGACCGTCGCCTGGCAGGGTGAAACGCGGTTTACCGCGCTTCCAGCGTCACGCGAATCCCGCTCTTCGGCCGCATGGTAATCGACGCCATCGGCTTCACGTCCTGGCCCGGCATCAGTCGCAGCCGGAACCTCTGGCCGATGGTGGCCAGCACCACGCTCGCTTCCATCAGCGCGAACGTGTTCCCGATACACTGCCTCGGCCCGCCGCCAAACGGAAAATAAGCAAAGCGCGGCAACTGCTTGGCAAGCCCGTTTTCCCAGCGTTCCGGACGAAACTCGAGCGGCGCATCGAACCACCGCGCGTCGCGGTGCACCACCCACTGCGCCATCGCCACGCCGTACCCCGGCAGCACGCGGTAGCCTGCGATCTCATGCTCTTCTGCCGCCAGCCGCGCTATCCCCCATGCCGGAGGATAGAGCCGCAGCGATTCCGAAAGCACATGTCCCAGGTAGCTCAACTTAGGCAAATCGTCGATCGTCGGCTGGCGCCCGCCGAGCACGCCGTCGAGCTCTTCGTGAAATCTCTTCTCCGCGGCCGGATTCTGTGCCAGCAGCCACCAGGTCCAGGAAAGCGTGCTGGCCGTCGTCTCATGACCCGCCAGGAACAGCGTGATCGTTTCGTCGCGCAGCTGCCGGTCGTTCATTCGCGTGCCGTCTTCGTCCTGCACTTCTAGCAGTGTGGAAAGCAGGTCGCCGGTATTCCGACCGCTCGCCCGGCGCTCGGCAATAATACGGTAGATGATCCTCTCAATGCGGCGCACGCCCGCTTTCGCGCGCAGATTCCGCGGGGTCGGCACCCACAGCGGCACCAGCACCGTGCGGCCGAAGTTCGAGGCGATCTTCAGCAGCATGTCCAGCGTCGCGCCGACTTCTCGCGCGTCGCGCGTCACGTCCGCATCAAACAACGTCTTGCCGACGATGCGCAGCGCCAGATTCATCATCTCCTGGTGGATGTCGCGCTCTTCTCCGCTCCGCCAGGCCGCCAGCATCTGCCCGGTGTAGTCCGCCATGGTCGCGGCGTAAGCGGCAATCCGCTCGCGGTGGAACGCGGGCTGAGCCAGGCGCCGTTGCCGCAGCCAAAAATCCCCTTCGGCGGTCAGTAGTCCTTCGCCAAACAGATATTTGTTCGCCTGCAGGATGCGGCCCTTGTGATACAGCCGGGCCTTGTTCACCAGCACCTCTTCGATCAGGTCGGGACGATTGATGAACAGCGAACGGAAGCGTCCGATGCGCATTCCCCACACGTCGCCATACTGGCGAGTGAGTTCCGTGAAGTACTCGAGAGGATTCTGCTGCAAAGCGCCAAACAGCATGCCGAAGAGCCGGTTCGGCGGCCCGGGCGGAAACTGCGCCCGGTTACGCCGCACACGATTGGCAGGAGAAAGACTGCTCATCCTGAAATGCTAGAGAAGGCGCAGGACACGGTCAACGCCGCCATGCCAAGCCTCGGAAACTCTTCACGCTTCGCGTGCCCGCAGCGCGCACACCCGGAATGCCGACCGCTCGATATCCACGGCGATGCGCGAAAATCCCGCTACCGTCAGCCGGCCGAAAGCCGAAGCCGGCGCCACCGGCACAAACGTGCTCTTATAGTGGCCGACGCGGTGCAGCCAGCCGTCGCGAATCTCAAACGCAAAAAACATTCCGCCCGGCCGCAGCACGCGATGGAATTCCTGGAAAGCGCGGTCCTGCTGTTCGCGCGACCGCATGTGGTGCAGCACCAGCACCGCAACCACCGAGGAAAACGAATGGTCCGGAAACGGCAGCGCCGCCGCGTCGCCGCGCACCACGCTTACCTTCGAGCCTTGGTACTTTTCGGCGAGCTTGGCCACGTACGCCGGATCGTATTCGAGGCTGGTAACGCGGCCTGCACGCCGCAGCAACTCCTGGGTGGTCGCGCCGGGGCCCGCACCCACTTCGAGCACGTGATCGCCCAGCCGGTAGCCCGAAACCATCCACGGCAGCAGCTTGCGCTCGGTGACGAAACGCCAAATGGAGGATGCGCAAAACCAGTTTTCAAAGCGATTCATAAAGGAAACCAGTCTGGCGAGGTTACACCTACTTTAGACCCGGCCGGTCAGAAAAGGAAAGCCCAAATTCCGCATTCAGCATATTTGAATTTTGTGAATTTATCGTAACAAACCACCGACTCGCTTGAGCGCGGCGGCGAAGCGATCGGCGTCGTAGGCCGACGGATTTTCAAGCTGCGCGAATAGCCCGTTGATCGCGCTTCGTACCTCCGCGGAGTTCGGCGGGTTCACCTGCCTGCTGTAGGCGATATAGAGCGAGTCGAGCGCCATGGTAGCCTGCTCCGCCGCACGCTCGTCGCCGAGTGAAATGGCTTCCGCGTCAAGGGCGATACCCTGCATGACGTGCAGCGCCATCGCAGAATCGTAGTTCATGGTCGCAAGCCGCTCGGCAAACCGGCCGGCCACCGGAGCCGCGGCGGTCGCCGCCAAAACGACCGCCGAGCGATCCGGATTGAGCTTGCTCATCTCGTCGCTGACCGCCGCGAGTCGCCGGTCGAGTTCCTCCGCAGCGGCTCGATCGACTTGCCGGGCCATCACCCGGAATACGATGTAGCGCGAAGCGTTCCACGCGGGATCGCCCGGCCGCCGACCGCTGTAGCCATGCCCCTGCCGCCAGGACTCTTTTGCCGGCCCGAGGGCGTGATGGCACGCAAAGCAGGAGAGCTCGGAATACTCCGGCCAGATTTCTTTATGGTCGAAGCGCTCCGACTTGGCGCGCCAGACCAGCCGCTCCATGGCCGCGCGCAGCTGGACGGCCTGGCCCGCGCTCCAGTCGCGCACACCCGTCCAGTTGGCGTCGCCTTCGGGGCCAGAGGCTTGATTGCCGGGAGCCGATTCGCGCGGCTGTTTCCAGTGCCGCGGCATCACGGCGGAGAAAGAATCGAGCTCGAAGTAAAGATCGGGGTGCCCGGCGGCGATCATTTCGTGGTCGACAAATTTCTGCGCGGTGCCGAGGTGGCAGGACAGGCACTTCTCGGTGCGATGGATCACGTCGCGCGTGTCGGCCATTCCGAGGGCAAGGGAACGCGCATGCTTTTCCGGCGACTCGCGTCCGGTGTGCTGGCCGAGCCAGGCTTGCGCCGGGCCGTGGCAATTTTCGCAGCTGACACCTTCGCTCGTTTCAAATGGCCGGCCGCGCTCGTCGGGCGTGGTGTAGAGGGCGTGGCAAGCCAGGCACCTCGGGGATTCCTCGGCTTTCGCGGCGAGCTTCAGGATGCGGGCCATGCGAAGCCCGACGTCGCCGGTCAGCGCCTGATAGGCGCGCGCGTGTTTGTCCTTCAGAATCCAGGTGGAGTATTCATTCTGAAAAATGCGGCTTTCCGCCACCGGCTTCACGCTGCCGTGGCAGGCGGTGGCTGCGCAGGAGCCCGGCCCGATGTATTTGACCTGGCTTGGCGGAGGGGAGGATTGCGCCCGGGCATGGGCGGGGGACCAGGCCGACGCGCACAGAGCCAGCGCAGGCGGAAAAACGCGCCGAGCGCTGGATTGCATCGCGGAAAAGAGAGAAATTTTTCGCATGAACGCGTTACGGCGTGCTTCCCTTTTATCGTCGGAGCAACCGGGAAGTCAACGACGGTGAATCGCGATGTGCACAAATGAACGCAGGCGGAACACGCGGCGCTTTACAGTGCTGCGCACGCTGATTAGTATGCAGTGAGTTTCTCGGTAGAACTCCAGGGCGAGCGCGCATAGGCTTGCG